>PVBE011195411.1_pt1 | contig 10778 bp, 9 predicted proteins | sample 1631181 | NCBI WGS metagenome assembly PVBE01 (sample SAMN08397723, study PRJNA350692) | Marine metagenome, whole genome shotgun sequencing project. | isolation source: water | place: Pacific Ocean | collected 2012-04 | reverse complement strand
CTTCTTCATAAATATCTGAAATGCTCGTCCTATTTTCATCAAGATGCTCGGCTTTCACAATCACAATTATTTCAAATGTCTGATTAGACAAATGTGGAACAACCCACTCAATATAATCATAAACTTCATTTCCATTTGAATCGCTAACTCGTGAAGGTTTCAAAAAGGTTTTATTTTCAATCCAGTTAATTCTTATTTGTTCAGGATTTGTAATTCCATAATCTTCACTCAATTCCGTGAAAACCAAAACATTCTCGTAATGAACTTCTTCGGGTCCAACAATCTTCACAATCTTTTTATTATCTAACTCTTCCTCTTCAGCATAGGGTGCGGGAGTTTCATACTCAATCACGACTTCCTCAACACTTTCATTAAATTCTACAAGAACAACCTCTTCTTTCTGAGAAACTTCTTCAACAACTTCATCGCTAACTTCAATTGTAACCATTCCTGTCAATAGATTAGTCGTTTCTTCGACAATTACTTCCTCAACAACTTCTTCTTTTTCCTCAACAATTATTTCATCATCTACTTCTACAATTATTTCTTCTGTCTCATTCGCTTCAGTAGTTATTTCTTCAGCTTCACTCTCGACAACTTTGATAACTGAAACATTGCTCGCAATTGATGGTAACTCAACTGACAACTCGCTCGCTTCGTCCAACTCTATTGTCTTTTTCCATCTAACAGGTTTTCCAAGAACGGCCCCATATTGAGTTGTATTAACTGTTACATTCGCAATAGCAGTCTCATTAGTAATTGTTTCATTAACAATTTCAATAATCTCTTCGACAGAGATATCTTTTTCTTCTTTTGCTAATAGATTTTCCCCATAAACAAGTTCAATTTTAAGCTCTGAATTTTCTTCTGCAATGAACTCAAATTTAGAAATGTCTATTTCTAAAACTAAACTTTCTTCTCCAGAAAATTCTTCCCCGAAACCTTCAGAAATTTCAAAATAATCTGTGCGAACTATCACATTTCCTTCGACAATTTCCAAAATCAATTCTGCTTCTTCAATGCTCGAACTCCCTTCAACAATTTCAACACTCTCTCCTTCGACTAAACTATGAGAAAAATCATTTTCAAAACTAACAACTCCTGAAATTAAATCTTCATTTTCTAAAATTACTTCTCCGGTTATCAAAGCGGGCGCTCCTTCTTCTTTTTCCTCTTCGATTTCTTCAACCTCTTCGGTTTCCTCTTCTACAACTTCTTCTGAAACTTCAACTTCCGTTTCTGATTCTTCTTCTACAACTTCAATAATTTCCTCAGATTCATTTGCTTCGGCAGTTTCTGCCTCAGCTTCAGACTCATGGGATTCTTCCTCATTTGAAACAGAATCATTTACCTCTTCAACAAATTCTTCTGTTTCATTTTCTTCAAAAATATCTTCAAATTCTTCTGAAGAACTGCTTCCAGAACGATCAGATTCTTCAAAATTAAATATGTTCAAATCAAATTCGATTTCTGGATAAACTATTTTACTTCCGAACAAACCAAAACCACTTCCCTCTCCAGAAATCTCCAAATCTTCAGCATAGAACTCTCCTTCAACCAAAGTTTCATTAACTAATTCCGAAAGAGAAATCCTCTTGACAATTTCTCCCAAAGAAATTACAACCATTGAACTTTCTGGAATTAATTCTCCAGATTTTATATTTAAATTTAAATTTCCAGTAATTAGTTCTCCAACTTCATAATTGGCTTGAACATCTAAAGTTGCTCTTCCAGTAAACTCTATTGGAAAATATAGAAATACAAAAGAAACGGCAAAAACCAAACTCAAAATTACAAAAATAGGCATCAAATTTATGGTTCTCTTACGTTTATCCTCGACATTTTCAGAAGCGGCGCCCAAATAAGTTGTGACAATTTTACCATTTACTCTTTTGGTTTCGTAAAGATAGGGCCCATATCTTTTTCCATTCTTGTAAGTATATTTTTTGTGCACCACTTTTTGTAAGAGAACCTAAAATAAGTTCATTATTCCTTAATCTTTTCAGTTTATAAGTATTTCCGAGGTAAAAAACTATTTCTCTTACAAAGAAAATTTGCCAGATTTCAAAGAAACAAACTTTTCGTGCATCAAATCTACATTTTTATGGCAAACATAATCATGATTTCTAAATCCTCCGCCAAAAGTTTTAGGAATATGCATAAGTTCATGAATAATTACTTTATCTTGCTCTTCATAAGACATTTTATCAAACCTTTCCAAAAATTCAATTGCGTAAAATGACTTTGTTTTCATCGCTTTCTGCATTAACTTTCCAATAGTATGACATCTCGCAATAGTTCTCTGTGAACTAGAGCCAAAACTCCTTAAACACTCAACTCTTTCCAATGCTATGTGATTCATCTGTAAAACATTTACAATTTCTTCCATTCTTTCCCTCAAATCCGGAGCATCCACATATTTCATTCAAAACCTCTTATTTCTACAATCTTCTTTCGTGAAGAAGGACTTTTAATTTTTATGGTACCAAGAGGAACTCCAAACTCTTTCGCTAAAAGTTTAATCAATTTTGAGAGAGACGTCTTTTTTAAAATATTAGAATTGAAACTAACTATTATCTAAACCCTAACGAATCAATAAAACTGGTATCGGAATCTGAATACCTAATTTCATACTCAAATTTCTTAAGTTTGTTTCTAAACTTGTTTAAATTGGATTCTCTAAATTCATTTCTTCCTCCAGGAACATGAATTTCAGGAGAATATTGCAAAATTTCTGCATTATAATGTCCAGAATCTTCCATCAATCTTTTAATTTCACTAGTTTTAATATTCGACTTTGAGATGTATTCTTCATATGCATCAATACCTTTTTTATCTAAATATTCTATAATTTTCCTGTCAACACTTTCAATATCTCCTTCATGCAAATTCCCATTTGCATTATATAACAAAAGTTCAACATTCCTTTTTTCCCCCACCTTCCCAATAGCACAAATCGGATTTATTCTCAAGTCCATCCATCTATTAGTTTTATTATCATAAACATTCTTTTCGTCCCTGTGCATTACCAAATACAAATCTTCGTCCGAGGGAACAACCGGACCTTCTTGAATAGGATGAGTATGTAAATCGACCAACAATATTCCTGAAAGAGAAGGATATCTTTGCGCATCATTTAATCCTTCCGTCTTCATTCCTAAATAATTTCCTTCTGAAACTTGCCCAATAGAAATTTCCTCGGAAGAGGTATCCCAACAAGAAAAAAAGCCAGTTTCGTTATAAGTTTCATTAGTTATCTTCGAAGCTTCGCTAAGATTTTCCAAAAACCTTTTTGACAAAAATGTTTCTGCCAATAACTCTGCTGTAACTCTTTCTAACATAAAATTCTAAAAAAAAAACTATATTTAAACCTTGTGTTTGTAACTACTTTGAAGTGTTATCTTGTCAATATCTCTAAACCATCTAAATGCTTCAATTTGTAATCTTTTCCAACTGCTTGCTTAGTTCTAATATCAATCGCCTTCACAAAACCATCTCCAATATCACTATGCAATCTATAAGCAAAATCCAATGCTGTGCTTCCGGGAGGCATCAAATAACAATCTGGCAAAACATTCCCCTTGCTGTCTTCCATTTTAGAACCTGCCGGAAAAACTGCAATGTATCCTAAAATATCAAAAACAATCTTATTCAAAATTTCTTGAACTCCGGTACTTCCATAAACCGCTAGAGTTTTTTTAATTTCTTCCAAACCTTCTTTTTGTTTGTCAGATAAATCTTCTTTTTCATCAAATCCTTTCTCTCCAGAAATATACTCAATCAATTCGGCTTTTTCGGCTTGCTTCAAACTAAGTTCTCCTTCTGCAAAACACGGAATGATTGAATAATCAAACTCTTCTTTTATCTTCTCATAATTTTCTTTTCCTTTCGGCCTATCAATCTTATTCGCTGCAATAATCATCGGCTTTGTACTTTTCCTCAAAGCCCTAGAAAATTTCAAAAGTTCTTCATCGCTCCAATTGGCAGGTTTTGAAACATCAAATCCTTCTTTCAAAACAACTGACTTCACATCGTCCTCGGAAATTTTCAAACCCGAAAATTGTTTAGCAACGGATTCTGCAAATTCAGTCTTCTGAACTTCCATACTTCTCGCAAGCGTTTTCCAAACCTTCTTCAAAATTCCCAAATACCATAAATCTAATTCATTCTCAATAAATTTTATATCGTTTCCAGGATAATAATTCTCAGTTGGTTTTCCCTCTTCGTCCGTCTCTCCAGACATATCTACAACTTGAATAAAAGCATCGACTCCAGTCAAATCATCTAAAAATTGGTTTCCTAAACCCTTGCCTTCGGAAGCACCAGCAACTAAACCTGCAACATCAAACAACTCAATCGGAACAAATCTCCAACCATCCTTGACATAACCCTCTCGAGGATTTGAAACCTTATCAAATTCTGCTGCCAAATCTTTTATTTTGACATAGCCCATCCCATGATTTGGCTTAATTGTCGCGAACGGATAGTTCGCAATTAAAATATCTGCGAGAGTCGCAGCTTTGAAAAATGTACTCTTTCCGACATTCGGCTTTCCAACTAATCCAATTAACATGGAAAATAAAAATAAAAATTGTTTATAAAATTAAGTAAACCTTGATTTTATTGTGGAACGCTTGCTGTGTAAAAAGGAACCTTTCAATTGATTCTCATTGAATTCTTGAGGAATATGTCCAGTTTCTGCATAAATGTATAGTGCAGTATTGTAAACTTGATTCATTAGACCGAAAATCATAAACAAAATTACACAATAGGCAACTATTATCAACATCATAATTCCTCCAAGGAGTCCATTAATCATGAAACCAAGAACTGCCAATGGAATTCCTATAATCAAACCGACAAATAAAAATGTCAATAGAGTCAATCCAAATCCTACTCCTTTAATCAAATATTCTCCCCAAGTTTTTTTCAAAGTTTTAACAGATTGTTTGATAGATTTAACTGGACCATATCCTTTGTAAACCATAATTGGAATTACGAAAATTGTCGAAATAGTCCAAGCCATTCCTAAAATAAATCTAGAAATTTGGGAAATTATTGCTCCAACTCCTCCTCTTTTTCCAACATTTTCCAAAACCTTCAAAATAATTCCGACAGTTGCAGAAACTAAACTCCATAGGAAAATTAAATGCAATTTAGAAAATGCGAATTTCAGACTTTCAAAAAACTTGGCATTGTGCCCTGAAAATCTGTTTGCCGTCGTATAAACAATTGCAAAATTAAAAAAGGTTCCAACTAAAAACAAACACAAATAAAGAATGAAATAAATCATCCAACTAGCTAATTCTGCAAATAATGAACCAGTAAATGCTACATAAAACTCTGAAAAAATAATAGGAAGTAAAAATAATAATAAAACTGCAAAAGAAATTATTGAACTCAATATAACATATGCAAAAAGTTCGGGATCTTTTTTTATAACTCTAAAAGAACTTTTTGCTAATTTCCAACTTCTGTCGAATTTTCCCATAACTTATAATATATCGTTTTCTTTTTAAGATTATCATTAACCAAAACATTAAAAAGAAACCAGAAGCTAAATATCTTATGAGCCTGTAGCTCAGCCAGGTTTAGAGCGCCGGTCTTATATGACTTGAGTTCGTTAGAACTTAACCTAACTCTTCAATGTCGAAGAGAGCCGGAGGCCCCGAGTTCAAATCTCGGCAGGCTCATATTTCCATTAATTAGAAAATTATTTCTTACAAAGAACCAAAGCATAACCTTCATCTTTATCAGTAGTTAAACAAATTTCAGAAAAATACATTTTACAAAATTTATCAAACTCTTCTTCAAAATATTTATACAAAACAGTTGTTAAAATCTCATCCCCTTTTTTCAACTCAACTTTTTTCCCATTGTTTTCAATCATTTTATCAACCTTCATTCTGTAGAACATCTCAATTCTAGAATTTCCAAACTGTGCATCATACTCAACATCTGCTTCTTCCAATCCCAATTCTTTAACCAAGTGAATAAACCAATCATTCAATGGTTTGGATTTATATTTCTCAATTTCAACGAGCCTTTCTCCAGTTCTAATACCATTTCCAATCAGAAGATAATCATTTTTCTTCATGTTTCTGCTAATCTCGAACAAATAATCATTAATCTCATAACTAGCTAAAACTGTTCCCAATAATAAAACGACATTTCTATTGAATTCTGAAGTTTTAATTTTCTTTTCTAAATTTCTTAAAGTAATTGGATCCCCATCAGAAATAATCGGACAAACCTCCACAACATTTGGAAACCCTTCTTTCTTTATATTCTCAGATGCCAAATTAACCAAATATTCGTTAACATTTACTGGGCAATATCTTATCTTAATATCTTTTCCAAGAGATTTAATTAATTCGCAAGCCTTCGTTCCATCTCCACAATAAATATCTACCAAATTAAATGGTTCGTCTCCAATATCTTCCGCAATTTTAGAAGCATTTTCCTTTATCAAATTTATTTCTCTATCAATTATCTGTTTTCTATATACCTCAAACTTTCTCAAACCCAAAAAACTCTTAGATTGTTCATCTGTTAAATATAAAAATTTCCGTTGAGCGATGTCCCAAGATTTGCTCCCATCTTTTTTTGCATAACCATTTTTAACAAATTCCTTAAAAACTAAATTATTCACATCCATACTGAAATAATCAAAAAGAGCTTTTTATGTCTTGTGATTTGAATTTGCCCCAAATAGATAGTAACTTTTAAAAGCGAGATTTGACACAAAATACCAAGCCGATGTAGTGTAGTCCGGTCAAGCATGTCAGGTTTTCATCCTGGAGACCCGGGTTCAAATCCCGGCATCGGCATTAAATCTAAGTTAATTTTCTATCAGTAATCTTTTAATATCAATAAAAACACTAATTTTCATGGCGGTTGTAGTTCAACGGTTAGAACGTACGGTTGTGGTCCGTAAGACGAGAGTTCGATTCTCTCCTTCCGCTCTCTTATTCTAAAATTCAACAAATTATAAAAAGCAAGAATAATTTAGATAGGAATGATTTTCGAACCAGAAAAAGTAAAAGGATTTCAAGATATTCTGCCACCAGAATCCTTGAGGAGAGAGAAAGTAAAATCTGTAATTGAAAAATACTTCAAACTTTACGGATTTTTACCAGTTGAGACTCCAACAATCGAATACGATGAACTAATGCGTTCAGATACTCTCGGAAAAGAAGATGAAGTTATCTCGGACAGATTTAGATTGAAAGATAAAGGAAATAGAAATCTCGGATTAAGATATGAATTAACATTTCAATTAAAGAGAATTTTCAAACAAAACCCAAATATTAAACTTCCTTTCAAAAAATATCAAATAGGAAAAATATTCAGAGACGAGCCAACAAGTCTCGGAAGATTTAAAGAGTTTACTCAGTGTGACATCGACATAGTTGGAGATTCATCAATCAAATCTGATGCTGAATGTCTAGCAGTTTTCTCAGACATATTGAAAGACTTAAAACTTCAACCAGAAATTCAAATAAACAATCGGAAATTATTAAGTGCTATAATTGAAAGTGTAAAAATTCATAACAAATTGGATGTTATGAGGGAATTAGACAAAATAGAAAAAATTGGAGAAGATGCTGTAAAAGCTAATTTGAGAAAGTATGCTAATGCAAATCAAATTTTAACTTTGTTTAAGATGTTGGAAAAACCATTAAATTTTTTTACAAAAAATTTATTTGATGGATCTGAAGAAATTAAAGAACTAGAAAATGTTGGAAAAAGCTATGGATTAAAAACTAAATTTAATCCATTTATGATTCGAGGATTAGGATATTACACCGGGAATATTTTTGAGATTAAAGTGGAAGGTAATAAAGATTCTATCGGTGGCGGGGGAAGATATGATGATTTAGTTGGAAAATACCTGAACAGAAAAATTCCCGCTATTGGAATCTCTTTCGGCTTAGAAAGACTTACAAAACTTGCAAACATTGAACCAGTGAGAACCAAAGTGACTTTAATTTCATTAAATCAAGATAAAGAAACAATAAAACTGGCCAAAAAACTAAGAAAGCTAGAAATTTCCTGCAACACCATGTTCGGTAAACCTGGAAAAGCATTAGACTATACTAACTCTTTAGAAATTCCTTATGCAATTTTTATAGGGGAAGAAGAAATTAAAGATAAAAAATTTAAACTAAAAGAAATGTCTTCTGGAAACGAAAAACTTCTAACAGAAAAACAACTTTTAAACAAATTAAGAAAGTAAATGAAAAAAGAGGCGATTAAAAAAAATAAACCTAACAAGTCCTTGGCAAACCTAGATGAACAAACCGCCCCATTATTTTTAGAATATAAATCAACAAAAAAAGACGAGACGAGAAACAAGATTGTTGAATCATATGAATCATTGGTAAAAAAAGCAACTTCTAGAATTTTCAAAAATGAGTTGGGACATGCTGGTTATGAAGATATGATTCAAGAAGGATTTATTGGACTAATACAGGCAACTGAAAAGTTTGATATAAATAAAGAGACTCGATTTTCTACATATGCCTACCGAAGAATTATTGGAAGTATTAAAGATAGTTTTAGAAAATTGGATTGGGTTCCGAGATTAGTAAGACAACGAACTAGAATCATTAATTCTGCTTATTATATCGCAAAAGCAAAAAATTGCGAACCAACTCAAGAACAAGTCAAGAATGAGTTGGCTCCAAGATACGTAGCAAGCTACGATTTAATTGTTAAAGATACCCTCCCTCTAAAAATGCTTAGTTTAGAGGGACTGATTAAAAGTGCAGGATTTGAAGATTCGTTAAACAATAACCAAATCCTTGAGCACAAAACCCAAAAACAATCAGTAGAAATTATTGAAGAAAATAATTTCTGGAATAGCATTTCAAGAGGATTTTCAGAAAGAGAAAGAGAAATCCTCTTCCAATACTATCGTGAAGAAATTCCCTTAAAGAAAATTGGGGAAAATTTAGGATTTTCAGAATCGCGTGCTTCTCAAATTAAAAAGACAATTGAAGAAAGATTAAAAACCAACGAAGTTATTCTGGGTTGGTTAGGTTAAGATTAGTTTTATCTTCTTTTTCAGTTGAGACATCATCTTCATATAACTTGTCCATCTCCTCATTTAGTTTCGCGATTTTTTCTGAATTTTGTTTCTCGTATAAATGCTTCAACAAAATCCAGATTTCATCCAAATGGTTTTCTTGTTCTAGCCAAACCATTTGCTGATTATCCAAATGCAAAAGAGAAACAAAAGCGGCAACTCTTTCTTCTTTTGAAACTTTATTATCTTCTGAAATATTCACTAATTCCGAAAAAGCCAATCTTTCTTCACGATTAGTAAAAATATTTTTTAACTTTCCGTGAATTTCTCCAATCTTATCTTTCAAATTAAAAGTATTTTTAGGCATAACTCTTTCCGCCTCTCTTTCGTGATGTTTCAAAACAATTTCTTTTCTAATTCTTCTATTCTCTGTTTTGAATGCCTTTCCCAAGGCAGCCATCAATTCCTGTAAAGTAACTTTCTTAAATCTTGGAATGGGAGTTCTCGGAACCAAATCGGGAATCTCTCCGTCCTCCAACTCAATTCTTTCCTGGATATATTTTTTCTCTTCTTTCTTTCCAAAAAGAACATCATCCAATCCAGGAATATCGCTATTAAGAATAATGTCCGATTTCATCCTCAATAAAAGAGAAGCCGCGAACAAAACCTTGCTAGAAACAAAAAAATTTGCCTCCTCCATCTCTTTAACTTTTTCTAAATACTTCCCAGAAAGCAAAGAAATATCAATATCCCATGGATCCAACTGTTCGGTATTTATCAAATCATAAATAATCGCTTGCCAACTCAACTTCTCGCCAAACAAAAGCTCATGAATCTGCGACTGTCCAACTCTCTCAACCTCTCCCATAATACTAAACTAAAATCCAGGTTTAAATTACTTTTCAAAAGCTTGTTCTTATTTTAAAGTTACAACAGAATAGAAAGGTTTAAATATACTAGTATGTTCGTTTAATTATCACCTCTTTTTCCCCAGGAGAGGACGTCTAAACCAACTATTTTAGCGGATTAGATCTCCTCTTCTAGGGTTTCTATTTTCCTTTCATCCCCCTTATTTCCTCGTTGTTTTTTGTATTCTTCGCCCATTTCCTTAATAAGCAGTAATATTTTAACTCCTTTTAAGTAAGGACAATAGAAAGATTTAAAAAGGATTTTATAGGATGTTTTATATGGAAAACAAAAAAATTGATAAGATGGCAATAGAACTATATGATTTAGGAGATTTAAGTGAGGTATCATATGAAGAAGTAGCTTCTGAAATTGTGAATAAGTTAAAGGAAGTTGGGAAATATGAACCTAATCTTTTATATAGGGGTTTGAGAACTACTGATGACCTTTTTGAAAAAATAAAACTAACAGGAACAGATAGAAATGATCCTGATATCTCTCAGCGAATGGCAAACTTCCGGGAAGAAATTTGTTCCGATTTTGGCGGTTTGAGTGAGGATGATTTGGTTAAATATTTTTCTGTCCAAAATATTTTTGCAAGCAAGGAGGATGATTTAGTGGCGGCTATTGAATGTACTGAAGATGGGCCAGTACATTCGTATAACATTTATGCGGAAGAAGAAGGATTTCCACTAGTCTTAGTTTATGATCATAATTGTTTGGCTTCTATTTATTCTGATCTGTACAGCTTTGAGGGACCTTCTCTTGATGCACTAATTGCAGGATTTAAGTTTGATGATTGGCTAGTAGAACATCTTAGAGATTAATCAGAAATTTTCTT
>PVBE012684078.1_pt1 | contig 10779 bp, 9 predicted proteins | sample 1631181 | NCBI WGS metagenome assembly PVBE01 (sample SAMN08397723, study PRJNA350692) | Marine metagenome, whole genome shotgun sequencing project. | isolation source: water | place: Pacific Ocean | collected 2012-04 | reverse complement strand
CACGACCTGTTTGATAACATCGTCACACTCGACATGAGTCACTATATCGATCGAATCCCTGGAGTCGACAAGGACCCAATCATCGGTGTTTCGGATGGCGACAACACTGACGGTGGTATAGACACAGTCCTCAACCTGTCGCTCAACAACTTATACATGACACCGGGCTTGACATCCTCTGAATCGATTTGTGAGCACTTCGGTGCCACCAGCAGCACCTACATCGATTTCACGACAGTCAGGTTTATCGAGTTTTCGCCCTTCAAGTGGCTTTCTCTGGTGGACATGTAGCAGGATCCGAGCAGCATGTAGTAGGTTTCGCCAACTCGGGAAGGGCCTCCGTTGATGGCGTAAGTCAGTGGCGGTCGGGCACTCGGGTCAGTTGTCCGCAGAGAAGACTATCTGACCGTCCACGACGGTGAGTAGCACGTGCGAATCGCGGATGGAGGCAGGGGGAATTCGGAAGATATCGTGTGAAATGAGAACAAAGTCCGCGAGCATCCCTACCTTGAGACATCCGCGGTTTCCTCCATCAAACGAAGCAAGAGCGGCCTTCGTGGTGAAGGCGCGCAACGCTTCTTCAACCGTGATTTTTTGCCGAGGAATCCAACCGTCGGGATTCTTACCATCAGAGGTTCTGCGAGTGACAGCGGCGTCAATTGCGAGCAGTGGGGAAGCAGATGCTACGGGCCAGTCACTGCCAAACACGACCTCTGCCCCGCTGTTGATCAGATCCCGAAACGCGTAGGTCGTGTCACATCGCTGATCACCAATCAAAGGAGCAGCCCAGCGTCCATCATCGGTCAGGTGATTTGGCTGCATGCTGGCGATGACTCCGAGTTTTGAAAACCGCTCAATGTCACTTGGACGAATATGCTGCGCGTGCTCGATGCGATGCCGCCGATCACGAGTTGCTGCGTCTTGATTGACTGCTGCGTATATATCAAGAAGATCGGAGATCGCCCGATCGCCGATGGCATGTACCATTACATGAAGCCCCTTTGATTCAGCCCCAAGAATGTCGGCACGCAACTCAGACGGCGGAGTGACTTGAAGCCCATGAGCATTCGGCTTGTCGTCATAATCCTCGTGAAAGTGCGCTGTGTGCGAGCCCAATGACCCATCTGCAAATCCCTTCAATCCACCGATACGTAGCCACTCATCACCTGTGCCATCTCGTTCAACGCGTTCGGCGAGTTTCTTCCAGCTGCGGAGAGGCTGCATGGAGTAGATACGTGTCTTGAGGCGACCGGCAGCAGCGGCTCGCTGATACGTTTCGAGGTCATCGTAGCCACCTGATCCCATGTCGTGCACAGCGGTGACACCGACTGATGCGAGGTCAGCCATAGCGGCCTCAAGAACACGGTCTTCCACTTCATCGGACGCTCGTGGCATGACTTCGCTCACCAATCCAATGGCGTTGTCCTTGAGAATACCTGTTGGGTGGCCGTCGGCGTCACGAACAATCGCTCCGCCCTCAACATCGGCAGTCTTTGAATCGACGCCGGCGAGGCGCAGCGCATTTGAGTTGGCAAGACACATGTGACCATCAAGTCGCGAGACGAAGACTGGATGATCGGGTGTCACACTGTCGATCCACTGACGGGTTGGCAGTTCGCCGCCCCAGAGAGTGTGATCCCAGTCACCCGCGACGATCCACTCGCCCTTGGGGTGAGTCCGAGCAAATATGGCTATGCGCTTGACGAACTCATCCTTCGACGAGGCATCGCGAAGCTGAACAGCAGCAAGCGACTCTCCACCAGAAAGAAGGTGAACGTGGCAATCAGTAAAACCTGGAGTAATGAGGCCCTCGGTCCGATGCAATACCTGTGTCTCTGGCCCGACGTACTTCTGCGCACCGCTCCAGTCGCCAACGAAAACAATCCGACCATCTCGTGCCGCAACGGCCTCTGCCCACCTATTGTCTGCATCACCAGTCCAGACGCGAGGTCCGTGGATCACAAGGGTTGCACTTTGATTGCTATGCGAGCATCCTGTCATGATTGCCGCCAAAAAAAGAAGAGTGAGAAACGAACCATGTGAGCGACTCTTTGGTGTGCGCATGGGGGCCTTTCAGATGCCATTTCATTGTCAGGGGCAGGATACCAGAACAACGCGAAGTCGAGTATGATGACCAGCCATTCGCCCCTTGATTCAGGAGTATGAAGCAATGTCCCTAACCCCATCAAACATGCCGGTGCTTGGTATGAAGGCACCTGAATTTACACTCCTTGACCCCGTCATCGGCGAGATGGTCACCTTGGCCGATCTCGACGGCGTCGCCGGTTTGCTGGTTGCGTTCATCTCGAATCACTGCCCCTACGTCCACCATATCCGAAGTGAATTGACCCGCCTTGGCTCGGAACTCAAGGGTAGCGACATATCGATGGTGGCCATCGGTTCCAACGATGCCGACACCTACCCAGAGGACGGGCCTGATGAAATCGCACGAGAGGTCGCAAACCAAAACTATGCGTTCCCCTATCTTCATGACTCAACTCAAGAAATCGCCCGTTCCTATCTCGCCGCTTGCACGCCAGATTTTTTCCTGTTCGACAGTGCACGTCGACTGGTGTATCGAGGTCAGCTTGACTCAAGTCGCCCGGAGAACAGCCAGCCCGTGAACGGTGCCGACCTGAGGGATGCTATTCGCGCATTGCGTAATGACGAACCATGCATCGCAACTCAACTGCCGAGCATCGGATGCAACATCAAGTGGCGGCCGGGAAACGAACCTGGAGCAGGGTAATGGGTCTCCGTCGCTACTCTCGCACCCATCCGAAGGCCTACTTTGCGATCATCTTTATCACGTCGTCAATCACGCTGCAGATCCTCTGCGTCACAAAGTTCAGCCTCGCCGCGATGGAGGCATGGTTGACCGCGACCAACATAGTCGCATTCCTGCTCTGGTCATACGACAAATGGCGTGCGGGAAAAAAGGGGCTGCGAGTTCCCGAGTTAGTCCTGCATTTCATGGCCGCGTGCGGCGCATCACCAGCCTCTCTGGTGTCGATGTCAGTCCTCAGGCACAAAACAAGCAAGCGCCGCTTCGGAGTGCTTTATACAGTGATGCTCTTGCTTCAAGGCGCTCTCTTCTTGCGCTTTGGAAGCTAGCCCGACCTTCAGCGTACCCGCAGGATCTCCAGGCTGCTGAAGCCGGCCGTCGGAGGCGAAACCGACCAATTGACCCAGAGGAACTGAAGTGGAAACTCAAGCCCGATCACCCACGGGTCGTTGACAGGAATGACATAACTGGTGATCCCTGTCGAACCCTGAATAGCCGTATCGGCTATCTGAAAACCATTTGGGTCCAGTGCGAACAGGTTTCCCGGACCAGGCATCAGTGGCAGCACCGCCGCCAAGACCGTCCCAGCGTCTCCATGAGCCAGAAACCACTCGTTGCCGGACGCTGTCTCAAGATCCAGTGTGATGGTGCTTCCAACTCCTGTTCCTGTCTGTCTCGACTGCAGGCCGCCGCGTTCGTAAGCGCCCTGATCTGACTTACTAATGCCGTCACCGTTGCCATCCATGATGCGCCAGTGCCCAAATCCCCGCCGATCATACTCGCTGGCTGGCAGCACGAAGGTGGGGTGGGCCATATCGACTGCCGGCGAGTTTCTCATCAAACGGAAGTCGTTCACTGAAGCGTCGACAAAAAGAGGGTCAACGTTTTGATTCCCGTTATACAGTGAGAGTATCGGGTCTCCGACGACTGAAAAGGCGAGCCGAGTGATTCCCGAGCCCTGCACATCCAAGGTGTTTCCCCAAACGATCGAGTTCGCGAGAAAACACATTTCATCAGGATCTGGACCGACATGCTCCATGCCGATACCGCACGACGTTATTGTATTGCAACTGAAAAAGGGCGAGGCGCCATTCTTGAGCAGGATGCCGACTCCACCGCACGAGGCGATAACGTTCTCCGACACTGCAGCCGTCGTAACACCGTCCAACACGATGCCATCTTGAGCGCAGTCGATGATGATGTTCTGACGGATAATGCGCCCGGCCGAGTTTCCTGCCTCAACGACCTGAATGCCACTGCCTGTCGTGTTCCTGACTGTGAAACCCTCAATATGCGACATCATCGCCAATGAAACGGCTGGACCACTCGTCAGCCCTGAGGCGTCAATAACGACTGACTCAGCACCCTCGGCAGAGACCAGGAAGGTATGAAACGGAACTGTCACAACCTCCGCATAAGTCCCCGGCATGACCACGATGAAGTCGTGGTGGGTCGTAAGAGCTGCGGCCGCTGCGATCGTCGTAAACGGGTCGAGCAGAGTTCCTGTGCCGGGAGGCGTATTCGAGCCATCGACGATAAAGGTCGTGTGATCAAGTGCAGCCTGTGCCGATGCGCCAACAGAAAGCAGGAGCAAGACGACAAGGACAAGTTGGAAGTATCTGATCATGGAAAGGCCAAACTAAGCGCATTGGATACAACAAAGCCATTGGCTGCCCCGACATTCGGTGCCAGCAACTGCAAGTCAATGACAAGACCACTGAGCGATGTCATGCTCGAGAGCATTACAGGAACGATCAGCGATCCGACTGAGTTTAATGGTAGCAGACCGATGGGTGAAATCCCTGCAACTATCCAGTTTGTTGCACTCGCAGCACCCAGCCACAGATTACAGCCTCCTGCGATGCTCTGTGGGGCCACTGCAATCTCATCGGCCACGAAAATCGATACTGCCCCGCTGCTGGGGCCATTTTCAATGACCAATGAGAAACTGCTGCTTCCAGAAGTCAGGCTCCCCTGAGAGCCAAGCGTCAGACCACCGCAGCCGCCACCGGTGCTAATGACCGAAGGATCCCATCGAATCGCGCCTGCGGGGATATTCACGTTTCCACTGATGTTCGCGTAGTCCGGATTCCCGTAGTACCAGGGGCCAACAAAATAGGGATAGGCAGCATCACCGTTGGCGTCAATCGTTGTGAAATAGGCGTAGGTTCCACCTGGATACTCAGGCGTCACGCAGGTCCGCCCATTGAAGGCATCAAGGTCGCCCAGGCCTGCAACGTACTCGTTGTCCTCGACATAAAAACCGAGGGGATAGGTCACACTGACATTCGGACCCCACTGCCAATTGGGCAACACTGTGCCATCCGGGTGGATATTCCGCTGAGTGATGTTCCGCAAACGAAAACTGCTTTCCATACGCTTGATGCCACCACCACCATTCGGATTCGTATATCCGTATGGACCGTAGACAGGGTAGCCATCAAACGCAAATGCGATGATTTTCGAATGGGCGCTTCCATCATCACCCATCTGCTCACGCAAACGAATCGGTTGTTGGTGGTAGTGGTAGTTACCTGCCATTGCAGGGTGACCGAGCGCTGCGTCAAAGCTGATGGCTTCCGCAACGACTGCATCCTGGAACCAAACGCCCAGGCCGTTGTATGAGAATGCATCCAGGGTGTTGAAGATGGGAACGCCATTCACCGACACACCCATCGCGCCGAGGTTTGTAAAGGGATTCAATCCGGTAGCGTAGGGTGTCGGATTGCGTGAAATACGAAAGGTATAGTTTTGATCGGCAACCGTATTGGGATTCGGGCCAAATCCACCAATCGAGTGCGACGGAACGCCACTTGACTTGATATAGATGTAGTCATTCGTGTACCACACCTCTTCCACGTCCGCGAGAACTTGTGAAACAGACGCATGAATGTTGGCAGCCACGCTGCTTCCCATCGTCCCGTGCAAGTTAACTCGGAATGACTCTATGGCGGCATCGACTCCCTGCGCGGAGGCTGCAGTTGTAAGGGCCAATAGAACGATAGCAGTGAGCAGTTTCTTGATTGTATTGTCCTCAGTTTGAGTTCTCGGATTGGGGGTTAGAAACGGCTCGGCAAGACAGGAGTCCACTGTAACATCTCAAGACGCTGAAATGAGCCTGGAGAATGGGGAGCGGGTATGCGGTATGGGTTAATCGGAGGTGGTTTGGAGGCGCTCGTCTTCGATGGAGCGGAGGCGCTCGAGCGTGATGTCGCCGGTTGGGTAGACACCGGTGAAGCAGGCATTGCAGAATTGGTCCAGGCGAGGGTTGCCGACAGTGGCGGCGGCATTCATGCGGTCGCGATCGAGGTAGAGAAGGTGATCGACGCCGAGCTCTGTTGCGATTTGGTCGTTGGTCTTGCCCTCGGCGATGAACTCTCGTTTGGTCGCCATGTCGATGCCGTAGGGACACGGGGCGACGAGAGGTGGGCTGGTGACACCGAAGGAAACTGTTTTTGCGCCGACGGTACGTGCCATTTCGACGATCCGTCGAGACGTGTTGCCGCGCACAACTGAGTCGTCGACAAGAAGGACGTTCTTGCCTTTGAATTCAAGAGGGATCGGATTGAGCTTACGGCGGACTGATGACTTGCGAGCAGCTTGATTGGGCATGATGAACGTGCGCCCGATATAGCGATTCTTGACAAGACCCTCTCTGTAGGGGAGGTCGAGCCGTCGGGCGCAGGCCAGTGCCGCGTCCCGCGAGGAGTCAGGTATCGGGATGACGACATCCGGCATGGGCAATCCAGAACCCAACCATTGCTCAGCAAGAGCTTCGCCAAAACGGCGGCGCGTCTTGTAGACGGAGACATCGTCAAGAAACGAATCGGGCCGAGCAAAATAGACCCACTCGAAGATGCAGGGGCGATGTGGCTGATCAGCTATTTTTCGGTGCGTCACCAATCGCGTCTGATCGACGAAGACAGCCTCGCCCGGGCCGATGTCCAACGTCCGAGTGTATCCGTTGACATCCAGGACGACGCTTTCAGAGGCACAGGCGTAAGACATCCCACCCTCAGTTTTTCGTTCACCAAAGCTGATTGGTTTGATGCCGAACGGATCACGGAATGCAACCATGCCAAGGTCGGCAATCGTCGCCACAACAGAGTAGGCACCCTTCACCTTGGCATAGACAGAGCGAACTGCTGCAAAAACGTCGTCGGTAGTGACCTCGCCGGTTTCTCGCAATCGGGTGCTCAGGGAGTCCTGAAAAACCCAGAGGATGACCTCGAGATCGCAAGCTGAATTGAGGCGAGTGCCCTTGCTGCGAAACCGATCCTGAGTCAGTTCTTCCATGTTCGTGACGTTGCCGTTGTGCGCCATCGCCACACCCAACGGATAGGTGTGGTGGAAGGGTTGAGCCTCATCGTTATCGCCCTTGCCAACGGTTGGATATCGAACGTGTCCAACACCGAGGTTTCCCCGTAGCCGCGCCATGTTGCGCTCGTTGAAGACCTCAATAACCAGACCACTGCCCTTCTTGAGGTGAAAGGCATCCGTGAAGGTAATGATGCCAGCGGCATCCTGTCCCCGATGCTGGACCGCAAGGAGGCCCTCGTAGATCTCACTTGAAACATCCGAACCGTCAGGCCCGAAGATGCCGATAAATCCGCACATGGTTTTGGTGATCCGGCCAAGTAGGAGAAGCTGCCACAGATTACCGCCTTTGGCAACTGTTACAAGGCAGGACGACGGCTTTTCAGAAGCCCTATTTCACACGACCGGGAGGACGAATTCCCGATCCCTTGAGCTTCGCATCGCCTAAATCTCTTCGAGCCGCCTGTGCGAGCGCCTTAAGGTCATTGACGACCGTCAGATGCTCGCTCTTCACGTCTTTAGTTTCATTGCGATCAGTCCGCAAATCGAACAAGGCGTACTCGATACGCCCCTTTGCGTAGGGGCCAGGATATCCGTTCTTCCCTGGAGTAACGCCGACATAAGATCGATGAGAGTGAGGCATATGCAGCTTCCATCGTCCCTTGCGCACGGCCTGCAACTGATCCCCATTCCTTGTGTGATAGTAGAAGAGAAACTCGGTTCGAGGATTCGCCCCTTTCCTTCCCACCAGCAGATCAGTCAAATCAACCCCGTCAATCCGATTTCCACCGAGTCTGGTTCCCGTAATGGCGGCGAGCGTCGGAAGAATGTCGAGGGTTGAAGCGATGTTCTCGCAAACGCGGCCCGCCTTGATGTAACTCGGCCAGCGCATGACACAGGGCTCTCGTTGACCGCCCTCAAAAGACGTCCCTTTCCCCTCACGCAATCCACCGGTAGTGCCCGCGTGCTTCCCATAGTTCTTCCACGGCCCATTGTCGCTGGTGTAGATAACTAGTGTTCGCTCGGACACTCCGACGGCATCCAGCGCCTTCAAAACCTGTCCCACCGACCAATCGATTTCCATGATGACATCGCCGTAGGGACCCTGCTGGCTTTTTCCTCGAAACTTCGACGAGACACCCAGGGGAACGTGTGGCATCGTGTGAGGCATATAGAGAAAAAACGGACGTGCCTTGTTCTTGTGAATGAACTGCACCGCCCGCTCGGTATACCGCGTCGTCAATGTGTCCTGGTCAGCAAGAGTGCGGATTTCGGCGACCTTCTCGTTTCCATCGATCAGGGGGAGCTGCGGGTTCTTCGACTTCCAACCACTGGTCAGCGGCTTGCCGTCATAGCCAACCGGCCACATGTCATTGGAGTATGGCAAGCCAAGGAATTCATCGAACCCATGTTGAAGAGGCAGAAACTCCTTTCGGTGCCCGAGATGCCACTTGCCAAAGATACCCGTTGCATAACCTGCACGCCGAAGCACCTCAGCAATCGTCTCTTCATTCGGATGAATGCCCACCTTTGCGCGCGGTCCCAGAGCGCCCTTTATACCGATTCGGTTCGGATAGCATCCTGTCATCAATGCCGCGCGTGAGGCACTGCACACAGCCTGCGCGGAATAGAAATCTGTAAAACGCATTCCCTCCGCCGCCAGGCGATCGATGTTCGGTGTTGTAAAGCCTTTTGCGCCATAGACACCAACGTCGCCATACCCTTGATCATCAGCAAAGATCAAGACGAAATTTGTCGGTGGCTCAACCTTCTGAGCCAACCCGAATGGGATGAGGGTCACGAGCAGAATGAATAACAGGAAAGGACGCATCAGGATCGTCTCCGTGGCACAAAGGGGACCAGTTACGTTCCTATCCTACCTTGATCCCGAGAGTCTGCTCGACCTCCTTTGCGTCCCCCTCACTCCCAGTCGCGGAGTTAGAGGCATAGACCAGGTCCAACAACTCACCACACGCGACCTCATCGCCACTGCAGGCGTCATGAATGAGGCCGACTACTTCAAGTTCCGCCGAAAAAGATGCGCCATTGAGTGAGGGCATCCCGATACCTCATCTGCCTTGCCGCAAGGCAATGAGAGAGTGCCTTACTTCGTGCAAACAAAGCCCTCCCAAACAGCTACAAAGACTCATTTGGGCGTTTTCTACCATCGTCAGAGAATAATCGGCCACCATATTGGTATCGTTGGGACGAGAAGCCGTTTCGCCTTGCTCAATCCAATTCAATCAAGTTGTCGAGATTCCACCATGTCAATGAACATCAAGATCATCCTGCTTCTCCTCGTCGGCTATGCGGTTACGAGCAGCGCCTACATCATTTCACAAGGAAATAGCGAGAACTCCAGGCTCGGCAGTGAATCCGATGGAATTGTCGGAGAACTCAGAGATAAGCTTGCGGCTGCCAACGACAAGCTGGCTAACGAGCAAGAGCAAGTCACCCGGCTAACGCAGGACAATGAAGCGCTTTCAGTATCGCTCAAGGAAACTCAGGAGAAACTCAATGCATTGACCTCGAATCATGCAGCCTTGAAGAGTCAACTTGATGCGCTGCTCGTCGCAAAGGACGAGGATGTCACCGAGCACAACAGCAAAGTTGCAAGCGTTGTTGATCTCATCGCAAAACTCAAAGAGAAAGGAGAGATCAGCGCAATCCTCGGAGGAGCAGAAATGACTGATCTCGTAGCAAAGATCAAGAGCCTCGGGGAAGAAGGGATCAAGGCCATGAATGAGATGCTGAATTCTGAGGATGCTGCCGATCGCATCCTCGCTGCTCAACTCCTCATGAATTTCGATGACCCGTCCTCTATCGCGCCCCTTGAATCAATGGCGATGGAAGACGATGACGAAATGGCCAAACGATGGGCATCTCAAGCACTTCTTCGAATGAAGTCAGAAGGAATCGAGAAGACCCTTCGAAATCTTGTTGAGAACGCCGACGATCCTGGCGTCAAAGTGAACAGCCTCTTCGGACTCTGTAAGGAAGGCAATGATTGGGGGCTCCAAAATGCCATTGACTTCGTCAAGGACGACGGTCAATCGGACGCACTGAAGAGTGCCTTTCTCGGAGGCATCTTAATGCTCAAGAGTGATGGCGTCTCTCCCATTGTCGACTCGCTTGTCGACCTTCACCCGGACAGCGACGCGACCATGAGAGCGGCAATCCGATTCTACAAGAACCTCGGCACACCACTCGGGACTGCGCGGCTTCAATCAATGTCAGCAAACGGCAATCTCCCGGCCGCCATTCGCACGGCTGCCCTGGCTGCACTCAACTGACTCTCACTTCAATGAGAGAGGCTTCTTGTCCGATTCCAGCGCCTTGACTGCAGCGTTGGCCTTTTCCTGAACCGCAGACCAGTGCTTCAATCGATCTGGCTGAGAGTTCTCCTCGGCCAATTCGCAGAGTATCTGCAGCAAGTCAGGATGCAATGTATAGGCAGCAGCGGCCTCGCCTTCCCGAAAAGCAACCTCGGTGCCGGATAAAACCCTCAGGCGAGCGATCGCGTCAGGGATGCGCTCAACATGGAGACGGCGCAGGCGCAGCAATTTCAACTCAATGGTGTCCGCAGTTGCCGAATCGCCCATTCTCCGGTGAAGGTCGGCGAGCCAAAGCAACTCATTGGCATCGTGCAGTTTCAATTGCTTCAGGCGACTGAGTAT
>PVBE010972985.1_pt1 | contig 10779 bp, 10 predicted proteins | sample 1631181 | NCBI WGS metagenome assembly PVBE01 (sample SAMN08397723, study PRJNA350692) | Marine metagenome, whole genome shotgun sequencing project. | isolation source: water | place: Pacific Ocean | collected 2012-04 | reverse complement strand
GGTGCGACCGTGAGGTACTGATCAGGCCTCAAAAACCACAACAAACTGCCAAAACAGAACGTTTGAGACCTTGTAGAAAGACAGACAAGGTCAAATTGCAATCCAACGGGCCTGCTTTAGCTCAACGGCTACTCAAAATCCCATTGCCCAGAGATTCCTTAGTAGAATGAAAAAGATAAATGCAATGACAGCCAAAAATAAGATTTTAAAGTAATCATTCATCCTGAAAATAGCAATTGATTAGATAGCATATAACGCGATTATGAATAGATTCTTGTTAACGCTCCATATGAACGTGGGCGAGGCGGTTCCAGGCATCGGCACTCAGTCGCAAACCTCCAGTTTGATGGGCACAAAAAAACGCCAAAAAAGGGGCGCTTTTGCTTAGGTGTGTAGACCCAGCAGGTTGTTCAACTGACAACTTTTTCAATCGCACCCATCATGCTTTGGCCCCGTCCAGATATGCAGTAACGACAGCTCTAGAAATAGCCCATCGCTCCGGATACGGTCTTCGCAAAGGGCGAGCCGTCTACTAGCTTTAACGCCATCTTAATCGATTAAAAGCAGCAAGATAAGTTCACTTAACTACACATACTGCTAGACGAACCATCGACGACATTCCCGGCAAACCTTCTGAAGGTAGATTTAGGAATCTGTTCAGGTCCAAAGCCATGCAGAGCAGAGGAAACCATTGCTATCACAAACGTCGAGAAGAGGGCTTCAGCAACCAACAAGCGCTGGTCGTCCTGATCATCGCCTTTCCTCTCGGCCTGATCGGTCTCGGGCTGGTGCTCAACGTGGCGATGAAGCCCTCCGCCCAGACCATCGCTGAAGTACCGACTGAAAATAACGCGCGGGATGAAGCACCTTCTGTGGCCTATGAGCCTGAACCTGAGCCGTTGGTCCCAGCCATTAAGCCAACAGCCACTCGGACCAAACCGCTGGCCAATGATTCGTCATACCGCAACAACACAGCCAACAACTGCTGGTTTCAGATGCACTCTGGTGGTCGGCTGATTGGCAACCGTTGCGCGATCAATTCAAGGGTGAACGTCAACGGAGACAGAGTGTTCGATGTGATCGAACACTCTGGGCTTAAGCGGGCGGTTGTGCTCTGGAACAACGATCAGGCCGAAGTTTTCCTTCAAGGAAATCGCTACACCGGCAACTGGAGGAAAGACAGCGATGGCGATGTGCGTGTGACGGTGGGAGGAGGAACCTTTGCCTTCACTCCGCCCTCGTGATTAGCGCCCTCGGCCGACACGAAAACTCACACCAGTTGCCTCGCTGATGCGATCACGGAATTGTTCAGCTGCCTGACGGGTGCCGAAACTTGCCACCTGCACTGCCCCTTCAGCATTGAGGTAGGCATCACCGCAGTAACTCTGTTTCACTCGATCCAGCAGTGATCGTGATGATGGGCCCAACACGGGCCACCAACGCCCGCTAGCCGACGTCCTTGAGCCGCAGCTCGATCGACGCGTTAGAGCTGGAGTCGCATCCTTCGTGCTGGATGGCACGCGGCCGATCCAGAGCACGGCGATCAATGGAGAGATCAGAACGATGGCAATGAGTGCCAGCAGCATCGGGTTGGCTGACTGGTTGCCTGGTGCTGTGCCGCTTGACCAGGGCTCGACTACCGGTGCTGAGGTTCTTGAGCGCGATGGAGCAGAAGTTGTCCTGTGGGACTTCGGAGCATCTCCTTGTTCGAGAGTGCGCTGCAGTTGTTCGGCTTCATCGCCGATCTGACGGATGTCATTGAGATCAGAACGTTGATCACTCACGGACCGGCCTGTTCATTGTTGAATCTCTGCAGACAGCAGCGTTCAGAAGCGATCTGATAGTGCCGATCAAAGCGATCCCAGTGGAAGCTGCGGGGGGCGTAACGAATGCGGCTACGGTCCACGGCCCGATGGTGGTTAGCCGTGAAAACGGGCTCCCGAATCGCGCTTGCCACAACAACAGCTGCTCAGCAAGTGTTCGTTACTGCGTATCAGTGTAACAGAGCTGACCACGAAGTCGTTGCATCATGATACGCAAGCAGCATAATCCATCTCTACGTCATCACCGGCAAGAGCCAGGAGTTGCTGATAACCGGACGCCACCATGCAGAAGCCCACCGGCACACTCACAAAGCCACCGACCAGACACGCGACATGACCGAGAAGAATGATGCCCATCACGGCAAGCAGGAATACGCCGACATCGAACCAGTGAGGCGTGAAGAGACGGCGACTGAGTTTGAGCGCATCAACGAACGATTGAGGTCTGTCCACCAGAGCCTTGCCGGCGAGCACATAGGCCACGGCCAGGTAGACGCTGGAAATCACGAACGCCAGCAGACCGAGAACAACGGCGTGACCACCGATCTGCTCAAGTCCAATCAGATTTGGATTTTCGGCCAGCTTCGCCAAATAACTCATTGAAACAAAGCGTGCGGCTTCGCATCGACTACAGGCCGGCATCGAGCAGGGCGATGCAAAACATCAGACGGACGATGGCCTGCTACAGAGAAAAGCCGAATAGAATCACTGCAACACCAGCATCAGAACCGGGGTTGCTGATGGCAGCGGCTGCCAAGCCATACTGAATCGCCTGCAGAAGCGCAACACTACGGCTGCCAGCTCGGTGAAGCCGACCAGAACTAAAGCATTGTGATTGAATCCCTTCCAACCTTCCCGGAAAGCACGACCGGCCTGAAATGACATTGCCATTGACATGAGCTCAATCAGATTTGGCTCGAAAATCACAACAATTCGCCGCTCGATCAACTGGCTCTTCACTGCATGTTTTGTCTTTGGCGCTGCACTACTTCAACCCGTTCATGCTGCATGGGATCTGCGCCACGCCGCGGCAGTTGAAGATCTCCTGATCGACTATATCCGCACACTGTCGCAAGGGCAGTCGATCCAACCACCCAGACTGTTTTTTTTCGAAGGTAAGGCCTATTCAAGGGGATGTCCAAATCCGGGCATTGATGCTCCGACCTATTGCCCCGCAGATCACACGATCTATCTGGAACTCAGCCTGGGGAACCAGGTCGCAGAGCGATATGGCGATTTCGGTGCACTTTCAATCATTGCCCACGAATTCGGCCACGCCTACATGTTCAAACTCGACCAGCATCCAGTCGGCAAGCAGGGTGAACTTGCGGCGGATGCTTTTGCCGGAGGATTTGCGCGCTATGCGGAAATGAGAGGAACCCTGGAGCCCGGCGATCTGGATGAAGCCCGCGCCACCTTTGCGAGCGTCGGGGATTATGAGGTTTATCACCATGACCACCACGGAACTCCGATGGAACGCCGACAGGCTTTCGAGGAGGGATACCTCCAAAGCTTTCGTTTGCCAGGCGACCGTGCACCTGAGACATCGGCACCACCTGCCGCCAGCCCCTCCGCATCTGCGCCCAGCACACCAGCCTCCTCGAATCAGCCGAGGTTCCCAGCACCCAAGAATCAGGCTGAACCTCCTCCCGCCAGTGCAGCGCCTTTAGTGGGACTATTGCTTGGGGCAGGCCTGGTGATTGCCATGGTGGCCGGAGTCATTGCGATGTTGAACCGAGCCCGGGAAGAAAACTGATGAGACATTCGCTAACCGGCTGACTCAGTAATCATCAGGCCATGTTGTTGCTGGTACTGGCCTTCCCCGTGGGATTGTTGAGTCTGGGCATCCTGGTGAGCATCGGGTTGAACCGTCTACAGCCACAGCCGCAGGCAGTTGATTCGACCACAGGGGCACCGACCAATCCAGTCACCCCGGCCGCACCGATCACCCGCCAGCCGAAAAAAACCGCAAGCGCTTACCATCCCCAAGATCCAATCGATGCCCTCGCCGATGAGATTTTTTGGAGACGTCATCCTTCACTGAGCGGAGTGAAGCTAACCAGTCAGCAGGGTGAGCTCGCCAGAGAGTGGGCGAAGATCCGCAGCTGCGATGCGATCGTCGATCACCGTTTTTATGAGATTTTCCCCGACATGCGAGGCCGCACGATCAAATCCATTGACACAGCAATGGTTCTCAGCTGGACAGCAATTCGCGATCAGGTTCCTGGTTGCTTCTGATCCAGGGTTTCTGTCTCAGTTGGCCGCACAATCACGGCACCGATGGCGTCTGGTACCGAACGCAGGTAGTGAATGAACGATTGAGAACGCATCACACCACGCCCTTGAGCTGCATGAATGGCATTCAATTTCAAACCTTCACGCACCAGCACGCCTGAATGAGTGACATCAAGACCCTTCACACGCGTTGCGATCGCAAACAGATCTCCGGATCGCAAGCTTGGCAGAGCGGAATCGAGAGCCTCGAGCGGCACGTACTGCTGTTCAATCACTCGCCCCTGCTCGCGATCAAGGATGCAACGGAACAGATTCTCTGATCGCGCAGGGGCTGATAGATATCACGATGACTGGACATGTAGTTCAGATGCACGCGTCGAGTCCTCTGTCCAGGCCATTCGGAATTGAACTCCAGCATCCCCTGGGCCTGTGCTGACTTGACCCAGTCGTGGAAGTAATGCTGCCGAGTGCAGTAACCGATCTCACCATCCCTGTAGCGCAGACGCTGTGTCCGTTCGGCGAACTGATCAAAGGATTCCGCTGACGCAATAGCCAAAAGCTGTTCCACGAACAGCATGCAATCGAAACGCATGAGGTCCAAACGCAACTGTTCCGGACCGGCACCATCAAGAGAAAACTCAAGGTAAGGACTGCCAACAAACGACCTAGCAAGAAGGGCGATGGCCTCATTCACCGGTAAGGCCTGAACAAGTTCGCTAACTTGCTCGAACTTTTGCCTTGTGCCAGGCACAACATTGATGGCCATTGCTGGAATCTGCGTCTGTGGCGAGACAGGCGCAGAAGCTTCTTGGAGCGTGGCCCTATCCGGCAATGGCAAGACCCTGCGCTGACCCGGGACCAAAACAGCCACCGTGATGGAGCTGACAATCAGCCAGGGTGATGTTCACGCCTTGCAGATCAGGAATAACTTTTTGCCATCAACTGGGGCCTAAGTAATGTGTGCTTGTTGTGTGAAGCGGCCTGCTTGAGTAAGCAACACCTGTTGTTGAGACCTTGGCTAGGAGCAACATTCTCCCTTTTATTGCTAACTGGTTGCCCAGGTGGTGCCCGTTTACCGGAATGCGTCACAGGAACAACAGCTCCCACGAGCGAACAAGAATCCCTCTGGGACAGCGCAGCAGCAGCCACCACGCTCGACCTGGCCATCGACGGCAGCGGTTCGATGCTTGGCCTGACAGGATCGCCCCGAGCAATGACCACATGGAAATCACTGCTCAAGGGCGTGAACCTGGCAGCAGCATCCCAGAGTCTGACTATCCAAGCCAAGCGCGTGGGCGGCGGACGCAGCAGGTCATTCGAGAGCCCACTGCAGGCAGCTGATCCCTGCTTCTTCAAAGGTTGCCGAGGCTTTGCTCCGGTGACATCCAGTTTGGATTCACTCTGGAGGGCTCCCGGGCTGGCCAAGGGCAAGATCCCCCTGCGGATGGTCATCAGTGATCTCGAGGTGAACGACGGCGACATCGCCAAGCTCGTCGGTGCGATCAAGCCCCATGTGCAGGAGGGTTCCGTCATCGCTGTGCTGGCTCTGCAACTTCCTTTCGAAGGCAGCGTGTTCAACAGCCAGGGCGTGGTGATTCACGAGGGCAAGGCAAGGAGACCCATCTACCTGCTGGCCACGGGCCCCCGCAACCAGCTGCACACCCTTATGCAGTCGGTGAAGACGAAGGCAGCCCTCGCCGGCGTCCCAGCAAAGTCAATGAAGCTGACGCATCTGGAGGATCAGGTGAACCGCGCCACGCTGACCGCCCGATCCCTCAGTGGTGTTCCGGCCAACGCGGTCGGTGGAGGCGTGCCTATCCGCCTGGGTGGAACCACCTATAGCCCGGCGCAGAACCCTGATTATCAGTTCGCTCGCCTGTTCAACAATGCGAAAGGTGTAATCCTCAGCAGCAGTAACAACACCAACATCCATACACTGCAACCCGACCTCGGACTTGTACAGCTTCAAAACATTCCCTTACCGGGTCATTCAGGCTCACTGAATGGAATTTCAATGGTTGGATTCACCATCAGTGGATCTAATCTCAAGGTCAAGATTGATGTATCACCGGGCACAGGCCAGCCCATCCTTGCATCCGTTGCACGGGGACAGCTTCCTGAAGCTTGGTGGCTGCAGTGGAATCGTCCGGCTGAAGACAATGAAACTCCGCAGAACCAAACCGATGGATTGTTGCTGCTGATGACCAGTCTTGGGCAGCTTATGGTGGCCCCTAAGACGACACCGGCGGCGGCGTTTTGTTTGCTCACCAGCTCCTAATCACACTCTTAACATGAAAAATCTGCAGTGGTTGCTGTTAATGGCCTCGGTGACCATCGGCATCGCCTGGATCTTTCTATGCCAGAACTGGATCTTTCTCAATCTCTTTCCGGGAATCATGGTTGGCCCCGGTCTGAAACTGGACGATTTCCTCCAAACCGGCAGCAGTCCGGCATTCACCGTGTTCTGGGCGGGCTGCATCACAGCCCTGCTGGTGTGGATCGGGGTCACCTGGTCAGCGAAACCGCGCAGCTCCAGCCAAACCCGGCAGATGCAACCTATGTGGTGGCTAGCAGCCGTGTTGCTGACGATCTACGGATGGCTCTGCTTGGGGTGGTTCACGATTTTCCAGTGGCAGGTGACCGGAACCAGTCCGATTCAGGGTGGGGGCAACTTCTATCCAGTGCCCACCGGAGGCTGGGTGGTTCTGCTTGGCTTCGTGCTGATTGATGTGGTGCTGCTGTTTTGGCTGCCAACTCTGCTTGCCTCACCTCGGACTTACCGACTGGTGGTCCCTGGAGCCGTGTCCCTGCTCGGGAGCCGCTAATCATGAGACAGATCTTTGCCATCGGCGTCGGCGGGACCGGCGCCAAATGTGTGGAAGCCCTAGTGCATCTGCATGCCTGTGGGCTGCTGGCCGACCAAGACGGCACCCCGGCCCGACTTGGAGTGTTTTTGGTGGAGCCTGATCAGCAAAGCGCTCTGCTCACTAGGGCCCAGATCGCCATCAACCGCTATGCGGCCATGCAGCGTGCCGTCGGACGCAACACCGACCGCTTTGCGCGCGCCGAATTGCGGGACTATGGCCAGTGGAGTCCGCTCAACAGCTCATCGGGAGCGATCAGCCTTGATCAGGTGTTCCCGAAAGCAGTCCTGCGAACCCAGGCGCCTGGAGTCGCAGCACTGTTCGACTGCCTATTCCCACCAGAAGAACAGAGCGCCGATCTGGAAGTCGGCTTCCGTGGAAGACCTCCCATCGGCTCCGCGGTGATGAGCCGCATCAACTTGGAACAGGAGGCTCAGATTGGGCAGTGGCAGCAGATGCTCGGCGACATCCAGACCGCCGTAGGCAGTGGCGACCCCCCGGTGATCCATTTGTTCGGGAGTGTGTTCGGGGGCACCGGAGCCTCGGGGGTGCCGACTCTGGGACAACTGCTGAAGAACTGGCTGAAGAGCCAGGGTCTCACCAGTATCCAGTTGCAGGCCTCACTGCTGCTGCCTTACTTCGATTTCGAAGGCATGGCCGATGACGACACGGGCGTGCACGCGGAATCACGGAACTTCCAGCTGAATACCGATGCCGCTCTGCAGTACCTGCGCACAAGCGGGCGTAGCTGCTTCGACCGGGTGTTCCTGGTAGGAAGCGACATCAAAGCCCGCTACGGCTTCAGCATCGGCGGCACCTCTCAAGGCAACGCTGCGCACCTTGTCGAGATGCTTGCGGCATTGGCCGTGAGGCATCCCGCGACAGCCGGAGGCGGCTATGCCCACGTGATCAGCCGCTCCCAGCAGCAGTGCGTCAGCTGGGAGGATCTTCCGGATGACGAACAGGTGGGCGAAGCCATCGCCCGCGGTGCACGCTTCGCCGTGGCATGGAAGAACAACATCAGCATGGAGATCAATGACGCCCAGAAGGTGTCGATGCCTGCGTTCATCAGCGGTGCGCCCTGGGCGCGGCGCTTCTTCCACCCAGCCGGCCGCAACGCCGATCAAGGCGGCCGCCCGGGAATCCGCGATCAACAGGAACTCACCGTTCAGAGTGCGATCGATCAGTACTGCGACACCCTGCTGCAATGGCTGAATCAGCTCAGCAGCAATCTTGGCAGCGGCTTCCGACAGGAACTGCTCACCGCATCGATGCTGGTGGCCGGCGATCGATACGAAAACAACCTCAGCCGGATCGTTCAAGGAAAAGCGAGACCACGGCGCCCTGAAAGCTCCGACACGGTCGAACGCATCAAGGTCCGTATGGACAACCTGTCCAACGAGGCGATTCCCCATCGCGGCATGGCCGGATTAGCGGATTGCCTGTGGACACACGTGGTCTGAACAAAACGCACGCGACACGTCCTTCATCACGATCTCCATCCCCATGACTTCATCGCAGACGCAGGACATCGTTCAGATCCCCTGGTTTCCAAAAACTGATCCACCACTCACCGGCGGAGCTCAGTCTGGTGAGTGGCAGGAGCGGGATCAGCAGAGCCTCGGCACGATTGCCAAAAGCCTCGTCTATGAGGTGGCCACCACCCGGGTGAACTCCCTTCCGTCTCCCTGGTCACGGGCACTTCAATTCGAGCAGGCGGTGCTGAATTCCCGCTACCCCACTCGAGACTCTCTACTCGAGGAACTATTCGGCGGAATGGCTTGCCTGGGCCTCTGGGAAATGTTTGGCCTGCGCATGGACGCCGAACGAGTGGCACTGCTGGACCAGGCCGATCTCCGCGATGAAGCGGTGGGACCCTTCTCCCGCAGCCTTGCCAGCTCTCTTCCCAACGGCAGCAGAGCGCTATCTCGTGATCCGGAAGGACGCAACCCCTGGCAGGTGGTGTACGTGTTCACCCTGCAGGGAACAGTGGTGGGCTTCAGCTCCCCCAGCACGCTGTTCTGCCCAGCTGTTCACTTGCCTCAGCCGATTCAGGGTATGGGCTGGACAGGCGGAGGGCGCTTCAGTGACCCCGTTGAATTTCTGGGTGGCCCTCAGCGGCAGGCGCTCGCGAACTGGTTCAGCCATGTCCGCAACGGGATGCTTCAGGCGAAGGATCTGCAGAGTCAGACCACGGCCGGACAGATGGCTGAGGTGCTCGATCAGTTCATCAACCGCTTGAGTGGTGGGCAGCTGGGCACGCCGACTCTCTCGGATCGTGGCCGTGTGGCGAATCTCCCGGCCAATCCTGTGGCCCTGTCACTGCTGGCAAGACCGGCCAAAGGAGGCGTGGGCGCCAGCCAGGCCACCCTGCAACTCACGGATCGCCAGAGCGCACCCCTGCCCGATACCCCCAGCGGTCAACCGGTGGTGCTGGTGGACCCAGACATGCCCAACAAGCTCGGCGTCAGCGCCGCCGACATCTGCCTGTACAAATCAGCCTCGCTGGAATCAATCGGCTTTGATCACCAGCAACTGGAGCGTCAGTACGGTCAGGAGATTTTTGTGCTCACTCCGGAGCAGATTTTCCTCGATGAGCTTTATCTCGTCTCGGGTAAGCAGGCTCTGGAGCATTCCTGGCTGCCCAGCCGGCTCGAGGGTGTTCCCACCGTGAATGGCAATCCGGTTACGCCGCTGCTGCCTTTCCATCCAAGGCTCAGAAGCCTATTCAGCAGTCGTGAGCTGCAGGATCGTTGCGAGCTGCGTGTCATCCAGTCAAGCGTCAGCAGTGAACTGGAAGTGCGTCTGACACTGCCACTTCAGGGTCAGCGCGATGGCTATGCGATCTCACGGTCCTATCCACTCAAGGAACAGAACCTGGTGGCGGAGGACCTGCCGGTAATCACGCTCTGGCCGTACGTCAGCGATGAACAGTGGTGCCTCTACTACCTGTTCTGCGAAGACCATCCCTCGGCACTCACCGTGGATGGCTTCCCTGATTACGACCGCAAACTCGGTCGTGATGGCCAGCAGACCGTCAAGTACTTCACCTCGCGCCACTTCCCTGATCTGGTGCGCTTGAGTGAGCGGGGCCAGGACCGCGGCCTGCTGCCTGTGACGCCCCCGACACGAAATGCCGATGCAGGGAACCAGTGGCAGGTGGGCATCGATTTCGGCACCTCCTTCACCAACTTCTTCATTGATGAAGGCGCCGGTCCTGAAAAACGCCATCTCGACACCCGGGTGATCTCGCTCACGCTGTCGCAGAAGGAAGAACGCCAGCGGCTGCTCAACCAGTACTTCGTGCCGGAGGAGATGCTGCCCAATGCCAACAACGGCGGCAATCCCCCCCCCCCAACCGCCATCAGTCTGCGCGGCTGGCAAGAGGTGATCGGTCAGGTGCCTGAACTTTTCCATGAAGCTCGCCTGCGCGTGCCCAGCCCGGGGGAATTCGGCGGAGCCGAGCTGCGCACAGGATTCAAGTGGGAACAGATGCAATACCAGAAACCCTTTCTCAAGGAACTGGCCCTGCTAATCAGTGCCAACGCAGCGGCGAATGGAGCCAAAGAGCTGCAGTGGTCGGTGTCGTACCCAAGCGCGTTCTCACCCAATGAGGTATCGCGTTACCGCAGGGTGTGGACTGAACTTTGTGCTGACCTCAATGAAGTCACCGGGCTGGATCATTCCCTAAACAGCAAGGCCGGTGTAGGGGGCCTGCAGACCGAGGCCGTGGCCTTTGCCAGTTACTTCGGCAACTTCCAGAACCGCCAGATGGTGCACACCTCCTGCCTGGATGTGGGCGGTGGCACCACCGACATCTCCATCTGGCAAGACAGCCGACTGATTCACCAGGTGTC
>PVBE010287723.1_pt1 | contig 10779 bp, 9 predicted proteins | sample 1631181 | NCBI WGS metagenome assembly PVBE01 (sample SAMN08397723, study PRJNA350692) | Marine metagenome, whole genome shotgun sequencing project. | isolation source: water | place: Pacific Ocean | collected 2012-04 | reverse complement strand
TGTCCGTGCAGCTGCTGCCGCTCGAGCTGCTCACCACCACCTCGTACCATCCGGTCTGAGTGGTGAGGATGCCCTCCCCAACAGACACGGACTCCCCTCCTCCAAGGGAGGCGCTATCGGATGCATCCAGCAGCCCGTGGCTCTCTCCAGCCTCATCCTCCATCAGGTACAGCGCCAGGGCCAGATCTGCGGTGCCTGGCACGTCCTCGAGGGTGATGTCGATATGGAAGGGCATCTCGAAGACGCTGTCGGTCACCCAGAAGCGGAAGCGGTCATCGTCGATCTCCGGGTGGATGGCCCCGTTGTTGAGCTCGTAGACGGTCCCATCGATGGCACCGAGCTCGTAGGCCGTCACATCATTGGGCTCGTACCAGTCGTCGTCCCACTCGTCATCCGGCCACCCATCACAGTCCTCATCAATCCCGTTGCACTCGCTATCGTCTGCCCCCGGGAAGATGCTCGGGTCTGTGTCATCGCAGTCCCCGTCCTCCGTGGTGTGCCCATCGCCATCTGCATCTTCGGTGCCGGTATCGGTGTCTGTGTCTGTGTCCGAGTCTGTGTCTGTGTCTGTGTCTGTGTCTGTGTCTGTGTCTGTGTCGGTGTCTGTGTCTGTGTCGGCGTCCCCATCGGTGGCCACCGTCAGCATCAGACCGGAATCCTTGTCCTTGCCCTCACCGCAGCCAACACCGAGCGCGAGCAGTGCGATCCACCGAAACATCATTCCCTCCCAGGGTCTACAGGGATACCACGGACCCATGCAGAAGATCGATGAGGACATTCACCGCGCCCAGACTCGGCCTGGCCACGCCTATGGTGACCCGCGCATCTTCAGCCTTGAGGTGGAGAGGGTCTTTGCTAGGAGCTGGCTTCCAGTCTCTCCCCCTCAGGTGGCGCCTGGCGAAGTAGAGCCGCTCCTCCTCTTGCCCGGTGTCCTGGACGAGCCCCTGGTTCGCACCCAGGATGCACAAGGCAGATTTCATTGCCTGTCCAATGTCTGTACGCATCGTGGCATGCAGGTGGTCTGCGAGGGGGGTGCGGCCAAGCGCCTGCGGTGCATCTACCATGGTCGACGTTTTGGTCTGAACGGTGCACTGGAGGCTGCTCCTGGATTCGAAGAGGCGCTGGACTTCCCGAATCCCTCCGATGACCTGCCGCGACTGCCGCATGGAAGCTGGGGCCCGCTCCACTTCGTTGGCCTCTCGCCCGAGCAGTCGCTGGAGGAATGGCTTGCACCAATGGATGAGATCCTCGGCTGGCTGCCGCTTGAGGATTTCCGCTTCAATGCAGCCCGGAGTCGGGACTACGAGGTCGAAGCAAATTGGGCGCTGTACCTGGATAATTACCTGGAAGGATTCCACATACCCACAGTGCACAAGGGCCTGGCTTCGGCGCTGGATGTGGCGGCATACCAGACCCGCCTGCTGCCCTGTGGCTCTCTGCAGATCGGTATCGCGTCCGAGGGAGAGCCTACCTTCGAGATCCCAGTGGGTCACCCCGATGAGGGCTCGCGGGTCGCTGCCTGGTACTTCCATCTCTTTCCGACCACCCTGGTCAATGCCTACCCCTGGGGGCTCAGCGTGAACCATGTGGAGCCACTGGGCCTGAAGCGAACACGGGTCCGCTTCATGGAGTACAGCTGGCGGCCAGAGCTCCGAGACCAGGGGGCTGGCGGCGATCTCCACACCGTGGAGATGGAGGATGAGGCTGTGGTGGAGGCTACGCAGGTGGGGGTGCAGTCACGGCTCTATGGCCAAGGACGCTACGCGCCCCTGCATGAGCGGGCTGTACACCACTTCCATCGGCTGCTCGAGGGAGCACTTGTGCAGGAAGACGTCGACTAGCGCAGGTCCTTCCCTTTGTTGATGCAGTGCCAGACTGACAGGGCGGGTGGCTGCGGACTAGATCGGGTGGCTGCGGACTAGATCACTGATCTGGCCAGCCGGAGACCGACCTCCAGGGGTCGAGGACCACGGCAGGCCCAGACATTCTCTGGGCAGACACTCCGGAAGTGGAGCTGGCTACGACGGGGGCAGGTGTCCCAGCCGCCGCCGCGGAAGACACGACCCTTTCCGGAATATGCCCGTCCTTTGGAGAGGGACCTTGCCTGGGCCGGGCCGGAGGGATCGGTCTGAGGATCGCGGTCGTACCTCTCGCTTCGATCCCACACCCACTCGGAGACGTTCCCCGTCATGTCGAACAGTCCCCATCGATTGGGCCGAAAGCTCGCCACATCCGCTCGGCCCGGGTGGTCGTCTTCGCACATGAAGGGCTTCTCGTCCCGGAAGTCCCCCCACAGACATGCACCCTTGGACCAGCGGAACTTCCCCTTTCCCTCGCCCTCGATGCCCCAGGAGTCGACATTGCCATAGCGGCACACCATCTCGCTCTCGTCGGTACCGGCAAAGCGGGTCTGATCTCCTGCCTGGGCGGCGTACTCCCACTCGGCATTGGTCGGGAGTCGGTATCCGGTGGCATCCCGTACCCACTGCACGGTGCCCTTGAGGAAGGTGTAGGCAGGCTTGCGGCGCTCCTTGCGCGAGAGAAGGTTGGCAAAGCGGGCCGCTTCCACAAAGGACACGCAGGCCACCGGGAGGTGCTCGCCGATACCTGCGCCCGGACAACGGCTGGCCGTGGGGTTCTCGCCCGTGACCTCCTCCCACAACCCCTGAGTGACCTCTGTGGCTCCCAGGAGGAAGGCCTTGGTGATCTCGACGTGATGTCGGGTGTGGTCCTTGTCGAAGTCGTAATGCCGATCCCGGGTGCCGATTGCGGTCTTTCCGGGATCGATGCGAATCATCCGGAACTTCTGGCTCCCGATCTCCTGGATGGCGGGCTCCACCGTGCCCACTCGGTACCGACCATCCTGACTGAAGCGATTCCACTTGCCCGTCGGGGATCCGTCCGTGTACGTGCCCCTCTCTCGCTCCTGGCCATTGGCATACCAACTGAGGAAGGGGCCGTGACGCGTACCATCCGCCTTCTCACACCAGGTGGCTGTTCCCTGTGGTGGGGCGCTGCCGACTCGCTGGGCATCTTTGGGACAGTCCTTGTCTGCCACCTCTGCGATCTCTGGCACCACCTCGGTGCCCTGGTCCGATAGGTAGGCCAGCCCGACTGCGAGTCCGATGATGGCGGAGCTACCCAGCAAGGCGCGCTTACGACGGGTGCTCCACCGTGGACTGGGGGGCTGGGATGGACGGGTCATGCTACCCCTCTATTCCGGAGGTCGATGATGTGGTCAGGATGTCTGCTTGGGCTCTGCCTGGCTACGGCCCTGGCTGCTCCGCCGGAGGCCCCTCCCGCTCCCGCCAAGCCTGCACCCCCAGTAAAGCCGGTGGACAAGCCGACTCCGACTGTTGAGGACCCGGTCGATCCGGTTGAGGCAGCCAAGGTGCTGGGCCCTGTGGAGGTCGATGTCTGGTCTCAGGGGAAGCTCTCCACCGAGATCAATCCCGCAGAGTTCGATATTCCCGTCGAGATCAACCCCTATGTCATGCAGTGGCTCAAGTACTGGACGGGGCCGGGTCGGCCCACCTATGCCCGGTGGATGATCCGAGCGCAGCGATGGCGGCCCACTCTCCATCGCCTGCTTCAGTCCGAGGGAGCACCCAAGGACATGGTCTACCTGGCCATGATCGAGAGCGGCTACTCCACCACTGCGCGCAGCTGGGCAGGGGCGGTGGGCATGTGGCAGTTCATCCGCGGCACAGGCCGGGCCTATGGTCTGAAGATCAATCGGTGGGTGGATGAGCGTCGGGATCCGGTCAAGGCCACGCGGGCAGCGGCCCGCTTTCTTCGCGAGCTGTATGGCAGGTACAACAACTGGCACTTGGCCATGGCTGCCTACAACTGCGGACCCGGCTGCGTGGATGGGGCGGTGGGTGGCTATGGCACCACCGATTTCTGGACCCTGGTGAAGCGTCGGGCGCTGCCCCAGGAGACCATGCACTACGTCCCCAAGATCATCGCTGCCGCGATCATCGGGAAGCACCCGCAGCGATATGGCTTCCTGGACCTCGAGAGCCAGGCCCACTCCGCCCCCATCTGGCCGTCGGTGGCGGTCGATGCGAGCATCGGGCTGGATGTGGTGGCTTCCTGCTACAAGACGGACCAGGGAACCCTGGAGCGCCTGAACCCGCAGCTCATCGAGTGGGCTCTCCCGCCCGATGGGACCGCACTCGATATCAATGTTCCCCTGGAGACCCAGGGGGCCAGCAACTGCCTGATGCGCTTGCGCTGATCCAGACAGAAGCGCCCGCGTCAGCAGACGCGGGCGCAGACGCGGGCGCAGACGCGGGCGCAGACGCGGGCGCAGACGCGGGCGCCCATGTGAATCCTCAGGCTCAGTAGCAGTCGCTCAGACTGCAGGTCTCGCCATCGGTGTCCCAGTTGGTCTCGCTGTGCTCCCAGATGTCCATGCCGTGGTAGTACGTCACCAGGGCGTCCACATCGGTCATGAGCGTGGCACCATCCTCCAGTTGACCGGAGAAGATGATGCTGCCGACGTCGGTGAACTCCAGGTAGATCGTCCAGCCACCCTCCTCATCACCGGTGATGGGCGCGGTGTCGGTGAGGGGTGTGCCGCTACCGTCGAGAACACCGACCTCGCAGTAGGAGACTTCCCAGCCCTCCGAGGTCTCGTCCATGTCGAAGAAGCACAGCTTCGTGTCGATGCGGGAGCCGACCTCACGCGCGTTCGACGAAGAGTCAATGGTCCCCTCGGCGTGCCACAGCTTGGCGATGTCCTTGGGCGGCTCGTTTCCAAAGTGAATGACCGTGCCAGAGCCAGCAACCGACTCCTCGACCGCCGGGTTGGTCACGACTGCGTCTGCCTCCACACTGCCGGAAGTCGTGCCATTGTCGACCTCAGCATCGTCGTCCGTGACCTCTGAGGTCTCCCGGTCGGCCAGGCAGTACTCAGCATAGGCATCCGAGGTGACGCTCCAGCAGTCGTTGATATCACCGCACTCATCCACGCCGAGGATGCACTCGACCTGGCAGTCGGAGTAGCCATTGAACTCGCGGTTGGCTGCGTCCACGCAGTTGGTGGCACATGCTGCAATGCTGGGGAGCTCGATATCACCCAGTCCCATATCGCCAGGCAGCACGGGCTCAGGTGGGTTGACCTGTCCCTCGCACTCCCCGATTCGGGTACAGACTTCCGTACACTCACCAGCCACATCGTCGAGCGCGTCTTTCAGCGCCTCGCAAGCGGGGAGTGTGGTGATGGCGAGGAAAACCCCACCTACCAAAGTGATCTTACGGGTCATGGCGTCTCCTTCCTGGGTTGCATGAGCGCGTTGCCTGAGAGCCTAACGTACGTGGGTACGCCTGCATTCATCAATATGGAGCACGAAAGGCACCCAGGACAATACTGACGACCTCCCGGAGACTGCCCCGGATGCGAAGTCGCCAGCCCGGGACAGAGCCACGACCCACCGCCTCAGCAAAGTGAGTGCTGAAGAGCCGCCCACATCGCCAGGCATGGTAGGCATCTGAGACGACCAGCACCTGCCACCTGCTGATCGGCGTCCCTTCATGGATGAGGGCAGCGGCAAAGGCGGCATTGTGCCGTGTCGTGGTGGATGCATCCTCGATCAAGATCGATGCTTCCGGGACCCCGAGCGATCGCGCCAGATCGGCGGCGACCACCGCTTCCGCTGGCGGATGGGTACCGATACCTCCGGTCATGACCAGCGTTGGTGCCCGGCCCTCCTTCCAGAGCGCGACTGCATGTCGCACCCGCCGGGCCAGTGCTGCGGAGGGATGTCCATCCTTCCGGACTTTGCAGCCCGGCACGATGATGGCATCCCACTGGCCTGCGGGGACGGCCCGCCGTCCGTGGGCATCCAGGGCCAGGGCAGCCGCAACCCAGGTGGCGGGTATGAGGAGCAGCCAGATCACTCGAAGATGCCGGCGTAGCTCCCGGCTGCGCGTACATCCTCTAGCCAGTGGGCATAGGCCGTATCCTGGGCCTCGGAGGGTGCATTTGGGCCGGCACAAACCCGGAACCCGTCATCCTGGTACGCATCGTCGCTGACCCCGTGGGTGTGGAATCCGAAGTTGTTGGGCGCGTAGAAGGTGTCCGTTCGGCTGGTTCCACCCCAGACGGCATACTCGAACTCTCCGGGGAAGTCCGCTTGCTGTGGGGTCTCCTGCATCACCTCGACCATCTCCCGGTCCAGTCGTCCCCAGGTGCTGCGGACCTGAAAGTCACGCACCCCTGTGGCACTGACACAGCCTGAGAAGCTGCCGATGGGATCTGGGTTCTGATCATCTGGATCGCAGACATTGTTTTCGAAGGTCCCATCGCCGTAGGGGTAGCGGTGGTTGTCCGGTCCGGCCCCGGCGATGAGCAACTCAGTGACTGTGCAGGCTCGCCGCCCAAAGTCCTGCAGCCAGGAGTCCAGAGAGCCGACGAGGGACATATTCAATCCGTCGGGGAACCAGTCATCCCCAGGGACGCCCGGGAAGGGGTACCGGTCGATCCAGAAGCCATCGACTCGGAAGCTGTTTTCCTCGATGATCGTCTGGGCTTCGTCATCGCCGCCATCGAAATTGGCGACCACCAGGGGGTCCCACTCGCCCAGGAAGAAGTGCCCACCTTCTACGGGGACCAGGCCCGGGGTGACGAGATCCCGCTCCTCACCGGTGTCGCTACCGCCATCAGAAGGCGGGGGTAGGCGCTGCTTGCCACTACAGGCGGCGAGCACGGCAAGGAGCGGTAGGTAGCGTCTCATGGGGGCACAGACTACCCCAGCCTTCAGTCCTTCTGGGGAGTGAAGGTCACACCAGCCACCCCGATGAAGTGCTGAGTGATCAAATCTGCCGTGCTCCACTGGGCCATCGTGCCCCTTCCCTGAGCCATCAGCGCGACTGTGGGATTGAAGCGGTAGACGACCCCACCGCTGCCAATGATCGCGGTGCGGCCAGACATCGGGTCAGCGTCCTCACCCCAGAAGGCCTGCGTCTCTTTAAGTACCTCGACCGAGCCGAATAGCATGACCTTGCTCGTGATCCGGAAGGTGGGTCCCGCGCTCAGGGTCATGGAGGAGGAGGGCTTGTAGTTCTTGTCATTGTGGTACAGGGACATCAGCCCCTGGGCGCTGGCCATCATGCCCCACCGGTGGCCTTGCTGAATCACGCGGAGGGATGCCACAGGGCTCACTACGCCGGACCCCATCTGGATGTGTTGGTGCGACAGGCTCTTCTCGGTCAGCTCGTACGGGTCAACCTCGGTCTTGCCGAGGGGGATGGTCGCACCCGTGCTTCCTCCCAAAGTCCAGGTCTTCCCTACACTGTGGAAGTACTCCAGATGCAACCTTCCATCGCCGGGACCCATGAGGACCTCGTTGCGGTGGTGGATGTTTTGGTACGGCGGGTCGTAGGCCTTGCCATCCTTGTCCTTGTACTCGATCGTCATCTTCTTACGGTCGAGTGGAAGCTCTCCTTTGACCTGCAGGCCCTTGCCCAGCCCCACAGCCACCAGCCCGTTGAGCCGAGCAAGCTGCATGCCCTGGTGGTGGGTGTGAAAAGGCAGCCCACCGGGCTCGGCGCAGTGTACGGGTGAGATCTCTGGACACACGGCATCGTGAGTCACAAAGATCTGGGTGGCGCTGAACACTGCATCGAGTCGAATCGCGCCTGCCGCGAGGGCAGGGTCTGTCTGGAAACCTCCAGCCTGGAGGTTGGGGTTCGCTCAGCCTGGTCAGGAGCCGTACGCAGGAATGCCAAACGTCAGCCCAAGCAGCAGCAGCCAGAGTCGGTTCATTTTCGCCTCTTGTCGATTTTCTGCATCACCCGGACCGAGTGGATGCCACGGTAGATCACCTTTCCAGCCGGGCTGTAGACGATGAAGTACGGAAGGCCTGGTGCTCCGGAGAGGTGTTGCTTCACCACCGGGTGGGCAAAGCTGGTCTTGGGGTCGTTACCTTCGAGTACCACTGCCCGGACGGCCACGTCCTTGTGGTCGGCCATGTACCGCTTGATCTCTTTCTCCGCGGTGTGGCACGGACTGCACCAGAGAGCACCAAAGTCGATGATGGTGAATTTGTCCTTGGCCAGGTGGTCACCGAAATCGACAAGCGGGCCCTTGGAGATGATGCTGGCATCCAATCCTGCGGTCTCCGCCCAGTTCCGGGCACGACTCTTCACAGAGATGTCAGGGCACTCCTTGAGGAGATCCTGGCCGGTGATGGTGTAGCCCAGGTCCTTCAAGGTGGCGGTGATGACGCCGGTATCCAGTGCGCCAGTAAGCTGTGTGCAGACCTTGCCGCCGTGGGTGGATGCGCGAGAACTTGAGAGAAAGTCGAGCGCATCGAGCGCCTTTGTGACCTTCGCCTCGCAGCTCACGCAAGTCATTCCGTCTACCTTGAGAACCACGACTTCGGCGTGGGCCGTAGTGGACAACGCAAGGGCTGCACCGAGGAGGCCATTTCGCATGTCACTGAGTTAACGCTCGGGACTTGCTACAGCATCAAACTCGGGGCGTCGGTTACCATCCTTCCTGTAGAGGGGCTGATGGATGTCATCGATGGGACGAAGAATCCTCTGGTCCATCCTGGTCAGCGGGGCAGTCGTCGGCCTGGTGGAGCTGGGGCTGCGGCGGTGGGCTCCTGCCCGATCTGAAGCACTCATCTCACCACTCTCCTTTCAGCGGCACACCGGCCCCATCGCGGATGCGGGCAAGGTGCAGGGGACCAAGGTCTTCGGTGGCCCGAGTGTGGTGACCTCCGCAGCCCCGGTGGGCTGGCGTGTCTTCTTCTTCGGCGGGTCAGCGACCCAGGGCTATCACATGAGTCGCTGGTCCAGTTTCCCCGGCTGGTATGAGCGCTTGCTGCGCGAAATGGTGCCGGACCAGCCAGTGGAGATCATCAACCTGGGCGCAGGTGGGGAGGGCTCTCGGCAGGTGGTGGACCTGGTGCGGGCGTCAGCCAAGGATGGCCCGGCCAGCCTCTTTGTCGTCTACTCGGGGAACAACGAGTACTACGAGCTGAGGGCCCTGAAGGAGGCGGTGCCGGGCTTTGACGCTACTGCAGAGCTGGCTCGCCGCCGCGCTTCCCGCTTCCACCTGTACCGGCATCTGCGCGACCTCCTCAAGCCGCCGGTGTCCACCTCTCCGTCCGGAACTCTCTCACCCGTGGACTCTCTGGGTGCGGAGATCGACCAGGCCGAGCGTGACCTGGGTGTCCTGTTCTACAAGGAGCACATGGAAGCCGTGGTCGATGCTGCCCGATTGGCTGGGGTGCCGCTGCTGCTGAGCACGGTGGCGGACCATCGGATGTCCTATGCCCACCACGGGGATCCCCCGCCGAGGAGCCCGGCCCTCACCAAGGCACTCGCCAGGCTGGACCAGGCAGGTGGTGCCCGCAATCCCGCAGGAGTGGACCAGATTCTTGCGGAGCTGAAGGGGAAGCTTCAGACCCAGGGCGACTACCACGAGGTGGGCCGATTGCTGCTTCGGGACCAGCTCCCGGCCAAGGCCAAGCCCTACTTCGTAGAGGCGGAGTACCTCGACCCCCGACCCCGTCGGTCCAGCAGGGCCATGCGCAGCCAGGTTCGCGCCGTGGGTCGGGAGACCGGCATCGATGTCTGCGATGCGGCTGCACTCCTTGATGTCCTCACTCCCATCGATATGGCTGGAGACGAGTTCTTCATGGACCCCTGCCACCCCACTCCCCGCGGCCACCGTGCGCTCGGTGAGATCCTGCTTCGGTGTACCCTGGAGGCGGGCTTGCTCCCTCTGCCAGGCACCCGAGAGGAGCAGCTGGCTGCCTTGAAGCGGGTCGCCCAGAGCCCACTGGATGACGGAGGCGGGCTCCGATTGGACTACTTCATCGAGCAGCGAGCTCAGCTCCAGGAGAATCGGGGCATGAGCGAGGACGAGATCCGCAAGGCGGTGTGGTCCTTTGACGATGGAACTCCCCTGGGCGCGGCCCGGGCCGGGCACCATGCCTTCTTGTTTCACCGGCCCGGTGCGGCCCTTCAGTGGTACGACCTCGCGCTGACCCGCGGCGGAGAAAGGGGTCCACTGCAGGTGAGCCGTGGACTGGTGCAGCAGCACCTGCACGACATCGTGGCAGCACGCGCAGCACTCGATGAGGCCAAGAGACTCCTCCCGACGGACCCCATCGTGCGCCAGCATCGTGCGGTATTGGGGGGTAGCCAGTGAGCCTGGTCATCTCCCTGGACAGCGGTACCCAGTCCAGTCGGGCCATCGCCATTGATAGGGCTGGCTGCGAGGTGGCGATAGGTCGGATGGCCCACGCTCCACTTCGCATCGCGCCGGGTGGTGCGGTGACACAGGACCCCTGGGATGTCTGGGCCGCCCTGGAGCAGTCCATGCTGGACTGTGTGGCAGCGCTCGGCCCTCGAGCGCAGGAGGTCGAGGCGATCGCCCTCACCACTCAGCGCTACACCATGATTCCCTGTGCCGCAGATGGCACGCCGCTGATGGATGCCATCCACTGGCTGGATCGAAGGGAGGGGGATCTCTCGGATAGCTGGCTGCTCCGAGTGGTGGGATGGATCCCGCGAATGCGGACCATCTTTGCCACCTGCCGGGGACGGGTACTCCGGGCGGTGGCCCCAGAGCTGGTGGACCAGACTCGGCGGTTTCTACCGCTGAGTGCCTGGCTGGGCCTGCAGCTGACCGGCTCGGATGCGGACACGCCGGGGAGCTTCCCAGGTATGTGGCCCATGGTCGGAAAGACGGGGGCATGGCGGGACGAGCCGTGGATGTTCGATTTAGTGGCAGTCCCCAATCCCTGGCTACCCGAT
>PVBE010174804.1_pt1 | contig 10779 bp, 10 predicted proteins | sample 1631181 | NCBI WGS metagenome assembly PVBE01 (sample SAMN08397723, study PRJNA350692) | Marine metagenome, whole genome shotgun sequencing project. | isolation source: water | place: Pacific Ocean | collected 2012-04 | reverse complement strand
CCTTACACTTTGAACAGTAGAATTGAATATAGGGTTTAAGGCACTCTTACAATTGTTGTTTTGTTTTCTGTAGTTAGAGACACTTTAGCAATTGCTTGTTATTTAGGACTTGTTTCTTATTCTGTATCGTGTTGTTTGAGCGAAAGCAAGTAAGATGTTTTTGCTGATACTTAGTACAGATGGAAGACAGTGAATCTCCAGTGAGCTCAACACCTAATCTAAATGCCTCTAAGGCTCCTCCCAAAGTCGAGGTTGTTGTGCAGAGCCCCAATTCACAGGGAGAAATAAATATCACAGCTGAATTGGCCGTCTTTGTGCTTCGAATAGGTTTTTGTCTATTCATGATTCATCACGGGCTGGAGAAGTTTCAAGACCCTGAAGGATTTGCAGAGTTTGTCGTCGGTAAATATTTGGGTTTTCTTCCTGGCAATCCAGTTATATGGACTTATGCAGCAGCAGCGACTCAAATTATTTGTCCTATTGGACTTGCAATTGGTTTTTTTGCAAGGATTTCAGCACTTGGCCTTTTCTCAACAATGATATTTGCTGTTTATTTTCATCTAATCGACACAGGATTGCAAGGATTCCCTTTTGCAGTAGTCGAAAATCATAATTATAATTTTGAACTATCTGCTATCTATGCGGCAATAGCTTTTTACTTCGCTTGTGCTGGCCCAGGAAGACTCGCTGCATTTAGGAAAACAAACACTATTACTTATTATCCAAAGAGTGAAAACTAAGCTTAAGCTATTCAAGATATATTGAATACCTATTATAGAATCCTTGTTGAAATATTTATCATTTTTCTTGTTGATAAATTAAAAATAACTTCAAAGCTTTTCTTCAATGTAAAAAGTGTCGTATACCAGTTGAAAGCATTGTCATCCCTAATTCATTACAAGCTTTTATTGAATCCGTATCTCTAATACTTCCTCCTGGCTGAATAATTGCTGTGACTCCGTATTCAGATGCTAGTCTTACAGTGTCATCAAATGGGAAGAATCCATCGCTTGCAAGAACAGCACCTTTAGCCTTTTTCTGTGAGGCATTAAGTGCTATTTTTGCGGAACCTATTCTGTTCATTTGTCCAGCGCCAATTCCTAAGCTTTGCCCTGCAGAAGCAACTACAATTGCATTTGATCGTACGTGTCTTACTAGACGCCAAGCGAACGCAAGGTCTTCCTTTTCTTGTTCTGTTGGATGGCGCTTTGTTGAGATCTTCCAACTATTTGAATTTATTTTCTGGTCGTCTAACTCTTGAATCAATACCCCACCAAGGATGCTACGAATATGATTTCTGCTAATTTTATCTAATGTCTCTGGTGTGAGTTCAAGTAGTCGCAACTTTGGCTTTTTTGAAAGGATTTCTAATGCTTCTTTTTCAAAGGAAGGTGCAACTACACACTCTAGAAAAAGACTAGTTAGTGCAGTTGCTGTCTTTGAATTAACTGCACTATTTAATGCAACAATTCCTCCAAAAGCACTTACAGGATCTGCCTCTATAGCACGATTAATTGCATCAGATTCAGAGTTGTCTATTGCTACGCCGCAGGGATTCGTGTGCTTAATGACGACAGCAGCTTTTTCTTGATAGGGGATGGGACCAACATTTCCATATCCAAATTCACGCACAGTAGAGAGGGCTGCTTCTAGATCTAAAAGATTATTTGTGCTGAGTTCTTTTCCTTGCAACTGTTTAGCTCCTCCCCAACCTTGCTTAGGTGAGCTATACCAAGCGGCTGTTTGATGTGGATTCTCTCCATAACGAAGCTTCTGTTTTAGTGGTAGAGCATTTAGCCAGGGTGACTTGTTCTCTGTTGGTACTTGGTCTGCCATCCAGCGACTAATTGCTACGTCATATGCAGCAGTATGTTCGAATGCTTCAAGTGCAAATTTCCTACGCACTTCTTCAGTTAATGCATTTTCTTTTAAAATATTCAAAAAATAATTGTATTGATCTGGCCTTGTAAGGATGACTACATCAGAATGATTTTTAGCAGCTGCACGAACCATTGTTGGGCCTCCAATATCAATATTTTCAATTGCAGTTTCCCAGGTGACTTGAGGGTTAGAAATAGTCTCTCTGAAGGGATAAAGATTAACTACAACTAAATCAATATTTTGGATTTTCTGTTTTTCTAGATCATTGACATGTTCTGGATTATTTCTTTTAGCAAGAATGCCACCATGAATGCGAGGGTGAAGGGTTTTGACTCGTCCTCCAAGAATTTCGGGAGCATTTGTGTAATCAGCAACTCGAGTAACTGGTAGTTGTTCCACTTCAAGGCTTTTTGCTGTACCTCCACTGGAGATGAGTTTGAAGCCATGATCAGCAATTAAGGCTTTCGCAAAAGGCACTAAGCCCTGTTTGTCTGAAACACTTAACAAGGCTATTGGAGCCATCAGAAAAGATGAGATAGGCATTTCATGCGCCAACCTACGCACCGGTGAGCCATATTGTGTAAATGGAAAATGAACTGATTTGTATAAGACCTTCAGGTGCCACGCATAGGTTGGTTTTACTTCATGGCTGGGGAGCTGATGCGAATGATTTAATACCTCTCGGTGAAGATGTGATCAAAGGATTAGCGGAAATCAAGATGGAATTGATTTCATTACGTGCTCCTTTAAAACATCCGGATGGTCTTGGCCGTCAGTGGTATGGACTGTTCCCTCCAGATTGGGAGGCAGTGCCTGCATCAATTAAAAAATTAAGAGAACGAATAGAAGCTCTCTCGTATGGCTCCATTCCTTTAAGTAAGACTGTTCTTCTTGGGTTCTCTCAGGGTGGTGCTATGGCTATGAATGTTGGTTATGAAATGAAGTTGGCTGGACTTATTTGTTGTAGCTCTTACCCGCATCCCAACTGGAACCCTCCCAATGGTGGAGTTCCAGTCCTTTTGTTTCATGGAAAGGATGATCAAGTTGTACCTCTTGAGGCTTCTAGAAAATTATTTAATATCCTCAAACAAAATCAAATGGATACTGAACTATTTGTATTTGATGGAGGTCATGAAATTCCTCAGAACCTGCTTTCAAAAATGCAGATATCTATTTCTCGTTGGATTCTTTGAGGTATTTAATTTAGTTATCTAAACAAATGCATATTCATATTCTTCAATTTCTTCCCAGTCATCTGCTGTTAGCTCAAGCCCTTCAAATATCAGTGCTTCTCCTATCGCATCAACGATTGTCCTAAGGGAAGGGAAAAGAAAATGATTTTCTTCAGCATATTGTGCGCTAAATAACCCCTTTTCTCCCCAGAAAAATCTGTCAGTTGTATGTTCATTTCTTCGAACATTCAATATCGCTGGAGATATAAGACCCGATTCTGCGATGTAACGGCGTGCCGCAGTTACAGGCTTGTGAGCGCCAGTCTCTAGGTGAAATGTTGGAACATGAGCTAGAACTCGTTGACCAGCGAGACGTCTGCGGCTGATCCGTTTGCGCTTCTTTGACATTTAAAGAAACTCTTTGAGGAGTGAGATGTGTGGAGAACTGAATCGGGAAAAACCGATTATTTAAAGTCTCGCGCTATTGCGCGAGACTTTTGTTTGTGACCTACAAACGTCAGTGATCCGTGAAAGTTCTTTGTCATGGATTACCCAGACAAATGATTTAACTCAGGAATCAACTCGGTCGCTTACATAGAGGGGATTCATCTGCCTCTGCTGTAGCTTTGGTAGCACTATTAGCGCAATCCTTCCGAGTCGACCATTGAGCAACAAACGGGTAAGCGTTGTGACGGCCGATACAATCATCTTAATACTTTTTTTTGAATTTTCAAGTTTCTGGCTGTGCCAACCAGCCAGAAAACCAATCGGAGGTCGATAAAAATGGATTTGTCGGAAAGGTTTTTGAACCTCGTACAGCAACAGTTGATCAGCTTTGAGTCTGAAGCTGATCTTCAGAAACTTGTGGTTTATGTTGCGCAATCAAAGGATGGCCAATCACCAAGTTTGGAGGTTGTTGGTCAATGGCCAATTGGGTCAAAACCATTGCCTCCAGTTGAAGCTGATGAAGGTTTGCGAGCACCTTCCCCAGCTAGGAGATGGTACCCATTGCAAGAAGGATCGATTCTCCTTGGTGTCTTAAGAGCTGAACGTTTTGGGGGAGATCAAGATTGGTCAGAGAGGCTCGATCAACGCTTGCAGGCCACCGCAGCAGCTCTTGCACAATGCCTAGGCCTAGAACTTGATCGAAGAAGATTGCTTGATGAGCTGAATGAACAACGTGATCAAATCGGATTAATGGTGCATCAGTTGCGCAATCCTTTGGCTGCATTGCGGACTTATGCACAGCTTTTACTTAGAAGGCTTGGGCCGGAAAGTAATCACCTTACTTTGGTTGAAGGTTTGTTAAGTGAACAAGATCAACTCAATAGGTATATTTCTGCTCTTGATGAACTTAGTCAAGTGAAATTGCCAGCCTCGGATGGTGCCCCAGCACCTTTGTTGCTGCCACCGGTGGTTTCACCAGGGCCTTCTTTAACCATAAAAACGTTGTTAAACCCGTTAATTGATCGGGCTGCAGCTACTGCACATTTGCAAGGTCGTGAATGGTTTACCCCTTCTAATTGGCCTTCTTGGACAAATGAACCTAGGGATGTAAGTGACGGAGTTGTCGCTGAAATAGTGGCCAATCTTCTAGAGAATGCTTTTAGATATAGCGCTGCGAATAGTTCAATAGGCCTTTTTATAAATAATGAAGGAGTGTGCGTTTGGGACAGCGGTCCTGGCATCGATAGTGATGAAAAGGATCGAATTTTTCAGAAAGGTATAAGGGGCAAGAATGTAGAAGGAAGATCTGGAACAGGACTTGGATTGGCTTTGGGTAGACAATTGTCAGAACAAATAGGAGGAGGGCTTAGTTTGATGATTCCTCCTTGCCTAGTTGATTCTTCTCTCCCATCAGAAGGAAATGCTTTTTTTCTCAAAATTATTACCAAGTAAATGCAAGAAATAGAAGCACAAAAGTTTCTACTAAAACTACAGATGCACCATAACTATCACCACTATGACCACCAAGTTGCCGACCAAGTAGGTCGGGAATGATTAGAGCTGGAAGAATCCCTGTAGAAATTCCAATCGTTAAACTTAGTGTATTAATTAGATTCAAAGGAGTTAAATAAACTAATAAAATGAGAATTGAAAGTGCTATAAAAGATGGTTTGGTTTCATGCCAACTTCTCCAGTGAAATTGATGAAATGATCTGGAGTTTTTCTTATGAAGATAAGGAAAATTTTCTATTGCCCAAAGAGGTGAAAAACGCCCCCAAAACATTGCGATTGGTAAGGCAAAAGGAGCTAGTGAATCAAGTTTCTGGAGTGCTGCTAATTGACAAAGAAGAATAAAAGCTAACCCCTGAACTCCGATTGCTCCAACCCTGCTGTCTTGCATAGCCTCTGAACATCTTTGCTTGCCGGCCGCAATCCCATCGGTAGTGTCCATTAGTCCATCAAGATGTAATCCTCCAGTTATGCAAATGCCTATGCCTATTGATAAAGGTGCTAAAGACTCTTTCGACCATCCCATGTAGGCAAGTATTAGCCAGATTATTGCTTGAATTAGCCCTACCCAAATTCCAATAAGAGGAGCAAATCGAGCAATTCGCTCAAATCGTGGTTTGATCCAAGGCAGAGCTGGAAAAACTGTGTAAAAGATCCAAGCTCCAGCGAGATCTCTTAGCCAGGACGAATTGAACAGAATTAGTACCTTCTTTGACGTTATGCCCACAAACTAGTGTCATATAGACCTCCAGGCGTAATAAGGCTTTGGGCACTTTGCTAGTTGGATATGTTTTCTTTTGAGATCAAGGCACATTGCCCTAACACTCTGGCTCGAACCGGATGCTTTAAAACCCCGCATGGTTTGGTTTCAACTCCACGGTTCATGCCAGTAGGCACTTTGGCGACTGTAAAGGGAGTTACTTCAAGTCAGCTTTCCGATGTAGGTGCACAGATGGTGCTTGCAAACACTTATCACTTGCACTTACAGCCAGGAGAGCAAGTGATCAAGGATGCTGGCGGACTTCATAAATTCATGGGTTGGTCTGGACCCATCCTTACTGATTCAGGAGGTTTCCAAGTGTTTAGCTTGGGAGAACTGAATAAAGTTGATGATCACGGGGTTTCCTTTCGTAATCCCCGTGATGGGAACCAGATAGATCTGACACCAGAAAAAGCAATTCAAATTCAGATGGCACTTGGATCGGATGTGGCGATGGCGTTCGATCAATGTCCCCCTTATGAAGCTAGTGAAAGACAAGTAGAAGAAGCTTGCAATAGAACGCATGATTGGTTGACCAGGTCTGTTGCAGCTCATACCAAGAAAGATCAAGCATTGTTTGGGATTGTTCAGGGAGGTTGTTTCCCTCACCTGCGAGCAGCAAGCGTTAAGACTGTTTCAAGTTTTGATTTGCCAGGTATTGCAATTGGTGGTGTGAGTGTTGGCGAGCCGATTAGTGAAATGCATAAAATTGTTCGTGATGTGGCACCTCTGCTCCCAAATGAGCGCCCTCGATATCTGATGGGGATTGGTACCTTTCGAGAAATGACAATTGCTGTAGCCAATGGAATTGATTTTTTCGATTGCGTAATACCTACACGCCTTGGTCGCCACGGGACTGCTTTGGTAAGAGATGAACGCTGGAATTTAAGAAATTCTCGTTTTAGGGATGACCATAGACCTTTAGATAAAACCTGTAGCTGTGAGGCATGTCGGAATCACAGCAGGTCATATTTGCATCATTTGATTCGAAGTGGAGAGCTTCTTGGCTTAACACTTTTGAGTTTGCATAATCTCGCAAATTTGATTCGATTTACAAGTTCTATGGAGCAATCAATTGCTGAAGGTTCTTTTTCAGAGGATTTCGCTCCTTGGAAATCAGAGTCGAAAGCACATCACACGTGGTAGCGTCAGTCGAACGACCATTAATTCCTAGGGATGGCAGCCTTTACTTTTGATTTGCTGGCGCAACTGCCTGAGGCTTATCAGGCCTATGCGCCAACGGTGGATGTACTACCACTAATACCTCTGTTTTTCTTCTTGCTTGTTTTTGTCTGGCAGGCAGCGGTAGGTTTCCGCTGATTTTTCAGAAAGGTATTGGGTTGTGTAGCCCTTTTAGAATTTCGATATCATCTTCATTTCATATCTCATCTGCTAGCTAATTGCTGGCAGATGAGATATGAAATCAGTTTTTCTTTTTTTTCAATGCTCGAGCCTTTGAGCATTGAAAATCCCTTTTGAGGCTAATTTACGGTTTATTAGATACTTGCTTGAAAAAGTAGTTTGATAAATATTTAGGGTGAATTTTAGATGGGCTCTTTGAGAGCAATGTCCTTAAAGGGATGCTCTACAGCATTCTCAATTAGATCCGCTAAATGTAATGCACGTGAGGCCTGAAGTCCGTCTACTGCAGGTTTTTCTTGCCCTCGAACGCACTGAAGAAAATGCTCTAATTCAGCATATAGAGGCTCTATTGAAGTCGTGCTTACTTCTTCCACAAAACCATCGTTGCGATATAGCAATTCCCCATGGTCTGCTGAATACCATGCGTGGGCCCTACGGTGAATATGTAGCGTGTGATTTAGGAAATCTGTTTCTACAAGACTTTCTCTGCAATGGGCGCTGAGGCTGCGAATCTTCCTATGACTCATTTTGCTTGCACTTAGGCTTGCAATGATGCCATTGTCGAAACCAAGTGTGGCATTTACGTAATCGATAGGACCTTTAGTGCTACGCCCACCTACTGCAGATATTTTGATGACAGGCGCCTGTGCAAGCTCAAGAACAAGATCTAAATCATGAATCATTAGATCGAGTACAACTGAGACATCATTTGCACGATCTGCATGTGGACTATGTCGGCGAGCTTCGAGAACTACTACTTGATCATTCGCGACTACTTTGATTAATTCTCTAAAGGCTGGGTTGAATCGCTCTATATGTCCTACCTGAAGTAAGCAATTTGCTTTGTGTGATGCTTGTATCAGTGCGGAAGCTTCATCTTGACTAGCTGCAATTGGCTTCTCAATTAATACATGTTTGCTTGATTGAAGACATTCCAAGCCGACTTTGTGATGAAGCAAAGTTGGTACTGCAATGCATACGGCTTCAACTTCTTCTAAAAGATCTTGATAATCTTTAAACCATCCACAACCAAATTGCTCTTTAGCCAGTCGTCCTCGTTCTTCGTCTGGATCGGCAATTCCAACCAGCTCTGCATCTTTTAGAAGGCTAAGAATTCGGGCATGATGCCAGCCCATATTGCCGACACCTATCACCCCAACCTTCACCGGAACAATTGGTGGGGCCATGCGAGAAAATCAATATGTATTGATTATCGACTATTGATTTCCCTCCTGAGGCTTTCTTATCAAGATCAGTTTTACAAGATCTATTCTTGGACCTTTCATAGAGCAGATTTCAAATTTGACTTCTTTGAACAAAAGGGTTTCGCCTGAATTTGGCACATGTTGAAGTTTTTCTAAGAGAAATCCAGCAAGAGTGTGATGGTCATCGGATTCAGGTAGTTCAAGGTTTAGTTGTCTGTTGAGCTCAAGAATTTCTAGATCTCCAGTCGCGAGCCAATGACCCTCATGATCTTCTAAAGGTTTTAGAAGAGTCTCATCATTGTCTGATTGGATTTCATCTCCCACTATTTCCCCTGTGAGGTCAGCAGCAGTAACAAGTCCTTCAGTTCCTCCATGCTCATCAACTACAACGAGCAGAGGATTACCGCTGCGAATTAATGGTAGTAACTCTCCCAAAGTACATGTTTCAAGAACCATTTTTGCTGGTTTTAGATAAGGCTTTAAAGGTGTATCTGCATTCATTGAGCCTCTTGATATATGTTCAGCAAGTTGTCTTAGATCTAATACACCTTTGACATCATCTAATGAGTCTCCTATTACTAAAAAGCGAGCATGACGACTTCGGTGAACTTCTTTCATCAATGTTGCAAAGCGCACATCAATTGGGAGGGTTACCATTCTTGAGCGAGGTACCATCACTTCCCTTACTTGAGTATCACGTAGTGCAAATACACCTTCAAGAATGTTTTGCTCGTTAGGGGCTAATCCAGTTACTCCTCCAGTTTCTATTAAAGTTTCTAGCTCATCTGCAGACAATGCTGGAACTAATGAATCCCATTTAGCGTTTAATCCAACTAGACGCAAAAGAAGTGATGTGAATGTTTCTAGAAGTGCTAATAGTGGGGCCAAGGCTCTCATTACTGACTCTAAAAGAGGAGCAAGGCGAAGAGCTGCAGTCTCTGGTCGGTTAAGAACCAAGGCTTTTGGGAGAAGGCCTGAGATGATTGTTGCTAAAAGAACAATTAATAGAAATAGGAACATATCCAACATACGACTAGTTAACTGGTCAGTAGGCCACCATTGCTCTCCTAAACCTTTCCCAATCCAACCAAGGGTTACTAAGGCAATAGTTCCACCAAACTGGGACACCATTAAGGCCCTTCTTAGCCGACGTTGCAGACGGTTAATGGCTTTGGCCCCAGATTTTTTTTCTTCTACTAAACGCTGAACTCGACTTGGCCTAAGACGCAAGAGCGACACCTCTACAGCAGCAAAAAATGCTGGAAAAACAAGCAATATGCCAAGAATTAGCAGTCTCATTAATTAGTGTGATGGGGGTCGCGAGGATCGAACTCGCCTTAACCGAATTATGAGTTCGGTGCATTCACCAGATTGCTAGACCCCCATTCTGTTGGATCTACCAAAGTTGCTTGATGATAATGAAGACTTTGAAGAAAAAACAGTTACGGTCGATTAATCCCAAACTAAGCAATGTTTTGAAAATCAATAGGTACTATGACCACTCTTACTGAAACTCAGGAAGCTTGTAAAGACAAGCTTCTAAATATGCTTGCAAAAGAGGCTTACCGTTTTGGGGAGTTTTCTTTGTCTTCTGGTCGCACTAGTAAGCATTATGTGAATTGCAAGCCAGTTAGTTTGAGTGGTATAGGCCTTTCTTTGTTAAGTAATGCGCTCCTAGATCATGTTGAAGAAAATTCTTTAGCTGTTGCTGGCCTCACTCTTGGAGCTGATCCATTAGTCAGTGGGGTGGCTATGCAAGCTGCTCAAATGAATCGCCCTCTCAATGCTCTAATAGTCCGAAAAGAAGCGAAAGGACATGGAACGGCGGCTTGGCTAGAAGGACCACTGCCTCCAAAAGGTTCTTTGATAACTGTTCTTGAGGATGTCGTTACAACAGGTGGCTCTTCGCTTAAAGCAGTTAATGGGCTGCGTGAAGCAGGATTTTTGGTGAGAAGGATTGTCACTATTGTTGATCGACAAGAAGGTGGTGAACTTGCCTTGAAGGATTCTGGGTTGGAATTGATTAGTCTTTTTCAGTTGAAGGATGTTGCTGCAAGAGCAAAATCATTTTTGAAATGAGTCTTGATAGGCAAATGCTTTTGGATCAAACCATGCCTCTTTTGAGGTTGGTTGGTCCAGGTTCCAGAGCTTTTTTAAATGGACAAACAACCGTTGATTTCTTGGAAGAGACACCATATTCTCTTCTGAGAGGGTGTTGGCTGAACACTGCAGGGAGAGTGAGAGCTCTCTTTGAATCACGTTTAATAGATGAAGGTGCAGAATTATTGGTTCTTGGAGGAGAGTTTGAGGAAGTAATAAAAGGTTTTGATCAAGTGATATTTCCTGCGGATAATGTTCGACTGGAGTTAGGTCAACATATTCGTAGAGTTCAGCCTTTGTTTGCGAATCAGTCGGATAGATTTAGAAATATTGAATGGCTTTT
>PVBE010613247.1_pt1 | contig 10781 bp, 12 predicted proteins | sample 1631181 | NCBI WGS metagenome assembly PVBE01 (sample SAMN08397723, study PRJNA350692) | Marine metagenome, whole genome shotgun sequencing project. | isolation source: water | place: Pacific Ocean | collected 2012-04 | reverse complement strand
TGCTCTTGTCTGCCATCCCTTTCCGTTACAGCGCTTCGGCGTCATCACCCAAGGCAGGAGCCGGATGCGATAGTCTCGCACGTCCGGATCTGTACGGGGGGCCCGGGGAAACCCGGGTTCCTACCGTGCTAGATCGCCTGACAGCCGCCGTCGACGCAGAGGGTTTGACCCGTCACGAAGCTCGCTGCAGGACTGGCGAGATAGAGAAAGGCGGGTGCCACGTCGGTCGGGGTTCCCCAGCGTGCCATCGGTGCCTTCTCGACTTCGATCTTCTCCAGCTCCGTGTCGCCCTTCATGTGAAGCGTCATGTTGCTCTCGATGAGCCCGGGGGCCACGCAATTGACGCGGACATTCTGGCGCGCCCAGTTCACGGCAAGGGTTTTCGTCAGCTCGACGATTGCGGCCTTGGAGGCGCCATAGCCAGGATTCCAGAGCGCCGCGCCGAAGGCCGTCATGCTGGCCATGTTGAGCACGCTGCCACCGCCGCCGAGCACGCTCTTCGAGAGCGCGCCCTGACAGCCCATCGAGAGCCGGAAGGTGCTGAAGAGATGGATCGAGACCGCCTCTTGAAAACCGTCGGGTTGCCACTCTCTTGCGGGATCGGTCGAGCCGGCATTGTTCACGAGTATGTCGAGGCGGTCCTGGGAAGCGGCCAAAGCATCGAGGGCCGACGAGTCCCGCACGTCGACACTCTCGAAGGAGAACGCGGAGAGGTCGTGATCGTATTCCGAGGCCGAGCTGCGCATGCCCGTGATGGTGACCTCCGCACCCGACTCCGCAAAGGCGGTCGCGATGCCAAGCCCGATCCCGTTGGAACCTCCGGTGACGAGGACACGGACCCCAGAGAAATCAAACTCGACGCGAAGACCATCCATCACACGCATTACTCCCGGCCGGAATGACCCATGAGCAATACGGGTAGCACTCAGCGATGTCAATGCCGTGGGGCCGAGCCAAAAAAGAACACTCATCGGCCAGCCCCCGACGGCGCCGGGTCGTCAGGGTGGCTCGCATTGATGGCGTCACTCGGATCTCGCTAGACTGAGAGGGTGCCCAACGAGGAGCTTGTGTGAGTCCGACGTTGACGATCGTCCTTCTCTGGCTCGCCTTTGCCGTCAGTCACATGGCACTTTCGAGTCTCACCCTCAGACCCCGCCTCGTGGGCGTACTCGGTGAGAAAGGCTTTCTAGGTCTCTACTCCCTGATCGCGCTCGCGATCTTCGCATCGATGGTGTCGGTCTACTTCGACTACAAGCACTCCGGTGCCGTGCTCTGGTCCGTCGGCATGACCCCTGCGTTGGTAGGCCTCGTGTCGATCGTGATGGGCGTGGCGGCCGTGATACTCGTTGCGGGGATCGTGACCGCGAGCCCTGCATCGATGTCGGTCGCAGCGGGCAAGTCCGTCGAGGTCGGGGGAATCCATTACATCACCCGACACGCGGTGTTCATGGCAGCCGGACTCTTCGGTCTCGTTCATCTGATTCCAAACGGTTTCGCGAGTGACGTCGCGTTCTTTGCGAGTTTTCCGATCTTCGCAGTGATCGGTAGCCTGCATCAGGACCAGCGGAAGCTGGTGACCGACACCCGGCGCTATCCCGAGTTTCACGCCGCAACTCCGCTGATTCCCTTTACGGGCCAGCGTACCGCGCGCGGCCTGCGAGAACTTTCACCGATCGCCTATGGGCTGGGAATCGGGCTGGCGGTCACCCTGCGCTATTTCCATGCGCAGTGGTTTGGATGAGTGACGCCCATGAACTCGCAGTGGCTTCCGTCCGGTCCATTTCCCGGCAGGATTCCTCCGGCCATAGGGGACGCGGTGGCCCTCGATCATTCGGTGGCGCTCGGGAATCGGGAGCCAGCTGTGCAGGGGCTCTTCCTTCAGCCGGCCATCTGCTTGAGCTGCGCCTGCTCCTCCTCGATGATCCCCTTGAAGCTGGGCCGTGTCGTCACTCGCTCGACGTAGGCGGCCAGCCCGGGCCAGCGCTCCCCGTCCACCCGACCCTCGCCGTGGGCAAAGTTTACGAATTGGGTACCAGTGGCGACGTCCGCGATGGAGAAGCGATTGCCGATCAGCCAATCGCCGTCGCCAAGCTCGCGCTCCAGGTAGTCGAAGTAGGGCGGTAGCGTCTGGCCGAGGGCCTCCTCGACCTTGGCCTCGTCGCCCTCGCGCTTGAAGAACACGGGCCCGAGCACCCGCTCCTGAAACGGCACGATCGTGCCGCCGAGTAGGCCCACGTCGGCGAACTCCTCGAACCAGATCGCGCGAGCCAATTCAAAGGCGTCGCTCGGGTAGAGCGCCGGCTCGGGCCGGATCCTGTCCAGGTAGATGCAGATCGCCGAGGAGTCGGGGATCACTTTGTCGTCGTCGGTCAGGGTGGGAACCTTGCCCATCGGGTGAAGTCGTCTGTATTCGTCAGAGACGCCGAAGGGCACCATCGGATCGTGTTCGTAGGAGAGGTCTTTCTCCGCCAGCACCACACGCACCTTGCGCACGAAGGGGGAGATGGAGGCGCCGATCAATTTCAGGCTCATGGGGGATTTCCTTTTCTGTGACTGCGTTCGAGATTGATCTCGAACGGTTTCGGAAGATCCGAGAATGCCTCGGCATCTGCCTCGAACCGAACATCGTTGGCGGCGAGTGCCGCAGCAATGAAACCACACAATTCGTTTTTCGAATCCCCTTCGAAGACGGTCCCGATCAGTCTGTCGATTGCCTGGGGTGCGCTCCGGTTACGCGCGGCCCTCAGCGAGCTGCTTGGGGCCACGATTCCGATCGAGATCGATCGAGACCACATCCGGATGATCGTCCACATCCGGCCACCCACGGTGGCGAATTCCCTCGAGAGCCCGCTCCCGCTTGCCAACAGGAGCGGTCGCTCAGCAACCCGCGGGAGGAGATCCCGTCGATGCTACGTTCGTGAGGGAGAATGTCATGAACCTGAAGGGGGAGCCGGCGTTTGTCGGCCGACATTGCGGCGGTCGCGTCTACGAGGTGAGTCCGGAGGGGGTGGCGTTCTACGCCGACGCCCTCGACGATCACCACCCCTTGTACGAGAGCTTTGCACCGCCGCTGCTGCATCATTCCGAGTGCTACCAGCATCTCGGGGATTGGTACCTGGAAAACCTGTTCGGCAACCTGCACGCCCGACAGGATTGGGAGCTCTTTTCGCCGATTCCCGTCGGCAGCCGGATTCAGACCTGCTCCACGATCATCGATCGCTACGACAAGCGCGGTCGAAACTACGTGGTCAACGAGACCGACATCCGAGATGCCGGGACTGGCGAGTTGCGGGTTCGCGGTCGGACGCACCAATCTTTTCTGCCATCCGAAACGAGGCCCGAGACCAGATCCGCGGGCCAGGCCGACGGGGGCGATTTCGTCGTGGATGAAAGTTCGGTAGAGAGGAAGACCTCGCGGCCGCCATTCCCCACCGCGACCGGCCGCGATCTGACCAGCGTCCGCAAGACCATCGATCAGCGCCGCTGCTGGATGTTCTCGGGGCCGGGCAAGAACTATCACACCGACGCGGAGGCGGCCAAGCAGCTCGGCTTCCCGAACATCGTCGTTCAGGGGATGATGTCGACGTGCTTCGTATCGGATCTGATGCTGCGCGAGTTCGAGATGGGATGGCTTCAGGGCGGGAGGGCGCAGCTCAAGCTCACTAACGTCGTGTGGGTGGACGAGACCATCAGTGCCTACGCGAAGGTCCGTGAGGAGCACGTCGAAGGTACGCGCACCCGGGTGGTATGCGACGTCTGGTGCGAGAAGGAAGATGGCACTCGAGTCGTGATCGGCGAAGCCAGCGCACTCGTGGCGGTCTGAGAACGCCAGTCTACGCCGCCAATTCCAGAATGACCTCGCGCCTCAGACCGAATCGAAGGGTCGAAGGGTGAGTTCGGAGCAACCCGATCGGTCCCAGCGTCGGCGTTGGGAATAGACATGGCCCAACGAAGCCATGCCGGATCGATCGGCGGCAGCAGCTCGGCACGCGAATCAGCGCTCCTCGTGCCCCATTGACCCCGGTGGTCGATTCGAGCGAAGATATCCCCGATGCCGCTCGTCGGAGTGCGGTCGCAGGAGACTCGATCATGGCAGATGCTTCAAAGGATACGATCGCCTATCAACCGCGCCCGCGGCCCGAGTGGGTCCGAGGTGCAAACGACATGGGGCGCGCGATCGATGCTCGCTCCACCGTACCCCTCGATGAAGAGTCGCTGCTGCGTTTCGCGACCGAGAATACCGGGCTCTCCGATTTCGGGGACGAGTATTGGCGGGAGCCGTTCCGGATCCTGTTGAAGGATCTCGATGAGACGGCCGACCTGACCCTCGTGGGTCGTCTGACGACGCGCTCGGATCTGTTGATTCATCTGGAGGGTCGATTGGGGGTCGTCGATTGGTTCAAGCGACATCCCGAAGTGGCAGATGAGGTGATTCGCGAGCCGGTCTTCGTGGTGGGTCTGCCGCGCTCCGGGACTACGATCATGCAGGAGATCCTCGGCGCCGATCCGCGTGCCCGAACGGTGAGGATGTGGGAGGCGAAGTATCCGACTCCGCCGCCGGCAGCGGGCGATCCCGTTCCCGACCCTCGCATCGCGAAAGCCAGTGCGGTGGTGGGGATGCAGGACAAGATTACGCCCGAGTGGGCGACCATGCACAAGGTCGGTGGTGAGCTACCGGTCGAGTGCATCGAGTTCATGTACTCGTCCTTCATCAGCTTCGCCTTCTCCGCCTCCTTCGCCGTGCCGAACTACACCGCATACGTGGCTCAGGCTGACCAGTCCCACGCGTTTGAGTGGCACCAGAAGATCTTGAAGCTTCTTCAGTCGACCGGTCGTCCCCATCATTGGCTGCTCAAAGGGCCGACTCATCTGCCTTTTCTACCGGAGCTCTACGACACCTATCCCGACGCGCGATTGGTTCTGATGCTCCGCGACCCGGTGAAGGCTCTTGCGAGTGTGCTCGACGTGAGCGGCACACTCTTCTACATGCGCAGCGACAACCTCGGCCAGAACAAGCCCAGGGGCAAGTTCATCGATGGGAAGACGACCGAGCAGACTCTGCAGAACGTGGTCGATTGGATGGAAGGCGGCGAGATTCCGCGCGGCCGTATCGAACCGGTCGTCTATCTCGACTTCTTTGCGGACCCGGGCGCAGCGATGGAGAAGCTCTACAAGGGGCTGGAAATGTCGCTTCCGTCCGACGCGAAGCAGGCCATGCTCGACTACATCCAGAACAAACCCAGGAACAAGTTTGGCAGTCACGACTACGAGACGGGTAGTGCGCAGATGATCGCGAAGGAAAGAGAGAAGTTTCGAGCCTTCCAGGCGCATTTCGGCGTGGCGAGCGAGATCTGAGACTCGCCACACCGGCGCCTTCGATGCGGACGGCGTCAGACAGAGCCAGACCCATGTGGGCAATGCCGACGGGGTCCGGCGGTCGCGTTCTCAGCCCGGCGGCGCCAGCTCGAAGAGCCACAGCTGCCCGGATGTCACCGCCTCCACCGGGATCTCGGCCGCGCCCAGATACTTTCGGCTCAGCTCGTCGATTACAGGCGCGAGCAGCGGACCGGCCTCGATCCTCACCAGCTGTCGCTCGTATATCTCGTCTCCAATCCGGAGCAGGGCGCGCCCATCTCTCTCGGCTTCGTGGGGCCACCTCTTCCAGATCTTGCCCCACCAGGTCGTCATGTAGCCGCTGGGGATATAGGCCCTGCCCTCGTGCTCGACGATCCAGGTCGTGCGCGAGCGGGCAGGCTCGAGGAGCTGGAATTCGACCTCTCGAATGTCGTGAACGAAGGACCAATCCGGCTCCTCGGGGCCTCTGGTCAGCGTACCGCTCGTGAATGGGCCGCCGGCGATGATCGCGATCGGGCCGTCCGAGAGGCGCGCGCCGATCAGCAGGCCTCCGACCGCGAGCATCGAGAGGATGAGCAGGCCGCCCACCACGCGTATCAGCATTCCCATCGAAGCCCTCCTCAGCCCAGCTCATTGGATAGAGCGCGGTCGCCTCGGGTCGCAAGCTGAATATCGATTGGTTCTCGACACTCGCCTCGCGACGCTCGACATTCAACGTTCGACTCGCGGCGCTCGACACTCGAGAGTCGCGCTGCGCTGTGGGAAGTCGCCGAGGAACCCACATCGGGGAGGGTTGCTCAGATGTCGGCCGATGGCATGTCGACCTGGATCTGGGTGAGTCCTCCGTTGACGCCGTAGATCTCGCCCGTGACATAGCTCGAGGCCGGCGAGGCCAGGTAGAGGGCACAAGCGGAGATGTCCTCGACTCGGCCCAGGCGCGCCATGGGCGTCTTCGCGAGCATGGTTTGCTCGAGCTCCTCGTCCATGAATCCAGCCAGCGCGTCGGTCAGGATCGACCCGACCGCGATTCCATTCACCCGCACCTTTGGCGCGAAATCCTGGGCGAGGTTGCGCGTCAGAAAAGACAGGGCGGATTTCGCGGTTCCACAGGCGGCGAAGCCCCTCGCGTTGAAGCGTCCCGCCACCGACGAGATGTTGACGATCGCTCCGTTGCCCGCGGTCTCTACGATCCTGGGTACGGCCAAGCGGGTCATCGCGAAGGCGGTTGTGACGTTGAAGCGGAAGCAGGCCTCGAACTCATCCTCGCTGGTTTCGAGGGTGGGCTTGGGAGGCCAGCCGCCCGCGTTGTTGACCAGGATGTCGAGGCGAGTGAACTCATCGACGGCTTTGTCGACGAGATGCTTGCGCTGCTCTGCGTCGAGCACGTCGCAGGGGACGACCAGCGCGCGGCGGCCCCGAGCGCGCACCTTCTCCGCGGTCTCTTCGAGCTGCGCGACGCTGCGAGCAGACACCACGACGTCGGCGTCCGCGTCCGCAAAAGCGATGGCCGTTGCCGCGCCGATGCCACGGCCGGAGCCCGTCACGATGGCGACCTGGTCGTCGAGTCTGAATTGGTCGAGAATGCTGCTCATCGGGGGGTCCTCTCGTTTGGCGGTGCGCCAACTGAATCTCGGACCGGGCACAGTAGGACAGTAGGATGGACGCGTCGCGGGCTGCTATGTGCGCCGCTCTACCCCCACGCTCCAGTTTGCGCGCTGACGATCCAGGTCGCGGCGCCGAGTCGTATGCCGTCCGGACGGATATGGGGCGCCAGCGCCTCCCCAATCGCCTCGGCCGCGGCCGCCCGAGTGTCTTGCGAGGCTTCAGCGAGCATTCGCGCAGCGGGTCCCATCTGCATCAGGAACTCTGCGGTCTGCTCCGGCGTGCGCTCTCCCATGACGTCGATCTCTGTCTCGAAGCCTTCGATCGAAATGTCGGCGTAGCCAGCGGCTTCGAGGACCTCTTTCACGCGCGTCGGATCGGCGAATGCGTAGGGGCCCGGCGTGCCCGGCTCGGGCGGCGCGGGCAGCTCGATGTGGGCGGATGCGGCGCGGACGGGCAGCAGCATCCAGGGATTGCGCTCCATCGCCTGCCAGCAAATGAAGCTGAGGCGGCCATCGGGGCGCAGAGCCCTGCGCAGATTGGCAAAGGCGGCGCTCGGGTTCTGGAAGAACATGACGCCGAAGCGGGAGAAGAGCAGATCTGCGCTGCCGGCCTCGACGCCAAATGTCTGTGCGTCCGCCTGGATGAACTCCAGGTTGACAACATCGGCCAGGTCGGCTCGCCTCCGAGCGTCCGCGAGCATCGGGGCGGAGATGTCCAGGCCGAGCACCCGGCCCTTCGGACCGACACGCCCTGCCAGGGCGAGGCTGGTCTGGCCACATCCGCAACCCACATCGACTACGGCCTCTCCTGCGGTCGGCGCGGCGGCGTTCAGGGCGGCTTCGCCGAGGCCCTCGATCAGCCCGTTGATGGTATCGCCCAGCATCACCCACTTGGGACCTGAAACCTCGTTCCAATAGGTGATCTGCTCGGTGTTGGGTCCGCTGGCTTCCATGAGGCCTCCCGTGGGACGCGTGTCGTATGAACCGCATTGTTGCGCCGACCGGTGTGCGCGTCGAGGCGACATCTCGTGCTCGATCGGGCCCTCTCTTCGAGGTTTCGAGAATAGTGATCTGCGCCGCTCGTTATTGCATTGCGCGCGCGTAGGTGCCGATGTCGAAGTAGTCGCGCCAGCTGGCGATCTTTCCATCGCGGATCGTGAATACGCCGGTGCACGGAAGATCGACGGACTTGTCTCCCGCCTGGGTACGGTCGATTCGTTCGGCGATCACGACGTCGCCCGTCTCCGCCAGATTCAAGATCTCCCAGTCGGTCTTCGTCCAGCTTGCGGCAAAGCCGCGAATGAATTTCTCGACCTCCTCGCGGCCCTGTACCGGACCGGCGGGCATGTTGTGGTAGATGCCGTCCTCGGTGAAGTAGGCCGCGAGTTCCGCCGGATCGAGACGCGACCAGGCCTTGCAGAATTTCTCGATCAGAGCAGTGTTCTTCGACATCAAAGACTCCTTATCATTGCTCGGGTCTCTTGGCGCATCGGCAAATCGAATGCCCCGCGGCCGAACCGACTGCGCGTGATCAGTCGCTTCAAGAGTTCTCCAGATCCGTCGCAGGTCTACCAGCCAATCACGTCATGGGCTGCTGGTGTGGCTGCCCGGTGAGTAGCCGTCGTGACCGTGAAAACGCAGGCAAACCGAACGGCTTCGGCAGCAACCTTGGGGGCGCACCGCTCGAGGACGGCGCCAGCGTCCTGGCACCGGATCTGATTCTCGCGCATCGATAGCACTGCCGACGGGCGAACTCCAGGTACGTCACGTCTTCTGCAACGCCTATGGAGACGGGCCGCACGAAGATCTGAGCGGGAGAATCGATGGCTGGCCTGCTGCGAGGAATCCCGCGGCGCTCTGAAAGGCGCACGAAACGCGAAGGCGCCCGACGCTTGGTCGAGAACACATGGCCTGGTCAGAACGGGAAAAGGGCGCTGCCCGGGATCTCGCGAGGTGCGTCGCGGGGTGCCGGCAACCCAGTCGATGGTCGTCCCGACCTTTGCCGACGAGCAGCACTTCACTCCAGAAGACTCCGCTGCTCAGCGCGTCTCGAGAGGCAGGACGCCCCGTGCGCGGTCGTTGTTCGCGAGCTCAAAGCGGTCGACGGTCCCGCGGCTCCGAATCGGCTGGGCCGGTCCGGCGTTGGCTCAGTGTGACGATCGACCAGGCTTCGGTCCCCGCTCTACCCTATCGTCCACCCGACATCGGGCCGCGCGTTCGCGAGCACCGAGGAGAGTGACCTCGATGACGAAGATCTTCACGATACTCACGATCTCGACGTGGCTCGCCTTTGCGACGGGCTGTGCCAGCCCACCCGCTCCGGATGCCGAAACTCTTCGGCGGTCGCTCGACGCTGCCGACCGTCCGGCCGAGGACCGCGCCCGCGACGACGGTCGAAAGCCGGCCGAGGTCGTGGCCTTTCTCGGCATTCGTCCCGGCCAGACCGTGGTCGACCTGATCGCCGCTGGCGGGTACTACAGCGAAGTCCTGTCCCATGTCGTCGGTCCTTCGGGCACGGTGTACGCACAGAACAGCGCCTCGGGTCTGCAAAGGCGTGACGGCGCCAACGAGAAGGCGATCTCCGCGCGACTCGCGGGAGGGCGTCTCGCCAATATTCGGCGTCTGAACGCCGAGCTTTCCGACCTCGGTCTCGCCCCCGACTCGGTCGATGCGGCGATTGCGGCCCTCAACTTTCACGATATCTACAACCGCGCCGGCGAGGCCGCAGCGGTCGGCGTGCTCCAGGCCGTCATGGCAGTCCTCGTGCCTGGCGGCGTGCTGGGCATCGTCGATCACGTCGGAAATCCTGGCGCCGACAACAAGAAGCTTCATCGCATCGAGGAATCCCTCGTGGTGGACGCTGCCGTGCAGGCGGGCTTCGAGGTGGAGGCCGTGGGCGACATGCTGCGCTCGCCGGAAGACGACCGGACGAAGTTCGTCTTCGCTCCCGGAATGCGAGGGCATACCGACCGCTTCGTGCTTCGTCTTCGCAAGCCCAGCCGCTAGCCTTCGCAGACAGACATCGTCTCGCAACCACTCCAAGTTTGCCTACCCTCCAGACTGCGGTGGGCAGAATAGCTGGCCGCGTGGAGGACTACATGGTCGGCATCGGACAGGGTTTTGGACGCATCGTGCAGGTGGCCTACCTCGTCGAGGACATGGACGCCGCCATGCAGCATTGGCTCGGCCAGGCGGGGCTCGGTCCCTGGACCTGTTTCCGCAATATAGAGCTCGCAGCGGTCTTCGACGAGCGCGAGCTCAGCTTGCGGATCCACGAAGGGCTCGCCTACATGGGCGAGCTGCAGATCCAGCTCGTCCAATCACTCAACGACCCCAGTGAGCCGACACCCTTCCAGCCCTACCTCGCGCAGCGTCGCTTCGGTGTCCACCACATGGCGTTCTTCTCCGACGACGTGGAGACCGATGTCGCGCGGGCACGGGCCCAGGGATTCGAGCGGACCTGCTCGATGCGCGACAAGGCCGGCTACCGCTACTACTACTGTCAGTCGACGGCGCTGCCGGACGTCTGGATCGAATTCCTGGAGGTCTATCCCGAGCTCGAGAAGATCTTCCAGACAGGGATTGCCGCTGCTGCGAGTTGGGACGGCCGGGATCCGATCCGGAACATCGAGTACGCGGACCTGTAGTCCAGACGACCCGCCGGTGACCGCCGGCTGAACACTAGCCCAGCTTCCGCAGTTCAAATTTATTTTGGCCGATTTTCGGGGTCGTGGCGACGACAAGTATGCGGATCTGCATGAGCGAGTTCCCAGATCGGCGTGTAGTGCCAACTTTCCCCCTTGCCTCGGTGTGCTCGGAGCG
>PVBE010341932.1_pt1 | contig 10781 bp, 13 predicted proteins | sample 1631181 | NCBI WGS metagenome assembly PVBE01 (sample SAMN08397723, study PRJNA350692) | Marine metagenome, whole genome shotgun sequencing project. | isolation source: water | place: Pacific Ocean | collected 2012-04 | reverse complement strand
CTAAAGGTGATATAGGTATCACGGGTGCTAAAGGCCCTAAAGGTGATATAGGTATCACGGGTGCTAAAGGCCCTAAAGGTGATATAGGTATCACGGGTGCTAAAGGTGATATTGGTGCTAAAGGTAGTACAGGTTACGGTCAGAAGGGTCAGAAAGGTGATATAGGTAACACGGGTGCTAAAGGTACTAAAGGTGATATAGGTTACACGGGTGCTAAAGGTGATATAGGTCCTATTGGTCCTACTGGTCCTACTGCAAGTATATACAATGACGCAAACGATAGAGTAATAACTGCACAAGGTAACGGTACAGTAAATGCTGAATCTAATCTAACATGGGATGGCTTTAGGCTAGGAATAGGTGTTGGTACTGCCGGACTTCAAAACATGACTATTGGTCGGTGTTGCGCTCAAAGCGTTAATGATCCGTGGTGTCCGCACAATAACATCAACATAGGTGATTGTATTGCGCCTAGTTTTCAGAATTGTGCTAATAATCATAATTATAACATAAGGATAGGTTTCAAAGCAGATAGAAACTCCACGGCGGGTAGCAACAACGTTATCATAGGGACCAATGCCCACGCCAATGGCACATATCAAGGTTATAATACCATTATAGGCAGTTACGCAAATTTATATGGCTGTGCTCAAAATAGTGTTATAGTTGGATATGGAGCTGGTTGTTCTGCTGGTGATTCAAACCTGAGTACCATTGTGGGATATCGTGCTGGCCACTGTCTTCCTTTTGGTACGGACTGCAGTACTCTTCTAGGTCCGTATGCTCAAGCTGGTTGTACCTCCAGCTTTGATAACATAATTGCAATAGGATATTGTGCCACAGCAACGGCTTCGAATATGACAGTAATCGGTGCAACGACTACAACTTGTACAAAAATAAGGGGCGCAGTTGATTTTAGAATTTGTAGCCTAACATCTTTACCGTAAGCTTGATGGCTTTATATAAATTTGATAAGCTATTTGATTATTGATATAATCACATAGGTGAAGTATGTTATATTCCATGTAGATGGAGGAATAGGTAAAAACATCATGGCGACTGCAGTCGTCAAGGCGATAAAAAAAGCATACCAAGACAGGAGCTTAATTGTTGTATCGAGCCATTCAAAAGTTTTCCTAAACCATCCAGATGTCTATAGATTCTATCAGACTGAAGGTGTCCAGTATTTTTATGAAGACTTTATAGCTGGAAAAGATAGCGTTATATTAAAGTCAGACCCTTACTATCAAACAGGTTATATAAATAACACCCATCACTGTATTAAGGCATGGATTCTTCAATGCGGTTTGGAGTACGATAACGAAGAGCCAGTAATAAATCTAACAGACCAAGAATTACAATTAGCCCAAAAACATTATGGAAAATGGGGCAAGCCTATTTTTATGATCCATCCTAGGGGAGGGGTAGGTGATGGAGGCTCGTGGGTTAGAGATATGCCTGACAATTTAACATTAGATGTAGTTAAGGAGTTTAATGACGAATACAAAATAATAAGTATAAAATCAGATATTCAACCTAGCATTGATGGAGTAGATTTTATAACAGCTCCAGACATTAGGGAAGCGTTTGCTTTAATAGCTGTATCCTCGAAAAGACTTTTTATTGACAGCTTTGCCCAACACGCCGCCAAGGCTTTAAAACTTGCTTCTACAGTAGTTTGGCCCATAGACAAAGTGAGGAAACTGGGGTATTCATTTCATGACAATATCGTTTCCACATTTCCTAAAATAACAACTAACCCAAATAACCATTATTTACATGAAGATGATGTATCTGGCGAACTCTCCTCCTCCCCTTTCCCTGCAGATGCAAAGTTATTTGACAAGAAAATCATATTCGCCTCTTTAAGAGGCGTTGGAAAAAAAGTTGATAATTTGATTTCAGCGCTTCCGGATGCGAATGTGCCCATAAAAATGGACACTTTTGCGGGTGATAAGTGTAATATCTCAAAAGAAGATGGCTCTACAAAAAAACTTTAATTTATACGGACACGCCGATATCCCCACCGCATACTACAGGATTGAGGATTTGGAGGTTACATATAATAAACATGATATGCATAAACCTGCAGACATTTCTTGTAGATTCGTGGTGCAGGCTTATAAAGAAGACAATGGTGTCCAATTGCCAATGCTCCACGAAATAGCTGAAAATGGAAATACTTTCTTTAGCTTTGATCCTTCTTCAGCTCTTGCTAATGGTATTCACTCTCTCCCAGAGGCTGCTTACAATTACTTAAAAACTCAGCCTGCTTTTTCTGGTGCAACTGATGTTTAACTAGGCTTAAATGAGTACGCCATTAACCACAGATTTAATGCTGGTCGAAAGGGGCGGAGCTCTATATAAATGCACAAAGTCTGCTTTTGACGCGGGTATAACTAGCTCTGATCTCATACTGGTTGAAAGAGGTAGCACCTTATACAAGGAAACTTACGCTAATAGAGCCAATATAGACGCTACAGATCTCGTTATGACCGAAAGGTCAGATGTTAACTATAAATGCGCATGGTCAGACTGGTCTGGTAGTTCTGGTGCAGGTTTTACTGGTGTTGGTCAGGATATCAATACAGCTAACTATTCACCTTCTGTAACCATTTATCATCAAAATCTGTCAGAAGGATCTGGTGATACAAATAGAGCTTTTGACATTAAGCAGTTTCAGGTTCATGCTGGAGCCGAGACAGTTACCGGTCATCTTTACATGGGCTGGAAAAATAACGCTTATACTACTTATTATGGAGATATTTGTATAGGGGTTGTTCAAATCCTTAACTCTGCTAAGAATACGTTACGTTATGCATGGCATGGATCGGAATACAGAACCGCTAACCAAGCTATAGACCGATCAACATCGATCTTTACTGGCTCTTCTAGTCACACTTATGACCCGAGTACTATGTCTTACACAACGCCATCTTGGGGTCTTTCTGTAAATTATTGGAGCCAAGCAAACTGGACCGGCTCAAGTTATACTGGGGCAAACAATGGGATATCTTTCTATTATAGTCAAAACAGTAGCGGCACTATACTGAACCCGGGTACCGTAAGTCAATATGGCACTAATGCATACTGGGTGGTGGAGCAAAGCGGGTCTTCTCGATATACTTTAGCTTGGTGCAGAATGGGCGCTGGGAGCGGGGCTATTACTTTAAATAATGGAGATTATATTACGGTTGCGTATCTGGCCGCTACATATAGTTCGAATGGTTCTAGTTCGGCAAACTCTCTTTGGTTTAGATTTAAATAAAATATTATGGCATTAAGGAAAACATATACTGACGGAGACGGGAACTCGGTTGATGGCTACTTCAGGGTAAGAGAACTCCGCACTCAATATGAAAAAGATAAAGGTGAAGATGCGGTGTTAAACTTTTCTTGCCAGCTTGAAACGTTTGATTATAGTAATGTTGCTGAGAGCGCTAATGGAAATCAGTTGGAAGGCGGCGCTAATATGAATATGTCAGAGGCCCCTCTTATTTCCGGAGTCTTTGAGTTGCCGTCTGATTGTGTTTCTTCTGGGGTGTCGTCTTTGACCGAAGCAGCTTATCGCCATTTAAAAACCTTAGAAATTTTTGATGGGGCAGAAGATTGTTGATATAATTAATTAGTGAAAGGACATTCTTTAGGCCCTGAAAATCAGGGGCACGCTATATTCCATGTAGACGGAGGAATAGGCAAAAATATAATGGCAACAGCTGTAGCTTCCGCCATAAAAAGAGAGCACCCTGATAGAAAATTAGTAGTTGTTTCTTCATGGCCTGTTGTATGGATAAATAATCCAGATATTTATAGGTTTTATGCAAATGGTATGACGCCATATTTTTACGAAGATTATATAAAAGACAAAGACGTTATAATATTAAAATCAGAGCCCTACCACCATCAAGACTTTATTAATAAGAAAAGATGCCTACCTGACATATGGTGTAAACAACTTGGAGTTACCTACGACAATGACCCAACTAAAATAATACTAACTATAGGAGAGAAAGAAAAAATAAAAAGAAAGCTTGAGAAATTCAAAAAGCCCATCTTAGCTCTTCAGACAAATGGGGGAGGACCCGAGCAAGAATATCCCATATCATGGGTAAGAGACGCGCCAGTAGAGAATTTATCGAAACCGCTTCACGAAATATCAAAAGCATTTGATATAGTCCACATAAGAAAAGAAAATCAGCCCCACGTAGATGGCATAGATTTTATGGATTCGGAAAACATCAGGGATTTATTTGCTTTGATTGCTTTTTCTAGTAGAAGGTTGTTTATTGATAGCTTTGCTCAGCACGCAGCCAAAGCTTTGGGGAAGCCTTCTACTGTTTTATGGCCGGTGGACAATGTTAAAACATTAGGCTATCCTGATTTTCATCACAATATTGTCTCTAAAGCCCCAAAAAGAAAAGTTCATCTAATAGACTCTTATTTTTCTGACGCTCCCATAGACGGAAGTAACACACATGAGAATCCATTTGATACAAACTTTATATTTGACGAAAAAGCTATAGAAAACTCTGTTCTACACAGAAGGCTTTAACTGTTGTTAGCTATATATGTTTTAGCCGACGAAATAGAATCATTAATAGAAGTAGTTTGCTCAGCTGTTAAGGTGTCGGTGAACCAAGTTTCTGCCATCCTGTATTCTAACCACCTATGGTTTGTATCTAGGTGATGGAGCTTTTCGGCAGTGGTCTCTTCTGCGGTTTCCATTTCGAATCGATTGTTTCCGCTTATGGCTGCATCAATCATCCATACTGAATCAAAAGCCACGTTTACGTGTTTCTGGGCCTCTTCTGAATTTGCGGCTGGATCTTCTGACATATATAGATATTACACTAAAGGGCTAGCTAGTTTTTGCTTTTTTTATAATTTTTTACTTCTAATATGTGTAATTGTCTATAACGTGAAGGTTGTAGATATAGCTGACGAGTTGCATAGGGAGTTGGGGGAACCAACTTCCCTTAGTATTCCAGCTATTGCTTTCTGGTTAAGAACGAATATTGGAGCTTTAAATAACAATATTAATACATCTTACTCAATAAATGCTACGACTTTTGAGGTAGAGCAAAGCGTAAGTGACTCTGCGGGAACTGATGTAGTTATAGAAATAGCGGAAGAAGAGAGAGCTATATTGAAAAAAATGTATATGGTTCACTTTTACGAACTTAAACTAAGAGAAAATATAACAAGCTTAGCGACAGATACTGTAATATCGGTTAGCGATGATGGTTCTAGTGTTACAAAAGTAAACAAAAACGAAATCAATAAAGTCTACCAACAGATAAAAAGACAAGAATACCAAGAATTAAAAGATATGATTAACTCGTTTAAGTTGCTGAAGTCTGCCCCTCTTCAGGTCGCTGGAAATGATACCGTTCAAGGGTCCTACAATATAACCGTCTCCACTGATGCTAGTTTTAATAGGGTATAAATATGGCAAGCCTTCTTTCATCAACAGAAATCTCCGGGATTACTGGGATCTTTAATGACATATTTGATACCTTCAAAAGGGATGTTGTAGTCTATAAAGAGCCTAAAAAAGTTATTAGCCAAATAAATACTGATAGTATATTTGGTTACGGAGAAGCGGCTGATGCGGTAAACTATTCATACGTTCCCCAATCTGGAACATACTCCGCAAAGATAAAATATATAGAAAGGGCCAGCGATGACCCTTACGTAATGCAGCTACAGTCCGACATAGAAACGAGCTTAGTTAGAATCAAAGTAAAAGATGATGCAAGAAAATATATAAACATCGGCAAAACAGAAAAGGTAGAATTCGATGGTAAATCTTTTTCAGTTAGAGGTAACGAGGTCATTAAAAACTTTCTAGGTAGTGAGTTTTATGTATTTTATTTGGAGGAGGTTTCTTAATGGCTAGGATTTTAGTTAAAAGACTTAAGTTCGACCCTATAGTAAGGAGCTTCTCTAAATCACAGGCTTTCAAAAGAGCGGCAAGAAGAGCTACTAATTCACAGTTTAACAAAGCTAAGAATAATCTCATTCAAAAATTTGATTCTCATCCTGTCACGAGAGAAATAGAAGGGGGTGTAGGAGCCTCCAATTCAAGTGGAACATTGGGAGGGTATGGAAATTTATATACTTTTATTGGATTCTACAAAGAAGAAAATCCAATCGATATCGTTAGAAGTGCAATAAGGCAATACACTACAATATCCAAAGGGAAATTTACAGCTAATAGAAATAGAGTTGAAGCCAATTTTATAATCAAAGCTCCGACTACAGAAGAATTAGCCTCGGTTACCCCAATGCCTTGGGAGGGTGGAAGTTGGCTAAGGTCAATCGAGAGGGGAATTTCGGGATTTGGTTATTACATGTATAAAAAGTGGGAAGAAGCTAGGTCGGGGTTTGGCGTTGTTATTGATAATAAAGTTAGGTCAGGGGGGTACAAGCCTACTAAATACTATTCAGATCTTATAAGGATGTTTAGAAGGGAGATAAATTCTATAAAATGAAAGCTCAATATATTAATAAATTAATGAGCAGTATGCTTGCTTTTGTAGATCACAAAGTTCTACTCAAAGGAGAGGCGTATGAAAATCATGGTAGCAATTTTTTTAAAACTGATACGCAATTATTTTCTCCAACTTACGAAACTTGGGCCGCTCCTTTTAAGCAAATGGTTTGCGACCAGTCAATAACAGGGGCAACAAGATTTACTGGTGTTTCTATAAACGATGGAAATACAGTAGGAATAGGGACTAGTGGCGTATCGTTTTTTCAGCACCATCAAGGACAAATATTTTTTGACAATACTACTAACGTAACTACATCCCATACAGTAAGTGGAAATTATTCAGTAAAGGATTTTAATACTTATTTAACTAGCGAAGCAGAAGAAGAGCTATTGTTTAATACTAAATTCGAATTAAGACCTAAAATAAATCAGACTGTAACTGGACTATCCCCAGAGACTCAAACATACCCAGCTATTTTCCTAAAAGATAACGGCGGAAGAAATGATCCGTTTGCCTTTGGAGGTCTAGATTTAACTAATGTTACGGTAAGGGCTATAGTCTTAGCGGACTCTGCTTTTAGATTAGATGCTGTCTGCAGTATAATGAGAGACCTGTGTTATAGCACGGTTCCATTACTAGATCCTGCAGATTTGCCATACAATTCACTCGGGGGCTGTACTGGCGAATATAATTATACCGGACTGATGGCCACTAAGTCAGATACTAACTTTTTTATAGATGAAGTGTTTGTATCGAAAAGGATAGAAAACTCTTCAGAATATAAGAAAATCAATAAGAGCGTCTATTCTGCTTTGGTTGATTTTGAGATCTCAGACGTAAGAACACCGAGAACGTAAATAAAATTTCCCTTTTGGAAAAAAAACATGTAATTGTATTTAAGAATAGGAGTAAATCATGGCAAGAAAAAGAGTAATTTATCAAAGTGAGGCTTTGTACGTTAGCGCTACCGGTAATAACGCTATCGCTAGTAAACTTACCCGCGTTCAGAGTATTAACTATGGGTTTGATATCCCTAGGCAAGACGTGAACGAATTCGGAAAATTGGCACGTATTGACCAAGTTATCCTTGAGTCGCCAACAGTTAGTCTAGACTATAGCTATTATATCACCACTGGAGAAAACGAGGATCTGATTGGGTTTGCAGTGACCGGAGGGCTCTCTGCTATGACTAACATGTTGAATGGCACAGAAGATGTTAAGAACTATTATATTGTTACTGTCCCAGAAGGAAGCGACGAAGTTGGCTATAACAGGGTTACGAGTTCATTCACTGGTAGTACCCAAGCTGGAGTCATTGGGCTTGGTAATATGTCGGTGACCTCTTATTCGGTTGAAGCTGCTGTGGGAGGATTCCCGACTGCTTCTGTTAATTGTGAGGGTCTTAACATTCGTTTTGAGAATTCGGCTACGGGTACCGCCCCTACAGTCAATCAGGTTGACGGAACAAGTGTCGGAGACACTTATTACTTGCCGGGCAATACTGGAGTATCTGAAACCGCCAGTAACCCTTCGGCCTTGAGACCGGGTGACGTTACCCTAGTGTTCAATAACAATACTGACAACACAATGATGAGAGGTGTTGACGTTTCCGAATTGAAACTTCAAAGTGCAAATATTTCTCTTGACCTTGGTCGTGAGGATTTGCTCAGATTAGGTAACAAATTCGCTTTCTCTAAGGAAGTTGATTATCCAGTTACGGTGTCCATGAGTGCTGAAGCTATGCTTTCAGATACTAAGGAATTCGATTTATCCGATGTTCTTTGTAGTGATACTGGTAAGTATGACGCCTACATCAAGATTAATCTTCCGCAATGCGTCGGAACTTCTGAAGCTATTAGATTCACCATCAAGCAAGCTCAGTTGGATTCTGAGGCTATCTCGTCTTCAATTGGAGACAATAAAAACATATCATTTAACTTCACGTCTCAGGTCGGTGGACCTGAGGATACTACAGCTGGTTTGTTTATCTTACCGCCGCAGTCTTAAGTTGTTAGGGTCATGAATTATGGAACCCCCGGGAAACTGGGGGTTCTATTTTTTTGTTTTTAGGTGTATAAACCTATTGACTGGCAAAAGGATTTTACAGGAATAAGGTATGCCAATAGATTCAGATGACTTAAAGGAAGTAATTCTTTTTCAATTACGTAGGAATATTGTAGTTTTTTATAAAAGATATTTATCTATCTTAGAAGATGTAAGCAATGATCATGCGATTTTTAAAGATAGGGTATCCGCTCATGTCCCAAAAGAATTCTTAAATAATGTAGATTATTTAACACCCAATAAGTATAATTATATACGGAAGAAAATACTAGATGGCGGCAATGAAATATTTCGAGAACTAGAATCGAGTTTAGAAAAAGTAGACTTTTCACTTAAGGGAAAATGAGCGAAGAAAATAAAACTAAAAAATGGCTTTACGAGTTTTTCGTTAAGAAGACCGTAGAAAAGAGAGAGACTGAAAAGAGCAAAAACGACAAGGGTGAGGAAGTCGAAACAACCAAGACAGTCACAGAGGAATTGAATATTCCGCTAATGTTGAAAAAGCCCAATCGTAAGCTATATGAACAGGCCGATCTTTTCTACGGCATTAAACTTTCTGAAGGTATCAAAGCCGGTCTCTTGACCAAATCTCTTCTTGCCAAGAGATACTCCAATGATGGCGGCTTCCTAAGTGAATCGGAGAAAGAAAAGTACGCTGGACTGTACATGAATTTGTTCGAGTTGGAGACGGAACTCCAACGCCTTCAGGTTAATTTGGATAAAATCTCCTCTAGTCAGAGGAAAGAGAAAATAAAAGAAGTTACTGTTAAAATGCTCGAAACAAGAAGAGACCTCCAAGAGTTCGAGCTAGCGCAACAATCTTTATTCGATCAGACGGCAGAGGTTAGAGCTAAAAACCAGACTGTAATGTGGTGGCTGCTGAACCTTTCCTTACATAAAGAAGGGGAAGAGGTTCTAACTGTGTTCGGAGAAGGCGACTACGATGACCGTATCGCAAAATATGATGAGTACGAAGAGCAAGACGACCCCTTCTGGAATGAAGCTATTAAAAAGTTAGCTTATTTTGTAAGCTTTTGGGAGTCGGGGCAAGCTTCTGAATGGGAAGATTTTGACAGTATAGCCGAAAAGCTAGAACCCGAAGAAGAAGGCGAAGAGGAGACTGAAGAAAAGGCCGAACAAAAAGAAGATAAGCCCGCTGCCAAGAAAGCTGTAAAAAAAGCTAATAAGAATAAAAAAGAGCCAACTCCAGCTTAACAAAAAGTGGAAGATGAAGAGAAATATAGGGCTCTATTCTCTAGAATCATCAAAGGGTACTCAGAAGCCGAATATAAAGGCGAACAGATTTTTGTCAAACATTTTACTGAATCTGACGTAGGGCTTATATCAGAAAAGCAAAACTCCTTTTTCAAAAACGCTAAAGAGCAAGGCCTACCAACAGAAAAAGAGAAACTAAAAGTACTTCACGAGCAGGATATCTGGACAGATAAGGACGAAGAAGGGTTCAAGAATCTCCAAGAAGAGATAAAAAATCAAGAGCAAACCCAAAAAAATCTCTTCATTAAGGCTCAAAAACAAATTCTCAAAAGTAAAATATTCGTTAATAAAAAAAAATTAACAGAAAAATTTAAGGAGAGAGCTGAAGCTTTAGACTTAACATGTGAAGAATACAGCCAAAGAAAATCACACGAAGAGACTGTATATTACGCATTATACAAGGACTCAGATTTAAAGAACAAGTTCCTTAGTAGGGATCGATTTGAGGAGATGCCGCAAATTGAGTTGCACTTACTAATGAGCTTACACGCTTCGTCTACTCAGGATATCTTTCATGATAACGTTAAGAGGATATGTGTTTTGGGGTTTTTTCTTAATACTTTCTTTATATGTAATGATGACCCTTTGATATTTTATGGCAAGCCTGTGGTCGATTTAACTATTCATCAGGTAAATTTATTCTCCACCGGTAAGTTTTTTAAAGCTATGATGACGAAATCAGAAGCTCAGCCCCCGGAGACGGAGGATATAGATGAGTTAGTAGAATGGTATGAAGCTTCAATCAGTAAAGAAGAGCTAGCTAAGAAGATGGAAGGAAAAGATTCCGCTACTTTAGTGGGTGCGACTAAGGAAGATATGAAGGGTATAGTCCAAGAAGGGGGAGTAAACCTTAATCAACAGGTAGGCGAATACAGAGAGAAAACTGGAAAGTCCGCTTTAGATATGGATGACATGCTTAAGTTACATGGCTATAATATTAAAGAT
>PVBE011594961.1_pt1 | contig 10782 bp, 10 predicted proteins | sample 1631181 | NCBI WGS metagenome assembly PVBE01 (sample SAMN08397723, study PRJNA350692) | Marine metagenome, whole genome shotgun sequencing project. | isolation source: water | place: Pacific Ocean | collected 2012-04 | reverse complement strand
CCTATCGACCTTCGTCGGATCCTTGCCGGAGAAGGCCCCGCCACCGTGTCGTGCCATCCCGCCATACGTGTCCACGATGATCTTCCTACCGGTCAGGCCTGCGTCGCCCATGGGGCCGCCCACGACAAAGCGCCCGGTGCCGTTGACCAGAATCGTGGTTTTCTCGTCGATCAACTCGCCAGGAATCACGGTTTCGATAACGTGTTTGAGGATGTCGCTTCTCAACACGTCTTGGCTCACCTTTGCGTCGTGCTGGGCTGCGATTACAACGGTGTCCACCCTCACCGGCTTGCCGAAGGCGTACTCAATGGTGACCTGCGACTTGCCGTCGGGACGCAAATAATCGATGTTTCCAACGTTTTCCTTGCGGACGTCTGCCAGTCGCTTACACAGGCGGTGGGCGAGCGTTATCGGTAGGGGCATTAGTTCATTCGTCTCGGTGCACGCGTAGCCGATCATCATCCCTTGGTCGCCTGCGCCAGCTTCCTCGAGAGTGGCGGAGTCCACTCCCTGCTTAATGTCGGCGGACTGCTCTTTGACCGATACCACGGTTCCGCAGGTTTCGAAGTCGAAGCCGAACTTCGCCCTCGTGTAACCAACTTCCTTGATCGTGCGTCGGACGATCGCTGCCATGTCGACGTACGCATTCGTCGAAATCTCACCTAAAAGCAGAATCAGCCCAGTGTTGGCGGCGGTCTCGCAGGCAACCCTCGCGCCGGGATCCTCGCTGATGATCGCATCCAAAATCGCATCCGAAATCTGGTCGCATAGCTTGTCCGGGTGGCCCTCAGTTACAGACTCCGACGTAAACAGAAGACTCGGGGAGCTCATGAGCGCGATCGACACTGGCTATCGTCCTTTGCCCGACCCAGGCCGGGCGAGTCGCTACGTTCCTTCTTGCCAGGCACCCAAATAGGCTGCCTGCTCTTCGGTTAGGGAATCGACTTTGATGCCCATCGAGTCTAACTTCAGACGGGCAATTTCCTGATCGATTTCTTGCGGAACCGGATAGACTTGCTTTTCGAGCGAGTCGGCGTTCTTCACCATGTACTCGGCGGCAAGCGCCTGATTTGCGAAACTCATGTCCATAACGCTCGCCGGATGTCCCTCGGCGCTGGCGAGATTTATCAGGCGCCCCTCGCCCAGCAAGTAGACCTTGCGGCCGTCTGGCATCACGAACTCTTCGAGCATCGGCCGGATTTTGCGGCGCGATGTTGACAGCCGCTCGAGCTCCGCAATGTTGATTTCTACGTCGAAGTGACCCGAGTTGGCGAGAACCGCGCCCGACTTCATCGTCAAGAAGTGTGACTTGTCGATTACGTTCTTATTACCGGTGACCGTCACAAAGATGTCGCCGATTTCGGCGGCTTCGGCGATTGGCATTACTCGAAAGCCGTCCATCAACGCTTCAAGCGCCCGGGTGGCGTCGATCTCCGTAGTTATGACGTTGGCTCCCATGCCGCGAGCTCGGCTTGCCAGTCCGCGGCCGCACCATCCGTAGCCGCAAACTACAAAGTTCTTGCCGGCGAGCAAAAGATTAGTGGCTCGCAATATGCCGTCTATGGTCGACTGACCGGTGCCGTATCTATTGTCAAAGAAATGCTTGGTATCGGCTTCGTTTACCGCCATGATCGGATACTCGAGAACGCCCGCCTTCTGCATGGCACGCAGTCGAATTACGCCGGTGGTTGTCTCTTCGGTTCCCCCGATGATTCCTGCGATCAGTTCCTCACGAGAGGAGTGGATGGTACCTACTAGATCGGCACCGTCGTCCATAGTGATCTGAGGCTTCGCATCCAGTACGGTGCCGATGTGTCCGTAATACGTATCGTTGTCCTCGCCATTTCGGGCGAACACCGGGATCCCATGATCGGTCACAAGAGAAGCAGCCACTTCGTCCTGTGTGCTCAGCGGGTTGGACGCACAGACGGAAACTTCGGCGCCGCCAGCCGCCAGCGTGCGTGCGAGATTTGCCGTCTCCGTCGTCACATGCAGGCAGGCGCTAACTCTGATCCCGTCCAGCGGCCGCTCGGTTTCAAATCTGCGCCTTATGGTGGCCAAAACGGGCATCGACGCGTCTGCCCACTCGATCATGTCAGCACCGGTGCTAGCGAGATTAATGTCCGTTACGTCATGCGGCACACCGTTGGCTTTGCTCATTCGCTGGCTCCTTCGGCCGGTTGGGGGACGCTTTCTTCAATGTCCACCTGGGAGAATCTTAAAAAATCTTGATAACGTCTGTCGATCTCACTGCGAGTCGCCCCGGCAAGCCCTTCGGCACCGAAGCTCTGAACGGCCAGCGACGCCAAAACGCTTCCGTGAACAATAGCTCGTCTTAGGGACTGTTCGGTCACATGATCCTCTCGGGCCAGATACCCTACAAGCCCGCCCGCCAGCGAGTCGCCGGCACCAGTCGGATCCTTAACCTCCATAAGCGGATATCCAGCCACAAAAAACCAACCTTCGTCCGTCCTCATTGCGGCTCCGTACGCGCCGCGTTTGATTACGACGGCGCGCAGGCCGCAGTCCATCATGTGCTCAGCGGCCTTAGGAATGCTGTGGTGCCCACTATATAAACGCACTTCCTCTTCGTTTATCACGGCTATATCGGATCTCGCCATGACTTTTTCGACCTGATCCGGGGCGCTCTCGAGCCAGTAGTTCATCGTGTCGACAACCACGACTTCTGGGTTCTTGAGTTGATCCAGGACCTTCAATTGAGCTGAGGGGTCCACATTTCCCAGGAGAACGTACCGGCTGTCGCGGTAGCTTCTCGGAATTTCGGGATCGAACATCGACAAAACGTTGAGCTCCGTAAAGGTTGTGTCGCGGTCGTCGTAGTTTGCGTGATAACGACCGCCCCAGCGAAATGTTTCACCCTTCGCAACTTGGACTCCGGCGAGGTCGATTCCGCGATCGCTGAGTAGACCGCGCTGCTCTGCGGAAAAGTCCTGTCCGACGATGCTCACCAGACCGGTCGAGGCGTGAAACGCCGATGCGATCGACGCGTAGGTGGCCGAACCTCCCAGAACTCCGTCAGCCTTCTCGAACGGTGTCTCGATGTCATCGATCCCGATGCTGCCGACGACCAACACTCTCATTCGCCAAACACAGCCTACGTCCAGCGACTGCCTACGACAGGTACTTCCCGATCAAGAGCTCGTTCTTGACGCGAAGCTCCGCCGGGATCTTGTCTGCCTGGGTCATGATCGCCGTCTGGAGGGCGAACTGGCAGCCACAGGCATCGTCGAAATCGACTAAGTTTTGTGCGAGGCCGCGAACCGCCGATTTGGCCATCTCCACGTTCTTGCCCAGATTTTCCACCACCATTTCCACACTCACCGGTTCGCCCTTCCAGACGTCGTAGTCTGTGGACATCGCAAGCGTCGCATAGTGTAATTCGGCTTCGCGCGCCATCTTGGCCTCAGGTATCGCCGTCATGCCTATCACGTCCACACCCCAACTACGGAATATCTTCGATTCAGCCCTGGTGGAAAACTGCGGTCCTTCTATGCATATGTATGTCCCTCCGCGATGGACCGTCGCGCCGGCCGCCTCGGCAGAACTCGCCACCAATCTGCCGAGCGTGGGGCAAAATGGCTCGGCGAATCCGACGTGGACGACGAGCCCCGGTTCGTTGAAGAAGCTGGTGTCCCGCTCGCGCGTTCGATCAAAGAGCTGGTCCGGCACCACAACGTCCAGCGGCTTGATCTCTTCCTTCATGCTTCCCACCGCGCTTACGGAAACTAGCCACTCGACTCCTAGCGATTTGAACCCCCAAATGTTGGCTTTTGCGTTCAGGTTGGTCGGAGGAATCGTGTGGCCGTCACCGTGCCTTGGCAGAAACGCGACCGGAAGGCCGTCCAGCTCGCCGATTACATATTCGCCGCTTGGACTTCCAAAAGGAGTATCCACGTTCACAGTGCGGGCGTTTGTGAGGCCCTCCATTCCGTAGAACCCGCTGCCGCCGATAATTCCGAGCCGCTCCGCCGGGCCCTTCGCATCTGACATCATGCGACCGAGACGGCGGGAGAATTGAGACGGGCGAGCGACTCTTTGAAGGGCGGTTCAGCGATTCCGGCCTCAGTTACGATCCCTGCAATCAGATCCCCGGGCGTTACGTCAAACGCGGGATTCGCGACCGTTGCGTCGTCGGCCGCCCACAACCGTCCCCCAAATCCTCTGACCTCGTCTCCGTGGCGCTCCTCAATCTCGATTTCGCTTCCGGTGGGCGTATCGAAGTCGATGCTGGTAAGTGGCGCCGCGACGTAGAAAGGGATGTCGTGGTGCTTTGCCAAGACCGCCGCCGAGTACGTCCCGATCTTATTTGCCGTGTCGCCGTTCGCCGCAATTCTGTCGGCGCCGACGATGGCCATGTCTATCTTGCCCCGGCTCATGAAGTGCCCAGCCATACTGTCGGTGATGAGCGTATATGGAACTTCCCATCTTTGAAGCTCCCAGGCTGTAAGCCTCGCCCCTTGCAACAGCGGCCTCGTTTCGTCCACGAACGCGTGGATCCGCTTACCTTGCAGATGAGCGGCGTGGATGATTCCGAGCGCTGAACCGTACTCCACCGTGGCGAGCGGCCCGGTTTCGCAGTGGTGCAGCACGGAGGCGCCGTCGGGTATCAGATCGGCACCGAATGCGCAGAGCATTCGGTGCCGATCTGCATTGTCTGATTCGATTGCTGTTGCCTTGACTTCCATTGACCTGAGGATGCCTTCCAAGCCCCCTCCTTCTGACCGGCGAGCCACCTTGCGGATCTCCTCGACTCCCCAGAAAAGGTTCACCGCTGTCGGTCGGGTCGACAGCACTCGGTCGCAAATCGAATCGATTCCAGAAAGTAGCGAATCCTCGTCCCCGGCGTTGAGGTTTTTTGCGCCCATTAGCACGGCGTACGCGGCAGTCACCCCGAGGGACGGGGCGCCGCGAATGCTTAGGTTCTCGATCGCCTCACAAACCTGTTCCAGCGTGCTGCACGAGATCACTTCCTCCGATTGGGGCAGCTTCGTCTGGTCGAGAATGAGGAGTCGGTCGCCTGTCCATTCGAGAACCTTCATTCGTCCAGTCTGCCGTCGTAGTAGAGGAGGTATTGAGCGCGGGAATCCCCGGAATTGCACGGGGCTTCGCGAGTATATTCATGTCACCAGTCGGTCGACAAACAATCCGATGCCACGGTCGGGCGTTAAAGATCAACCGGTTTTGGACGATTATGTATCGCAGAGGGCTTGCGTTTTTCTTAATAGACGGTAGATTTCATTCACCAGAGAGCAGGGTTCGTGCGCCCCTAGGTTGAATGGTGTCGGCATGGATTGGCTGGCAGGAAGGATGGTGAAGGATCATGGGAATCCGAATCGGTGGCGATGACGAGGGCGGACCACTTTCCAGTATCAGGCAGTCGATTGATGACGCCTCGAGAGCAAACCGTAACTTAGCCTCCGGAAATCGAATAAACCAGGCTGCGGACGACGCCGCCGGTCTGTCGATCGCGGAAAACCTTGCTGCTCGAATTGGGAGTTTTGAGGCGGCGCAGCGCAACGTTCAGGCAGGTGTCAGCCTCGCTCAGACCGCCGAAGGCGGGCTTAACACGATTCAACAGGGCACCCAGCGTATTCGCGAGCTGGCCGTGTAGGCGTCGAACGGCACATTGGGGACCGAGGAGCGCCAGGCTATTCAGGCGGAGATCAACGAGATTCGGACTGAAATTGACAGGACTGCCACCCAGACGGAGTTCAACGGGCGGCAGCTTCTTGAGGGAAGCTCCGGCGGAGCGAACGCGGTTGAAATTACTTCCGGCATTGAAGGCGAAACCGTTGATATCGACGTTGCCGATGTAAGGTCGGCCGAGCTCGGTCTCGACAATATCGACGTAACGACTCAAGCGGGAGCGCAGGCGGCGATCGCCACGGTCGACGCGGCTTCGCAGCAGGTGACTGAAGCGCGCGCCGAAGTAGGCGCTCAGCAAAACGCTCTCCAGCGTGTAAGTAATCGGCTCGGAACGGCCGCCGCAAACGAGGCGGCCGCGGAGTCCCGCATAAGGGGAGCCGATGTTGCCGCCGAGTCGACGCGAAGGGCTTCCACACAGATTCGCAGTCAGTTCGGCATCGCGGTTCAGGCTCAGCAGAACCAAAACAGGGGCTCGGTGCTCCGCCTGCTAGAGGGCTAGGGCTTCGGAATAGTCCGTATTCGCGTCAGATTGGCCAGTTTGTGGCCGGTTTGTTGCCTTTCTCGCTGACGCTAAAAGCCCGGAATCCCGCCAAACTGTCCTGGCATGCCGGGGAGTTTGCCCCCAGCAAGTGCCTTCATCATTTCGCGCATTTCGCGAAACTGGTTTAGTAGCTGATTCACGTCTTGGGCAGTGGTGCCGCTTCCCGCCGCAATCCTCCTCCGTCGGCTTCCGTCGATCAGCTCGGGGTGCGCGCGCTCGTAGGGCGTCATGCTTAATATGATCGCCGTAATTCGACTCATCTGATCGCCCTCAAGCGCGTCCTTCACGTCTCGGTTTTGTGCAAGCTTCCCCATCCCGGGCACCATGTCGAGCACCCGTGACAGAGGGCCCATCTTCTTTACCTGTTCAAGCTGCTCTAGGAAATCGTCAAGGCCAAATGAGGCTTTGCGAATCTTTTCTTCGAGCTCTAAGGCCGACTCCTCGTCAATGACCTCCTGAGCCTGCTCGACCAACGTCACCACGTCACCCATCCCGAGGATGCGGGACGCAAGACGGTCGGGATGGAATACCTCCAGCGGCTCCAGCTTTTCGGTGGAGGTCATGAATTTGATGGGGACTCCGGTCACCGAGCGGATTGATAGAGCCGCTCCCCCTCGTGCATCTCCGTCGAGCTTGGTGAGCACGAGGCCGGTGAGCGGCACCCGCTGATTGAATTCCGTTGCCACGGCAACAGCTTCCTGCCCGTTCATGGCGTCCGCCACAAATAGAACCTCGTGCGGCTTGACGTGCTTCGCCAGGCGCCGGATTTCATCCATCATTTCTCCGTCGATCTGCAAACGGCCAGCAGTGTCGATGACCACAAACGACTGTCCAGCCGTCCTCGCCTTGTCGACCGCATTCCGAGCAATGTGTTCGACCTTTGACTCGGAGCCTTCCCGATGGATCGGTACGCCGATCTGATCGCCTAGTGTCACGAGTTGCTCGACCGCCGCCGGTCGTTTTGTGTCGGCCGCCGCGAGCAGGGGTTTCTCGCCCCTCTTTTGGAGCTGAAGCGCAAGTTTCGCGGCACTCGTTGTTTTGCCGGACCCTTGCAGACCCACGACGAGCACAACGGTGGGACCGTCCGTCGATCGAGTCAGATCGACCGATTCCGAACCGAGCAGCTTGGTCAGTTCGTCGTGTACGATCTTGATTACGAGTTGCCCCGGCGTGACACTTTGAAGGACTTTTTCCCCAAGGGCTGCTTCGCGAACCGCGGCTGTGAATTCCTTCACAACCCTGAAATTTACGTCGGCCTCGAGAAGTGCGCGGCGGACCTCCCGCAGGGCCTCGTCAACATCGGGTTCACGAACAACGCCGCGACGGGTGACCCGCTTGAGTGCTGCGTCGAGCCTTTCCGATAGCCTGTCGAACAATGGAACCGTCGCCTCTCAAACGAAATCGGTGTGAACGCGCTTTCCATATTCTGACGTTCTCATTTTAGAAGGGATCGTTTGTTAAGGTTTCGAGTCTCGGCGCATTCGTCTAGTGGCCAAGGACATCGCCCTCTCAAGGCGAAGATCGCGGGTTCGAATCCCGCATGCGCCGCCCGAAGCTCGTCCATCCCGCCAAGATCTCACACCGGCTGCAAAGGGTGGCGGTTCCTGCGGTGATTTCAACCACTTGCGCAATGACGCCACGACTCGGCGGAAACGAAACACAGGAATTATTTGTCTGCCGAGGTCGGCCGATGGCCTTGACGTTCGGAGTATCTGGACGTGCAATCCGCCACCCCCACCGGCGCGTATTGAAGAACGACTGGTCGAGTCTCGACGCCGGGTCTTGCGAGAAGATAAGAAAAATGCACAGCGAATGAGAATCGGTGCCAAGACGTGGAGCGCCGCCTGCCCGAGGGTTGTCTTGACGATCTTTGGCGCTGGATTACTGATCGCCTGTAACGACGGTGGCAAAGTCGCGGACTCAGGTGCAAATAATCCGACAACCGCGGTGGTATCTGCAACCGAGCGCACCCCTACGCTGGCTCTCACCGCGGAGCCAACGGTCGAGCCGGCCCCGACACCCTCGCGACGGCTGGCTGCGGCAGCGACGGCAACCGACGTGCCGGAGTCAACTCCCATCCCGGTTGCCACGATCACGTTGACCGCCGAGCCGGTGGAAAGTGAATCTGATTCGGCGAGAGATGGAGTCAGAGAAATTCGCGTCGATACGACGGAGCAGCTCGCGTTCAATCCCAGTGACATTGACGTGGACCCTGGGGAGACCGTTCGATTCGTGCTTAGTAACAGGTCTCCTTTCTCTCACACGTTTACGATCGCAGTGGCGTCATCCAAGGGGGAAATCCTTGTTGACGTCACACTCGGGCCCAGCGCCACGGAGACCGCCGAGTTCACTTTTCCGGCCGAGCCCGCTACGTCTCCACAATCCGATGACCGGTACGGGTACTAGCTTCCCGAGCTAGGATCGGTATCGGCCGATCGACCCCGGCCAACCAATCACGCGACGAGCGCCGCACGTCAGCGGCATGAATGTCGGATTTCAGTTCTCGAGATCGGACGTTGGCGTCCCAACCTGACGATTCACTTGCCGTGTCCAGATTCGTCCGCTGCGATTGCTGTCAGTTCTGCTGTCATACGACCTGGCCGAGTTCGGACGGGACCTGTCCATGCTGGGTCCGGGACAGTTATTGTGATAAGTCTGAGCCAGTGGGCAAGGGGTGACGAGCGCGACCTTCCACAGTCGAATCAAGCGGCACTAGGTCAATACTGGACTTCAACCATCCGAAGTCCATATTCTGCGGCACACGGCCGCAATGGCTTCTGGCTAGCGAGCATGGAGGAAGGCAATGGACCAACGAATCCTGCGTGTCATGAGGCGCCTCGAAGCGGAGGATGCTGAGGAGCGCGCTGCGGTCGGGGGGCCTGGTGCGGTTCCCCACGAGGAGCGCATGTACACGCTCCACCCCGACAGCTCACGCCTGGTCCATATCTTGGTCCAGGCCGCCGGTTGTAGGAGGCTTGTTGAGGTCGGTGGCTCCCACGGCTATTCCAGCCTGTGGCTGGCCCATGCTGCCCGGCTTACCGGTGGGCGGCTCACCTCGCTGGAGGTCAGCGCGACTAACGTCGAGATCGCCCGCCAGAACCTTGAGGAAGCCGGGCTGTCGGACCTGGTCGAAATCGTGCTGGGAGATGCACGAAAGACCCTCCGCGCTGTGCATGGCCCCCTGGACTTCGTCCTGCTGGACTCTTGGGACGACACCTACGTCGAGTGCCTGGGAATTATCGTGCCCTTGCTACGTCCGGGCGGACTCCTGGTGACCGACAACGTGACCGCCGGAGAGCCCGGCACCGCGCCCCTTGTAATGGCTCTAGAGGACCACCCGCTCATGGAGACGGTGAACGTTCCTATCGGCCGGGACATCCAGGTCAGCGCCAAGACGTTGGACGCGACAGGCTAGCGCATATGGCCACCGGCACCATGGAGGGCTTGGGAGAACAGTTGTTCGCGTTGCCAAACCATCCACAAGGGCCACCAGAAGCGGCGTTCGCGTGGAAGTGGTGGTGCGGCTGCCCGAAGTTCATCCGGCTTGAGATATCCGGGGTAGCGCCAAGTTGCGGGGAACTGATCGCCATCAATCGTCGTCTGAGGTTTCGTCCGCGTTGTCTCGCGGCTCCAGTGCTTCTACGCGGCGCTGCTGCACGACTACCACCGGATTGACGAAGATCCATGGCCGGTACGGGCCGGCGTTGACGGATTCGTGCTGGTCCAGAGCGTAACCGCCGAAGTCGTGCCGGGGCAGCACATCCTCGCGGTGGCCCAAGAGATCAAGCCCGGCAGGTATCCCGGACTGTAACGAACGCGTCGGCGTCGGATGGGAATCCATCCCGCCGACATCCTGAAGGTTCGCGGTGGCGGCGCCGCCGCTGGAGTAGCCGCTTCCGAACGGTTGTCTAGTAGGAGCCGACGGCTACGGTCGTCCTGATGAATCGAACGGAATAGTGCGCGTCGTCCGGATAGTTGTCGTTGGACCAGGCAGGTATTGCTCCGGCGCTCATGACGCGAACGGACTTGGACGGCGGAATCTCGAAAATGGCGCAGCTCATACCAGAGATTGGAAGAGCTTCGAAGGTGCCGCCCTGATTAACCAGATCGGCGCGAAGGTGCATTCCCCACAGGTTGTCGATGCGAAATCGCACGGGCAGGGCGTCTTTGTTCTCCCCGGGGTGCGCTTCTCCGTCTATCGTCGTCGCTTCGATCATGATCGAACCCGGGGGCGTACAGGCGCTGCCCACGACCGCGACCTGGACGATCGGGTCTTCCTCGGTTATCACAATCGCGTCCGCAGGACCTTGCGTCCCCGAGCCGGTGCCGTCCGTGGTCTTTATGGCGTAGAGTTCCATGCCGTGTTTTTCGCCGCCCGTCCACACCCGATCCACGTCGATGTTCAAATAGTTGAACGGGACCTTGTACTCATAGGTCCTCAGCGAGATTTCCTTTCGCTCCTGGACCGGTTCGTCTGGATAACCGACAACTCGACGTCCCGACGTTTCTGCAGCCATCGCTGACTCCTTCTTTTTGGCTTTCGCCACTTGCGTGAGGGAAGTGTAATGCGGGAT
>PVBE012247420.1_pt1 | contig 10783 bp, 8 predicted proteins | sample 1631181 | NCBI WGS metagenome assembly PVBE01 (sample SAMN08397723, study PRJNA350692) | Marine metagenome, whole genome shotgun sequencing project. | isolation source: water | place: Pacific Ocean | collected 2012-04 | reverse complement strand
TCAGCACCTTGGCTGTGCTCATAGGTTGTTTGTTCACCACCATATTAATTAGAGCGACGTAGATGGGTATGGTCGTTACGGCTGTTGCCACTTGTGGGATGGTGGCAAAATCAAGCGACCAGTGGAAGGCAAGGTAGGCAAGCGTAACGCCAAGCAACGACAGGCTCATTAAAGGCCAGAAGTGAGTTTTCAGGGGTGTCAAGAGATCACGGCTAGCGGGGGATAGTAGTGCCAAGGCGACCAGACCCAGACCGCCCAGTAGAAAACGCCAGACCGAGAGTTCCGGGCCGGCGATACCCGACAGTACGGCGACGAATTCCGTTGAGGCATGGCCAAAGACCCCAGTCAGTACCGCGGCATAAGCCAAACTCGTGTGACGATGCCATAGCGCCATTTAGCGGTTATCTCCAAAATCCAACAAAATCCTGGCCAACAGGGTCGTTGCTTTGTTATAGCGTGATGGATCAAAGTATAGGATGACTAGTCGCGACAGCGTAATCGACAGCACGTTGCGCATGAAGTGCACCTGACAGTGCTGTCAGATCCGCACCGGCAAAACAGCGCCAGGCCGCGCTCACCAACCCGTTATGGTCGTCGGAGACCACATAAGCCACATTGGCAAGACCACGCTCCTTCAGGCAGCGAAATGTCTCCCGCCAGAACGCCTCGGACTCGCTGTCGCCGATACGCACACCGAGCACCTCTCGGTTAGCCCCGGTAAAGAAGGAGCGCAAATGCCCTGCGCTCCCCCCTGGCTCTGTCCGGGTCTTTAGCGTGACACCTCCTCGACGATCTATTCGTACTGCTCGTCGGATTCCTTGCGGGTCAACTGGTCGAGTTCGTCCGTGACGATTGTGAGGATGCGGGCAATGTTGTCGGCCCGCCATCTTACCCACTCCTGATCGACCACCTCCGAAGTCTTGTGGGCGTCGATCGCCTGGGAGGTCGCGATTTTTTCTTTTCCGCCAGGCGCTCGTGGGTATCGAGGCGCTCCCGGATAGCCGACATCTCGCCCGTCAGCGCCATCAGCATGGCCAGCAGCTTCGCCATATTGGCGTCGGGCCCGCACGGGGTTCCGGCGTCGAACATTTCGGCCGCCTTATCGACCATAACGCTTGCGGCTTCGGATTCGGCATAGGCGCGGGTGATCGGAAACTGAATGCCCTGGTTCTGTCCGATCAGGCGTCCGAACACCTCCCGTTCCTTGGCATAAGTGGCGGCCTTATCGATGAACCAGCGCGCGTCGCCAATGCACTCATAGGCAATCAGGATGCGTTCGGTATTCATGCCATCGAGAATGTAGCGAAACCCTTGCCTTCCTCGCGGACGGCCCTGCGGGACTCCCAGGGTGTCCAAAAGGCAGCCCTGGCTTGTACCCGCCAGGATCATATTGCTGTGAGGGAGTGGCAGTACGGGATCTTCATTCCGCCGGTTTCATGGACCCCAGCGCCGATTTCTCAATTGCGCGCCTCGTCGCTCTCGCCGCGGCGGCATCGGTTGCGGAATAGGCGCGGTCAGGCCGCCCGGGACGCTTTCTTGCGCTCGTGTTCTTTGAGAAATTTTTTCCGAATTCGAATGCTCTTCGGTGTCACCTCGACCAGTTCATCGTCGTTGATGAATTCAAGGGCATATTCGAGGGTGGTCTGAATGGGCGGCGTCAGCAAGATATTCTCGTCGCTGCCGGCGGCGCGAATATTGGTCAGTTGCTTGGTCTTCAGCGGGTTCACGATCAGATCGTTGGCCCGCAAATGCTGGCCCACAACCATGCCTTCGTAAACGTCGGCGCCGGGCGCAACGAAAAGACGGCCGCGATCCTGCAAGTTGAAAAGGGCGTAAGCAACGGTTTTGCCGCCCCCGTTCGAGATCAGGACGCCGTTCGTCCGGCGGCCGAGAGCGGCCTCGACCTGCGCGCCGTAGTGATCGAAGGCGTGATACATGAGGCCGGTCCCGGATGTCACCGTCAGAAAATCGGGCCGGAATCCGATCAATCCCCGTGTCGGCACTACGTATTCCAGGCGCGTGCGGCCCTTTCCGTCCGAGCGCATGTCGCGCAACTGGGCGCGGCGTTCGCCCAACTTTTCCATGACGGCGCCCTGGTGCTGATCTTCGACGTCGAGTGCCAGCGTTTCCCACGGTTCCAGAATCTTGCCATCCACCTGTTTCAGGATCACTTCGGGGCGCGAAATCGCGAGTTCGTAGCCCTCGCGGCGCATGGTCTCGATGAGAATGCCAAGGTGCAGTTCGCCGCGGCCGGAAACCTTGAATTTGTCCGGGTCGGCGGTCAGGTCGACGCGCAGGGCGACATTATGGATGAGTTCCTGCGCGAGGCGCTCGCCCAGATTGCGGCTGGTGACGTAGCGGCCCTCGCGGCCGGCGAACGGCGAGTCGTTCACCTGAAACGTCATGGTGATGGTGGGTTCGTCCACCACCAGGGCAGGCAGGGGTTCGACCCGCTCGGGGGCGCAGACGGTATCGGAAATGTGCAACTCGTCGAGCCCGGTGAAGGCGATGATCTGCCCGGCGAGGGCTTCGTCCCACTCGATCCGCTCAAGTCCGTGAAATCCGAAGATTTGCAGGATGCGGGCGGTCCGGGTCTCACCGTCGGCGCCGACCACAGTGACCGCCGAATTGCGCGCGATGCGGCCGCGCTGCACGCGCCCGATACCAATCACGCCGACATAGCTTGAATAGGAGAGGGCGCTGACCTGAAGCTGAAACGGCCCCTCGCGGTCAACATCGGGCGGCGGCACATGATCGGCGATGGTCTGAAAAAGGGCCGTCATGTCGGCCGCCCGGTGATCGGGTTCCAGCGAAGCCCAGCCTTCCAGCGCCGAGGCATAGACCACCGGAAAATCAAGCTGCGCGTCGCTCGCGTCCAGCCGGTCGAACAGATCGAAGGTCTGGTCCAGCGCCCAATCCGGCCGCGCCGCCGGACGGTCCACTTTGTTGATCACAACGATGGGGCGTAGCCCGAGCGCCAGCGCCTTGCTGGTAACAAAGCGTGTTTGCGGCATCGGCCCTTCGACGGCATCGACCAACAGCAGAACCGAGTCGACCATCGACAGAATTCGTTCGACTTCGCCGCCGAAGTCGGCGTGGCCCGGCGTATCGACGATATTGATAAAGATGTCGTGCCATCGGACCGCCGTATTCTTGGCAAGGATCGTGATGCCGCGCTCACGTTCCAGGTCATTCGTATCCATTACCCGAACCGCCGATTCGGCGCCGCGCCCGAGTGTGCCCGATTGCTTGAGAAGCTGGTCCACAAGGGTCGTCTTGCCATGATCGACGTGGGCGATGATGGCGATGTTGCGAAGGCCGAAGGGTGTGTCGGACATTAAGGGGCCGGGACGGGGTATTTGATGGGACGGTACCGGAAACAAACGATACCCGCATTGGCGATACCCGCATTGGCGATCACGGCCTCGGGGCCGGATCACGGCAATCGCACCGGATCACGCGGGTGGGGCAGGGGCCGCGGTTATCGGGCCCCGCGGGTATATAAGGCCCCGGACGTGATTTTGCCACCCTGCGGGCACCGAAACCCGGTTCTTGCGCGCCGCCCCGGGGACTTCCCAGAGTTCATCCCCAGGGAGTCATCCAAGGTCCGGGCGAATATCTCAGATCCGGCCGCGCTTGGCGGGTAGCGGATCGCAGGTGGCGGATCAACGGCGCCGCCGCCGCGGCACCGGGGATCTCGCGCCGCGTTTTGCGGCACGCGCTGCCGGTGTATGATCCCGCGCGTTGAGCAATATCCGGAGGGATTGAACTGGCGCGGTTCATTCCCTTCGGATAAAATTGCTCACCACTTCAAGAAGTTAGAGCCGCTTTGTCCGTTCAGGTATCGCCGAAAGCGGTTCCACCTGAACGAATGCGGCTCTTGGCATCGTTGCCAGGTTCGCTGCGAGGACGACACCAAAATGGCAGACAAAAAAGAAGCCCGGACCGGGTCCGAAATCCGCAAGGCCGCAGCCGCTTGGCACGGCGTCAGCTTGAGCGAAAAGCGCGCTCAGCAGATCGCCGAAGAACTCAACGCGCTCAACGCGACCACGCGGCAAGCCGCCAAGCGCCTGCGCTACGACGACGAACCGGACGTGCTCGCCGGGGTCCTCAGGCGCTACTCCGGAGCCGGACAGTGAGCGCGCGTTTGGAGACGCTGGGCCTGATCGAGGCCGCCGAGAAGGTTCGCACCCGGGAGGTTTCCCCGGTCGAACTGACCCAAGCCTGCATCGCCCGCTCCGAGGCGGTGCAGCCGAAGACCAACGCCTTCATATCGTTCGAAGCCGAAGCGGCGCTCGAGTCCGCGCGTGTCCTCGATTCAGAGGCGGCGAAGGGGCACTTTCGCGGGCCACTTCACGGCGTGCCGCTGGCCCACAAAGACCTTTTGTACCGCGCAGGCAAAGTGACGACCTGCGGTTCGAAGATTCTCGGCGACTTTGTGCCCAGCTACACCGCAACCGTGCTCAAGCGGCTGGAGGCGGCCGGAGCCGTCAACCTCGGCACTCTCAACATGGCGGAACTGGCGCTGGGGGCGTCGGGCCGCAACGAGCATTTCGGCCATTGCCGCAATCCGTGGAACACCGATCACATCACCGGCGGCTCCTCCAGCGGCTCGGGGGCGGCGGTGGCGGCGCGCTCGGTATATGGCGCCATTGGCACCGACACCGGCGGCTCGATCCGGCTTCCGTCGGCGGTGTGCGGCGTCACCGGAATGAAACCGACCCAAACCCGCGTCAGCCGCTATGGCGTCATGCCGCTCTCGTATTCGCTCGACAACCCCGGCCCGCTTGCCCGCAGCGCCGCCGACTGCGCGCGCCTGCTGGGCGTGATCGCGGGCGCGGACGGGGACGATCCCACTTGCAGTTCCGAACCGGTGCCCGACTACGAAGCGGGCCTCGACGGCGGCGATCTCAACGGCGTCCGGATCGGCGTGCCGACCAACCACTATTACGACCACGCGACCGAACAGGTGAAGGCCGCCCTCAATGCAAGCCTTGAGGTCCTGCGCGGCCTCGGCGCCACCATCGTCGAGGTCGAGGTCCCCGATCATGGCCTCTACCGCGATCTGCTGGGGGTGATACTGCGCGCCGAAGCCTCGGGCATCCACGCGCGCTGGTTCGCCGAGCGGCCGCAGGACTATTCCACCGAGGTGCGCGCGCGGATCGAAGCCGGACTCTATATGCCGGCGGTGCGCTATCTCGAGGCGATGCGCCTGCGTCCGTTGCTGATCCGGGAATTTGCCGAAGCGGTTTTCGCGCGTGCCGATGTCCTCCACGCGCCGGTGATGCCGATTGCGGTGCCGACGCTGGAAGAAACCGATTCCGGCGTTTCGAACGATGCCTTGCAGGTCAACGAAGGGCTCGCCTGGTGCACGCGCGCTGCCAGTTTTCTGGCGAGTCCGTCGTTGGCGGTGCCGTGCGGCTTCGCCGACCGGGGCCTGCCGGCTGGATTTCAGATCATGGGGCAGCCGTACTCGGAAGCGCTGCTGTTTCGGATCGGTCACGCCTATCAAGGCGCTACCGACTGGCACACCCGGGCGCCCGATCTGTAGGCGGGCGGCAAGTCGCCTCTTGGTTCTAGATTCCGGCGAACCGACACCCGCAAGGTCGCCTTCTTTTGCGGAACATGTCCGCTCGACACGCGACGGTAAACATTGGCGCCGGGTTGTCGGCCCGATTGATTGTGACCCCTAGCGGTCGTTGGCCGCGCACGAACCACGGCCAGATTAGGCGGTCCCAGCGCACAACCGCCCGCGGCTTCATTGTCCATGACTACGAGGACAGGGCCGAGGAGGCGCGCGACCGCATCGGCCACTGGGTTGATGAGGGCAAGATTGAATAGCGGCAGACAATCGTCGATTGAATAGAGAACGGCCCGCAGGCACTCATTGGCGTTCTGACCGGAGTGAATTTGGGCAAGCAGCGGGTCCGCTGGCTGCCCGGCGCATAGCGTTGATGGCGTCGGGGTGTGGTGGTGGTCTGCGAACGATTCGCAAATCACCGCGCCGATTTGACTCTTGTTCGTACTACGCGCCAGTGTTCGGATGAGGGGGGTTTGAGGGAGGGAGAACCATGAATCGTTGGCTCGCAGTTGTGGCTTCGGCCGGACTTGTCCTGGGGGTTGTCGCGCAGGCGGCGCAAGCCCAGGCCGAGGATCTTCTGTATCTTTCGTACAGCGTACCCAACAGCTTGAACGTGGATGGTCCGGGCGGCACGTTCCCGCCGTCCTACGCCGGCATGGTCCAGCTACTGGAACCGCTGGTCTTCTATGAATACGGGGAGACCAATGATGAAGGCGTGCGCGAACTGCACTATGACAGATTCGCCGGAAAACTGGCCGAGTCCTGGTCGTACGACGAAGGCACGTTGACCTGGACGTTCAATCTGCGTCGCGGCGTCAAGGGCTGCGAGGGCCAGGACTTCACAGCTGACGACGTGATCTACACATTCGCCCGGGCGAAGTCGATTTCCGGCGCCTCGCCGGTCGGCTACTTTCTGGCCAACGTCGGTTCCGTCGAGACATTTACGCCGGCGCTGTTTGGCGCGCGCGCGGCTGCGGCCAAGGCGATAGAAGCGGGCGAACCCGCGCCGTCGCCGGATCCCCGCGATCTCGGACCCGAGGTGACCAAGGTCGATGATTACACCGTAACGATCAAACAGGACGCACCGAACAAGCTGTTCCTGCCGGTGTTGTCGATCTTTGCGCTCTTTATCTACGACAAGGAAACGATGGAGGCGAATGCAACGGCCGACGATCCGTGGAGCCACAACTACGCCAATATTGTGAATGCCCCCGGCTTCGGTCCTTATTGTCTGGAAGAATGGGAGAAGGACAAGTCCTTCATTCTGCGGGCCAACGAGCAGTATTATGGCGGCAAACCGCATTTCGATCGCGTGATCGTGCGCAAGGTTCCGGAAGCCGCCAACCGGCTCGCGATTCTCCGTAGCGGCCAGGCGCAGATCGTCGAGTCGCTCACCCCGAAACAGTACCAGAACCTCAAGTCGGATTCGAGCATCGAGGTCGGCGGCGCCTACACCAACTCGACGCTGACCATGACACTGAACTGGACCGTTCCGCCCTTCGACAACGTCAAGGTCCGGCAGGCGATCGCCCATGCGATCCCCTATCAGCAGATCGTCGATGACGTCTATTTCGGCGATGCCAAGAAGGCGGCAGGCGTGATTCCGTCCGTCTATCCGGGCTTCCATGAAGCAAGCGTTTCTTACGATTATGACCCGGACAAGGCTAGGCAGTTGCTGGCGGAGGCCGGTTACCCCGAAGGCCGGGGTCTGGAAAAGTTTCCCGCGGCGTTCAATCTGTCGTATGTATCCGAACGTGAGTCGATCGTGGGTCCGGCGGCGATCATCATACGCACCGCACTGCGGGAAGTCGGCATTCCCCTTGATCTGGATCCCATGCCCCTCCAGCAGTTTTCCGATCGGCAGTTGGTCAAGAAGGACCTGCCCATGGGGATGAACGATACCAGCCGGCCGTTCGGGATCGACACGGCGTACGCCGTGCTGCTCCACTTCGTCACCGTTGCCAAGGGCGGTCTCAACAACTGGGGCAACTACAGCAACGATCGCGTCGATGAGCTGTTCCTTCAAGCCAAGGTCGAGGGCGACGAGGCCAGGCGCAACGCGCAGCTTGCCGAACTCCAGGAGATTCTCATGCAGGAGGTCGCCTGGGTGTCCGTCGTCGAATTCAAAACTCAGTTTGCGTGGACTTCAGGCCTTAAGGGCGTGACCCTGCATCCCGAAGCACAACTGCGCTTCAGCGATCTCAGCGAATGATTTGAAGACCAACTTGGAGTGCGGCGCCTGACCGGCGCCGCATTTTTTTGCCCCCAGGGCCGGAACCGAAAGCAACGGCGCACGCATTGTTGGCCGAGTGCAGCCTATGGGTCCGCTTCCGTCGGGCTGAGCAGGAATCCGGCCCGCCACCCTACATGTCGAGTTCGACCAGCTGGTAATACTGATTCAGTCGATCGTAACGCAGCTGGACCGGCAGAAAGTCGGGCCCATGCGTCCAAATTTCGAAGCGCGGGATTTCGCCGGGGTTCAGCGCGATCCGGTCGCACAGAAAGGTGCCGGCCGGCACGGTAAGCTCTTCCTGTCCCAGGTATTCGAGATGGAGCGTCGCGGGCGTTGGCGTCACGGTCGTGGTGTCGCCAAGCATCGGGCCAGAACCGCCATTTCCAAGCGGGGAGCTGGACATCCGCGGGTAGATCTTCTGCTTCCGGTCTTTCTGCGACATATCGAAGGCGGCGTTGGTCCAGGCGTCGCACGAGACCGCGTGAGAGACGAAGATCGGTGGGCGCCCTTCCAACGGCCAACGTTGACTGATGCGTCCGGCATCGACCGTAAAGGATTCGCATTCGGCCTGGGTATCCGTGAAGTGGAACCAGCCGCTACCCTGAAACCGGTCGTTGATGGTGAGCCTTACGAAGCAGTCGAGCGGCCGCCACTCGGTATCAACGCTGTAGGTCACGTTGCGAAGCAGGTCGTCGTCATCCATCTCGGTCACTGCTTGCATGGTGCGACAACCGTCGGCATGCACGGTATGGGTGAACCATTCGCGGCCCATCACCCCGACCTCGTCGGTAATGTAGTCGATACGACCTCTGATCATGCGGTGTTTCATTTTGTTCCTTTGATCTCAATAGGTTCGTGGTCCCGGAAAGATGCGCGCTTCGCTGCGATCCCGCAACTCAAGAGATCGATTCCTGCCGCCTCATATCAATGCGGTGTGAATCGGCCATAACCATGCCGGTTCTTCCATCGATTCAGGCCGGATGAGTCTCGATCCAATGTTTGGCAACGTCGACGCGCCGGCAGATCCAGACGTCGTCAAATTCCATGACATAGTCCAGGAATCGTTCGAGGCCACCGATGCGACCTGTATGCCCGATGATCCTTGCATGAAGCCCAACCGACATCATTCCCGGATGGGAGTCGCCTTCTCGGTAATGAACGTCGAACGCATCTTTGAGATATTGAAAGAAGTCACCGGCGAGGCTGAGCGGCGGTACGGACAGAAAACGCTGATCGTTGTTGGCGAACGTGTAGGGCACGACCAGGTGGGGCTTCCCCTCCACCTCGAGCCAGTAGGGCAACTCGTCACTGTAAGAATCCGAGTCGTAGAGAAAGCCACCTTCCTCCACGACCAGCCGCCGTGTGTTTTCGCTTGGCGAATAGCGGCAATACCATCCGAGCGGCCGCGTCCCCACGGTTCGCCGCAAGGACTCGACGGATTTTCGGATTATTTCTCGCTCTTCATCCTCCTTCAGCGAATGGTGACCTATCCAGCGCCAGCCATGGCAACAAACGTCGGAACCCGCGTCTGCGATCGCTTTTGCGACGGCCGGGTTTCGTTCGAGCGCAAGCGCGCAGCCAAAGACAGTCAGGGGCAGGTTTCGCTCCGTGAACGCATTCAAAACGCGCCAGACTCCAACCCGGCTGCCAAACTCGTACAGGGACTCAATGATCGGGTCGCGGCGGCCCGGACCCATGGAAGACACCGGGAGCTCTGAGAACGTCTCGGCATGATCATCGCCATCGAGGACGGAGTGTTCTGAACCTTCTTCGTAGTTGAGGACGAATTGCACGGCGACCCGCGCCCCGTTCGGCCATTTTGGATCAGGCGGTGTCGGGCCGTAGCCGACCAGGTCGCGCGGATATGTTTCCATCTAACCGCTTCCATCCATTGCAAGGGCCGCCATGGGCAGAACCCTATTACCCCGAACCCGTCACAGCCGCCCGGTCGTCAAGACGATCGCAGCAAACCGTTTGGGTCCACGAGCGTGAATGTCACACCGAAACTCTTCACATAGTCCACGACTTGAGTCAGCTTGGCGGGCGTGCCGTCTTTCTTCTCGCGCTCCAGGTCGCGCTGCGTGTCGCGCCCGGTGATCATTGCGAATTCGCCGCCGTCCTCTCGCACCGGGAACCGCGTAAGCGCATGCCAGGTACCCGGCCAAAGGACAATTCCGGTTTTCCCGTCGACAAAGAATGCACGAACGGCATCCGGCTCAGGAATCTTGCTGCGGTTCTCGTTGTCAGGCGGCGCAACAACCATGATCGATGGAGAATTTCCCATTGGGAAAAACGTTTGAGCAATGTCGTAATGCCGCTCAATCGTCGCGAATTCGTAAGCCTCCTTCCGGTAGCGAACGAACATGACCTCTACAGCGCCCTGGGACGAAAAATCCATTTGCCAGACTTCGGCGCTCGGCGTCTGAAAAATCGGAGGCGTCGCCAGCTCTCCGATGATCTGGCCAAACGGTTGAAACCCGTCGCGATCGAGGGGTTCGACGACGACTTCTCTTGTTTGCGGCATCAGGCACCTCCAAGGGGGCGCGGAGCACTCCAACCTACGTTCATCAATCGAGTATTACCATCCCCGTTGCCGGTATAGAGAGTATTCCGGTTGTGCACCTCACAGTTCCTGCGCGCGACGGAGCCGGGCGAACCAGACGCCGAGGCGCGATCGCGCTCGCTTGGTGTTCTTCCGGACAACGTCGCAGCTTGGCGGTTCGGGGTCGAGGCCATTCTCTGGCCGACAGGCGGGGCAAATTGCAGTTTGAAGCTGGATGAAAGATAGCTGGAGCCTGACCTGCCCCCACGAAGTGGTCCATCTCCTATGAGAGAGTCTGGCGCGGGTTTATGCCCTGCTGTTCAGGCAGGAACATAGCGTAGGCCTGGTCAGCAGGGCGTGGCAACATGGCTTCCGGGACCGGTGGTCTGTAGCCCAGTGAGCTGTGTGGCCGGATGGTGTTGTAATG
>PVBE011551564.1_pt1 | contig 10783 bp, 10 predicted proteins | sample 1631181 | NCBI WGS metagenome assembly PVBE01 (sample SAMN08397723, study PRJNA350692) | Marine metagenome, whole genome shotgun sequencing project. | isolation source: water | place: Pacific Ocean | collected 2012-04 | reverse complement strand
GCATGGCGGAGTTGCGGTTGGTCACGACGGCTGAAGGATTTGAGGTGAACAGCTTTGTGGCGTGGGATCCGGTGACTCGTCAGGCGACAGTGTTCGACACGGGCTGGTATGCGGATGATATTTTTGCGTTGGTTGAGCTAGAGGATTTGAAGGTCGAACATCTTTTGATTACTCATATGCACGGGGATCATGTGGCGGCGATGAGGGATGTGCGCAAGCGATGGCCTGAGATTCGATTACACACAAATAACATGGGGGCCCCGGAGAAGAGCCTATTGATGGAAGGGGAGTCGATTAAGGTAGGGACATTCAACATTACACCGCGGTTGACGCCGGGGCATGCGGCGGATGGGGTGACATATGTGGTTGAGGGCTGGGCGAATGCTGCCCCAGCAGTGGCGATTGTGGGGGATGCGATTTTCGCGGGATCCATGGGGAAGGATTTCGAGACACCTGCCTTAGCACAAGAAAAGGTGCGATCGGAAATACTAGAATTACCGGAAGACACCCTTATTTGTCCGGGGCATGGACCCTTGACGACGGTTGGGGAGGAACGGGCGCACAACCCGTTTTTTTAATGTTTTGCCCCGCTTCTTCCTGTGAATAACATTGACCCCCCGTTGGGCCATTGCTACTTTGCGCGGCCCGGAAATCAGGAATCATGCGACATACAATCTCAGTCTTGGTGGAAAACACCTTCGGAGTACTCACGCGAGTGGCGGGGATGTTCAGTGGCCGCGGCTACAACATAGATTCACTGAACGTGGCTCCAACGCATGATCCTGAGAAATCGCGCATGACCATTGTAACACGCGGGGACGACGCCACGGTGGAACAGATCGTTCGGCAGTTGTACAAATTGGTCAACGTGTTGGAGATCACTGATTTCCGCGAGCATGAGTATATCGATCGCGAGCTGGTGATGGTGAGGGTGAAGGCCACCGCTAAGAACCGTTCGGAAGTAATGCAGATCACGGATATTTTCCGCGCTAAGATTGTGGATGTGCAGTCGAAGACCATGACCATTGAGGTGACCGGTAACGAAAGTAAGGTTAACAAGTTTGTGGCTTTGATGGATAATTTCGGGGTGTTAGACCTCACGCGCACGGGCAAGGTTGCCCTGCCGCGTTCTTAATTTCATTTATCGCTAAAGAAAATGGCAGCAAAAGTATACACAGATAAAGACGCGAACCTGAAGGATCTTAAGGGTAAAACCTTGGCGGTGCTCGGGTTCGGTAGCCAAGGCCACGCGCACGCGCTCAACCTCAAAGAAAGCGGGTGCAAGGTCATCATTGGTCTCTACAAAGGCAGTAAGTCTCGCCGCGTAGCCAAACAAAAAGGCTTCGAGGTATATGACACCGACGAGGCTGTTCGCCGTGCGGATGTGATCATGGTGGGCTTACCGGACACCAAACAGGCCAAATGCTATAAGGAAGACATTGAGCCAAATCTGAAAAAAGGTAAGGCCCTCCTGTTCTCACACGGGTTTGCCATCCACTTCGGTGCGATCGTGCCGCCTAAGGATGTAGACGTGATCATGGTGGCACCGAAGGGCCCGGGCCACATTGTGCGCCGGCAATTTACCGAAGGCAAAGGCGTGCCGGCATTAGTTGCCGTTTATCAAAACGCCTCGCGGAAGGCCAAGAAGATTGCCTTGGCTTGGGCCAAGGGAGTGGGTGGTACTCGGGCTGGCGTAATTCAGACAACATTTAAGGAAGAGACTGAAACCGACCTGTTCGGCGAGCAAACCGTCCTTTGTGGCGGCGCCAGCGCGCTGGTGCAAGCGGGCTATGAGGTGCTCGTGGAGGCGGGGTATCAGCCGGAAATGGCGTATTTCGAGTGCTTGCACGAACTGAAGTTGATCGTGGATCTCATGAACGAGTCTGGCATTAGTGGTATGCGTTTCTCGATCTCCGAGACTGCTAAATGGGGCGACGTGAGCGTGGGGCCCAAGATTGTGGATGCTAGCGTGAAGCGCCGCATGAAGACCGCGCTGAAGGAAATTCAGAACGGGAAATTTGCCAAAGGCTGGATCAAGGAATACGAGGCTGGCTACAAGCAGTACAACAAATTGCTCAAAGCAGGTGAGAAACACGGCATCGAAAAGGTCGGGGCCCGCTTGCGTGGCATGATGCCTTGGATGAAAAAGCGCCGTATGGGCGGCTCACAAGCCTCCTATTAAAGGGTAACTTTCGCCGCCTGATCGCGTCTAACCTACGATGCGATCAGGCGGTGCTCATAAAAAACGCTCGCAAAACGAGCGATACCCTACTAGTTTCATCTCGATGAATGGGGGGGCATTCAGGGTATTTCTTCTGATATTAGCTACAACGGTTGGGCTGTGGGCTGATGGAGTCGCTGTACCTGCCGTGACCACTAATGCGATCACGACAGTGACCAATTCGGTCTCCATTACAACCAACTCACCATCAGTCAACACCAACACCGTTCTCGTTCCGGAAGTCGTCGGTTCGACCAATTCCCCATCAGTCACCACCAACACCGTTCTTGTGCCGGAAGTCATTGGTTCGACCAATGCGCCGCCAGTTGCCTCCAACACGAATGCCGTTGCCAAGGTGAAGCAGGAAATCCCGGCCAATTTGGGAGCTTTCTCGGTGATCCCGCGCAAAGATCCCTTTCGCTTAATCAAGCCGGAACCGGAGGGTGAAGCCGAGCCGGAGATCGTGGCGCCCAGAACTGTCGGCGTACCTCAATTGACGGGCATCTCTACCCTGCGTGGAAATTATCGAGCTGTTCTGCGCATCAGTCCTCCGCGCGGAGGGAAGGCCGAGTATGTTTTTCTGTCTGCGGGCGAGGAGTTGCACGGAGTGGAGGTTACAAAAATTGATCTTAGCCAGGGATTGGTGGAAGTGTTAGTGCGCGGGCAGACGTTTCCGCTGGAGCTGGATAAAAAGAGTGATCCTGGTAAAGGCAGTACCGTTTCCACAGTCCGTCCTTCAGGATCGAACTATCGGCCCGGCGTTGGCGGAGAGACCCAGAAACCAAGTAAGGCTGGGAATACCCCCAAGCCGCCGGCTCCAGGGAATGGACTGAAGCCAGTTCCCACGCGGAACACATCCTCGACACAGCCTAGCTTGGAATATCCTGCGCGGTTTGGAACTGGGCGCTTTGAACCGCCTCAGTTTGATCTGCGATTGCAAAAGCATCTTACGGACCCAGCCAGTTTGTCGACGCAACGGGAAATAGTGCGAGGCCAGGTTTCCTCGGAATCGCCCACGGACATTCCGAAACACGAGCGTTAATCAATTCCCGACAGCGATGCCACAAGGCGCGAGTATGGCGTCTTTCATGCCGTGAATGATCTTCTTGTCACTCGGGCATATCGTCGCGAGCACTCCGCCAAGATTCACATCGTTTTCACCCTGTACAAAATAATACGGGCACAAACGTGCGCGGCCTTTCATGGGGATCAGTTCATTCCGGTCAAAATCAAACCAAGAGTGTTGAACCGTGCGGGGTTTCTCGTATCGCTGTAAAATCCACGGAGTAGTTTCAAAGTGATCGATGGCTTCGTGAACGGCGGTAGCCCATTCGTTGTGTGAAAGGTCTGCTCCGAATCGCACGCTGCGGGCGCCCCAAGCGCGTTCGTTGAAGCCCGAAAGTTTCAGGATTAGATGGCGTTGTTTTTGGGATAAATCGGCAAGTTGCCGCCAGTCGGTTAATTCGAGGCCAGGAATGGCAGCATGTGGAGGTAGCGGTGCTGGATCGATGAGCCACGTTTGTGGGATTACGTTTTCCAGCAAACGCATGAATTTGCCGCCCAGCTCGCGCTGCCAAAACTCGCGCAGGTTGCGGTTCCAGAACAAGGCGAACAGCATTTTCTCCTCCAAATGTGTTTTGGGAGGAGCCGTAAGGTGTATGTCGCCTGCGATTGCGCGATTCAGTAATGCCTCCACGCGGGGGATGTTCGGCAGATCAAAAAGCTCAAAAAAACGATATGCCGAATCGCCATCAGCGAGATGGGATTCGTCCGGTTCACACACGGAAAACCGTGGGCCAAGCTGGGTTGCTAGCCATTCCATTTCAGGCCGATACGTGGCGGATTCTTGGGACACCATCAAATGCACTGATCCTGTTTCTTGGAAGATACTGGCAAATCCCTCCGTCATGCCGTTGCTTCCGCCAAGGGCGTTGGGATAGGTGGCGTTTAGCCAGCCGGTGAGGCCAATGCCGCCGGGCACGCTATCCAGCTCAGTAATATGCCAGCCGTTTTCAGTGAGTAAAATGTCCGGGCGAATAACCCGGGGCAAAGCGGTCTTGAATGCCTCATCTCGCTGTCGCTGAATTACGCTGGTGGGTTTACCGTGTTCGAGCCATTCAGCTACCCATGCGGGTTGTTTGCCCGCTACGCTGTGCCGGTAGAGTAAATCGGCGGCGCGATAAAACTGATGTAACACACGGCCGAGTTGTTTCAGATCGCGGGAGAATTTTTCCTCCAGAGGGAACGCTTCCACGGGCATACGCCATTCATGGCCCGCGAACAGGCCGTCTTGCGGGAGTTGATCCCGGATGGCCTTCGCTTGGTCGGCGGCCTGCATTAGGCGCGGGTGAGGCCGGCGCCTTCGCCGAGCCATTTGTAGGTGGTGAGTTCGGCTAATCCCATCGGGCCGCGCGCGCCGATCTTGTCCGTGCTGATGCCGATTTCCGCGCCCATGCCGAATTCGCCGCCATCGGAGAAACGCGTGGAGGCATTCCAAAAGACAGTCGAGGAATCGGCTTCAAGCTGGAAACGACGGGCGGTAGCTTCGTCCTCAGTGACGATGCATTCGGTGTGGCCGGAGCCGTGTTCGTTGATGTGAGCCAAGGCACCATCGGCGCCATCGACTACGCGTACTGAGCAGATGAGGTCTAAGTATTCTGTGTCCCAATCCTCATTCGTAGCATTCACGGCAAGGTCGCCGAGGATTGCTTTGGCTTGTGGGCAACTGCGCATTTCTACGCCTTTCTCAGCCAGAGCTTGGCCAACGGCGGGGAGGAGTTTTTCAGCGCATCGGGTATCCACCAACAGTGTTTCCATGGCATTGCAAACGCCAGTGCGATGCGTTTTAGAATTCACAGTGATCGCCACAGCTTTGTCGGCATCGGCGGCCCCGTCGAGGTAGACGCTGCAAATGCCTTTGTAATGTTTGATGACCGGGACGCGCGAGCACTCGGCAACTGCGCGGATCAGCCCCTCACCGCCGCGGGGAATACAGAGGTCAACGAGTTCGGTGAGGGCCAGTAATTCGGGGATGGCCGCGCGGTCGGTCGTTTGAACAACTTGAATCGCATCGGCCGGAAATTCGTCGCATGCGGCTTGTCCCGCCTCAACCATTAGTCGCGCAATGATTTGATTCGAGTTCAGTGCTTCCTTGCCTCCGCGTAGGATGGTGGCATTTCCGGATTTAAAACAAAGCCCAGCCGCGTCCGCTGTGACATTGGGACGCGACTCGTAGATCATCACCACGACCCCGATCGGACACGCGACCTTTTTCAATTTTAAGCCACTGGGGCGTTCAGTTTCGGCCAACATCCGTCCCACTGGGTCGGGCAGTTCGGCTACCTCTCGCAATCCTTGGGCCATGCCGGCAATGCGCTGTTCATTTAGCAACAAGCGATCCATCATGGATTGAGACAGTTTCATTTCCCGCGCCGTTTCCATATCCAGAGCATTGGCAGCCTGGATGGCCTCAGCTTGAGTCTCCACGGCGTCGGCCATTGTGTTGAGGCACAGGTTCTTTTGATCTGTATTCAAGCGCGGCATGAGGCGAGCGGCGTTTTTAGCGGCCGTCGCCAGCGCAGTCATGTCTTCAGCTAAATTCATCGGGAAGGGCAGGGTAGCTCGTGGTCGAGGCGGGCAAAAGTCAGTTTTCAGTAATCATTACCAAAGTGCCTTCAGGAACGGCATTAAAAAGAGGCAGCAGATCAGTGGCCCCAAGGTGAATACAGCCTTTCGAATTGGGTTCGCCTAATCGGGATTCGTCTCCTGTGCCATGGATATAAATGTAGCGTTGATGGCTGTCGACCTTGCCACCGGAATTAAAATCAGGCTCCAAGCCTTCCAGCCACAGAATGCGATCGGTGATGAGTGCAGAGGGGTCGCCTTTGCCGTCATGGCGAACCGGCTGACGTCCTTTAAAGACCGTGCCGATGGGTTCACCGGCACCTATTTTTTCACTGATCCGATGTAGTCCCAAGGGGGTTTGAAAGGAGCATTCCTGTTGGCCTGTGCCGTTAGTGGCGGTGGAGGCGGTCAAGGTTTTGGCTTGGTCGCCGTGATAATGGGTCAGTGTTTGGCAAGAGACTTGGACATGGAGGCAGTGCTCAGTTGGGGGATGCCCGTGCTGATCGCAGGCCTCCTGAAATGCTGTCGGCAGATTCATTGGAGAATTGGCTTAATGTCTTCGTGTGGAATGATGCGACGTGTGCGGTTGCCGTCGACGCCCAAATGAAGGCCGTCTGAACGCCATTCTATTTTGCTCCACTTGGCGGCGGCTTCTTCCGGTGTGCGCACGACATCGATTTCACCAATTCGGCCGGGCATGAAAAACTTGGGTTGGCGGCGGCCGATGTACACGCGCAGTCGCACGGATTTGCCATCCATGTGCGGTTCCAAAAAGACATGAGCACCCAGAGCGGGTTCGTCGAACTCGCCATCGCTCCAGAGGAGTGTGACGCTGTGTTCCAAGGTCACCATTTTTTTTCGTTCAGTAAGGACGGTGCCGGTGCCGTACCCGATCATCAGGCAGACGAGTGCCACCAAGACGAATTCCGGTAATTTTTTGGGGAGTCCCATCAGTTGAGTTTCTTGATCAGAACCTTGGAGTTTCGGCCCTGTTCTTGATGGGTCGACTGCCGTGCGGCGGGCAAATCATTGGGTGAGCCTTCCGTGTAGCCTAATTTATTGGTGAAAAACGCGAAAGATTGTGTGGAAAGTGTGACTAGCTTTTCGAGGCCGTTTTCGCGGGCTTTGTCCTCAATAAATTGAACTAGTTTTTGGCCAATCCCTTGATTGCCGTGTGAAGGATTAACGAATAGATGGGCCAGTTCGCCGACGCCTTCTTCAGAATGCGTGTGTAGCGCCACACAGGCAACCGGGTTGTCGTCGATCTCGAATAGGAAATAATCCTCGAGTAATTCCTCGATGGCTTCTTCGCTGCGAGCAACTAAGCGCTCTTCGTTCATGGCTTCACGGGAAAGGCGATGAATACTTGCGGCGTCCTTCTTTTTTGCCGGTCTGATTTGTCGGTATTCGTAGGCGTACACGAGAGTGCCAATGCCTTCATTGGAAAACACTTCAGCGAGAAGGCCTTCGGTTACGAGGCCGTTGATCAGATGGGCGCGAGGCACGCCGGCGGCGCAAGCCTCGGCGGCGTGCCGGGCTTTGGAGCGATGTTCTGCTGGGATCCGTTCGGGCTCATCGGAAAGTGTGGCTTGCAGTTCTGTGGAGAGAACCTGACGGACGATAGCTCCGTCACGTTGCAGGCCGTCTGTGGTAGAAATGAAAATTAATTTGGTGGCCCGTAACGCCTCGGCGACGCAATGGGCGACCGAATCGCTGTTTAGTCGAAACGTATTGCCTTCGCCATCGAACCCAAGCGGAGGAATTACGGGCGTGATGCCTTGGGCTAGGAGGGTTTGCAGGAGTTCAGTGTCGATGCGCTCCACTTGGCCGGTGTTTTGATGGTTCGTGCCGGCTAGGATGCCGAGAGGTTGGGCTGCTACAGCGTTGGCGTTGGCGGCGCGCAGATCGTTGGTGGCAAAGCCTTCAAGGATCTCATGGGTGAGGCCATTAGCCGCGGTAAGAGCCAGCTTCAAGGTGACATCATCAGTGACGCCCGTGCCATCGAGATTACTCGGAGTGAGAGATTGTTCCTCGGCCAGCTGTGAAATTTGCTCGGCGGCGCCGTGGATGAGCACGACCCGAATGTTCAATGATCGCAGGACGGCGATATCGAGCAGGAGGTTGGCGAAGTTGATATGCGACACGACTGCGCCATCAGCAGCGATCACGAAGGTCTTTTCGCGAAAGCGCGGGATGTATTGCAGGATGCCTCTGAGGTCAGTCGGTTTCACGTCGCCAATATCGGGTCGGGAATATCAGGAGAAAGCCGTGTGGGTTCAACGCAATTCTCGTAGGGCGTTCAGGCAGCGTTCGTTTTCTGCTGGGGTGCCAATGGAAATCCGGATCCATTCGGGGAGTTGATAGCCGGCCATTGGGCGTGTAATGACGCCTCGTTCCTGGAGTTTTTGGAATGTGCCGCCGCCATCACCGACGTTTGCTAAAATGAAATTAGCGTGTGAAGGCACGGTTTCAATGCCCATTTCGTCGAGAGCTTTTTCAAAAAACTGCAAGCCGCTGGCGTTATTGGCGCGAGTGGCTTCAAGATGTGCAGTGTCGTCAATCGCCGCCAGCGCGGCTACTTGAGCCATGGCGTTGAGATTGAAGGGTTGGCGGACTTTTTCCAGTGCGGCAATGAACTCGGGATGGCCGATGCCATAGCCAACGCGTAGTCCGGCTAGGCCGTAAATCTTGGAAAACGTGCGCATTAGGAGAAGGTTCGGTTTTTCCAGCAGCCGAGGAATGAGGTCGAGTGGGCCATCAAGAAACTCGAAATACGCCTCGTCCACAACCAGCAACGTATGGTCCGGAACAGCATTGATGAGTGCCACAACATCATCGTGCGAGGCGAGTGTGCCGGTTGGGTTGTTTGGGTTGGCTACGAAAACAATGCGGGTATCGGGCGTGATGGCCTCCGCCATGGCGTGTAGGTCGTGACCATATTCCTTGGCTGGCGCGGTGATGCAATTTGCGCCGGTGAGATGGGCCACGATTGGGTAGATGGCAAAACAATATTGGGAGACAACAATGTTCATGCCGTGGCCAAGAAGGGCGTGTGCGACGAACTCAATGATCTCGTTGGACCCGTTTCCGAAAATCAGTTGGTTGGTATCCACGCCGAGCCGCTCGGCCATGGTGTTGCGCAGATAGAAGGCGTTACCGTCTGGGTAAAGGTGGGTTTGGGTTGCCGTTTGCTGCATGGCCTCTATCGCCTTAGGTGAGGGGCCAAGAGGGTTTTCGTTGGAAGCGAGTTTAATGAGCCCGTCCAAGGGGAGGCCGAGTTCGCGGGCGACTTCCTCCAGAGGGCGGCCGGGTTGGTAGACCGGCAAGTTGGCCAGTTGCGGGTTGAGTTGCATCAGCCCATCCAGTTAGTTCGACTGCTCTTGCCGATCTCAGTGATTTCGCCCGTGGAATGTTTGGCAATATAAATGGTTATGCTGGCGGCGGTGACAAAAGTGCCAATCATGACGGCGGCCACAAACCAACTCGGGAAGGCTCCCACCGCAAGGGCTTCGTATAATGTGCCCGCTGAATTGATCTCGTTGCCGTTGGGGGGATGCATGAAAATTTTGGTGATCCAAGCGGAGAGAATGATGGTCGCAATGAAGGCGTAATTACGCTTCAGGCGGCGGCCGATTGATTCAAACATACTCACCTTGAACGCGGGCACAAGAAGGTCTTCGGCAACCAATTTGCGCCAGTTGCCCTCGAGTTTTGGTTCCTCGCGGAGCAGCACAGGGGTTAGAAAGTGAGCCTCGAGCATGCGAACACGGGCGCGAAAAGCGTCGTAGAACCGATAGCGCCGCGCTTCAATCCAGAGCATGATCGTCACAATGGCTAGGTTAAAAAAGAAGATGAGATGCGGCACGGTTTCAAATGAAAACGCGACGGTAAAAATTGTGCCGGTCGAAGTAATGGCCCACGTAGTGGTGGTGTCGAGGCGTTGACGCCAAACCATCATGAGGCCGATCTCGCCCCGGTAAAAGTGCGACATAGCCGTGATATAGCCCTGGTCTGGGGATGGTTCCCCATGCAGCGCGTCCAAGACATCGGTGTCTTCCCCGTATTCGGGCATGCGGAAAGCCTATCACGAAAATAGACCTAGTTGCCAGCTTCGATCTTTGAGGCGATATGCCGGGCCAGTTCGACGAGATCGAGGTCGTGGCGGAGGTCGCCAAACTTGAAGTCAGGCAAGCCGCTTTGATCATGACCGGTAAGCTCGCCGGGGCCGCGGAGCTTGAGGTCGGCCTCGGCCACTTGAAAGCCGTCATTGGTTTCCTCCAACACCTTGAGGCGGTCGTTGGCTTCGTCGGATTTTCCGGTGGTGAGGAGAATGCAGTGGCTGTCATGCACTCCGCGGCCAATCCGTCCTCGCAACTGGTGCAGCTGGGCGAGGCCGAATCGGTCGGCGTTTTGAATGAGCATCAAATTGGCGTTCGGCACATCTACGCCCACTTCCACCACGGTTGTGGAGAGCAGGACTTGCAGCCGATTTTCATTAAAGGCCCGCATGGCTTGTTCCTTTTCCTCAGGTTTCATTCGCCCGTGGAGTACTCCGACCTGGTGCGGGGCGAATTCCTCGGCAAGCTTGCGCGCCTCTTTGGTCACGGCCTTGATGCCGGCAGCCGTGTCTTCGTTGTCAACCCGCGGGAACACCACATAGGCCTGTCGACCTGCATTGAGCTGCTCCTTCATGAACTCGAGAATTTTCGGCCATCGATCCGGTGTGCGAATGTGAGTGCGGATCGTGCCCCGACCTTGGGGGAGTTCATCGATCACCGAACAATCAAGATCGCCATATAGTGTCAGGCCCAGTGTGCGCGGGATGGGGGTGGCGGTCATGACCAGTAAATGCGGGAAGTTTCCTTTGCGTAGGAGCTGATCGCGTTGGCTGACGCCAAACTTGTGTTGCTCATCAATCACCACAAGGCCGAGGTCTTC
>PVBE011246235.1_pt1 | contig 10783 bp, 5 predicted proteins | sample 1631181 | NCBI WGS metagenome assembly PVBE01 (sample SAMN08397723, study PRJNA350692) | Marine metagenome, whole genome shotgun sequencing project. | isolation source: water | place: Pacific Ocean | collected 2012-04 | reverse complement strand
CCCATCAGCGAGGTACAACAAATCTATCAAGCCACTGGCTGCACCCAAACCCAAAAGGCAATAAAAAAATATGTAGTGTACCACTAAAAATCCAATCCCACAATTGACCGGGGTTGGATCGGCTGAAGGGACAAGTTGGGGTAACAATTCGGAGAGATGATTCCAAACGAATGCGAAGGTTTTGCAGGGCCTTCGGAGGAGTTGATACGAACTTACTTTTGATGGATTACCAGCTTGTTCCGTTGAGTTTGTCCATCAGAAACAATTTCAACCAGGTAGATTCCTTCGGGAGGATCTGTTGTAATCGAAATTGAGTGTGATGTAGTTTTCCCTGTCCAGGAGCTTACCAATTGGCCAGAAAAGTTGAAAATTCTTAGTGTGAACGCCTCACCAAATATCTGTGAATTGCAGGTAATAAAGATCGCACCGTCTGATGGATTTGGCCATATTTTGAAATCTGATTGCACTGCCTTCTTTTGTTCTGGGAAGGCCAACTTTGACCCTGAATTGGGAACGGTGAAAGAATCTAATTCGGAGTATAAACTGCTTCCACCCGTGCAAGTAGATTTTACACGCCATTCGTAAGTTGCCCCTGGCGATAAGTTGTTGGCTGTAAAACTTGTGTCATTGATTCCAAGGCTCAACCAAGCGTTGTTGCCCATTCTTCTTCCATTTAATTTATAGGAGTTTGCTCCCGGAACCAAACGCCAGGAAATTGTCACACCTCCTGTAAATGCACTGTCTTGCAGACCAAAAGGAACGGGACACGGATTGTTAACCACCCTGAAATCATCAATGGCAATATCGTTTCCTTCCTGGCCATTCGCATTGTTTACCCTGAAGCGCGTTTTCACTTTTTTGCTTGTCCAGGGTCCCAGGTCAACAGCTTCAAGATTCCAGGTGTTGGTCTGTGGCGTAATCGGGGCTATTGCATCGATGGTCCAAATTCCTTCTGAAAATACATCGACATGTAGCGTGTTCGGAAATCCAGAAGAATCCTTGCTGTGCGACCAGAAAGAAATCAGTGGAAAGTCGAGAGTGCCCAGGTCAATGCAAGGTGTTTCAACAGACACTTCCAGGTTGTCGTAAAAAGAGTCTTCCACATATAGATATTTACTGAATCCAGTGGTGTGGTCGCCATTCGGGCCTGTTGAAGCGGTTGGGGTTGATCCTGCCTTAATCCACCAATCCTGCCCATCGCCATTGTCGTTCAGCACATTTACCCACCCTCCGTAAAGCGGAACCGGGTTGGTTTGGTCTTCAATCAATCCATCGAAGCCATGGAAATAAGGAGCAGTTTCAGAGCTGTTGATCAAAGCAACTTCCTTGTTGTTGTTGATTACCGATCCATCCCCGTCAAGATTGGCCACCGCCTTAACGGTTTGCACACCCGATCCCGACAGATCAACTGTGGAACTGAAGATATATTGAATCGTATCGGTTGGATGAATTGGCCCAGCAACTGTGTCGAACAACACAGCCAGGTTATTTACCAACAACGAAACCGGGAGATCGGTAATTATCGTGGAGCCGGGATTGGATAGGCGAATCGAAATCTGTTCGTTTACAGTTAGCCCACAACCACCTACCGGTTCATCTATGGCTACAACTTTTACATCGGGCGGACCTTCGGTTATCCTCACGTTGTCTAATCCAACGCCATCATCTTCAAGCGAACCATTCGATCCGAAGGCCAAACGTAATCGAATGTTCGCTTCGCCTCCCAAGCCGCTCAGGTATTGCGTTACAGTTACCCATTGCCCCAGGCTTCCGGTCCAACCGATAGATTGATTTCCGGGTCTGGCCGTAATGCTGGAAGATGAATACAACTGGGCGGGTCCGAGGTTTTGCCAGGATACCCCTTCGTCTTTTGAAGTTTGAAATACTGCTCCGTCTAAATTGGGTTCCGTCTCAAACCAAATGTCGAACTGAATTTGGGGGGCAATTAACGTTGTCAAATCGAAACATGGGCTAAATAAAAATGATTGTTCATTGGAGTTATAAAGGTTTGCTCCCGATCCTCCTGTTGTCCACGCCATGTTGCCTTCACTGGCACCGATAATTGTGGTTTTTGCGGGCGTGCCCAATTCCCAGCTGGATTGGCTACCTCCCGGTATCCATCCTCCATTTCCATTTTCGAAACTCTGTAAGTATGGAAAAGTATCGATGGTAATGAAAGAGACTATTTGAAAATCTGTGATGGTGTCGTTGAAATCGTAAGTGTCACCTGGAACTTCACTCCAAAAACTGAAATCATATTCACCCGGACTTTGTAGGTCTATACTTTGGTTGATAGAGAACACGAGCGTATCATTTGGTGCCAGGGTTTGAAAGGCTGTATCCCGAATGATTTGATTTTGATTGACTTGTAAGGCAATCGGAAACTGCTGTAGGGTGTCCGATCCGAAATTCTTCACCACCAACACTACAGATTCAGTTGTAGTTAGCCCACATCCCGAAACCAAATTCTGAACTGCAAGCAAGCCACCGTCATTGGCGATTTGAGGAATAACTTCAACTTTATAGTCTTCAGCTTCCCCTTCCTCCAAAATGGCGCACGGCCCTATGCTTCCACTAAATTTGTTCGACCTGATCCTCAACCGGGTTTCTCCTGGCGTTGCTGCCACAGGAATGGTGAATGTAACTTTTTGATTTTCACTCGGCCCTATTACGATTTGCCCCAATTTTTCAGCAACTGTGAATGAGAGGCTTTGATTGTAATCGATCCAGGCGGCATAGTTTTCTGCATGCGTTGGATTTCCGCTAATCTCCAGGGCGTATGTGTTTCCTGAAATCAACCTGGTAGACTCACAAACAGGGTAAGAAAAAGAACCACTTGCTGATTGTCCTGAATTGAGGTTTTCTATCTCTTCAAGTTTTACACTTTGTATAAAATGGCCGTTGATTCCTCCGATAGAATAGACCGGTTTGCAATAGGGGTCGGAAACGAAAACGGAATAATCTTCAGTTTCTCCGTAAGTCGCCAGGTTGCATGGGTGCAGCGCTGATGAATCGGGATTTGAGCGAATTCTTAATCGTAAATACCTCTCTGCCAAAATAGAATCGCAAGGAATGTAAAACTGGATGAACCCGGTATCATTAACCTCCACCCATGCTTCCCCCAGTTTTTCATGCTGTCCGGTGAAAACGGCATCATCGTTAAAATCTATCCAGGCTGCAATGGCTTGTCCTCGAGTTGGCCCATTTTGAATGGCCAGAAAATAACTGCCGTCAATCTGAAGGTTGGCTGCCCCGCCTGAGTTTTCATACGTGAGATCGGAATATCCCAGCCCGGAGGTACCACCTGAATTGATGTTTGCGAGATTGGCAAGCCAGACACTGTTGATGAAATCCCCAGCCATTGTGGAACTATCCGAAATTGGCGTGCAATGATAACACGTGTCAACACCGATCACAATTATACTGGAATCCAGGCAACCGAGTGCATCGCTGACAGATAAGCCGTACGTAATTGAAGCGTTTGGCACGGCAATCGGTTTTCCAATGGTATTGGCATTTAACGAAACATTGGGCGACCACAGATATTGATAGGGCGGTGTGCCGTTCAAGGCTGTGGCTGTTCCGCCTAATCGAAAAGTGTCGGTCTGGCAAATGCTGGTGTCTTGTCCGGGAATGGCTGCGAGCGAACAAGGTGAATTGGTGACTCTGAAATTATCTATGGCCACGTACCATTGCCAGCCATTTCCATCGCTATAAGTGAAGCGAACCCGGAATTCTGGATTTTTGAATGCAGAAACATTGATGGCAGCATGAGGGTAAGGAAACGCACAACCCCAAAGACCACAGGCGTTGGAATTTACCTGGAGCACATTCACCCATTGGGTTGAATCCCAAACTTCCACAAAGAATTCGGATGCGCCAAGTTGTCGATAGTTGTAGTCGAAATGAAGGAAAACCGTTGAGTGACCGGAAACATCGATTATTGGGGAAAGGAGCTGCGAACTGTCGCCTCCAGTAAAATCGAGCCAATCATCATCGAAAATGGCCATGCAGGTGCCATCTATGTTCCCGGCATTGGTGAGGTCAGGAGAATGTCGGCCGAATTGCCAAAAAGCTGTGGAGTCGTTGCTTCCGACAGAAAGCGTTTGCCAACCTGTTGGTTTCTCGCAATCATTGAAATCTTGCTTGTAGATGTAGGTTTGAGCCAACCCAATTTGGGTAAGCGCAAAAACCAATATCAGCAGCCAGAAAATTTTATGAAAACCTCCCATTCAAGCACGTTTGTCTTGCTCCACTGAAGGGGGTGTGTGGAGGATGCCGAAAATTACAGTTTTAAAGTTTAACCCTGTTTATGATTCGCCCAAAAACGGGTAACGATAATCCGTAGGGGTCACAAAAGTTTCCTTGATGGTTCTTGGTGAAACCCAACGCATTAAATTCAGGGCAGAGCCTGCTTTGTCGTTGGTTCCGCTAGCTCTGGCCCCACCAAATGGTTGTTGCCCGACAACTGCTCCAGTTGGTTTATCGTTGATGTAAAAATTCCCTGCCGATTGATTCAACATCTTTGTTGCTAATTCCGCAGCATATCTGTCAGTTGAGAAAATAGCTCCTGTTAAAGCATATGGTGAAGTTGAGTCCACAATTTTCAAAGTCTCCTCGAATTTGTTTTCGTCATACACGTAAATAGTGAGCACTGGTCCGAACAATTCATCGCACATGGTTACATACGAAGGATCGTCAACCACCAAAACAGTTGGTTCAATAAAGTAGCCTTCAGACTTATCATAATTTCCACCTGCCACGATTTTTACTGAACTGTCATTTTTGGCGTTTGCGATATAACCGGATATTTTGTCGAATGATTTTTCATCGATCACTGCATTAACGAAATTGCTGAAATCTTCAACCGTTCCCATTTTGATGTTTGCCAGGTCTTCCTGCATATACTTTTGAACATCTGGCCATAAATTGCTGGGAACATAGGCCCTTGAAGCGGCAGAACATTTCTGTCCCTGGAATTCAAATGCACCTCTTACCAATCCTGCTGCCAGTTGTTTTGCATTGGCAGAATTATGCGCGATCACGAAATCCTTTCCTCCGGTTTCTCCGACAATTCGTGGATACGATTTGTAATTGCTCACGTTTTCTCCGATCATCTTCCACATATGGTTGAAAGTTCTGGTTGATCCGGTGAAGTGAATGCCTCCAAAATCGCGGTGTGTGAAGCAGGTATCTCCTACATCCGATCCGCCCGCCATCACCATATTGATAACGCCATCTGGCAAACCGGCTTCTTCAAAAATGTCCATGATCACTTTGGCCGAATACACCTGGGTGCTCGAAGGTTTCCAGACTGCCGTATTGCCCATTAAAGCTGGTGCTGATGGAAGGTTTCCGGCAATGGAGGTGAAGTTGAAGGGTGTTACTGCCAACACAAAACCTTCAAGAGGACGCTGCTCCAGCCGATTCCACATTCCCTTGGCAGAGTTGGGCTGTTGGGCGTAGATGTCGGTCATGTATTCCACATTGAAGCGCAGGAAATCTGCATACTCCGCGACTGCATCAATTTCAGATTGATAAGCATTTTTGGATTGGCCTAACATGGTGGCCGCATTCATGATCTGGCGATAAGGGCCACTCAGTAAATCGGCCGCTTTCAGAAAAATTGAAGCTCGGTGCTCCCAGGAAAGATTGGCCCAGTCGGCTTTTGCTGCCATTGCAGCGTCAATTGCCTGGCCAACATGAGAACCATCGCCTTTATGATATTGGCCCAGGGAATGCGACAGTTCATGAGGAGGTCGCATTTCCTGCAGATTGCCTGTGATTACTTCCTTTCCACCAATTTTCAATGCAATTTCCTGGGTCTCGCTTTTGGCTTTTTTTAATGCAACCTGAAGATCGGCTTTTTCTTTGCTGCCTGGTTCGTATGACAAAACCGGCTCATTGTAGGCTTTGGGTACCTGGTATATTCCTTTTGGCATCTTCTTAAATATTGATGGTTTGAAAAACGGCTGCAAAGGTATGAATTGATAGCGCGCTGAGACATACTGATGCCTATATTTTTTGCATCTATACTGACATTTTGTTTCCGATTCTATACGACCGAGAAACTTGCAGGTAAATCAGTACAGTTATCAACAAAACGATGTTATACAATGTGTTGATGAAAATACGTTAAGCCTATACTTTTAGCGGTTAGCGGTTAGCGTGTCCATAGTGTGTCCGCTTGCCTGAATCAAAGCTGTGGCAAGGAAAAAGATTAAAAAACCAAAGTTTTCGTTACCGACATTTTTGTCTGATGGAAGAGGGACACGCGTGGCTGGCCTTGCTTTGCTCATGGTCGCCTTGTTTCTTATGGTGGCCTTCACCTCTTATCTTTTTACCTGGAAGGCAGACCAAAGCCTGGTACAAGATGGCTTCCTGTCTTTGATGGCCGATGACTCGGAAATGATTCAAAATAAACTGGGAAAGCTTGGAGCCTGGTTTTCGCACCTGTTATTCTTTTATGGTTTTGGGCCGGCTTCGTATGTCTTTGTTATGTTGAGTTTCGTTTTTGGGGTGAACCTGGCATTTGGGAAAAAGATTTTCAGGAACCGATCTCTGGTTCGCTATTCGTTCCTGACACTGGTTTGGGTTTCGGTAACTTTTGCTTACATTTTTCAATGGTCCGACTTTCATTTTGGTGGGGCATTTGGCCTTGCCATTACCAACTGGCTAATCGATTTTATGGGTCAGGTTGGTACAGGAGCTTTCCTGTTTTTCTCAACCGCTGCTTTGTCTGTGATTCTCTTCAACCTGGAGTTAAAACTTCCGGCATTCAAAAAGAAAGCAGGCGGAAGTAGTGAGTTTTCCGAAGTCACCATCGATGAAAACGGAAGCATAGAATTAACCATGGAACCTGATGATACTGAGGTGAAGGAGTGGGAGCAACAAATTGTTGAAGAGAACCAATCGGTTGAAATGAACGTGGAAGTTCCGAAAGTTGAACAGCCTGATGTTCCAGAAGAGTTAAGCCTTGAGATAGAAAGTAACGGAAACGGAAATGGCCATTCGAAAGATGAAGAATTCCGGGTTGAGACTGTGGAATCAGATATGGAACTTCAGGTGGAAGATGTGATTGAAGAAAAACTGGCAGATGCAGATCAGTTTGAACCTTATGATCCAAAATTGGATCTGCCCAATTTTAAGGTCCCACCTATCGATTTTCTTGAACCTTACGGTAGCGATGAAATTAAAATAGACCAGGAAGAACTGGAAAATAACAAGAATCGGATTATCCAAACGCTCAATAATTATAAGATTGAGATATCGAAGATCAAGGCAACGATAGGACCTACGGTTACGTTGTACGAAATTGTTCCGGCTGCGGGAATCAAGATTTCAAAAATCAAAAATCTTGAAGACGATATTGCCCTGAGCTTGGCAGCGTTGGGAATCAGAATCATTGCTCCAATCCCAGGAAAAGGAACTATCGGAATCGAAGTTCCAAATGTGAAGAAGGAAGTGGTTTCGATGCGCAGCATGATTGCATCGGAAAAATTTCAGACTTCGGAATATGAATTGCCTGTAGCGCTTGGGAAAAGCATTGCCAACGAAATCTTTATTGCCGATCTGGCCAAAATGCCACACTTGTTGATGGCGGGTGCAACCGGACAAGGAAAGTCGGTTGGGCTGAATGCCTTGTTGGTTTCATTGCTTTATAAAAAACATCCTTCGCAGCTCAAGTTTGTTTTGATCGATCCCAAAAAAGTGGAGCTTTCACTTTTCAGCAGGATTGAAAAACACTTTCTGGCGAAACTGCCGGGTGAGGAGGAGGCGATCATCACAGATATCAAAAAGGTGATCAACACCTTGAAGGCTTTATGTAAAGAAATGGATATCCGGTACGATTTGCTGAAGAAAGGCCAGGTAAGGAATATCAAGGAGTATAACGCCAAATTTGTAAAACGAAGATTGAATCCAAACAAAGGACACGGTTATTTACCCTACATTGTTTTGATTGTTTATGAGTTTGCGGATTTGATGATGACTGCGGGCAAAGAGGTGGAAGTACCGATTACCAGGTTAGCCCAATTGGCACGGGCCGTTGGAATTCACCTGGTTATTGCCACACAACGACCTTCGGTGAATATCATTACAGGTACCATCAAAGCGAATTTCCCAGCCCGATGTGCTTTCAAAGTGACTTCCAAAATTGACTCTAAAGTGATTTTGGATGGCGGAGGAGCAGACCAATTGATCGGACGTGGAGATATGCTGGTGGCCCAGGGAAGTGATGTTACGAGGTTGCAATGTCCATTTGTTGACACTCCGGAGGTCGAAAAGATTTGCAATTTCATTGGCGATCAGGATGGGTATTCGGAAGCTTTCTTATTGCCTGAAGTTATTGAAGAGGGCGAGGATGCCGTTGGGGCTGTTGACATGGATGATCGTGATGCACTTTTTGAAGATGCTGCAAGGGTTGTGGTGATTCATCAGCAAGGCTCTACTTCGCTGATTCAAAGAAGATTGAAACTTGGCTATAACCGTGCCGGGCGTTTGATGGATCAACTGGAAGCCTGTGGCGTAGTGGGTCCTTCAAATGGAAGCAAAGCCCGTGATGTACTGATTCCAGATGAATACAACTTGGAACAGTTCTTGGATAACCTCGGCTGATTCGATAAACCCTGATCTTTGTTTGGGACAAACCCCTTCGAGTCAGAATTTCTTTTTCTTTGCATCTTATTTTGAACGATAATTTATAGTGATGAGTACATTCTTTTTTATTGCCCTTCGAACCATTTTAGTGCCTGTCTTAATAGTTTCATTTCTTCAACTTTCGATTGGGCAAACAGCCAAAGCAGATTTTGGTTCCAGCGATCCAGCCGCCCAGGCTGTTTTAGACAAAATGAAGGCCAGGTATGAATCATTCAAAACTATGAGAGCGGTCTTCACTTTAACCATTGACGCACCCGAAGATGATGTAAATGAAGAACAATCGGGAATGATCTATCTGAAAGGAAACAAGTATCATTTGGAATTGGAGGGTACTAATATTGTGTGCGACAACACAACACGCTGGATTCACACCACCGATCCTTGTGAGATACAAATCAACTACTACGAAGAAGACGAAAACCCAATGGAGAACCCGGCCAAAATCTTCAGTATCTATGAAAGCGATTACTTATATCGCCTGGTGGAGACAATTACCAAAGCCGGAAAAAAATATGATGTTATCGAGTTAACTCCTTTCGATAAGGAAAGCGTCAGTTTTTCAAAAATCAAACTGGAGGTTGACCAGGCATCGAGCACAATTGCCAGCGCCAAAACTTTTTCAAAGAATGGCGTTCGCTACACATTGAAAATCGAAAAATTCACCCAAAACCTCGATTTGTCTGACAGTTTCTTTGCCCTTAATCCAAAGGAACACCCGGGTTGCGAGGTGGTTGATTTGAGGTAGGATTACCCTCGTATTGTCCGTTAGGATTGATAGCCATCAATCCCTACCCACAAGGTCATATAATTTCGGATTGCTGCACTCCTTTTCGTAGGTGCAAATAGGTTATGAAGCCCAAAAATTGGGGCTAAATGAATTACCTTCGCCCCCAAAATTTTCATCTCATGAGTTATGACGTAATCGTAATCGGAAGTGGCCCTGGGGGCTATGTTGCAGCCATCAGGGCTTCTCAATTAGGTTTGAAAGTTGGCGTGGTTGAACGATCAGAATTGGGTGGCATTTGCCTTAATTGGGGGTGTATTCCTACCAAAGCATTATTGAAGAGCGCACAGGTTTTTGAGTACATCAAACATGCCGAAGATTATGGTGTAAATGTGAAGGATGCTTCAGCCGATTTCAGTGGGATGATTAAACGAAGTCGAGATGTAGCAGCTGTGATGAGCAAGGGCATTCAATTCCTTTTCAAGAAGAATAAAATTGATGTGATAGAAGGTTTTGGAAAAGTAAAACCCGGGGGCAAAGTGGGCGTTACTGCAGCAGATGGGTCTGCCCAGGATGTAGCCGCCAAACATATCATTGTTGCAACAGGTGCCCGATCGAGAGTCTTGCCCAATCTTCCCCAGGATGGAAAAAAGGTCATCGGTTATCGTGAAGCCATGAGTTTGGAAAAACAGCCTGAAAAGATGGTGGTGGTTGGTGCCGGTGCAATAGGTGTTGAATTCGCGTATTACTACAATTCCATTGGAACCGAAGTAACCATTGTTGAATACATGGATCGCCTGGTGCCGGTTGAAGATGCAGATGTTTCGAAAGACTTGGGCCGCCAATTCAAAAAGGCCGGAATGAAGGTAATGGTGAGCTCAAGCGTTGAATCTGTTGACACCTCAGGAGCAGGTTGCAAAGTGAAAGTGAAAACCAAAAAAGGAGAGGAAGAACTGGAATGTGATGTAGTGCTTTCAGCTGTTGGCGTGAAATCAAATATTGAAAATCTTGGGTTGGAAGACCTGAAGATCAAAACCGAAAAAGACAAGATAGTTGTAGATGACTTTTACCGAACCAACTACCCTGGCATTTACGCTATTGGTGATGTGGTTCATGGCCCGGCACTGGCCCATGTGGCTTCGGCTGAAGGAATTATCTGCGTTGAGAAAATTGCGGGTCACGATCCTGAGCCGCTGGATTACAACAACATTCCTGGCTGTACTTATTGTCAACCTGAAATTGCATCGGTGGGTTATACCGAGCAACAAGCCAAGGACGAAGGTTACGAGGTGAAAGTGGGTAAATTTCCATTTACAGCCTCAGGAAAAGCAAAGGCTGCCGGTACGCCACAAGGATTCATCAAGGTGGTTTTTGATGCCAAGTATGGTGAATGGCTTGGTG
>PVBE011178170.1_pt1 | contig 10783 bp, 7 predicted proteins | sample 1631181 | NCBI WGS metagenome assembly PVBE01 (sample SAMN08397723, study PRJNA350692) | Marine metagenome, whole genome shotgun sequencing project. | isolation source: water | place: Pacific Ocean | collected 2012-04 | reverse complement strand
CGTGCACGAGCTCGCCACGAAGAAGACGTGGGACGCCGCCGCCGGGCTCGACGCGACGCTGTCCGGCTTCAGCTGGACCGCGGACTCGAAGCACCTGCTGGCCCACGCCCTCGACCGGACCCGCTCGAAGCTCTATCGGCTCTCCTCGAAGGGTGGCGGGGCGAAGGCGCTCGAGCTCGACGCGACCGTGCTGCGCCACGTCCCGCGACCGGATGCCGCGCGCCACCTCGCCGCGGTGTCGGTGGCGAGCGCCACGAAGCCGACCGCGGTGGCGGTCCTCGACCTGCGCACGATGGCGCTGCGCGTCGTGGCAGAGATCAACCCGCAGGTGGCCAGCTGGACCCTCGGCAAGACCGAGGTGGTGCGCTGGAAGAACCCCGAAGGGATCGAGATCGAAGGGCTGCTCCACGTGACGCCGCACGCGAAGCCCGGCGTGCCGACGCCGCTGTTGGTCCCCACGGCGGCCCCGACTCCGTTTCGACCGAGTCGTTCAACACCTGGGTCCACTACTTCGCCGCCCGCGGGTGGAGCGTCTTCCGCCCGAATTACCAGGGCGGGATCGGCTACGGCTTCGCGCACTACGCCGCGAACCGCGGCCGGCTCGGCGAGATCGAGCACGCCGACATCGAGAGCGGCGTGGACCACCTCGTCGCGACGAAGCGGGCCGACCCGAAGGCGCTCGTCTACGGCGGCTGGTCCTGGGGCGGCTACCTGTCGACCTGGGCGCTGACCCACGCGAAGCGCTACAAGGCGCACGTGGTGGGGGCCGGCGTCGTCGACGTGGTGGTGCAATTCGTGACCTCGGACATCAACCACGGCGTCGTCGCCGATTGGGAGTTCAAGGGCCGACCCTGGCCCGACCCCGAGCCCTTCGCGCGCTCGAACCCGGCCCGCTCGCTCCACCTCGCCAAGGCGCCGACGCTCATCATCCACGGCCGCAACGACAGCCGCGTCGACTTCACCAACGGCGCCATCCTGTACCGGGCGCTGAAGGCGGTCGGCACCGAGGTCCGCATGCTCGCCTACCCGCGCGAGCCCCACGGCTTCCGCGAACCCGCCCACGTGCAGCACATGCTTCAGGCGTGGGGCGCCTGGTACGACACGCACGTGAAGCGGTAGAGAGCCGATCACTTAAACGGACCGAGCACGCGGAATCCCGCGCCGACGCTGGCAAGGCGCGAGGAGGAGGCGTGCCGAGGCACGTCGACGACGAGGAACGCCGCCAGGGTTGGTGCGGGGTTTCGGCGGGCGACGGGAGTTTACGTGTTCGGCTCTCCGGAGCATCAGCGCCGGGTCCGCACGAGGCGCGAGCGCTTCCCCTCATCACACCCGCCCCACCCGGAGCCGAAGGGCCAGCTCGTGAAGCTCTGTCCGTCGGGCAGGGTCGTCGCGCAGTAGCCGATGGTCGCCGGCTCGTCGATGCCTGCGATCGAGTTGAGCCCCGTCGCGCCGGTGAGGTCGCTCGCCGCGAAGGACAGGGACTCGGTCTGCAGGTCCGTCAAGAGCGCGCCGCCGAGGTCCGCCCCGCGCAGGTCGATGCGCTGGTGGCTGGCGCCGCGCAGGTCGAGGCCGACGGCGGTGATCTCGGTCCAGTCCCACGTCTTGTCGGAGACGCTGTCGCTCTCGCGCAGGTCGGCGCCGGTGAGGTCAGCGCCGTGGAGGGTGCCCTGGAAGCGGCAGCCGACGCAGGACAGCCCCACCAGGGTGGCGTCGGTGGCGTTGATGCCATGCCAGAACGATCCATCGGCGACGACCCCGCTCAGGTTGGCCTCACGCATGTCGATGTAGAGCTGCTCGTCGATGTTGAAGACCAGCGTCGTGTCCTGCATCGAGCAGCCGGTGAGGTCCGCCTGGTAGAACGAAGGCTCGCCCCCGGTACCGCTGGGGGTCCACAGGCCATCGAAGTTGCAGCCGTGCAGCGTCGCCCGGTCGAGGATCAGACCCACGAGCTGCGGGAACGTGCATCCGGTGCACACGAACCCGGTCAGGTCCGCGTAGCGCAGGTCGCCCACGTGATGAAGCTGCGTCCCGGCCGAGTTCCAGTCCACGAATCGCAGGTTTGCGCCGTGCAGATTCGTGGCCTGAAAGCCGCTGTCCACGATCGTCGCCGACTCGAGGCTGGCGCCGTGCAGGTCGAGACCCGCCAGGTTCGTCTGCAGGATCTGCGCGACGCTCAGGTCGGCCCCCGCCAGCTGCGTGCCGACCACCTGGGTCTCGCGCAAGATGACGCCGCGCAGGTCGTAGTCCTCGAGGTCCATCCCGGAGAGGTCCGCGTAGCTGAAGTCGGCCCCCGCCAGCAGGGGGTCCTCGAAGTCGGAGACGCTGAGGTCGACGTGGTGCAGCTTCGCGCCGCGCAGGTCCGTGGCGTGCAGGTATGCGTCGTCGAAGCGGGCGCGATGCAGCTCGGTCTCGGACAGATCGGTGTTGACGAGCGAAGCGCCCGAGAGGTCCACGTAGCGGGCGACCGAGTAGAGGGTGGCGTCGTCGAGGACGCACTGCACGAAGGAGGCGCCGATCATGGTGCCGCGGGTGAAGCTGGCCGCGCGGAAGTCGGCGCGGAGCGCGCTCGCCCGGTCGAGGTTGGCCTGGCGGAATTGCGCGCCCATGAAGTCGGACTGCAGGAAGCTGGCGTTGCGCAGGTCCGCGCCCTGGAAGTTCGCCTGCTGACCGATGGCGCCGTCGAAGCGGACCCGGCGCAGACGCGCCTCGAGGAAGACGGTGTCGTCGAGCTCGGCCGAGCGAAACGAGGCGCCCTCGGCGTCGATGCGGGCGAAGGAGGCCCCAACGGCGTCGCTCATGTCGAAGGTCGTGTGGATCGCGCTGGCGTCGTCGAGCTGAGCGCCGGTGAGCGTGGCCCGCGTCAGGTCGGCGAGGTCGAGCACGGCGCCGCTCAGGTCGACGCCGCCGAGGGGCGCCGCCCGGAGGTCGCATTCGACGCAGGCGTTGGTGGCGAGCAGTTGGTCGAGGTGCGCCGGCTCGTAGGCCAGGGCCGGGGCGGCGACGAGGATGGCGAGGGCGGCGAGGGCGGCGAGGGCGGTCGAGTGCATGTTGTTCTCCTTCTGGGAGACCTATGCAGCGAAGCGTCGGGTTTCCTTTTTCCGCCGATGCGTTTTCCCGCACCCTGCGCGCAGGAGGTCAAATGTCCGAGAGCCGCTATCGCGACGGCAAGCCCGACTACGCCCATCACTTCCACGCCGGCAACGTCGGCGACGTGCTCAAGCATTGCGTCCTCGGCGAGTGGTTGCGGGCGCTCCAGGCCACGGGCCCGCTTCGGGTCGTCGACACGCACGCTGGCACCGGCATGTACTCGCTGCCCCCGAGCGGCGAGTGGGACGCGGGCATCGGACGCCTGGACGCGCTCGACGCGGCGCAGGCCCCCCCACCGGTGCAGGCCTACCTCGCGGCGGTGGGCGACAAGCGCCAGGTCAACAAAGGCGGGCTGTACCCCGGCTCTCCGGCGCTCATTCGCGGGCAGCTCGGGGCGGACGACCACCTGACCGTGGTCGAGATGGCCGACGAGCCGCGGGAGAAGCTGACCTCGTTCTACGCCGGCGACGCGCAGGTCGAAGTGCGCGGCGGCGATGGGCTCGCGTACGCGGCTACGGCCGCGGCCGAGGCGGGCCGCCACGCGTTCTTCATCGACCCTTCCTACACGCGGAAGGCCGAGTGGACGGCGGTCGCCGACAGCCTTCGCGCGGTCTGCGAGGCGGACGCCGAGGCAGCGATCCTGGTCTGGTACCCGATCAAGAGCCCGATGCGACCGCAGGCGCTTGCTGCGGCCGCGCGAGACATCGCCGCCGGATTGACCATCGACCTCGTCAGCACGCCGCTGCGCAAGCAGCGCAAGGCGCTCAACGGGAGCGGCGTGCTCCTGCTCCGCCCGCCCGCCAGGCTGGTCGAGACGATCAACGCCGCGTTGCCGTGGCTCGGCGCGGCCCTGGCGAACCCCGCCCATGGCGAGTGGACCGCGAGCGTCCGCGGCTGGACCGCGCCTGAGTGACCGGTAAATGCTCCTGCGCGCGCGGACGCGGATGGCGTAGCATCCGGCCGTACGGGACGGAGGAACGGCGCGATGGAACTGAAGGACGCAATCCGAGCGGTCGCCGCTGAGCCGACCAACATGAAGGCGCGCGCGGCCCTCGCGGGGGCGCTCGAAGCCGCCGAGGTGCCCGAGGCATCGAACGTCTGGAAGGCCACCGTGCGATGCGCGTGCGGTCGCGGTCAGTTCTTCGTCGCCCTCGCGCTCGCCCGTCGCTACCTCAGCCCGGAGGCCATCGAGGACGCCCTGGCGGAGATGGCGCGGCGCTTCGGCGCAGGGCGCCCGCGGCAGGGGCCGCTGGTGGCGCTCCCGACCCCGAAGGCGCTCGAGCTCGACTTGCCGGACGATCCGGACGAGCTGGTCTACACCGCGCTGCGCGTCGGCACCGACATCGACTCGCTGGTGCTCCCGAAGTTCGCGCGCATGCCGTCGGTGCCCATCTTCGAGGACCTGCCCGAGGACGAGTTCGTGGCGCTCGCGCGCGAGGTCGAGCCGGTGGCGCTCTTCGAGGGCGACGACCTGATGATCCAGAACGCCACCGACCGCGCGGTCTACGTGCTGGTGCGTGGTCAGGCGCGCGCGGTGACGATGAAGCCGGACGGGGCCCAGGTCGAGCTCGGCGTGGTGGCCGGGCCGACGGTGCTGGGCGAGATGGCGCTGCTCACCGCGGTGCCGCGCCGCTCGTCGGTGACCTCGCTGGGCAATGGTCTCGCGTGGCGCATCGACGCCGAGCGCCTGGTGCAGCTCGCGGCGGAGCAGCCGGGCCTCATCGAGCGCATGCGCAACCTCGTCAAGGCGCGCCTGCTCCACGACCTGCTGCAGTCGAGCCGAGTGCTGGCGTCGATCGAGAACCAGGCGCTCGTGCTCTCGGCGTTCGCCGTGCGCAACATCCCGGCCGGCGCCGAGATCTTCCCGCAGGGCGCGCCGGCCCCGGGCCTGTTCTTCCTGCTCCACGGCACGGCCGAGGTCTGGACCGCGGACGGCAGCGGCACCCCGCGCAAGGTCGCTGTCCTCACGGAGGGCGACGCGTTCGGGGAGATGTCGCTGCTCACCGGCGATCCGACGACCGCCGCGGTGCGCCTGCCCCACGGCGGCATCGTGCTGCACCTGGCCCCGGACGACTACAAGCGCATCAGCGGTGACGCTGGCGACCTCGCCGCCGAGCTCAGTCAGCTCAGCGACGTGCGCCGCGGCAAGCTGGAGCTGTTCCGGCGCGAGTTCGAGATCTACGAGCAGAGCGGCGTCGACCCGGACGAAGTGATGGAGATCGACGAGTCCTGGGTCATGGAGATCGACGAGACGTGAGCCGCTTGCGGCGCCGGTGAAGGCGACCGTCCTTCACGACGCGCTCGAGGTCGGCGTTCCAGAGCGTCTTCGAGTCGGCCTCGCCCCGCGGCAGACCGAGCGCGCGCACCACGGCGGGCAGCAGCTCCTCCTGCATGACCGACCCCGCCGACCACACCACATAGACCAGCGCCGCCTGGCGCTCCTGCGGCGTGAGCGCCTCGCTGCGACGGTCCTCGCGGTCGGCCCCGCTTCGTTCACGCACGGCCGGTGACCAGCTCGCAGGATCCTGGGGCCAGATGTAGGTCTGCTCCACGCCGTACACATCGGTCAGATCGACGCGCCACAGCGCGTCCTTCGCCTCGGCGACGGCCCGCTCGACGGCCGCCATGACAGGGTCGCCGAAGCGCGGCACCTCGGGGCTGCACTCGACGACGCGGCGGGCCAGACGGAGCAGCAGGAGCGGCCCCTCGTGCGCCACGATGCTCTGGAGCTCGCGCGCGAAGCGCTCCGGGGTGGCTCCGTCGATCCCCTGCTTCCCGAAGCGAATGACGTGGTCGTAGACCGGGTACGGCGTCAGCGCCGCCTCCGCCGTACCCGAGCGCGTCGGCACCGCCACCGTGTCGTCGACCGGCGCCACTTGCGTCGCCATCGCTGCAGCCGCGCGCTCCACGGCGCCGTCGAGGTCACGCATCGCCGCCACGCTCCACGCCCGGTGGACGCGCCAGCCGAGCCGTCGCAGGACCTCCTGGCGCAGACGCTCGCGTTCGCGGGTCGTGTGGCTGCCGGCGTAGGTCGCGCCGTCGCACTCGATGGCGAGGCGGTAGCGCGCGTCGTCGCCGGGGTCGACCACCGCGAGGTCGACGTGCAGCCCAGCTGTGCCCACACGCCGGTGCACCTCGTGGCCCGCCGCCGTCATTCGTGACTGCAGCGCGCGCTCGAACGCGCTCGCGTCGCCGCCGTGCGCAGGGGGCGCCGGCGCAGCGCGAATCCGGGCGAACTCGAGGAAGGTGCGCAGCGCGTGCACGCCCTCGGCGCCGGTGCGGCTCAGGTCGATGTCCTCGGCCTGCAGGTGCGTGAACATCTCGCACCGCAGCCGCGAGCGGGTCATCAGTACGTTGAGGCGCCGCTGCCCGCCGACCAGGTTGAGCGGCCCGAAGTTGAGCACGATGCGCCCGTCGGCGCCGCGTCCGTAGCCGACGCTGACGAAGACCACGTCGCGCTCGTCGCCCTGCACATTCTCCAGGTTCTTCACGAAGAAGGGCTCGTGCGGATGCGCGCCGAAGAAGCGCTCGTGCTCGAGGTTTTCGCGACGCAGCCGCTCGAGCGCGTGGCGGATCGCGTCGGTCTGCGCGGTGCTGAAGGCGACCACCCCGAGCGTGCGCTGCGGCGAGCGCGCCGCGTGCTCGAGGACCGCGCGCGCCACTGCCTGGGCCTCGATCTCGTTGGTGCGCGTACCGCCGCGGTCGTAGACGCCGTCCGGCACCGGGGTCAGCCGCAACCCGAGGTCGCGGTCGTCGCGCCCGGTCCCGGGGAAGAGCACCAGGGCGTCTCCGTAGAACAGACGATTGCTGACCGCGACGAGCGACGGATGCCGGCTGCGGTAATGCCACCGCAGGGTGCGCGAAGGCGCCCCGGCGGCGACGAAGAGGTCGAGGATGCTCTCCAGGTCGGCCGTGACGTTGGCGCTGTCGGGGTCGAGGTCGTCCCCGTCGACGACGCGCTCGAAGAAGCGGGTCGGCGGCATCTGCTTGTCGTCGCCGACCACCACCGCCTGGTCCGCCCGGATGATGGCCCCCAACGCATCGACCGGGCGCACCTGGCTGGCCTCGTCGAAGACGACCAGGTCGAAGCGCGGACCGTCGGGGGCCAGGTACGTCGCGATCGAGAGCGGGCTCATCATGAACACGGGCTTGATGCGCTGGACCGCCTCGCCCGCCTCGCGCAGGAGCTGGCGTATCGGCATGTGCCGTGCCTTCTTCGCCATCTCCCGGCGCAGCAGACCCATCTCCCCTACCCCGCCGCGCGGAAGCTGGGCGAAGTGGTCGGCCGCGATGTGTGCCCGATGGTCACCGAGGCTCTGCCGGTCGAGCTCGGCGAAGCGGGTGCGCACGTGCTCGTGGCGCGCGCGGTCGAAGTCCGCGAAGGCCGCGCGCTCGGCCTCGGCGGTGCGGATGAGCCCGCCGTACCAGCCCGCGGTGAACGCGTCGACGAGCCGGCGGCCTGCGTCGGGCCACGCCTCGGCGAGATCCACCACATCGTCGAGGCCCGCCTCGCGGCAGCGCGCGGCGAGGTCGTTGTAGGTGCAGCGGCTGCGCAGATCTGCGCGGCGCTCCGTCCAGCGTCCCAACGTCTGCCCCAGGTCGGTCACCGACCAGCTCGGCATCGTCTCGCACACCAGGGCATCGCCCAGCCGGCTGAGGACCGCCCGCAGCTTCGCGTCGGCGTCAGCGGCGGCCAGACGCGCGCGCTCGAGGGCACCGCGGTCCCAGGCGCGCGTCGCTCGCGTGACCGCCTCCGGGACCTCCCGGTGCAGCGCGACCACCCAGGCGAAGGCCGCGCGCAGCGCCGTCACCGGCGACTGCCAGCCCTTCCAGCGCGTGCGGAACAAGCGCGCGCAGAGCGGGTGGTCGTCGGCGAGCGTCTGCTGCCGGCGCCGGACCGCGAGCATGTCGTCGAGCAGCACCACGGCCTCCTCTCCGACCGGCGGCTCCACGGTGCACAGCTGACGCAGCTGCCTGCGGGCGGCGCGGTAGCGACCCGAGAAGACGCGCCACCACTTCGGACCGTAGGTCGCGTGCTCGCGGCGGCACTCCAGCAGGGCGGCCGGCGTGACCAGCAGGTCGGAATGCCACGCCTCCTCTACGACGTCCGGGTGGGCCTCCACGCGCTCCGCGATCTCCGCCACCAGCACGAGCGCGCCTTCGATCGCCGCGTGCCGCTCCACCCACTCCGCGCTCGCCACGTCGAGCCCGTCGATGTCGGGCGCCTCCACGAAGCGCCGGGCGAGGTCGCGCAAAGCCGTCGCCGCGTCGAGGTCGGGCGGCGGCGGCTGGTCGGTGACCTGCGCGAGGGTGGCGCTCGTCTGGACCGCGGCCTCGAAGCGCCCGGAGGCCTCCACCAGCAGCGCCGCGAGCGCGTCCTCGTCCGCGGGCAGGATGCGACGCAGACCGCAGCGATGGAACGGGTGGTCGACGGGCCGCCCGAGGGCGACGACCTTCGCCTGCAGCTCCGCGACGCGCTCGACCTGGGCCGAGAAGTCCCTGCGCTGCCACGCGGACATCGCCGCAAAAGGCAACGTGGGCAAGGCGTCTGCGTCTGCGATCGCCGCGCGGCGTCCGATGGCCTCGTACGGGCTCACGCCGCTACCGCCCACCGGGGTGACGAGCGCATCGCGGTACGCGTCGAGGCGCGCGGTCGCGTCGTCGAGGGCCGCGCGCGTGGTGTCTGCGTCGCCCCGCTCGGGCCGCGCGAGGGCCAGCGTGCGCGACAGCTCCTCGAGCACCGCGCGCTTGTTCGATTTACGGCTGTGCAGCTCGAGACAGAGCGCGCCGAGGCCCGCCCCGTCGAGGCGCCGCATGACGACCTCGAGCGCCGCCATCTTCTCGGCGACGAAGAGCACGCGCTTGCCCGCAGCGACCGCGGCCGCGACGAGGTTCGCGATGGTCTGCGACTTGCCGGTGCCGGGCGGCCCCTGGACGACGAGGTCCCGCCCGGCCGCGACGTCCGCCAGCACCGCGGCCTGCGAGCCATCGGCGTCGAGCACGTCGAAGACGCGGATCTCGGGGGCGGCGGCGGCGGCGGGCGGGAACCCCTCGCCGAGGACCGCGCGCACGACCCGGTGGCGGGCGGGGGCCTCGCGCTTGGGCCAGGCGTCCGGGTCGAGGTCGCGGTAGAGCAGGAAGCGGGCGAAGGAGAACAGGCCCACGCTCATCTCGTCCGGCTCGACCCGCCAGCCGTCGATGTGAGCCAGGCGCTCGGCGACCTCCGCGAACCACGCGTCCAGGTCGTCGCCGAGCGGGGGCAGCTCCAACGCCTGGTCGGCGCGCAGGCGGGCGGAGAGCGCGAGGTTCGGCCCCGGCTCCTCTCCGGAGTGCCGGACCACGTAGCGGCTGCGGGCGCTGGCGCGCTCGAGCAGGACCGGGACCAGGAGGAGCGGAGCCCGGCGCGGTTTGCCGTCGTCGTCGAGCCAGTGGAGCGTGCCCAGGGCGAGGGAGCAGAGGTTGACGCCCTGCTCCTCCATCAGCGTGCGGGCGTCGTGCGCCGTGTTGAACAGGCGGCGCTGCAGGACCGAGGAGCCGTGGGTCGTCTGCAGGTGCGTGTCGACGTGGCGCGCGGGCCCGGGTTGCGGGAGATCGCCGGCGTCGTCGTCGTCGGGCGTGGCGAGGAAGTCCATCGTCGTGCCGTCGGTCACGAGGATGCGAAACACGTCGACCGCGCGCTCGTCGGTGATCTCTACGCCGCGGCTGCGCGAAGGACGCTGATCGATGAGCGGGTTGCGCAGCCCGAGGTCGAGCAGCTCCTGACGGCTGGCCTCGAGCACGCTCCGGATGGGGTCGACCACGCCTGCCACGGCCACACCATCGGCCTGAGTCAGCGAACGTTCAAGCTCAACCCGGCGTTTGTGCGCGCCGATGCGAAGGAAGAGAGACACGCGTTGGCGAGGGCATCGACATGATCCCGATTCAGGACACCGCCGAAAAGCGGGTCAAGCGTCGCTGGCACCTCATCCTCTACCTGCGCGTCTACGACCAGGACACCCACGCGCTGCTCGGCCACGTCGTCGACATCTCGGAGTCGGGGGTGCGCCTCATCCGCGACGCCCCGCTCGATCCGGGGTGCGTGGTGTCGATGCAGATGAGCTGGCGCGACGAGGCCGAGGTCACCCACGACCTGCGTTTCACCGGCGAATGCGTTTGGAGCGGCCCCGACGTGAACCCCGACTTCTACGACGTCGGCTTCCGCTTCACCCAGGTGGAGCCGCGGGCGATTCGGGCGATTGGGACGCTGGTGCAGGCCCTGGGCTTTCGGGGTCGGTAGCATCTCGGCGGCTGCCGGGCAGCTTCCCCTCCATCAAGTCGGCGAATGGCCGCGTCAGGTCGACCTCGGCCATCAGGATCTTCAGGACCGCGGTGATCGGCGTGGCGAGCAGCATCCCGGGGATGCCCCAGAGGATGCCCCAGAAGACGAGGCACAGCAGGATGGTGACCGGGTGCAGCTCCAGCGAGTCGCCCATCAGCTTCGGCTCGACCACGTTCCCCACCGCCATCTGGACCGCGCCCGGTAACGCGATGGCGAGCACCATCGTGGCCAGGCCGTGGTCGCCGAAGAGGACCACCGGGAGCGGGAGCAGCGTGGCGAAGATGGAGCCCACATTGGGGATGAAGTTGAGCACGAAGGCGAGCACACCGAAGACCAGCGCGAGGTCGATCCCCAGCACCGCGAGGATGAGCCAGACCG
>PVBE012122120.1_pt1 | contig 10785 bp, 8 predicted proteins | sample 1631181 | NCBI WGS metagenome assembly PVBE01 (sample SAMN08397723, study PRJNA350692) | Marine metagenome, whole genome shotgun sequencing project. | isolation source: water | place: Pacific Ocean | collected 2012-04 | reverse complement strand
TGCTGAATCCGCGAAGGACCGTGTCGAAGGCGTCCTCGAAGTCGAGCATGCGGAGTCCAAGGAGGACGACGAGCAATCCACCGAGCGTAAAATAGATGCCGCTCAGAAAATCCCGATCGAACCAGAAGGTCGCGGCGACGAGCACGACCATCGGCAACACGAAGAGCGATACCCCGGGCTGCAAACCCGCCTTCGGTTGCGTTATGCCAGCGTCCGGAGCCTCGGGCTCCTCTCCCGAGCGCGTTTCTCGCTCAGGCGACGCGGCTCGTTTTCCGGCCGACTTCATCGGTCCGAACTCAGGCACGATTCCCAAGGCCACGGCCGGAACCAGCAAAATGGCGAACCACGCGTAGAGCATGTACGGGATGGACTCGACGTAGAGGCTGAAGCCCTCCCCCGCCGCGGCCATTCCGCTCGATACGATCAACCCGGTATAGAAGGCACTCCAGGTCGAGAACGGGACGATCACGCTGACCGGCGCCGCCGTGGAGTCCACGACGTAGGCCAGCTTCTCACTCGACACGCCATGTTCTTCCGACAGCTCGCGCATCGCGGTCCCCGCCGCGAGCGAGTTCATGTAGTCGTCGACGAAGAGCAGCAGACCAAAGACCCACGTCCCCATCAATACGCCGCTGGCAGAACGAACGCGCGCGCGCAGGAAATTCGAGAACGCCGCAAAGCCCCCCGCTCGAAGGAGCAACGCAATCAAACTTCCCATGAACCCGCAGACGAGGATGATCCAGGCGACGTCGTCGTCGGTCATCACCCGAAGCGATGTCGCGGCGAATTCGGGGAGCAGACCCGTGCCGTGCACCATCGCGAGTCCGACCAGGGAACCGAGAGTCAGAGACTCGATCGGACGACGGGTGATGAGCGCAAGCACGAGGACCATCAGCGCAGGAATAATCGAGACGAAGCCGAGATCGCTCACGCGTTAGTCAGCCCCGTCGAGTTCGGGAACGCCCCAGTCGTGGGTCTCCTTGACGCGCTCGAGCAACATCATCGTCTCGACGCGGTCGACGCCCGGAATCTCGCGGAGACGACCGTTCACGAAGGCATGGAGTTCCTGGGATGTTTCGAAGAGGACTTCCGCCATGATTTCGAAGCGACCCGCCGTGTAGCGTAGATACTCGACCTCGGGCAGCGATCGCAGCGCCTCGACAACGCTTCGCGGATCTCCAGAGACGTTGATCCCCAGGTCGGCCTGGACGCTGAAGCCGAGCTTCAGGGGATCCGTAATAGCGACGACCTCCATCACGCCCGCATCGATCAGCTTGTGAACTCGCTGACGCGCGGCCGGCTGCGAGAGTCCGATCTTTTCCGAGAGCCTTGCATAAGACATTCGGCCGTCGGTCTGAAGAGCGAGGATGATCGCCCGGTCGATCGAGTCGAGCACCGTCGCCACCGACATCGCGCTGAGACTTCCATCGTGCTTCATGCAGGCACCCCTCCGCGTTCCATTCTGACCTTCACCGTTGTGGACGTCGAGGACCCGCTACTTACGGAGCTCGCCGTACGCGTCATCGATGGACCGTTCCAGTCGCGTGACCATTCGATCCAGGTCCTCGGGTTCCGTGACGAGCGGCGGAGCGAGCACCATCGTGTCGCCGATCGCCCGCGAGACCACCCCGTTGCGGAGACAAGCGTCGCGCGTGAGAAGCCCGGCTGTGCTGTCGTCGTCCCAACGCGCACGCGACGCCTTGTCCCGAACGAGCTCTACGCCCGCAAGCATCCCGACGCCGCGGACCTCGCCGACCATCGGGTGGTCTGCGAGCTTTCTGACCCGTTCCTGGAAGAAGGGTGCGATCTCCTTCGAACACCGCTCGACGATGCCATCCTCGAGCAGACGAAGATTGGCGAGGGCCGCGGCGCAGACCGTCGGATGCCCCGAGTAGGTGTAGCCGTGAGCGAACTCACCGCCCTTCTCCTCGAACACTTCACAGATCGCATCGCTGACCATGACCGCGGAGAGCGGCAGATAACCGGACGTAATGCCCTTGGCGAGGGTCATGATGTCGGGCGTGAAACCGTAGGTCTGGCATCCAAACCACTCACCCGTTCGTCCGAAACCGCAGATGACTTCGTCCGCGATCAGCAACACGTCATGTTCGCGACAGATCCGCACGATCTCGGGCCAGTACGTTTCGGGAGGAACCATCAGCCCCCCCGCCCCCATGACCGGCTCGCCAATGAAGGCGGCCACATTCTCGGCACCGAGTTCGAGAATTTTCTCCTCAACTGCGCGCGCCGCTCGCACGCCAAACTCCTCGTCGCTCTCCCCCTCGTTCGCGAGCTCGAATGAGTAGGGCGGCATGACGTGATGGAAGCCGGGAAGCGGAAGGCCGTACGCGGTCTGCATTCCGGTGAGGCCACCGAGTGAAGCCGCTGCCATGGTGCTTCCGTGATAGGCCTTATTGCGGCTGATGAACTGATTCTTCTCGGGCCGGCCGAGCACGTGGTTGTACCAGCGCACGAGTCGCACGACCGTATCGTTCGACTCGGATCCGCTCGAGCCAAAGAACACACGGTCCAGCCCATCGGGCGTCAGTCGAGCGAGCGTCCCCGCGAGCTCGACCGTAGGCGGCGTAGTCGTCTTGAAGAAGCTGTTGTAGTAGGGCAGCTCTTCCATCTGTTGGCTGACGGCGGCGACGATCGACGGCTGGCCGTAGCCCACCTGCACACACCAGAGACCGGACATGCCGTCGAGGAGCTCCTGGCCCTCGACGTCGTAGAGACGCACGCCCTCCGCCCGGTTGATGATGCGCGAGCCGCCCTCTTCCTTCTTGAGACTCCGGTAGTCAGAGAAGGGATTGAGATGGTGGTCAACGTCGAGCTGGCGCCAACGCTCCGCCTGGTCGACGGGGGCTGTCTGGGACATCGGTGAACCTCGTGGACGAAAATTATCATTCTGGCGAATTGTGAGAATATCACTTATTTTTCAGTCGTGATAGAGCAGTGTGACGATCAAATCAGTCGATCCACATCGGGCCGCCCAGACCGCGTCGAGACGTTCATCGTCGACCTGAACGGGGTCTGCCGTGGCCGTTGGCTCGTTGGCGGGGGCGTCGAGCGGGCATACTCCGGCGGCCTGCGGCTCCCGCTGTCGTTGGTGGCGACCGACATCTTCGGACGCGACGTGACCGACTCGGGGTTGATCGTCGAATCGAGTGACCAGGATGGCGAGGCGCGGCCGGTCCATGCCGGTCCGCAGGCGATGCCGTGGGTCAACGACGGGAGCCAACAGCTCCAACTCGGGCTCTATCACGACGCCGAACGACCCTTCGAATGCGACCCACGCCATGTCCTCGGACGCGTCGTCGACGCGGCGGCCCAACGAGGTCTCCGCGCCGTCGTCGGCACCGAGCTCGAATTTTTTCTCTTCGACGAACGTTCGCGCGGAACCGGGGATCGACGTGATCCAGCGGCGCTCCTCGGCTCGAACATGCTCTCCGTCGATGCCCTGCATCTGGTCCGACCCTATCTCGACGACCTCGAGTCGAGTTGCCGGGCCCTGGACATCCCCGTCGAGGGAATCGTCTGCGAGGCGGGCCCCTCCCAATTCGAGGTCGATCTGGGCCCCCTCGACGATCCGCTCCGTGCGGCGGACGCGGTGATTGCTTTCAGACGGGCCGCGCGCGGCTTCGCGCGCGGGCGTGAGTGGAACGCGAGTTTCATGCCCAAACCACTCGGCAATCATGAAGGCAGCGGCATGCACGTCCATTTGAGCTTGATCGATGAGGACGGAAATAACGTCTTCGCCTCGGACGTCGGTGAGGAGTTGCTAGGCCACGCCATAGGGGGCTGCCTGACTCGCCTTGCGGAGACGCAACTCTTCTTCGCGCCCAACGCCAACTCGTATCGGCGCTACGTTGGAGGTGGCCACGCTCCCACTATGGCCACCTGGGGGCGGGACAACCGATTCGCAGCGCTCCGAATTCCGCGCTCGTCCAAGAACGCTCGCCGCCTCGAGCACCGGATGCCCGGCTCGGACACAAACCCGTATCTCGCGATCGCCGCGATCCTCGCCGGCGCGCTCGACGGTCTTGAGCATCGGACCGATCCCGGTTCGGCCGCCGTCGGTCGAGCCGCCGGAGACGAACGTTTCTCCGCCCCCGGACTCGAGTGGCGGCAAGCCATCGATGCCTTCGCGGAGAGTGAATGGGTCGCCAAGGCGTTCGGAGCCGACTTGCAGCGCGTCTTCGTCGCCTGCAAGCGCCAGGAACTCGACCATCTCCTCGCTCAGATCCCCCCGGCTGAACTCGAAGCCTATCTGGAGGCGCCCTGATGACCGCCCCACCGATTGTGGGCGTCACAGCGTGTCGCAAAGACATCTCTCCGCATCCCTACCATGTCGTCCAGGACAAGTACGTCGCCGCGGTGCGGGACGCGGCCGGCGCGGTCCCCTTCATCATCCCTTCCGAAGGTCAGGGCACGCGCGCGGAGTCGATCATCGAGGCGCTCGACGGCCTTGTCCTGACCGGGGCCTATTCCAACGTCGAACCCCATCGATACGGAGCGACGGTCCGCAATGAAGAGGCGCTCCGCGATCCCGATCGCGACGAGACGACCGCACGGCTGATCGACGTCGCGATTCGCGCCGCGTGTCCGATCCTCGGAATCTGCCGCGGGCTCCAGGAGATGAACGTGGCCTTCGGCGGGACGCTCGACGAGGCACTCCACGACCGCGACGACGGGCTCGACCATCGCGAACAGGGTCCCACCCTCGAAGACCAGTACGCTCCGGCGCACGAGATCAACCTCGTTCTCGATGGGACGCTCGCCCGAATCGTCGAAACCGACCGGCTCCGTGTGAACTCGCTTCACGCGCAGGGCGTCGATCGACTCGGCGATGGATTGATCGCGGAAGCGCACGCACCGGACGGCGTCGTCGAAGCGATCCGCGTGGCCGATGCTTCCGCATTCGCGCTCGCGGTCCAGTGGCATCCGGAATGGCGCGCCGTGGACACACCGTCGTCGAAAGCGCTCTTCGCCGCGTTCGGTCGAGCCTGCGCCGAGCGAGCGCAAACCCGAGGCCACTGACCCAGCGGGTAATGCCGCCGCCCGAGGCCACGAAGAACGCGACCCGTCGGCCTCGCGAGCATCCGTCTCAGTGAAGGGTCACACCTACCCGTCCACGTTCCCGAAGCACAGGAACTTGGTCTCGACGTATTCATCCATTCCGAGATGCGATCCTTCACGCCCCTGCCCGGACTCCTTGATCCCGCCGAAGGGCATCGAGGCGTTGGAGATCATCGTCTCGTTGACGCCCACCATGCCGAAGTCCATCGCCTCCCCGACCCGCCATGCCCGTGCCTGATCGCTGGTAAAGACGTACGAGGCGAGGCCGAACTCGGTGTCGTTCGCGAGCGCAATGGCCTCTTCCTCCGTGCCGAAGCGAATGATCGGCGCGACCGGGCCGAAGATCTCCTCGCGGAACACGCGCATCGACGAATCGACATCACACAGGATCGTCGGCTCGACGAACCGAGCTTCGTCGGCGTCGGCAGAGCCGCCCTCCACGATTGTCGCGCCGCGACTTCCTCCAGGGCGCGGCCTTCACGCTGGCGGCCGCCGCGAGTGGACTGGCTCCCAACATCGCCTTCGGTGCGGGTCTCGACGGAGAAAGAGCGGCGCAAGATCAGCCGGGGTACTACCCACCCCTCCGAACGGGCATGCGCGGCAGCCATCCCGGTTCTTTCGAGAGTGCCCATGCGATCAGAGACGACCCGACCTTTCTGAAAGGCGCCGAGGAGGCCGGCGAGGCGTTCGATCTGATCGTCGTAGGGGGCGGCATCAGCGGGCTTTCGGCTGCGCATTTCTATCGCAAGGCCGTTGGTCCCGACGCCCGGATCCTGATTCTCGACAACCACGACGATTTCGGCGGCCACGCCAAACGCAATGAGTTCCAGGTCGGCGATCAACGATTGATCGCGAGTGGCGGCACGGCGCTGATCTCCAGCCCCACCCCCTACAGCCCCATCGCGGATGGACTCCTCAAGCATCTCGACATTCATCCGGAAAAGCTGACGAAGGACACCTACGACAAGGGTCGGGACAAAGAGTTCAATCTGGGTGCTGGCGTATTCTTCGACAAGGAAACCTTCGGCGAGGACAAGCTGGTTCCGCGAACGGGCGGATACCACCCATCCGCGGAAGAGACCGCCAAGTTTCTGGCGCAAGCGCCTCTGAGTGACGCCGTCCGCAATGACATCCTCGCGATCGAAACCAGCTCCAAGGATTACATGCCGGGTCTTTCGGCGGACGAAAAGAAGGACCGCCTGTCACGCATGAGTTATGCGGACTACCTGCTGAAGGTCGTCCAGGCCGACCCGGCTGTGATTCCTTTCTACCAACGTGCGACGGACCTGTACTGGGGCTGCGGGATCGATGCGATTTCGGCCCTTGATTGCTGGGGCATCGGGTTGCCGGGCTTCGACGGCCTGGAATTGCCGCCCACGGCGACGGCGCGAATGGGTTACACGCCTGGGAAACAAATGGAAACGGGGGGTTCCTATACCTACACGTTTCCCGATGGCAATGCGTCGATCGCGCGGCTGTTGGTGCGCGACTTGATTCCAGCCGCAGTACCGGGCAATACGGTCGAGGATTCGATCGGAGCGCGAACGGACTACGCCAAGCTGGACCAGAGCGGCAATCCTGTGCGCATCAGACTCTCAAGCACCGCCGCACACGCGATGAACACCGAGGATGGCCACGTCCAGGTCACGTATCTGCGGGGTGACAAGGCGTATCGAGTGAAGGGTAAACAGACTGTGCTCGCTTGTTGGAACATGATGATTCCGTTCATTTGTCCGGAGCTGCCGCAGTCCCAGAAAGACGCTCTCCGCACGCTCGTCAAGACGCCGTTAGTCATCACATCGGTGGCTCTGACGAATTGGCGCGCCTTCGCGAAGTTGGGCGTTTCGTACATTGATTGCCCCGGTGGTTACCATGCGATGATCCAACTGGGGCAGTCGATGGATATCGGCGACTACCACAGCGCAAAATCACCGGACGAACCGATCATGATCCAGATGATCCGGACACCCGCACAGCCTGGCCTGGGCGAGCGTGAGCAACATATCGCCGGGCGCAACGAGCTTCTCGCGACACCCTTCTCGACGTTCGAGCGCAACATCCGAAGCCAGCTGAACCGCGCCCTCGGCGCCGGTGGATTCGACGCGGCGCGGGACATCGCCGGGATCGCCGTCAATCGTTGGCCCCATGGATACGCGCCCGAGTACAACGCGCTCGTGGATCCCGACGAAGGACTGCCGCTCATCACCGCGCGGGCCCGTCGAGGCTCGATCGCGATCGCCAATGCAGACAGCGGCGGCGGTGCGTACACCGATGTCGCCATCGATCAAGCCCACCGCGCCGTGACCGAATTGCTCAGCGCAGCCCAGGACGCCTGACGACATGTCGAGGCGTCCCGAGTAAAACCGACCCCCCGACGCCGCGCTTTCCGGCGCCGTGGGCACGAAAGGAGACAAACATGCAGATGGAAGACATGGTGATCGCGAGCGTCGACGACCATCTCATCGAACCGCCGGACATGTTCAAGCAACACCTTCCCGCGGACGTCGAGCAGCCTCGTGTCGTCGAGATCGAGGGCGGCGCCGAGATCTGGACATGGGGCGATACGAAGGTGATCAACATCGGGCTAAACGCCGTCGTCGGTCGCCCGAAGAACGAATGGGGGATGGAGCCCGCCCGGTTCTCCCACATGCGAAAGGCGGCCTACGACGTCGATGCCCGCGTCGACGACATGAACGTGAACGGCAACTTCGCGAGTCTCTGTTTCGGCACGTTCATCAAGTTCGACGGCAGCACTTTCCTCGAGCCGGCGAAACGCGATGCAAAAAACGCCTATCGCGTGCTCCAGGCGTACAACGACTGGCACATCGATGAATGGTGCGGCGCCCACCCGACGCGCTTCATCCCGTTGGCGAACCTCCCCTTCTGGGATCCAGCACTCTGCGTCGAGGAGATCCGAAGGGTCGAGGCGAAGGGTTGTCACGCCGTCACGTTCCCGACCAACCCGGCGGGCTACGACCTACCCAGCATTCATGACGAATCCTGGGAGCCTCTCTGGCAGGTCTGCGACGAGCTCCGAACGGTCCTCAACTGCCACATCGGAACGGGAAGCGCCCCGCCCCACCCCTCGCTCCAGTCTCCGATCGAGGCGTGGATCACGGGTATGCCGATCTCGATCGCGAACTCCGCCTCGGACTGGATCACCCTCGAAGCGTTCCAACGGTATTCGAACCTCAAAATGGCGCTCTCGGAAGGCGGCATCGGTTGGGTGCCCTATCTGCTCGAACGCGCGGACTTCACCCACCGACATCACGGCGCGTGGACTAACAGTAGCTACGGCGACAAGAAGCCCTCGGACATCTTCCGGGAGCACATCCTCACGTGCTTCATCGAGGACGATTTCGGACTCGCCAACCGCCATGCGATCGGGATCGACAACATCTCGATCGAAATCGACTACCCACATTCGGATTGCCTCTGGCCCGACTTTCCGGAGAGTCTGTCGCGGAGCATCCAGAGCGTTCCCGGAGGCATTCCCGACGACGAACTCGACAAGATCACCCACGAGAACGTCTTTCGGCTCTACCGCTTCGACGGAATGGAGAAGGCAGGTGGGCGCTCGAACTGCACGGTGGGAGCGCTTCGCAAGCTCGGCGAGGACGTCGACACCCGAGAGGTCTCGCTCGCAGGCAAGGCGCCGCGGGCCTACGCAGAAGGCAAGGTCGTCACGTCGGGCGACGCCCTCGCGGCGCTCGGAGGTTAGTTGCAGATGGCCCAACAAGGAGTCTCGATGCGACTCGGACTCGTGATCAACAACAATGGCGCACCGGCGACTGAAGCCGTTCCCCGGATGGCGCGCGAGGCCGAAGAGCTCGGCTACGACTCGATCTGGCTCACCGATCACGTCATCGGCGTGAAGTCGTTCAAGCCCGTCTACGGGTCGACCTGGATGGAGCCGGTGACGAGCCTGGCATGGATCGCTGGCGTGACTTCGAAGGTCCGGCTCGGAATCGGCGTCCTCGTCGTCCCCTACCGCGATCCGGTCCTCACCGCGAAGATGATCGCCACGATCGATCAGCTCTCGGGCGGACGCGTCGACCTGGGGATCGGGACGGGCTGGGCGCGATCGGAATACCACGCACTCGGCCGGGGTGAACTCTTCGCGGACCGCGGCGCGGTGACGGATGAGAGCCTCGACATCATGCTCCGCTGCTGGGAAGGGGGCGAGTTCGCCTTCGACGGAAAGTTCTTCCAGTTCCGCAACATCCAATTCGATCCCGTTCCGGTCCAGCGACCGCGCGTTCCTCTTTGGATCGGTTCGCGCACGAACCAGAAGCGGCCGATGGCGCGCGTCGCGAAGTATGCCGACGTGTGGCATCCGACGGGTCTCTCGCCCGAGGAGGTCGCCCGAACGGGCGACGAGCTCGACGATCTCGCCGGACGCAAGATCCGAAGGACGATTCGACTGGCTCACGCCGAGGCGAGCTCCGTCGACGATTATTTGTCGCTGCTCCGAGCCTACCGGGATGCGGGATGCGACGAGGCGGCCATCGACTTCGCCGGACTCGACGAAGACCTCGCGAAGCCTGATGCCCTCGAGCGTGTCCTCGAGGTTGCGCGTGGACTCGCCGAGCGACGCGGCGAGCTCGCCTGAGCAGAGGTGTCCAGATGAGACGACTGCGCCCCGACGACGACTACTTCATTCGCCTCGAGACGAACGAAACGCCCCACCACATCGGCGCGCTCCAACTCTACGATCTGGCCGGTCGATCGCCGGATGATTTCTGCGCATCCGTGCGCGACCATTTCGAGAAGCGGCTGCCGGCCACACCCCTTCTCAGTCGCCTCCGACACGCGCCCTTCCTCTACGACGCGGACGTCTGGCTCGACCTCGCCCGCTGCAACCTCGACGAACACATCGAACGAATCGAGGTGGACGCACCGCTCTCTCGCGAGGCGCTCGACCGTCTCGTCGACGAGAAGGTCGTGGGGCGTCTCGACCTCTCGAAGCCGCCATTCAAGGTCTTTCTGATCGACCGCGTCGAAGGGGACCAGGCGGCGCTCTTCATGATGGTTCACCACTCGGTCGGCGACGGCGTGAGCTTCCAGAACGTCGTATCTCTGCTCACCGACGATTCGCCGACGCTCGCGTACGCCCCGCCGCCTCGGACGCGGGACGAACGTCCGCCACCCCGCCTCCTTTGGCTGGCGCAATCCGCACTCCGCTTCCGACGCGAAGCCCGCGAAGACGCTGAGCGCGCGGAGACGCGGGCCGCCGATCGAGCCGCCTTCAAGACCTTCCGCAAGGACCCGAAGAACGAGCGAGCGCCGACACCGGACCTCGCGATCGCCCAGAAAACGAGCCATCGGCGTCATTATGCGTCGATGAGCCTCCCGCTCGACCGGATCAAGACAGTCGCAGCGCAAGTCTCCGGCACCGTGAACGACGTCTTCCTCGCGATCGGAGCCGGGGCGCTGCGGCGCCATCTCGCCGATCTCGGGCAGCTCCCCGACCAACCTCTCGTTGCGGTCGGAGCGCGTAGCTACCGAAACCCGGAGAAACACGGCCTCTTCGGGAACCGCATCATCACGCTCAATCCCGCGCTTCCCACCCACATCGCGGACCCGCTCGAACGCGTGCGGGCGATCCAGGCGTCCATGCAGATCGAGATGGAACGGGCGCGCCTCACCGAGACCTTGATCAGTGAGCACGACAAGCCCTTCGGCGCACGGAAACGCTACGAGGAG
>PVBE011327392.1_pt1 | contig 10785 bp, 10 predicted proteins | sample 1631181 | NCBI WGS metagenome assembly PVBE01 (sample SAMN08397723, study PRJNA350692) | Marine metagenome, whole genome shotgun sequencing project. | isolation source: water | place: Pacific Ocean | collected 2012-04 | reverse complement strand
CACGACATCGGCAAGAACCTTTGCATCATGATGCTGCGGGGCGCCGGGTTCGTCGTCTACGACCTTGGGGTCGACACCAAGCCGGAGGAGTTCATCGACGCCGTGGTCGAGCACGGTGCCGGCGTCCTGGGTATGTCGGCGTTGTTGACGACGACGATGCCGAACATGGGCCGGACCATCGAGGCGTTCGAGGACGACGGGCTGCGGGAGCAGGTCAAGATCATGGTCGGCGGAGCCCCGGTTACCCAGGAGTTCGCCGAGGACATGGGCGCCGACGGCTACGGCGAGAATGCCATCGCCTGCGTGGACATGGCCAAGCTGTTGGTCGGCACAGACGGCGCGGTCCCCGCCGAATCAGCAGACTAGCAGCCCATATCTATGGCAGGCTCAGGTAAATCCCAGCCTTCCCCCGGCGGCCGGACTTACTGCCCGACAATTTTCGAGGCGAGTCCAAATGGAGAGCCCAAAGGGATCTTCACTCTGGTGGGGGTCTGGGGGTGTCCCCCAGCCTTGTTCTTTTCCCCCTTCTTGGACAGGAAGGAGGCTAGGGGATGATCGAAAGGCCGCGGCCTGCTTCGGCGCAGTGCAGAAATCTGTCGTGTAATGAGGTGACGGCCGGGGAAGGGACGGTCCTCTCCCGACTACCTTTGTCGTGGAGTTAGAGTGGCGATTGGGGAGCACATGGCGCAGCCGGTAGACAAAGATCGCTACGAGGCCAGCAAGGCTCGCCTCTACGACATCTTCAGGGACATCTCGGACACCGTGACCGTCGTGTCCCAGCGACGATGCCCATACAAGAACGTCGAGGACCGCTGCACGGCGGAGTTCGGCTGCCGCAACCAGGACCGGACGGTCCCGGCCGGCGATCTCTACATCTGCACCGGCAGCGACGACATCGACTACCGCGGCGCCTGGGAGCTCTGATGGGGCCGGTATCGTTGGTGCTCACAACGACCGTGCTGTAACCTGTAGGGGCAGGTCTCAGACCTGCCCCTACACACGCCCGGAATATCTACGATGTCTCCACTCCACCACGGCGATCGGACACTAGACCTGGTCGCCGGCCAGACTATCTTCGACTACGCCGACAACCTCCGCGTGAGGGTGCCGACCTCCTGCGGCAGGAGCGGTGAGTGCCACGAGTGCATCGTCGAGATCAAGCGCGGCATGGGGGCCCTCGGCCCTCCCGGCGAGGCTGAGACGTTCTTGCGCGACAGCTACCGGTTGGCCTGCCAGGCGGCCGTCATCGACGCGGACGGCGACGTCGAGTTCGCGGTGCTCCGGCGCCAGCCGCGGATATTAACGGACTCGGTGCAGCGTAACGTCGAGCCCGACCCGACCGTCGTGCGCCGGGGCGACGATGTCTATGGTGGCGGTCAGCGCCTGGACTCCTACCGTGGCCGGATACACGGGCTCGCCGTCGACGCCGGCACCACGACGGTGGTCATGAACCTGGTCGATCTTGAGACCGGTGAGGTGATGCACACGTCGTCGTTCGAGAACCCGCAGCGGTTCGGCGGCAGCGACGTCATGAACCGGATCTCCTACGACGGCGGCGAGTTCGCCGGAGAGCTGCAGCAGGTGATGCTGTCGTCGATCAACTTCGAGATCGGCGAGATGTGCCGCACGGTCAAGTCGCATCGCAGACAGATCTACGAGGTCGTGATCGTGGGCAACGCGACCATGCGCGACATCGTCTTCGGGCTGAACGTCCAGTCAATCGGCCAGAAGCCGTACAAGTCGGTGACCGAGCTCGAGATGGATGAAGGCGTCCGGACCACGACCACGCTCAACGTCAAGGCGTCGGAGCTGGGCCTGCGGGTCTTCCCCGAGGCCAGCGTGTACGGAGGGCCGATCGTAGGCTGCCACGTCGGCGCCGATGTCGCGGCTGACCTGCTGGCAGTGGGGATGGACGAGATCGAAGAGACCGTCATGCTGGTGGACGTGGGCACCAACACGGAGGTCGTCGTGGGGAACCGTCATCAGATGATGGCGGCCTCGTGTCCCGCCGGACCGGCCTTCGAAGGCGGCCAGATCACCTACGGCATGCCGGGCTATGACGGCGCCGTCGAGAGCGTCGTTCTGGAGAACGAAAAGGCCAGCGTGATCACCATCGGCGGAGCCGAGCCCCAGGGTATCTGCGGGTCGGGCCTGGTGGACCTGCTCGCGGAGCTACGCCGGACCGGCGCGATGAGCGAGCTGGGTGTGTTCCACGAGGGCGTAGACCAATTCTACTTCGTGCCCGAGAGGGGGATGTCCGTGTCCCGCGCCGACGTCAGCGTCCTCGCCCAGGCCAAGTCGGCCAACTACTGCGGCCAGAAGATCGTCCTGCGCCGCTATGGCGTCACACCCGGCGAAATCGACCGGCTGTACCTGGCGGGCGGCTTCGCCAACTACGTCGACGTGAGAAATGCGGCCAGCATCGGATTCATCGCCAATGTTCCGGAGGACAGGGTCGTCAAGGTGGGTAACGCGTCCCTGGAGGGCGCCACTATCATGCTGATGTCGGGCGAGATGCGCCGGACGGCCGAGCGGATGGTCACGGAGATTGAGCACGTCGAGCTGGAGACCACCCCGGACTTCTTCGACATATTCGTTGACGGCTGCCACTTCAACCCGATGGAGCAGGGTCCCGAGGCATAACCGCGGAGTATGCCGAGAACGAGGAGAAAGAGCATTTCAAATCTATATCTCGGCGGTCTCTGCGGTTGATAAGGAGCTAGCGCCCATGACCAGGAAAGTGCTGGTGACCGACTACGTGTGGCCGTCGGTGGAGCCTGAGCGGGCGGTGCTGGCCGGGGCCGACGCCGAGCTCGTCGTCGCGCCGGACGGCAGCCAGGAGACCCTCGCCGCGCTGGCCCGGGACGTCGACGGCATCCTGACGTGCTTCGAGCAGGTCACAGAGAAGGTGGTCCGGGCCGCTGAGAAGTGCGTGGTGATCGGGCGGTACGGCGTCGGCGTCGACAATATCGACGTCAAAACGGCCACCGAGCTGGGCATCGTGGTCACCTACGTACCCGACTACTGTGTCGACGAGGTCTCGGACCACGTGATCGCGCTGCTGATGTCATGGAACCGGCGCATCGTGCTGTTCGACAACGCGACAAAGCGCAAGGCCTGGGGCAGCGAGGGCCTGGGCATGCGCATCATGCGGCTCAAGGGCAAGAAGATAGGTGTCGTTGGCTTCGGTAGGATCGGCAAGGAGGTCGCCCGAAAGGCGCTGGCCTTCGGCATGCAGGTCCTGGCCACCGACCCGTTCCTGACTCCCGACGTGGCGCGGGACCACGGCGCCACGATGGTCGATATCGCTGAGTTGCTGGGCCGGTCCGATTTCGTCACGCTCCACGCGCCGCTCATGCCCCAGACCGAGAACATGATTGGCAGAGAAGAGCTGGCCGGGATGAAGAGCGAGGCGTTCTTGATCAACGCGGCCCGGGGCCCGCTGATCGACGAGGACGCGCTGCACTGGGCGCTAACCTCGGGCGAGATCGCCGGCGCCGGCCTCGACGTGCTGGTCGACCTGGCCCCGCCGACCGACCACCCGCTGGTGGCACTGGAGAACGTCATCATAACGCCGCACACGGCCTTCTTCTCGCAGGAGGCAGTGCTGGAGCTGGAGGAGCGCGCCGCCGGCGAGGTAGCCAAGGTGCTCCGTGGCGAGATGCCGGACAACCCGGTCAATCCCGAGGTGCTCTCACACTCCCGCGCCACGATTCAGGGCTCATAGGCGGTGGCCAGCCACAATACGCGGTCGGTTGTAAGATCAGGTTTGTTGTCTAGCGCAGTATCCATGGGCTAAGCCTCCGCCACTGACCCATAACGCGTCGTCTCCGTTCAACTGATTGGGGCAGATCGCACACACGGAAGCATCTGCCAACTTCCGATGTACTTCCTGGGCGCGCTGGATGGCGACCTTAGGGTCGCGCACTATCTCGGCCAGGGCCTGATTCCACATTTCAAATCGTCTGTGCAGGACCTCGGGCCTTGTCGTGCCCTCGGACAAGGTCTCCTCGGACCTGCTGTGTGTCATCACGGTCACCATCCGCCTGCGAAGTGCCATCACTATCATTGTTCGCTCGGACTGACTACTTTCGGCCCACACGGCGTCCAGATGACTCCCGAACTCGGCGAAGCCAATCATCTCAAGCTCGGATAGCAGGTCATATCTACGGCGCACTCGGCCTCGGGTGAGAACACAAGCCGCAGGGATGAGGCCGCGGTGGTCTGGTGACGACCGCCGTGTTAATCTAGGCCCGACGTCCAGATGACGGAGGCCGTGCTTGGGCAATGTAGTGGAGCCGAAGGTGTTCCTCATAGGCGAGACGCAGGCCAATCCAGAGGGCATATCCGCCCTGCTGGAGCACTACGGGGTGCCCGAATGGACCTCCGACGCGCAGTCGGCCTCCGAGCGGCTCATCGAGATCTATGGCCGCTGCTGCTACAGGTCCTTCGGCACAGAGCTCAACCCCAACATCACCCGGGTGCGCAAGACCAATAAGTCATATCTCACGAACACGCTGGAGAAGGGCGACGGCTCCATATTCGAGCACGCGGTGGCCAACTTCTTCTTCGCCGACGTGAGCAGGGTGTTCACCCACGAGCTGGTCCGCCATCGGGCAGGCACGGCCATGTCCCAGGAGAGCCTTCGCTACGCCCGCCTCACCGACGTCAACTGGTACGCCCCGGTGGCGATACGGGAGTCGGTCGAGGGAATGGAGATATACGCGCGAACGATGGAGCAGCTCGCGCAGCTCCAGACCGAGCTTGCCGAGCTGTTCGAGATCGATGAAGGCGACACGTCGATGCCCAGGAAAAAGGAGCTGACCTCCGCGTTCAGGCGCGTTCTTCCCATCGGCCTGGCCACCAACATCGGCTGGTCGGCCAACATGCGCGCCATCCGCCACGTGATAGAGCAGCGCACCGCGCCCTGGGCCGAGGAGGAGATCAGGCTGGTGTTCGGCCAGGTGGCCGAGATCGCCATCGAGCGGTGGGCCAACATCTTCGCCGACTACAAGATGGAGATGGCGGACGGCCTGCCCTGGTACACCACCAAGAACCGCAAAGTGTAGCAGGCTGATAAAATTGGGGTGTGCAGAGGGCCGAGGCCCCTTTGCCGGGAGTCTGATGGTGTCCCTCAGATATAGTTGCTGACCCCTTCCTCGCCAGGAAGGGGTCAGGGGGATGGTCGGAAAGGCTGTTCAGCACCCTGCTAGTCGAGACCTGCCAGACAACGAGGGTCTGCCCCAACCGAGGAGCCGCGTACAGGCCTCGTCCGTGCATGCGCTCCTGCGACCCCAAGGCGTTACGCTTGGAGTCGCGGGAAAAGGGGCGGCCCAGATACCATGGGTGTACCCAGGGCGACTCCGTCCCAGGACAGCGCTTCCGAGAGCCGGCCGGGCGGTTGCCAGCCCAGGCGGTGCCACAGCTCGGCCATACGCTCGGGCATCACGGGCCAGAGCAGCACTGACGTCAGCCGAAGCCCCTCGGCGGCGTGCTCCACGTAGCGGTTGATGTCGCCGACCGCCTCGCCCAGGGGGACACCAGCGTCCGGGTGACCGCAAATTCCGCGACGTGGCCGACCACCTCGTGTCCCAGGCCGTCGCATCTCAGTCGCAGCGCGGACTGGTACCGGGTGCGCAGGACGTCTTCGTCGAAGTCCGCATCTCGACCAGGGGCCAGTCCGCTCATCAGGTAGAACCTGAGCGCGGCGACACCATAGACGTCGGCCAGGTTCAGGGGCTTGACTACGTTGTCCACCGACTTGGACATCTTGGCGCCCCGCTTACACGCTCGACGGTAACCGTCGAGCGTGGCTCTCTATGCCGGGCTGTTCCTCGTACTCGTCTCCGTCGTCACCTATGCTGATGAACCGGGATTCGGCGTCAGAGACCGCTGCGGTAGACGACCAAACCCGAGTACCACTAAGACGGTTCGGCACCGCGAAGTCGGCAGACAGACGAACCGCTGCCGCAAGGCTCCGTTGATCCAATTTCATATTCGGTCGTCATTTCCAAGGCCAAGGCATACGTCTCAGCCCCGTCCATCGCGGCACGTGACCGCTCCAGGATCGACTTTGCGTCTGGAGACTGGGCTAGGGCTTTGAGTTCAGGCGGCTCGGAATCGCCTGCTCAGTTGATTCGGACACTAAGGGAGGTGATTCCGATTCGGAGTCTGGGCACGCCGCGAGAACTGGGGCCATCAGCAAGGCGGTCGCGATTAGGAGATAGAGCTTGATCCCCCGCAATGAGTCTCCGTCCGGTGTCTGGGGAAGTGTTCCCTGCAGTGCGTCATTTGCGCATTATCTCACCCTCCTGGTTGCTGCACGCAATCCGTGCGAGGCGGCGGGGCTGCCTAAAGTAGACACCCGACCGGACTCGGGCAGGGAATACCGAAAATACGTCTCGGATCGGTTCGGCTGGAATTAGATGGCAGGACTGTTGCTCCGTGCTACTCCACCGCGACAGGGTTGCTCAGGATGCCGATTCCCGGGATCTCGATCTCCACCACGTCGCCGTCGTGCAGCACGGCGTTGGTGCCGCCGGTGCCGGTGAACAGCACGTCGCCGGGCTCCAGCGTCACGGTCTGGCTTATGTAGCTGATGCTGGCCGCGACGCCGAAGATCATGTCCGACGTGTTGATTCGCTGGACCTCCCGGCCGTTGACCCGGGCGACTATGTCGGTGTTGGAGTCGTCGACGTCGGTCGCGATGTATGGCCCAATGGGCGCGAAGGTGTCGGACGACTTGGCCCGCCAGAAGCTACGGCCGTCCCGCTCCTGCCAGTCCCGTGCGCTGATGTCGTTGCCGCAAGTGTAGCCGAGGACGCAGTCGAGGGCGTCGGCCTTGGACACCTTCTTGCACTGCCGGCCTATTACAGCCACGAGCTCGGCCTCCTGCTCGACGTTAGTGGCCTCACGCGGCAGCATGACGGTGTCGCCGGGCCCGACGATGGCGTTTGGCATCTTCAGGTAAACCATGGGCTCTTTCAGGACCTCGTCGGTCGTGTGGTCCGCGTAGTTCGAGCCCAGGTAGAATATCTTGGCCGGGGTGCACGGGCTGAGCAGCCTCACCTCAGACAGCGCGTGGACGTGATCGATCACCTCGTGTTCGTCAAAGGGGGTGGTCGTGATCTGCCTGACCGAGTCGCCCTCGACGACTCCGTACGCGATCTCACCGTGTGCCTCGTATCTGGCGAATAGCATCGGGGGACCTCCTTGGTTGTCGTACGCTACGGAGCAGCTCGTTCTTCGGGTACCACCGCGAATACGTCGATCTCGAAGTCAATCTCGGGCGTCGCCAGGGCCTTGACGACGGTCCCGGTGGACACCACGTGGACGCCTTTCAGGTGCCGCGCGATGACCGGGTAGACCAGGCTGCGATACGAGTGCTCGGTCACGTATGTGGTGATCTTGCAGATGTCCTCCATGCGCGAGCCGGCCTCTTCGAGGAAGGTCTTGACGCACCGCATCGCGTTCTCGGCCTGCGCGGCCGGGTCACCCTCGCCGACGAAGTCCTTGCCGTCGAGCGTGATCCCGGTCTGACCCTGGAGGAATACGAGATTGCCCGCCCGGACCGCCCTGCAGGTGTCAAAGTCGAATTCGGCGAAGTGGTGGCCGTCTCGTGTATTACCCTTGCGAATACGCGTGTGGGACATTACGCTTCCTTTTTGGACCTATCTGGGAGATCTCGGGTCAGCCGAGCGCGGCTTTGTGCTCGTCGAGGAAGACCTCGATGCCCTTGAGGAAGAAGTTGCTGGCCCGGTCGGCGACGACCACGTCGCCGAAGTACAGTTTTCCAGCGGCCTGCGCGGCGTTCTTCACCTGTGCGGTGATCTCGCCGATCCTGGGATGGTCCGGCTGGCCCCCGAGACCCAGCGAGACGGACATGTCCTGCGGGCCGACGTAGTAGGCGTGGATGCCATCGACCGCCAGGATGTCGGCGAGGTTGTCGATGGCCTCAGTGTGCTCCAGGAACGCCACGACCAGCATCTCGGCGTTGGCGCGGTCCAGATAGTCCCGATCGGCCAGCGTGACGTAGTTGGCCGCCCGTGGCGCGCCGCCGAGGCCGCGCCTGCCCAGAGGCGCGTAGTAGCAAGCGTCCACGAGCTGCCGCGCCTGCTCGCCGGTGTCGATACCGGGGCCGAGGATGCCCTGCACGCCACGGTCCAGATATCGCAGGATGGTGGACTCCTCGATGTTGGGCACGCGGGCTATGGCGGTGACGCCGGCCAGGTCGGCTACGCGGCACATGTCCTCCAGGCTCTCCCAGGAGAACGTGCCGTGCTCGCCGTCCAGCAGAACGAAGTCGAGGTCGGCGACGCCGAGTAGCTCGATCAGCGTCCCCGATGGGAACGCAAGCTGGCAGCCTGTCGCCGGCCGGCCTTCTTTCATGCGGGCGAGTATCTTGTTGGATCGCATGGAGGCTCCTTGAAAATAGGCTAGTGCCACCACTCGCTCCGTTTGCCCCGAGTAGTCCCGATGCCGCATCGGGAAGTATCGAGGGGCGCGCACATCCTGGCACCGCTCCCGCCCGTGTCCTAAGCTGGAAGCGGTAGTTTCACCACCCGGTTTTCGCGGGATGACTGGAGGGCGGCGAGGGTGATCTCCAGGGCGTCCCGGGCGTCCCTGGGGCTGCACATCGGCGTCCTGTCCTCGAGGATGCAGGAGACGAAGTGCTCGACCATCGAGCTCATCTGGCCCGGGCCGTACGTCAGGTTCGTCGTACCCGACCGGCCGTGTGCCGTCCAGCTGGGCCGGTTAGCGTCGAGAAACAGCATGCCGTGGGTGCCCATGACCCTGATCGTCTGGTCGCCGCCATAGCCGTTGGTGTGCTGGACCGGCGTCCTGCCGAGGGAAGTCGTGGCGATGATTCCACGATCCATTCCCATCGTGATGAATGCCATGTCCTCTACTCCGCTCTGCTTTGCATTGTCGAAGAAATAGGAGCCCGTGATCGCGTAGACGCTCCGCACCTTCTCCGGCACCAGGTACAGGGCCGCGTCCAGCGGATACATGGCGTGGTTGCGGAGTTCTCCGATGGCGGCGGCCCGTGCGCCCGCGGCGATGACCCACTCGGAGTGTATGGCCCAGGACAGCCCGACGTCTCCCCGCTTCAGGGACTCTCGAGCGTCCAGGATGGCCGGGTTGAATCTGAAGTTGTGGCCGACCATCATCTTCACGCCCGCCCTGTCCACTGCATCGATGATGGCGTTGCCGTCCGCCAGCGTCTCGGTGAGAGGCTTGTCGCCCAGGATGTGCTTGCCGGCTGCGGCGACCTTCCGGACCACAGCGACGCGGCGGTCGATGGCGCTGCACAGGCTGACTGCCTGGACGTCGTCCCGCGACAGCACGTCGTTGAGGTCCGGCACGAACGGCGCGCCATGCTCTTCGGCCCAACGGCGGTTGACCTGCTCGTCGGCCGCCGGTGGGTCGTCGTCGGTTACCGCGACGATCTGCACCCTGGGGTTGTCGTATAGCGCCTGGGCGTAGCTATTCTGCTGGCCGGAGAGGCTGACGATGGCGACGCCGATTTTCTCGATGGCCATCTCTAGCCCCCCTCGCCCAGTAACACGACCTCGCCGGACTCTATTGACCTACCGGCGGCCAGACAGAGCTCCAATGCCAGGCGGCCATCCTCGCCAGAAACGGGAGGGGTACGCCCTTCTGTCAGGCAGTCGACGAACGCCTGTATCTCGGCATCGAAGCCTTGCTGGATTTCAGGCTCGCCGAAAGCCAGACCGCCGTCACCGTGGGTCCAACGGCTCGAGTGCTGGGTCCCGGTGTTCAGCTCGCCGCCGGTGCCCAGGATCGTCGTAGACTCGAAGCTATTGGAACGGGGCACGTTGGCGCGACTAAGCTCGCATACGCCGATGGCCCCGCTTTCGTACCGGATGGTGAACATGAAGTAGTCGTCCATCTGGAGGTGGGCCGAGGTCACGTTGCGGGCCTGGGCGTAGACCGAGACCGGTCTCGAGCCGAGCCAGAAGTTTAAGGTGTCCGCCAGATGCACGCCGTTGGTTACGACGTTGCCGCCGGTGTCGCCCGGGCTGATGCGTTTGCCCGTCCAGTCCTGGTTCCAGAAACCGCCGCCGGTACAGAGGCGCACGTAGACGGGCGTGCCGATCTCGCCGCTGTCGATGGCGTCTCTCGCGGAGCGGCTGTAGTCGTAGAAGCGGTGCGTCTGGGCCACCATCAGCTTGACGCCGCTGGCGTTGGCGGCGTCGATGATCCGGTCGGCGTCCGCCAGGGTCGTGGCGATGGGCTTCTCGACCAGGATGTGTTTGCCGCGCGCCGCGGCCTCGCTGGCGATCTGGCCGTGGGTGTTCTCGGTGGTGCAGACGTCGACCGCATCGACGTCTGCCCAGTCCAGCAGCTCACGGTAGTCGGTGGTCCACCGCTCCGATCCGAGCTCGCCGGCAGCTTTTTGCGCCAGCTCGGGCACCAGGTCGGAGACCCCGACGACCCTTGCGCCGTCGGCCTTGAGCCAGGCGGCCACGTGCAGGCGTGATACCCCGCCTGCCCCTATCAGTGCGATGTTTGCCATCAGATGATCTCCGCCGGAACGCGGACCCGTGATCTATTGGAGCGTCATTGACGTTAGCACCGCGATGGTATGGGGGTCAAGCCGCATCGCTCTCGCCTGTAAATGACCATTCGGTTGTCGGGGCTTCTCCGAGATTCGCTGTGGTTCGACAAGCCTATCCTGAGCCCAGTCGAAGCCTGTCCCGAGTCTGTGGCGAGGGGGGGCTCACCTCGTACAGAGGCCCCGTATCCGTTCGTCCTGAGCCT
>PVBE012026333.1_pt1 | contig 10786 bp, 9 predicted proteins | sample 1631181 | NCBI WGS metagenome assembly PVBE01 (sample SAMN08397723, study PRJNA350692) | Marine metagenome, whole genome shotgun sequencing project. | isolation source: water | place: Pacific Ocean | collected 2012-04 | reverse complement strand
TGGTTTTGGATCGCCTGTGTCGTGGCAACAATTGTTTTGATTTTTGTCACTCGGGCTGCACTAAAAGAACGTCAGTACTCTGCAGTAATGGCTGCAACAGGACTTTTGTATCTTGCTATTTTGACTGCTTTTGGAATGGACCTCGTTGCTCGAGCGGTGCTGGCCTAGTGTTTGTAGAGAAAATGAATTAAGGCTTAATGGGTAATTAATGAAAAAAGTAAGAAATTTGCTAAAAGCGATTCGAAACTATCTCCCTTTGACACTAAATTTTGCTGAGCGAGAGTTAAAGGTACAGCATAAGAGGAGTGCTTTAGGTTGGGTATGGTCTTTGCTCAATCCGCTATCACGAATTTTCGTTTATAGCCTAGTCTTCGGGGTTATTTTTCGTTTCCAACCTCCAGAAGCAGGAAGCGGAGAATTGAACTTCGCAATGTATCTTTTTAGCGGTCTAATTATCTGGCTTCTATTTGACAGCATGATTCGCGGTTCTATGAATTGGCTAGTTTCAGTAGGAGATTTACGCCGAAAGGTTTACTTTCCATTAGAAACGGTTGCTTTTGGTGGCGCAGCAGCGGTCTGTTTTCAAGCAGCAATCGAAGTCTTAGTGCTCCTTGCTTTCATGGGCTTTTACGGAAACCTTGGCTGGACAATGGTTCTTATCCCGTTGATACTTCTACTTACTGCAATGTTTGGGCTTGGAATAGGGATGGTCATGGCAGTGTTTAATACCCGATATAGAGACGTTGAAAATCTTGTCACAATTCTTCTTAGCACTCTGTTTTTCTTAGTGCCAATTGTTTATACAGAAGAGATAATTCCTGAACGTGCATATGGTCTACCGACTGCAGATTTGATAGGGGCAAATCCGATTAGCCAATTTGTAGGGGCATTTCGTGATGTTGTTTATTTCCTAGAATGGCCGTCGACACAAAGAATTTTACTTCTGGTAACTTATGGGCTTACTTCTCTAAGTCTTGGTTGGTGGTTTCTAAATAGACGTTCTATGACGCTAAGTGAGGAAATGTGACTATTGTGTCGAATCTAGCTATTTCTGTTCAGGGGGTTTCAAAGAGTTATCGGCTGGTTAGAAATAGGCCTACTTCAGTTAAAGAGGCCATCGTTAGGCCTTCAAGCCGTTCCACAGTAGAAAATTTCTGGGCGTTGAAAGACATTGATATGGGAATACCAAAAGGAAGTTTTTTTGGTCTTATAGGGCAAAATGGTTCAGGAAAATCAACTCTGTTGAAGCTAATTGCCGGGATACATAGACAAAACACAGGTTCTATCACTGTTGAGGGTCGACTGTCGGCGCTTCTGGAACTGGGAGCAGGGTTCCATCCCGAGTTAAGTGGTCGGGAAAACATATACCTGAATGGGGCGATCTTAGGTATGAGTCGTAAGCAGATGGCATCTGTAGTTGATGAAATAGCCGATTTCAGTGGCATTGGCGAGTTCTTAGATGCTCCAGTTCGAATTTATTCCAGTGGAATGTATGTACGACTTGGATTCGCAGTAGCTGTTCATGTTGATCCAGAAATTCTTTTAGTCGATGAAGTGGTTGCGGTAGGAGACGAAGAGTTTCAAAAAAAATGTTTAAGCCATATGGAAAAATTACGAGAACAAGGGGTGACAATTGTTCTCGTATCACATGACATAAGCCAAGTACGAGAATTATGTGATGAAGTTGCTTGGATCGATCAGACACGTTTGAGAGAAGTCGGGAAGTCAGATGTTGTTACTGATCGCTATTTAGATTGGGTTAGAGATGCTGAAAGTTCATAGAAGCGATCAACTTTCCTCTAGGAATATGTGGTATCGATTCTTTTTTTCTGTGTTCCCTCTGATGTTGATGTGGAGTTTGGTTAATCCGATGTTTGCGGCACCTGATGAACCGTGGCACATAATTAGAGCACAAGCAGCAGTGCGCGGCCAGTTCGGAAATATTACAGAATCAGATGGACTGCCTATGCATGCGGTTCAGTGCATGGCTTTTCAAGCAGAGGTGACTGCAGATTGCATGGAACTTGAATGGACGGAAGGGACTGTCAAAGTAAATACGAATGCCGATTCGTATCCACCTTTATTTCACCTTCTCGTAGGTCTTCCCTCTCTCTTATTTCAAGGCCTAACTGGCGCCTATATTATGCGGGCCTGGCATGCGTTTCTGTGCTCAGGGCTCTTAGCGGCAGGGGCAGTTTTTTTCTATCAACATTTCAAAAGTAAGTTTGTTATTGCCGGCTGGGCATTGTCTATTACACCTGCAGTTTTGTTTCTCGGAGGATCTGTTAACTCCTCGGGGTTGGCTTCAGCATTAGCAATTCTTTTATGGATAATCTCCCTATCTATTTTTTCTAATTCCGGAGAAATTCAGAGAAAAAATATTGCACTTCTTGCTGTAGTCGTAGTGGTTTTCCTATTAGTGCGAAGAGACTCTGTCTTGTGGTTCGCCACAATACTTTTTTGCTTAATAGCGATAAATGGATTGAAATTGAAGAGAATAAATGCCCGAATCCATTCTTATTATCTTATAGCTGGAGCCCTTGTCTCTTCAGCGGCAGTACTTATTACAGCTGTCTGGTTCTGGCCGACTTATTCGAGTTGGCTTTCGGCAGATTTGAGCGACTCGTCTCATTTAACAGATGGATTGAGTAATTCTTATTTATACCTGACACAAATCATCGGCTGGTTCGGATGGATGGATACTCCTTTGCCTGAACAGGGTCGGGTTCTTTCAGCGGTAGTTCTTGTGCCATTTATTGTCCTTGGATTTCTGATTGGAGAAAAGGGATATAAGCGGGCTATTTTCACAGCGGCTGGATTAACAGTTCTGATTCCAATTCTCATAGCAGAAGTACGGTATCCATATTTCATGGGAAGGTATAATTTGCCTTTGGCGGTCGGTGTTTTCTTGCTCTCTTGCTTACCCTTCGTTGGGAGTAGGGATGAGATTGGTGAGAAAATCTATAGATATTTCCCTGGTGCTCTAATGATTGGATGGGCATTTATTCATATCTACGCGTTTGCTACGAATCTAAGACGTAACGCTGTTGGACTATCAGGCTCTTGGCTAGATCTTGGTAGCGCTTCGTGGCATCCACCAATGTTCAGCAATGCTTTTTCTTTGGTTCTTTTTTTGATAGCCGTTGCTTGTTCAATATGTTTGATACGCCCTTTCTTCAGTTCTGAGTTTAAAGATCAAGACAAAAAGTCTTTATCTAGGCAGGCTGATTGAGGGAAGACACCTCTAAATAGGTCAAACCTCTTAGTATGAACGAATGAACACTGCCGCAAAGATTTATCATTTCATAGAAAAGATTCATCCGGCTACAGGCTTTCTTCGCGCTTTTCTAGATTTACTCGCTTGGGTAGTGGCGGCTGCGTTAGCGCTTTATTTGCGTTTTGATTTGAACCCTTCAAACGACGAGATTCAAGGGCTTATACGGATAGTGCCTTTAATGGCGGTTGTTCTTGTTGTACTTGGACTAGTTGTAGGGCTTTACCAGCGCAAATGGATGTATGGGAGCCACGATGAGGTAGGCCCTCTCTTTTTTACTGCAGGTCTTTCCTCTGCGGTTGTTTATTTACTCAATGAGTTTTATTTTGATGTTCGTCCTATACCACAGAGTGTCGTCATCGTTGGTGGCGTTTTTGGACTTGGAGGGATGTCTATTATTCGTTATTTTTGGCGTGTATTGTTAGAACGTTTACGCAGACCTAATGCTGAAAATGCAGAAAGAATTGTGGTCTACGGCGCGGGCGAAGATGGATTAAGAGTTGTCGTTTCTTTACTTAGAAATACAGGATCTCGATATGTCCCTATAGCACTACTTGATGACCACCCAGATCGGCAACGCCTTTCCGTGATGGGGGTTTCAGTTCGTGGGGGTCGAGACAAATTGACTGAAATAGCTCAAGAAGTCAAAGCAACAGGACTTCTTATAGCTGATCCTTTTGCTTCAGGAGAAATTGTCGGCGATCTGGTGGATTCAGCGGTTGAATATGGACTGACAGTGAAGGTTCTTCCTTCCCTAAATGATTTGATGGGTGTCACTCCAGAAGTTGAAGATATTCGAGACTTATCTGAAGAAGATTTACTAGGTCGACATCAAGTCGAGACGAATTTATCAGAGATAGCACACTATCTCTCTAATCGAGTTGTCTTGGTTACGGGAGCAGGAGGAAGTATCGGAAGCGAATTATGTCGACAGTTACAAAACTTTCAGTTAAAGAGATTGGTGATGCTTGATCGCGATGAGAGTGCATTACACGCAGTAGAGCTATCAATAACCGGTAGGGCCTTATTAGAAGGTGAAGATTTGGTTTTATGTAATGTTCGAGATGCTATTGCAGTCGATGAAATATTCTCCGAGATAAAACCTGATGTGGTCTTTCATGCAGCGGCTTTAAAGCACTTGCCTTTATTGGAGAAATTCCCGGAAGAAGCTTATAAGACAAATATTGAAGGAACCCTTAATGTTTTGCGAGCAGCACAAAGAGTAGGGGTTGCAGCTTTTGTAAACATATCAACAGATAAAGCAGCGAATCCAACCAGTGTCTTGGGGTATTCAAAGAGAGCCGCTGAGTTCCTAACTTCACATATTGGGATAGAGGCAGAAATCGGAAGTTATATATCAGTTAGGTTTGGTAACGTTTTGGGTTCCCGAGGAAGTGTGCTTGTATCGTTTCGTGACCAAATTCGACGCGGAGGTCCAGTTACTGTTACCCATCCAGACATCACTCGTTATTTCATGACAGTACAAGAAGCAGTTCAATTAGTTATTCAGGCAGGAGCAATTGGTCAATCTGGAGAAGTGCTTGTGCTGGATATGGGGCAACCTGTAAAGATTCAAGATGTGGCGAGGAGACTGATTAGCCAAACAGAAGAAAATATTGAAATTGTATATACGGGGCTTAGGCCGGGTGAGAAGTTACATGAAGAATTATTCGGCAATGATGAAAATGATGAGAGACCTCGACATTCTCTGATTTCACATAGTGCTGTACCCCCGTTAGATCCAGAAGAACTTCCTAAAACAGAAAGTGTTAGTTATCGGTGGATGGTTGATGCCTGTGCTTCAAAGTAGTGCGACTAACACTTAAGTGTTCACGGTAAAGCAATTGATATTTCGATAGCCTAATCAGGTATGTCTAATTTATTTATCCACCCACTCGCGGTAGTTGAAGATGGCGCCAAGATAGGAAGTGGTACGTCGGTTTGGCATTATGCCCATATTCGAGCCGGTGCTACGGTTGGCAAAGATTGCATTCTGGGTAAGGGTGTTTATGTTGACACCGGAGTAGCGGTTGGTGATCGCTGCAAGATCCAAAACGGAGTCAATGTCTACGCCGGTGTTACGTTAGAAGACGATGTATTCGTTGGACCATCAGCAACGTTTACTAACGACCTGACTCCTCGAGCTTTCAATAAAGAATGGGAAATAGTAAATACTTCAGTTGAATCAGGGGCATCAATTGGAGCTAATGCAACAGTTGTATGTGGAGTCGTTGTGGGTTCGTTGTCTATGATAGCGGCAGGCGCAATAGTGACTCGAGACGTGAGACCTCATGAACTTGTAGCAGGAACTCCTGCTGTAACCTTGGGTTGGGTTTGTCGTTGTGGCACTGTTATTAGCCGGGATCAAGAACCTCCACAGGCTTTAGTTTGCGAGAGATGCAAGGAGATGGAAGGTTGATTCCAGTTACATCAGTTCAAACCGACGAAAGAACCGAAGCCTTAGTTTTGGATGTGCTCCGATCCGGCCAGTTAGCGCAAGGCGAGTGGGTGCAAAGGTTTGAAGAAATGTTCGCAGAAGCCCATAACGTAGACCATGCTGTTGCGGTTAATAATGGTACTACAGCTCTAGTAGCAGCACTTCGTGCGCTAGATATTGGACCTGGAGATGAGGTAATCACTTCTCCGTTTACTTTTGTTGCAACTCTAAACGCCATTCTTGAAGTAGGAGCAACCGTAAGGTTCGTAGATATTGGAAGAGATTTCAATATGGATGTTTCACTCTTAGGCCAATCTATTAACACTCGTACTCGGCTCTTGTTGCCAGTTCATTTGTATGGCTTAATGACCGATATGGATGCCCTAACAGAATTAGCGAATTCTAAGAATTTACAGATTATTGAAGATGCAGCACAGGCAGTGGGTGCTACTCAAAATGACCGTTACGCGGGAAGTTTTGGTGTTGGGTGTTTCAGCCTTTACGCAACGAAAAATATCAGCACTGGCGAAGGTGGGATGATTACGTCAAATGATGGCGAGGTGGCTGAACGTCTAAGACTCTTGCGTAATCAAGGTATGAAAACCCGGTATCAATATGAAGTTGTTGGGCACAATTACCGGATGACTAATGTGGCGGCAGCTATCGGTATTCCGCAGATGGAAAAATTAGATGAGATTAATAGCAAGAGACAAACTAATGCCAAATATCTCATTCAGGGTTTAGACGGAATACCTGGTTTAGATTTGCCAGGGCTTCCAGATCTAGGAAGAACCCATGTCTATCATCAATTCACTGTACGGGTAACTTCTGAAGCTAATTGCAGTAGAGATGAATTTGTGGAGAGTCTGGCAAACAGAGGTGTTGGTAGCGGGATTTATTATCCAAAAGTGGCTTTCGATTATGAGTGCTACGAAGGCCTAATCGATGCTGAATTGTCTGATGTCCCAGAAGCCACAGCTGCGGCTTCAGAGGTGGTCTCGTTACCAGTTCACCCTCACCTCTCATTAGAAGAGGTTGAAAAGATAGTTAGTGTTATCAGAGAGGTTATGGCGGAATGAAACCGCTACGAATGGCAGTTATTGGTGCTGGTATTATGGGCGCCAATCATGCGCGAGTGGTCAAACAGTTACAGACAGCAACGCTTACCGCAGTAGTAGATCAAGATTTGGAACGGGCTAATTTAGTTGTCGGCCCAGAAGGCCGAGGGGTTGTTGACCTCGCAGAGGTAATCGATGAGATTGATGCAGCTGTAGTTGCGGTACCAACCAAGTTTCACCATGATATTACATTGCAACTTCTTCGAGCCGGGAAACACGTATTGGTTGAGAAGCCTATTGCTGCGACGGAAGCAGAAGCTAAAGCGATGGTTGAGGCTGCGGAGGAACTTGGCTTGGTGTTTGCTGTTGGCCATATTGAACGGTTTAACCCGGCAGTTGTTGAACTTAGCAAATGGATTGAGAATCCAGTACATATAAGGATTGAACGAATCAACCCCTACTCTGGGCGCATCCTTGATGGGGTGGTTATGGACCTCATGATTCATGATCTTGATATTGTTCTCTCTCTGGCCGACGGAGCGGAAGTAGTAGATGTTGAAGGCATCGGTCATCATGTGCGAAGCGATAGTGAAGATCTTGCTGTGGTAACGCTTCGTTTTGCTAATGGCCTTACCGCTAGTTTGACTACGAGTAGGCTGGGTCAGCAGAAAATTCGGCAAATTGAAGTGACGCAGCATGAGAGCGTTGTTGTCGCTGATCTTTTGCGTCAAGATATTACGATTAATCGAATGACCCGAAGTGAGTATTTGTCGAACGAAGGAACGCGTTATCGCCAGTCAAGCATGGTTGAGATGCCTTTTTTGGAGGTTCGAGGAGAGCCATTAGCGCTGGAGTTAAGCCATTTCATAGAGTGCATTTTAACGGATGGTTTACCGAGAGTAGACGGTGAAGCAGGGCTTCGGGCTCTTCGGTTGGCTAGTTACATTTCTTCTCGCATCAGCAGGACCGAGAGAGGCTGATATGAATATTTGTGTAGTGGGTTTAGGGAAGATTGGCTTGCCGTTGGCTGTCCAGTTTGCGATGCGGGGGCATAAAGTTTTAGGCGCCGACATTGATTCCTTAGTTGTTCAAAAGATAAATGCAGGGCAAGAGCCTTTCCCCGGTGAGGAAAATCTTGCAGAATACCTAAATACCGTCCGGTCCGTTGGTTCGTTTGAAGCTACAACCGATACGGAGTCTGCTGTTTCTCAATCTGGGGTTGTTGTCGTAGTAGTTCCGTTGTTGGTTAATAACGAAAGTCAGCCAGATTTTAGAGCTATGGATGCCGCTACCTTAGACGTGGCTAGAGGGCTTCGGCCTGGAACTTTGGTGAGTTACGAAACAACGCTTCCTGTCGGAACTACGCGAGATCGTTTTGCCCCAACTCTTGAACGAGAAAGCGGGCTAACTGTTGAAGAAGATTTTTTTGTGTGTTTTAGTCCAGAGAGAGTTTATTCGGGCAGAATTTTTGCCGATTTGCGTGCGTACCCGAAGCTGGTTGGCGGGATTGGAGAGGCATCGGCAGCTCGAGCTGTTGATTTCTATAAATCGGTCCTCCTGTTTGATGAACGAAAAGACCTTAATCAGCCAAATGGTGTTTGGGACCTTGGAAGCTCTGAAGCTGCAGAGTTAGCGAAGTTGGCTGAAACCACCTACCGAGATATCAATATTGGATTTGCGAATGAGTTGGCGAAGTTTGCCGACCGAGTTGGTATAGATATTGAAGCGGTAATCGATGCAACGAATAGCCAACCTTTTAGCCATATTCATCGACCGGGAATAGCTGTGGGGGGCCACTGCATTCCTGTTTATCCGCGCTTTTATCTTGATAAAGATCCCGATGCTTTGTTGCCTGCGGCGGCGAGAGAGGTAAACCTTGATATGCCCCGTTATGCCGTTGGCCTACTTGAAGAAGAGATTGGGAGCCTCAAAGGGTTAAAAGTGGCTATTTTAGGAGCGGCTTACCGTGGCGGGGTAAAAGAAACAGCCTTTTCTGGGGTATTTCCTTTAGCTAAAGAACTTGAAGGCCTTGGTGCTTCTGTGGTTGTCGAGGATCCTCTTTATACCGACGAGGAGTTAAGAGATTTGGGTTTTTCACCTTACCATTTTGGAGAACCATGTGATGCCGCGGTTATCCAATCTAACCATGCTGAGTACAGGGGTCTGTCAAAAGTAGATATTCTTGGGGCTACGGTTGTTTTAGATGGGAGAGGTTGTGTTGATTCTGAAGTTCTGGCCAGAGATGGTGTGCAGGTGATTCGATTAGGCATGCCGGATTTAAAGGCGGAGCCTCGTTGAGGGGCCAGTTTCTTCCTTTTTCTCCGCCGGCAATTAGCGAGCAGGAAATTTCCGAGGTTGTAGACACTCTGCACTCAAATTGGATAACGACTGGGCCAAAAGTTAAACAGTTTGAAAGTAAATTCGCTGAGTTCGTAGGTGCACATGAAGCCCTCGGGGTTAGTTCTTGCACTGATGCATTGCAGGTGGCGTTAGCAGCTTTGGGAGTGGGCCCCGGGGATGTAGTGCTCACAACGACATTGACTTTTTGTGCCACTGCGCATGTCGTTGAGCATCTTGGTGCTCGACCGTTTTTGGTTGATGTGGATAGGGATACCTTGAACATCTCTCCGCAAGCGTTGGTAGCAGCGATTGACCAGGTGAAGAAGAAGAATCTGGGAACACTCCGGGCGGTTATTCCGGTTCATTTTGCGGGCCACCCGGTAGATATGGCAGAAATATTAGAGATTGCTCGCGAGCATTCGTTAGCGATTCTTGAAGATGCCGCCCATGCTCTACCTGCTTCTTGGGGGAATGAAATGGTTGGATCGGTTCCTGAGTCAGGTATTCAGCGCGCTGCTGCTTTTTCATTTTATGCCACAAAAAATATGACCACCGGAGAAGGTGGAATGCTTACCGCTACACCTGACTGGCTTGAAGAGGCTCGGTTATGGGCTCAGCACGGAATGAATCGAGATGCATGGCGGCGTTACGGCAAAGGAGGATCATGGCGATATGACGTAGTAAGGCCTGGGTTTAAGTGCAATATGACTGATATCGAGGCAGCTTTAGGGATGGTGCAACTAAATCGGTTGAACGAGTTTCAAAATACACGTAGGGCAATCGTTTCCCTATATCAAGAGGCTTTTGACGGAATGGAGAGTCTTGATACCCCATGTGTTAAACCAGATGTCGAGCATGCCTGGCATCTGTATCCGCTACGTCTGAAACTAAGCAAGTGGGCAATTAGCAGGGATCGGTTTATAGAAGAACTTGCCAAGAGAAATATTGGGGCGAGTGTGCATTTCATACCACTCCATGAAATGACGTTTTATCGAGATCGGTATAAGCTTTCTGATGAGGATTTTCCGGTTGCGGCTGAAGAGGCACCTCGCTTAGTCTCAATTCCGCTAAACGCAAACATGAGTCAATCCGATGCTTTAGATGTGATTTCTGCGGTGCAGGACATATGGAAGCATTTTGCTCAGTGAAAACTTCAATTGTGGAGCGGTTGTTAGCGCTAATATTTTTAGCCCTATTAACGCCACTTGTTTTTTTGATTGCATTGGTGGTTGGAGCGACGTCTAACGGCCCTGTTCTTTACCGCTCGCTTCGGGTAGGTCAGGGTGGGAAGCCGATTTATCTTTTGAAATTTCGTTCAATGGTTGCTGGGGTTAAAGGTCCACAGCTCACAGTCGCTGGTGATTTAAGAATTACTCGAGTAGGTAAGTTCCTCAGAAAAACCAAGTTGGATGAATTGCCTCAACTATGGAATGTGATTCGTGGAGACATGAAGTTCGTGGGTGCCCGCCCAGAAGACCCGTTGCTTCTCCAAAACGATGATCCGAGCCAAGCGGAGATTCTGAAATATTTGCCAGGCCTTACTGGGCCAGCATCAATTTTATATCGGGACGAAGAGAGACTTCTTGGCGAAGCAATTGCATCGGGCGAGGATCCTAAAGATGCGTATAAGCGTATTGCTAGGCATAAGAGGGAACTTGATCTTGAATATTTAGTATC
>PVBE012727381.1_pt1 | contig 10787 bp, 10 predicted proteins | sample 1631181 | NCBI WGS metagenome assembly PVBE01 (sample SAMN08397723, study PRJNA350692) | Marine metagenome, whole genome shotgun sequencing project. | isolation source: water | place: Pacific Ocean | collected 2012-04 | reverse complement strand
CGGACTCAAGGGATCCGTAAATGAAACACGCACCTCTTGAAAACCATGATTCACGTAGAATCTTTGGATGTTCGATACGTCTTGCTGAAGCATTTGCTCATTAAGTTCACCCCTGCGCAAAAACGGAATTAATGTACGAGTGTCAATTTCTGCAAGAAGTTCCTTGTTGGAAAAAGACTGGTTTCCAAAAAACGAAATCCCATTCACGCGAACTCGCGGACCTTCCATAATTTTGTAGATTAAGACAACAGACTCGTCGATTTGTTCACCAGTAAACTCGTCAGTAGATTTTCCATATACAACAATCTCAGAAAATACTTCAACAAGATAATTTCCCTGCTCTTTGTATAGATTCATAATTGCACGCCGCCCACGTTCAATCGCATCCTCATCACGACCAAGACCGGCAAGTACAGGCACAACCGATAAGAGTTCTTTGTCTCCGAGAAGAGTATTTCCAACGACCGAAACTTGGGTAATAATTTGTTGCTCACCAAAAGCGTACACCAAGTGGATAGTGCCATCCTCCTGCAACACAACATTTGCATAAATAGTTTCAAACTCACCAAGATGTGTAAGGGTATACACATCGCCCTCGACAATTTTGGAGTCGTACGGCTGTCCCACAGAAGTCTTGATTAAGTTCAAGATTCGCTGTTCGTCCACTCTATCGAGCCCTTCGAATGTAATTGACGAGATCATGCGATCCTCAATATCTTCCGATGCGTACGAAATTGACGAATGGATGCAGAGGTCTCCCATGAGAAGGAGGAATATTGTGACTAAAATGCGCATCCGTGTGGGCAGGATATATGCCCAAGCAAGCCCCCGCAACCGCAGAAGTGAGTGGAAGTACAATACATCTTTCTCGTAAAGGTACACATCATGACAAGCACACACCAACACATAAAAACACCATTTCACGACTATCACCTTGACAATGGGGCAAAGATGGTTGATTTTGCCGGTTGGGAAATGCCCCTGCACTATGGATCCATTATTGACGAACACCTGCAAGTTCGGAAAAGCGGTGGACTTTTTGATGTTTCCCATATGGGGCGATTGCGTTTCAAAGGTAAGGATAGTTGCAAGATTCTAGACCGACTCTGTACAAGACAAATTCTAGGTATGCAAGATGGTCAAATACGATATTCCGTTGTCTGTAATTCTGAGGGTGGCTGCAGAGATGATGTGTTGGTCTATAAAATCAAAGATTGCGAATATCTAATGGTCTGCAATGGTGCTAACCGCTCGAAAATCCTTGGGCATATTGATGAACATCGAGGTAACTTTGTCTTCAAATTAAAAGATGAAACTGAATCTACCGCGATGATTGCCTTACAAGGACCAAAGGTCATGGATCTGCTTTCCAAGGTATCTTCTGAAATACCAAAATTAAAACGGTACCGTTTCATCTCGAAGAATCTGCTCATTGCAAAACTGCTTATCTCAAGGACCGGGTACACCGGCGAAGACGGCGTAGAGGTTATTCTTCCTGCGAAGTTTGCCAACAAAGCAATTGAAATGATGACACAAAACATGGACGACTCAACCATCGTTTTGCCCTCAGGACTTGGAGCGAGAGACTCCCTTCGCCTTGAAGCTGGCATGCCTTTATATGGGCATGAACTTACAGAAGACATAGACCCGCTTTCTGCTGGGTTAATATTTGCGGTCAAGCTCGACAAAGGAGTTGGTGAAAACGACGCCGAACCCTTTATTGGGCAAGATGCATTACTACAAATAGCCGAGCACGGTTCTGGCAAAAAACTCGTCGGACTTACTCTTGAGGGCAAAAGGAGCCCGCGCCAGCACATGTCTGTCTTGCTTGATGGAACTTCCATCGGTTTTGTGACTAGTGGGTGTCTGAGCCCAACCTTTGGGTACCCCATCGCAATGGCATATATCCGCAGCGATTTTGAAGGCGGCACCGTCTCTGTCGACTTCGGCAAACAACAATTGCCTGCTACAATCGTGCCGTTACCCTTCTACAAAAAATAAAACAGTTCCGCTGGTCGTTTCTAGTACGTGGTCATGCACAAAGCTTGTGTCAATCTCGTAGTAATCGTATCTCATCGCGCAAAATCGCTGCAAGCTCGTAATTTTCATTTTCAATCGCTGCAACTAGACGCTCTTTCAAATCTGCGCGCTCAGACGGTGGCAACTTGGGCACAAGCGCCTCTTTCATTCCTTGCAGCAAATGTACCTCGTTCGATTGTTCCCACTCCTCACCAAGGGCTTGACGTAGTTCTTCAAGCCCAACATCAAGCGCCGCCATCGCTCGTGGGACATTCTCCTCCTCGATTGCCCATTCCGCTGCGGCACGAGCACTCAGGGCAATCACAGAGCCACGAAATTGTTCTAGCGCTTCGCGATCCTGCACATCAACTGCATGATGATGACACAAATCAAACAAGTCCAAATTATCGTTACAATCGCGAATTGTTTCCTTCCAACGAGCAATGGCAAACAATGCTGCGGCTCTGTGTGATCGTTGCACCCCTTCCTCCCTGAGGCGTCGACACATTTCTGGTTCAATGCCTCCATGTGTGCCTCTCTCTTCAAAGAGAGCCAAGAGTGAGGGGAAACCATCCTGCACAAGACCGTCTGGACGACCATACATCTCCATTTGAATCATCCCTAGCTCTATTCGCAATTGAATGAGTTCTCTGCCGTCACTTGACTCGATCAGACGTACATTCAACCTACCTTGTTCATACGCCCACGATTTTAGGATGTTTGAGATATCTTCGTTCTGCATAATCCCTACATCTTACCTAGTGTTCCAATGAGGGTTAGGCACTCCATTCCGATTATGCGGGCGTAATACATCAAACTCCATTGTTTATGTTTCATTAGTGAAGGAATCTCACCGAGTGAAGTAGGGGGAATTAGTCGTTATTCAATTAGGAGACATGCGTGGACCTCGAACTATATTTACATCAGATTAATGAAGTTGCCCTTCTGACGCCAGAAGAGGAAAAGACCCTCGGCTGGCGAATCATCAATGACAGCGACGCAAAAGCGAAAGAACACATGATTCGCGCAAACCTTCGTCTTGTAGTTTCAATAGGAAAACGATATCTCGGTCGAGGTCTCACACTCGCTGATTTAATCGAAGAGGGAAATATCGGACTCATCCGTGCTGTCGAAGGCTTTGACCCTGCCCATGGTGCTCGTTTTTCAACATACGCTTCATGGTGGATAAAACAATCCATCAAACGAATGCTGACAAACGCAACCCAACCAGTACACATACCTGCCTACATGATTGACCTTATCAATCGATATCGGGATACAACCAATCGACTTAAGGATTCATTCAAACACACGCCATCTGCACAGGAAATATCCGAAGCTATGGAAATTCCGCTGAAGAAAATCCACACTATTCGCAGGGCTATGCGAACATGTTCGGGCAAAGTTCCTCGCACGATTGCAGGCGAACCTATGCTACTCTCTGAGGTATTTGAAGATCAAAAGAATCAACGCCCGGACGAAGAAGTTGAACGACGTGAAACTATCAAGGATATTCTTGGCTTCCTCGGACAGCTAGACCATCGAGAAGCTCGGGTATTGCGGCTTCGATTTGGGCTTGAGGGGCAAGACCCACTCACACTGAAAGAGATTGGCGTTGTCATAGGTCTCACGCGGGAACGTGTTCGTCAAATTGAAATCGATTCACTTCGACGATTACGCGAACGGATGCAACACGGAACGCCTCTACATAAGCGACGCGCTTCATGACGGTTCATCAAACGTGATGTTTGTGTATTTGGCTCGAGCTGCTGCATTATATATTGCGACTGTGTGATCCCATCTCGTGTCGTTTGCTGGTTTAATGAGAATAGGATGTGACTCTGCAAACAAGCCAGACGAACCGAATGTGCCAACCTTATTTGTTTGCAAAAACAAAAACAACTCGTCCACCGAAACCAAAGAATCCCACGGACCATCTAGGCGTATTCGAATGTCGGGCAATCTTTCACCAACTGACTCAACGTGTATTATGAGTGGCTCGGTATCGAGAGTAAATGTTTGTCGACGGTCTCTTTCAGGCAAATCCATCGGGAACGATTCCTCTGCCGTTTTAAATTCCGTCGCTACCATAAAATAAATTAATAACAAAAAAACGACATCAATCATCGAGGTGAGATTTAAGCCCATCGAGCTAGCACTGCGTCGTTTGATGATCATTCTTTTCGTTCTCCCTCAATCACAAGTTGAAGACGAGGCGATGAGCCAGTATCTCTGATTGCCTCAATGACTTGGTGTACGTAGGTGTACTTCGTTGTGCGATCGGCACGAAGATGAACCGCAGCAGCGCCTCCCTGTAGGTGTGTATCGACAATGCCGGTAAGTTCTGGCAGTTCTCTCCACGAAAGTTCATGGCCTCCAACCATAACGCCCGCAACTTCCCCATCCATGCTTGGGACAATGTTCACAACCACTTTTTTTTGTGGATCTGGAATGGACGCAACAGCATGCTCAGGTGAAGGCAAATCCATTGAAACCGCATCTCGATCAACAATTTGAGATACCACTACAAAGAAAACGATTAAGAGAAATGTCACATCAATCATTGGTGTCATGTTCGCATTAATGGTCGAAGATGGTTTGCCTCGTCGTGCCATCAACAGGGCTCTAGCGTCTGTGTGGGTTTAGTCACACCGTTTGCTTTTTGTTCAACCGTGACTTGCGATCGTTTTCTTGGTCTAAAACTATTCAAGATTTCTTCTGCTTCTATGGTTGCCTCAACAGTCAGTTCATCAATTTTGTTTCTAATAATCGCGTATCCAGAGAGCGCTGGAATTGCGACAACCAATCCCCAAAATGTTGTTGTCAATGCAGTGCCAATGCCACCTGCGAGCGCAACAGGATCTGCGCTCCCACCAGCTGCAACGATTGCACCAAATGCAAGAATCATTCCATACACAGTTCCAAACAAACCAACCATCGGACTTACTTGCCCAAGCACATTCAATAGTTCAATTCGTCGCAACCTTTTTGTTGCAAGTTCATCCGCAGTCTGTTCAAGCGCACGCATCATTGCTGGAAACCCAAATTTGGCTTCATGAAATGCTGCAACTAAAATACGACCAAGGTAACTATCATCTTTCGCGGCGGCATCAATCGCCTGTTGAAATTTTTTCCTTTTGATATTCGCACGAATTTTTTCCGCCAATGCATCGGGTAACACACTTGGCCTTCGATTGGCAATGGATAAATGTACAATTAATCCAATTCCACACATTGACATCAATAAAAGCAACCACGTAACAGCGCTGCCAAGAAGTTCAATAGAACCATCGTTTCTTCTTGAAACAAAAAACGCTTCTCCGAAACTGTGTTCTCCACTCTCAGCAAGCGCAGTCGTTGCCGTCATTGCGACACAAAACACACCAATTTGTATTAATCTCCGTCTGGCATCCATGCCTGTTTCTCCTTACTTCACTACTTTACCACGCTCAATAAATGTGTACCCATCCTCACCACCATGAATTTCTGCAATCCGTTCCATTATTCCATTTTTGTCTTGCGAAAGATATTGAATACAATTGATTTGAACTCTTCGAAGGCCGTTTCGGCTGTCTATGGGATTCAATTTATCAATCGAAGCAAGTAACTCGTCAGGAAGTACTTCGTATTCACCTTCACCTGTAATATCTTCACTGAGTAAATAAATGACGTCCGGCTTCAACCGAACTGCTGTTTTTAATGCGTCAGTCGGATTGCTATAGCCCGCTGCAACTACTTTTTCTCGAATCCACAACATTGCCTTATCTATATTCGATGGTTTTGCAAAAGCAAGTTTTCCTTTCGGAGGCACTGCTATTGCCTTATTGTTTCTAAAAAACACAATTCCAAATTCTTGCTTCGGATGAAGCAATCGTAATGATTGTTCAAGCTCGTCAAAAACCAAGTTAATGTAGAGCAACATTGTGCCCGATGCATCAACAACATAAACAATTCGTTTTGCTGCTATAGCATCGAGCCCCATAAACTTCACCTCAGTTTCCGGTTTTCGTCTTGCTTGTACTGGGACCTTGTTCGTAGTTGTCACTTCGTGTAACACTGCAAAACCATCAGTGATTGGTTCGGGCATTGGCCGTTCTTTATTTTGCTGTGACTCTATCTGTTCGTGAGCCTCTTCCTTAATTGGCTCATGCGGTAATTCAACTGGTGGTGTTGCTTCTTCCACGATGGGCTGTTCGTGCCACATAGCTGTGACAACTCGTGGGGGCTCCTCTTCTTCTCGTATGACCGACCATGTAATAAAAAAAACAAGAAGACCAACACCAATATGCATACCAACAGAAAGAGTCCAAGCAATTGGACCGCTTATATCAGGGGAGTTTGACGCCTTTCCGTTCATTGAATCGGAGTGCACCTTACACCAGATTTTTCTTATTTCGCTTAATCGCTGCTATTTTTCGTGGAATTTACTTTTTTCTCAGTTGCGATGTTTTTCTGTTTCGCGTCAAGTGAAAATCCACCTGGTCCACCAAAAAGAAGTCCCAACGAAAGTGTAAACAATCCCAAACCTGCAAAAAGTTGAATAAAGCGATGCGAATCATGGGGCCAATCGAACGGATTCATCGTAAACATTCCATGAATACCACCAGAGACAAGATAGATCGCCATCCCAATCGCGATGCAAATAGCCAGAGCAGCGAAGCGTGTAAAAAGTCCAACAAGTAAAAGTACGCCAGCGACAAGTTGCGCAACTGCTGCTGACCAAGCGACAAATATGCCCCAACCACCAAGATTAGGCCATTTCTCATGGATGATCCACACAATGCGATGCACCCCACGAGTTGTTGCATTTGTAATAGGCATAGGAGTTGACTCTACTGAAACGAGTTTGGCAGACTCGACTTTCTCTTCTTCGGCAGGACTGGGTGTTTCCTCGACTTCTGGATCATGCACCTCAATTTCCATCGCCCGAAGACCATCGGCAATAGATGTTCTAATTTCAATTTGACCAAAACAATTTGCCCACCCAGAAGTCAACATCGCCGCAGCGATTACAAGTCGAGCGAGAAGAGGCATTATGGAAGTTGTTGCAAAGTTCGTCATAAAAATGTCTTTGAGAAAGTCTGTTTCACCATATCATATCCGTTCTGCACCACCCAAGCGGGCGTGGCGAAATTGGCAGACGCGCCAGATTTAGGTTCTGGTGGGGTAACACCCGTGGAGGTTCGAGTCCTCTCGCCCGCATTATTCATCATGACGAATTGGAATCCGACATCTTGGCAAGCCAAAAACACTGCACAACAGCCAAATTACGCTGATTCTTCATCGCTCGATGAAACTGTTGCAAAACTCGCAACCCTTCCCCCACTTGTTTCATCCTGGGAAATCGAAAACCTAAAATCTCAACTTGCCGATGCGGCATGTGGCAAGCGATTTTTGCTGCAAGCAGGTGATTGTGCCGAACGTTTCGCAGATTGCGTGCCTGAACGAATAACTGGGCAGTTAAAAGTATTGCTACAAATGTCTCTCGTCTTAGTGCACTCCACTAAAAGACGCGTGATTCGAGTTGGGCGACTTGCTGGGCAATACGCCAAACCCCGTTCAAGCGATATGGAAGCTATTGATGGTGTTACGTTACCAAGTTACCGAGGTGATTTAGTTAATGATATTGCCTTTTCTGAGATTGCACGAACACCGAATCCAAACCGATTGCTTCGGGGGTTTGAACGAAGTGCAATGACAATTAACTTTGTGCGCGCACTTATTGATGGGGGCTTTGCAGATTTGCATCATCCTGAATATTGGGATTTGGGTTTTGTTGACCATTCGCCAAAAGCAAGTGAGTATCAGGCCATTGTTGCATCCATCGCTGAGAGTTTACGTTTTATGGAAACGCTTGCAGGCGAAGCGGTTGGGGCAATTAACCGTGTCGAATTTTTCACGAGCCATGAGGGACTGCATTTACATTACGAACAAGCGCAAACTAGGCAAGTTCCAAGGCGCGATGGTTGGTATAACTTATCGTGCCATTTTCCATGGATTGGCGCCCGTACAACCGACTTGGATGGTGGACACATAGAATTCTTTCGTGGGATTGCCAACCCAGTCGGTGTCAAAATTGGAACACATGACGTTGAGATTGAAAAACTTCTAGATGTATTGCATCCAAACAACGAGCCGGGTCGTCTTACATTGATTCATCGATACGGCGCAGAGAGTATTGCGGATGAACTTCCAAAACTTCTCGATGCGGTGCAAGCAACCGGCAAACAAGTCTTGTTTATCAGTGACCCAATGCACGGCAACACGAAGAAAACCGAAAGCGGAATCAAAACAAGAAACTTCGATTCAATCCTATCCGAACTTGAACAATCGATTGATATTCATACAAGTATGGGTTCAGCACTCGGCGGCGTTCATGTTGAAGTCTGTGGACAGAACGTGACGGAATGCACAGGTGGCGCACGCGGCCTTGATGAATCAGGCCTTGGGGATGCCTACGAAACGCTCGTCGATCCACGGCTCAATTACGAACAATCTATCGAACTCGCCATGCTTGTCGGCCAAAAACTAGGATGATTAAATAACCGAGGGTTAATTAATCTCGGTACAATCCCCGCCAATGTCGTCAAACCAAGAGCAAATAGTTATTTCGGGAATTGGCGTCATCACGTGTTTTGGCGTTGGAATCGATGCACTTTGGGATGCCATGATGGAAGGAAGAACGGGCATTCATCGTATTGAACGGTTCGACCCAAGCGGATTTACCAGCCAAGTCGCTGGCGAACTCGCAGAAGATGCCTTCAACGTTCGAAAAGTCGTTCCAAAAAGCCACAGAAAGGCGACCAAGGTAATGTGCCGTGACACCGAACTTGCGGTGGGTGCAGCAGCGAAAGCCATAGCAGACGCTGGCTTAACAACTGCTGGCACAAGCGATGAAACCCCAACGCTTCCACCAAATCGAGTTGGTTGCCACATCGGCGCAGGATTGATTTCTGCCGAACTCAACGAACTTAGCGCAGCCCTCGTCACAAGTCAAACAGATGATGGTACGTTTGACCTCGCTCATTGGGGAGGCGAGGGTATGCAAAATCTCACACCACTGTGGCTCCTTAAATATTTACCCAATATGCTTGCATGCCACGTTACCATCGTGCACGATTGCCAGGGACCTTCCAACACCATTACATGTTGCGAGGCGTCAAGCGGCTTATCTATTGCTGAGTCAAGACGTGTCATTCGACGAGGGGATGCGGACGCTTGCCTTTCTGGTGGAGCAGAAGATCGCATCAATCCACTCGCGCTGTACAGACAACATTGTACCGATCGACTTGCAGAGTCTGATGGATCGGGCAACATGAGTACTCTTGTGAAACCGTTTTCAGAACAAGCAAGTGGCACCATTGTTGGCGAAGGCGGCGGCATCTTGATTGTTGAATCAAAAACATCGTGCGATGCACGCAACGGCTCCACGTGGTGTACCATCGATGGGATCGGTTGCAGACAATCGTTCACAAATTCTCCGCTTGAAGGAGACCCAAAAGCAATTGAATCTGCAATCAAAAAAGCGCTTGTCGAAGCGAACTGCAAAGCGAGCGACATCGATTTTATCGTGCCACTTGGCGCTGGTATTCAACAACTTGACAACGCAGAGTATGAAGGCCTCGCTGCAATTTTCGGAGATTCGCTTTCATCCATCCCGACCATTACAACTATTCCATATACCGGAAATTGTATGGCTGGCAATGGTGCAATTGCCATCAGCATCGCAGCAAAAGCAATCAAGGAACAAACAATGCCTTCAAGACTTGGCGCAACAGAAACTCCGGGTATAAACGCCGAGCGTTGTGATGCACAACAAATGCAAGTGAACAGAGGACTTATCGTTACACCAAGTGAAGGTGGTCAATGCGTTGCGATTATTCTTGGAAGAATGGAAGCAAAAACATGACAAGAGTCGTCATAACAGGTATGGGTTGGATAACACCGCTTGGCAACAATCTTGATTCCGTTTGGAAACGAATGTGCAACGGCGAGTCCGCGATTGCAACCATTAATCGTTTTGATGCTTCAAGTTTTCCGACCAAGTTTGCGGGGCAAGTTTGTGATTACGATTGGAAAAACTTTGTCAACAATGCTTCCATCCACCATGAGCCTGCGATGAATTCGCAATTTGCTCTGGGCGCAGCAAGACAAGCGTGGGAACAATCTGGACTTGGAGACTGCGACAACCTAAACCTCGACCGAGCAGGCATCTATCTTGGTGCGGGTGAAGGCGTTTTGGATTTTTCAGCGCACTCCATGATTGACACTCGTTCTTGGGATGTTGAAGATGGAAAGATCGATGCAGTTGCTTGGGCAAAATTCGCAAGCGACCAATTGGACGAATGGGGTGAAGTAGAGCAAGAACCCAACATGCCGCTTTGGCACGTTGCAAAAGAATATGGTTTACAGGGCCCTGCATTCAATTGCTTAACTGCCTGCGCAGCTAGCACGCAAGCAATTGGTGAAGCGGTCAGTGTATTGCGTGCTGGTGATGCCGATGTCATGTTCAGCGGTGGAGCGCACACCATGTTGCACGCCCTTGGCATAACTGGATTCAACCGTTTAACTGCCCTTTCCACATTCGACGGCGACCCCAAGAAGGCGTCTAAGCCATTCTCTAAGGATAGGGGTGGCTTTGTCATGGGTGAGGGCTCCGGAATGCTCATTCTTGAGACGCTTGACCACGCACTTGGTCGCGGCGCAACTCCACTTGCAGAAGTTGTTGGCTTTGGTTCAAGCGCAGATGCATACCGCATTACCGATTT
>PVBE010954544.1_pt1 | contig 10787 bp, 9 predicted proteins | sample 1631181 | NCBI WGS metagenome assembly PVBE01 (sample SAMN08397723, study PRJNA350692) | Marine metagenome, whole genome shotgun sequencing project. | isolation source: water | place: Pacific Ocean | collected 2012-04 | reverse complement strand
CTCGTTGGCGCGCGCGACCACGGACTTCAGGGCATCGAGGAGCGGCCCGTCGGCCAGGGCTCGGAGGGGTTGCGGGGTCGTCATGGGATCCTGCCTCCTGCTGTCTATCTCGTTTATATCATGGGTTTTTTCGGCTTCCGGAGCCGCCGCAGGAGCGTCGCGACGACCAGGCGCCAGACCCGAAGGTCGGCCGGGCCGCCGGGCGGCGTCGAGCGGCCTCCCAGGGTGGCTACGGCGCATGAAACAAGGGGGAGCGTCGATCTTGGCCGCTGGAGCCCTGAACGCTTGTCAAGGACATTCGCTCGCCACGTGCGTCTTTCCTGACCCACAGGCTTGTCCGGCACGGCCCGACAAGGTCAACTCTCCCTGGGGAGAGCTGGCCCTCCGGCGTCGCTGTCCCGGGACATGGCCCGTTCGCTGATCCGAGGGCCAACCAGAGCCACGGTGCGCCTGGTCCGGCACGGCCCAACTCGCTCCGGGGAGAGCTGGCGCTCGGGCGTCGTTCCTTCAGGACATGGGACGTTCGTGGCACCGAGCCCAATCGGGGCCACGGTCCGCCCTCGCTCACCCGCCCTCATGGCCTCTACCGGGAGAACTCGACCATCCTGGACTGGGGGGCGGTCTGGGACGTCCGTGACGACCCGGTCTTCGGCCCCGACGCAGACCGCGGTCTGCGCGGCCCGGAGGTCCTCGTGATGAGTCCGGCGAACGTACCGACGCCGCCGCAGATCGGGGTCATCAGCAACGGAGCAGTGATGGGCGGCGGCTACGCGGCCGAGGCGATGGTCCGCGTATGGGTCCGGGGGGTCCAGTCGGCAGAGGTCTACGTGGACGGGCTCCTCCCCGGAGAGCTCCTGCACGCGGTCGAGCTCTGCTGGCCGGCGGGAGAAACGACGGTCGTCGGCGCTACGGTCGTGATCCAAGGATCTGGCGAGAGGGTCGATTGCGTCGCCCTCGACTGCGACGATGAAAGCCCCAGGCTGAACCGGCGCTGCGACTGCGGGGAGCAGAATGACTGCGATCGCGACGAAAGCTGCAGGCCGCGCCACGTCTGCCGCGAGGGTCTGTGCGTGGGGGAGTTCGAGGGGTGACGGGAGTGGTCGGGGCTTCAGGCGGCCGTGGAGATCACCGAGGCCCTGCGAAGGCTCGACGCGGCGGACCCGCTCAGGTACGACTTCGCCCTTTCGCACCTCGGCATCCTCGGACAGTGTCCCAGTCGCCCCGATCCCATGCTCTGCGCGCCGTGTCCGTTGCGGCCGGCCTGTCGTTGCTGGTCTGCGCTTGCGACGAGCCCACCCGCGATAAGCCCACCGACCCTCTGAGCGAGGCTCTCGACCAGGCGGTCCCGGTGGAGCTGAGCAGCTTCTGCGGCCGGTACCTGGGCACGATCTGCAACCGGCAGCTGGACTGCGGGCGGTTCGGCGAGGTGCCCAACCCGTACGATCCCTGCGAGGAGTGGGTCCTCGCGCAGCAGGCAGACTGCGAGGCCCACTGGCTCACCCTGCCGGCGGCGGGCATGGCGACCTACAGCCCCGAGGAGGCGGGGCGCTGCCTGACCCTGCTTCGGGTCGGCCTGTGCGGCGACGTCTTTGACGACCCCGCGTTCACCCACCGCTGCGTCCGGCGGGCCTTCACCGGCGCCGGCGCGGACGGCGATCCCTGCCACGCCGATCTGGGCTGCCAGGCCGGGCTCGTGTGCGACCTGAGCGACGCCTGCCCGGGCCGCTGCGTCGCCGAGCCGGAGTCCCCGCCCCTCGGCCTGATCGAGGGAGCGGGCTGCGGAGGTGAGCTGGGCAGCTGCGGGTTCGGGCTGTCCTGCTTCGGCGGCGCGTGCGCCCGCCCGCGCGGCAAGGGCGAGGCGTGCGGCGAGGAGATCGGCGGCTGCGACGAGTTCAGGACCTGGTGCCAGCTCGAGGGCGAGGCGGTCGCCGGCACCTGCGTCGACCTGCCGACCGCCGGACAGGAGTGCGGACTTGGGCAGGGCGAGCGGTGCGCCGGGGCCAGCTGTGATCCCGGCTTCGGGTTCTGTTTCACGCCCCCACGGGCCGCCGAGGCCACCTGCGACCCGAACACCCCCGAGGTCTGCGACTCGTGGAGCTGTAGTGAGCTTCGGCAGTGTGACCCCGTGGGGTGGCCGTTCCCGGCCTGCCCAGTGCCGGCACCGGAAGAGTAGCCTGCGGAACAGCCCCTGGATGGCGGGGGTTGACTGCGCCTCGACCAAGCTCTAAACCCCTGGCGCCTTCAGGTTCCTGGAGGCGATTCGAACCCCCAGAAGAAGGGACTGTCGCGTGATCGAGGTCAGCGGTCTCACGAAGTACTACGGCGAGCACCGGGCGGTGGATCGGGTGGACTTCGCCATCGAGCGCGGAAAGGTGGTGGGCTTCCTCGGCCTGAACGGGGCGGGCAAGACCACCATCCTGCGCATGCTCGCCGGCGACCTCGAGCCGTCGGCCGGCTCCATCGTGGTCGACGGCCACGATCTGCTCGGCGATCCCCAGGGCTACCGCCGCCGGGTCGGGTTCCTGCCCGAGTCCGTGCCGGTCTACCCGGACATGACCGTCCGGGAGTACCTGCGGTACGTCGGCGCTCTGCGCGGCATGGCCGGCGCAGCGCTGGACCAGCGCATCGACGAGGTCGCCGCCCGCGTGGACGTGTCCGACCACGTGGACGTGCCCATCGACAACCTGTCCCACGGCTACACCAAGCGGGTCGGGATCGCCTCGGTGATCGTGCACGACCCCGACCTGGTCATCCTGGACGAGGCGATCAGCGGGCTCGATCCCAAGCAGATCGTCGAGATGCGCTCGCTCATCGCCGGCCTGGCCGGCAACCACACCGTGCTGGTGTCGAGCCACATCCTCCCGGAGATCAGCCAGACCTGCGACGAGATCCTCGTGGTGCGCGACGGCGCCATCGCCGCCCGCGGCAGCGAGGCCGAGCTCATGGCGCGGTTCGTCCAGTCCAACGCGGTCAACTTGGATGTGCGCGGATCCCGCGGCGACATCCTCGAGGCCATCGGCGGCGTCGACGGCGCCGAGCCGAGCTTCGAAGGCGAGTCCGACGGGGTGTGGACCGTGCGGGTGCAGGCGCAAGGTGACGTTCGCGAGGATCTGGTCGCCGCCTGCGTGTCCGCGGGGCTCGGCGTGCGGCGCATCGACGTGGCCGAGGGGGAGCTGGAGGCCGCGTTCCTGCAACTGTCCGAGGGCACCTCGGGCGACAGCGAAGGGGGTCGGTGATGGGCGTCGTGCTGACCGTGACCAAGAGGGAGCTGTCCGCGTACCTGCGTACGCCGATGGGCTTCGTGATCGCAGTCGCCGTCCTGGCGGTCGACGGGCTGCTGTTCAACGGCTTTGCGCTCCGGGCGGGCAAGCGGCTGTCCACCGAGGTCCTCAAGGACTTCTTCTACTTCAGCAGCGGCACGACGATGATCGCGTCGATCCTGCTGTCGATGCGCCTGTTCGCCGAGGAGGTCCAGACCGGCACCCGGGTGCTGCTGCGCACCGCGCCGGTCACCGACACCCAGGCGGTGCTCGGCAAGTACCTCGCGGCCTGGATCTTCCTGGCTGCGGTCACCCTGCTGACCCTGCCCATGCCGCTGCAGGTGATGATCCACGGCAAGGTCTCCGCCGGGCACCTGCTGGCGGGCTACTCGGGCCTGCTGCTGGTCGGGGCGGCGACCCTGGCCATCGGCACCTTCGGCTCGGCGTTGGCCAGCAACCAGGTGGTCGCTGCCATCACGTCGACCGCCGTGCTGGTGGTGCTGCTCGTGTGCTGGCTCGTGGCCAAGGTCGTCGAGCCCCCCATCAGCGACGTGCTGGCCCACCTGGCGTTCTACGACAAGCACTTCGTCGGCTTCATGCAGGGCGTCCTGCACGCCCGGGACGTCGTGTACTACCTGTCGATCGCGTACCTGTTCCTGCTGCTGTCCTCGTGGGTCCTCAAGGCGAGGCGGTGGGCATGATGGGCGGGATCTTCTCGGAAGGCCGGGGCCGGACCCTGGCGTACGTCGTGGGCTGCGTCCTGCTCTTCTTCGGCGAGCGGATGTTCGCCGCCAGCACCGGCCCCCGGCTGGGGCTCGACGCCGTGGGCGCCGTTGCGGTGCTGATCTCGCTGGCGCTGCGCTGGCGCGACGTGGCCGGGCTCGGCGCCAACCTGTCCGGGGTCCAGCGCCCCCTGGCCCTGTTCCACACGCTGTCCGTCGCCGGCCTCGGGCTGTACGCCCTGCAGGTCGGCGAGGTGCGCGACCTCCTGGGCATGGCTGCGGCGGGCGGGGCCGAGCGCGACGTGTTCGGCGTCGCCCTGGCGGTGCTCTGGCCCATCGTCTGGCTGGCGGGCGCCGCACCCATGGCGCTCCTCGAGCAGGCGGCGGCGCCCATGCGCCGGGCCGAGTCGGTCGAGGGGCGGCGGGTGTCCGAGGCGGCGCGGGCGGGGCTGTCCATCGCCCTGGCCGCGGCGTTCCTGTTCGTGGGCAACTACCTGGCCACGCAGCACGACTCGAAGGTCGACCTGGCCTACTACCGGACCGCCCGCCCGGGCAGCGCCACGGTCGCCCTGGTCAAGAAGCTCGAAGAGCCGGTGCACGTCTACCTGTTCTTCCCCAAGGCCAACGACGTGCTCGAGCAGGTCCAGGGCTACTTCGACGAGCTCGCCAAGCACACGGGCAACCTCAAGGTCGAGGTGACCGACCGGCTGCTTCGGCCGGGCCTGGCCAAGCAATACCAGGTGCGCCAGGACGGCACCGTGGTCCTGGCCCGGGACAAGAAGAAGGAGCGATGGCGCATCGGAGTGAAGCTCACGACCGCTAGGCGCGACCTGGCGAAGCTCGACGGTGAGTTCAACAAGCGGCTGTCCAAGGTGGCCTCACCGGAGCGCTTCGCCTACCTGGTCACCGGCCACGGCGAGCTCAACAACCCGGACCGCAGCGAGGACTCCCTCGCCAAGGCCCGCGACAAGGCGGCCCGTCGGGTGCTCGAATGGCAGGGGTACAAGGTCAAGACGCTGGGGCTGGCCCAGGGGCTCGGCACGGCCGTCCCCGAAGACGCAGGCCTCGTCCTGGTCCTGGGCGCGCAGTCGGCGCTCATGCAGGCCGAGGGCGAGACCCTGGCCAAGTACGTGCGGGGAGGCGGCCGGCTGCTGCTGGCCATCGAGCCGAGCCCCGAGGCGGTGCCTGAGGACCTGCTCGAGGTGCTGGGGCTGCGCTACGGCGACGGCATCCTGACCCACGACAAGGTGCACCTGCGCCGGCGGTTCGACGCCTCGGATCGTCAGCTGCTGCCCAGCAACTCGTTCAGCTCCCACGGCTCGGTGCGGTCGCTGTCGCGGGACTCGAGGCACCTGGCGGTCGTCGTCGACCGGGCGGGCCACCTCGAGCGCCTCGTCGGCCCGCTGGGCGCAAAGGGCATCAAGGTCGAGTTCACCGTGCGGACGATCACCGGCACCTGGGCGGACACCAACGGCGACCGGGAGTACCAGCCCGGCGAGAAGAAGAAGACCCGCCATATCGCCGCGGCGGTGACCATCCCCAAGCCCAAGGGCGCCGCCGACAAAGGCGAGGACGCCAAGGAGGCGGTGGACGGCCGTGCGGTGGTGTTCGCCGATGGCGACGTGGTGAGCGACTCGCTCATGGGGGCCAAGGGCAACGTGGTCCTGTTCGCCGACGGCCTGCGCTGGCTGCAGGGCGAGGACGACCTGGCCGGGACCATCGAGAGCGAGGCGGACGTGGCGGTGGAGCACACCAAGGAGGAGGACGCCTTGTGGTTCCACGGCACGGTCTTCGCCATGCCGCTGTTCATCGGCACCCTCGGCTGGTTCCGGATTCGCCGACGTAGGAGGCAGGCATGAGCGCCGGCGCCCGATCGCGTGGTGCTGAGATCCACGGCGCGCTGCTCGTCGCAGCGCTAGGCGCCGCCTGGCTGTCGTGGACCTCCGACCAGGAGCAGCCCGCCAAGCAGGGCGAGGTGGCCCTGTGGGACCTTGGCGGCAAGGACGTGGTCACCGCGGTGCACTGGGAGGCTGAGGGTCGCAAGGTGGTCCTGGACCGCAAGGAGGACGCCGGCGGCGTCTTCGTGTGGGGGCAGACCGAGCGCGAGCGCAAGGTCAAGCCGGCGTCCAAGCCGACGGCGACCTCCCAGCCGACGTCGCAGCCGGCCGACAAGCCTGCCGACAAGCCCGCCGACAAGCCCGAGGCCAAGCCCGAGGCCAAGCCGGCTGAGGCCGCCGCAGCCGCGGGCGGGGAAGGGGAGGGGGAGGCCGAAGAGGCCGAGCCCGCCAAGGTCGAGATCGACACCAAGGTGTTCCGAGCCAACGACCGTGCGGTCGAGCTGTTCGCCAAGCTCGCCAAGCCCATGGCCAAGCGCTCCCTGGGACCGCCGACGGACGAGCAGCTCGAGGAGCTCAAGCTCAAAGAGCCCGAAGGCAAGATGACCGTGATCGCAGGCGGCAAGACCAAGCGGCTGGAGGTCGGGATGATGGCCTACGGCGGCGGGCTGCGTTACGTCCGCGACCCCGAGGCGGGCGTCGCCTACGTGGTCGAGGCCAAGCTGGTCGACGACCTGAAGTGGGCCGACAGCCGGCTGGTGGAGCGGGCGCTGCACACCTTCAAGGCCGACGACGTCGCCACCTTCACCGTCACGGCCAAGGGCGAGACCAAGGCGTTCACCCGGGAGACCGACGACACCGCCGGCACCTGGCTGGGCAAGCTCTTCCGCCTGCGCGCCGACCGGTACGTGGCCCCGGACGACAACCTGCACAACCTCGAAGGCGACGTCGCCGAGGTCGAGGTCCTCAAGGCCTCCATGAAGACCGCGGACGGCGAGGCCGGCGACATGCGCCTCACCCGCTTCGGCGAGGGCACCGAGGCGCGCTGGTACGCCGTGACCGAGCGCACCAAGGGCCGCGTGGGAGTCAGCCGCTACCAGGCCGACGAGGTGGCCAAGGACCTGGACGGGCTGTTCCCGGTGGAGTCTCCCGCACCGTAGCCGGGGTCAGGAGGACAGGGCGACGGAGGCGAAGCTCACCGTCGACGGGCCCGTGGGGTCTTCCGCCTGGCCGTACTGCAGCAGCTCGCCGGAGGTGGCGCCGCTGATGCGGACCGTCATGTAGATCGGCGCGAGCCCACAGATGCGGCGGGCGTCGTCGTCGGCCGTGACATCGTCGAAGAACCCGTCTGCGTCGCCATCCAGGCAGCACTGCAAGCTGCGGCGGTCGTCGACGTTGAGCTTGTCGAGCTCGGCGGGCGTGGGTGGCGCGGCGTCGCCGAAGCGGGGCCCGATGTGGGCCAGGTCCGCCCCGGCGATGATGATGGCGGACTCGCCGCGCGCCGCCAGGGCGTCCCGCACGGCGGTGACCATCGCCTCCACCCGGGCGCTGTCGGCGGGGGCGGCGGCGTCCTCCATCCAGTGGTGGAACGACCCGCACAGGATCGGGACGATGCGCAGGTCCGGCGCCTCGGCCTCGGGGAACAGCTTGCGCAGCCAGACCGCCTGGAACTCGATGGAGTGCTCCTGGCGGTGGGCGTACTCGCCGGCGAACCACTCCTGCCCGTCGCAGCGGGCCACGATGTCGTCCACCAGGGCCGTGTCGCAGGGCACCGCGCCCAGGGGCGTGTCGTAGCCCTTGCGGGTCAGGCCGAACAGGCCGTCGCAGCCCGAGTGCGAGGTGCCGAAGACCACGAAGAGCCTGGCGCCGCCTGCCCGCTCTGCCAGGGCCCGGTAGGCGTGGGCATACGCCGGCCCGCCGCGTTGGTAGTCGATGTGTGGCGCGATCAGCCCGCTGATGGGCGCCGCGGCCGAGCTGTCCTCGGGCGGGGGTGCGGGCGGACCGTCCGGCCCGCCCGCATGGGTCCAGAAGGCGTCGAGGAAGGCGTGCAGCTCGTCGGCGTCGTCGGGGTAGGACGCCCCGGCCAAGGTCGCCGGGCGGTTGGTCAGCGCTGCGTACTCGTCGAGCTGCGACTGGCGGGCCGCCTCGAAGTGAGGGCTGTCGAGGAAGAGGGCCTCGTCGAGGGCCTCGACCATCCCTTCGATGTGCTCGCTGTCCACCAGCTGGCCCGTCACCCGCATGATGTGGCCCTGGATGTCGCGCACGTCGTTGTCGCCATCCATGTGGCGCAGCACGAGCAGGGCGGCGGGGGTGACGACGAGGGTCTCGTCGCTGACCCCGCTGGGGTCCCGAAGGGCGATCATCTCGCCCCCCTCGGGGTTCTGTACCGGGAACATGTCCAGGTACCGCAATCTAGGCTTGGCGGGCGGCATGTTCATGGCGCCCGCCAAGCCTATCAGGGTTGGCCGTGAGGTGGCCCGGTCCAGGTTGCTAGTACGCCGTGCAGTAGTCGTCCGAGTCGCAGAAGGCCCCGGCGCCGCAGTCGAAGTCCTCGACGCAGGGCAGCGCCTCGCACAGGGCGTCCTCGGTGCACCATGCGCCGGCGGAGCACTCCCAGTCGCCGGCGCAGCCGTACTCGACCACGTCCTCCTCCCAGCACAGGCCGCCCCCGTCGCAGAAGAAGCCGGGTCCGCAGTCCAGGTCGTCCCAGCAGCCGTCGTCGACGTAGCAGTACCCGTCCAGGGCGCACTGCTCATCGGACATGCAGTCCCAGTCGGAGAAGCAGGCCTCCTCCTCGTAGATCTCGCAGACGCCGTCGCTGGCGCACCAGCCGTCGGGGCCGCACTCCCAGTCGTCGAGGCAGCCGCCGTCGGTCCAGATGATGACCTCTTCGTCGGGCGCCTCCTCCACCACGATGACCTCGGGCTCTTCGTGGATGATGACCACGTCCGGGCCGCCGCCGCGGGGACCGTCGGTCTCCTCGATGATGACGACCTCGCCGCCGGAACCCCGGCGATGGGTGCCTGGCCGGGCCTCGACGATGCACCCGGAGGCGAGCGCCGACAGGGTGGCGAGAGCGGAAAAGGTGAGCGTGAGGTTGTTGAGCTTCATGATGTCCTCCATTGGCACCCCCTTTCCAACGCAACCGGTGTGCCATCGTGCAACCCACTGAAATGACTGGGACCCTGATCGGGTGTCGCGCGGATCCGTTCGCCCCCGCGCGGCTGGGTTGTCCCGGATGGGACGCCACAGGCAGACTTCGCCCGTGACCCGCCTCGCCCACCTCGCCGTTGTTGTCGCCGTCGCCGTCGCCGCGCCGCTTGGGTCGTCGCCTGCGTACGCCGCGAAGCCGGCCAAGAAGGCGAAGAAGCTAGCCAAGAAGGGCACCAAGCTCCTCAAGAAGAAGAAGTGGTCCAAGGCGGCGGAGGTGTTCGACAAGGCGGTCGCGCTCGATCCCAAGCCGGCGTACCAGCTGGGGCTCGGCAAGGCGCTGGAGGGCGACGGGCGCGTGCAGGACGCCTGGGAGCGGTACCAGGCCTGCGCCGACGCCGAGCCCGCCTGCGCGCGTGGCGTGGACAGGGCGGCCAAGGCGCTCGGAAAGACCCACAACCAGCTGGTCGTCAGCGCGACCCCGCAGGGCGCGCGGGTGCGCCTGGACAGGGGCGGCAAGACGGTGACCGCCGGCCCGGCCCCGCTGACCGCGTGGGTCGAAAAGGGCAGCTGGCGCCTGCACGTCACCATGCCCGGCCTGTCGCCGGATCGCAGGGAGCTGTCCGTGCCCGCGGGGCGCAAGCTCCAGATCGCGGCGAAGCTCCGCAAGCCGCCGGACAGCCCCTGGAGCGCGGCGCTGCTGCAGCCGCCCAAGGGCGAGCCCGACGCCGCCGCCGGGGCCGCCTACGAGGCGAAGGGCAAGGCCGCCTACGCCAAGAAAAGGCTGTCCGACGCGGTGGCCGCCTTCAAGCTGGCCTACGAGGCTGACCCGCAGGCGAAGTACCTGTTCAACGTGGGGCGCGGCTACGAGCAGCTGGGCGAGCTGCCCAAGGCCGTGGGCTTCGTGGAGCGCTACGTCGACGAGGCCACGGACGACGCGCAGCGCATGGACGGTCGGCGGTTGCTCGAGATCCTGCGCCGCAAGCTCGCCGACGAGTGGGGCAGCCTCGTGGTCAACGCCCTGCCTCCGGGTGCGGCGATCCAGCTGACCCAGGGCAAACGCATGGAGTCCGGAGCGACGCCGCTCGTGCGCTGGCTGCCCGTCGGGGCGTGGGAGCTCGAGGTCTCCGCCGAGGGCCACGTGGGTCGCAAGTGGAAGGTCGAGGTCAAGGCCGGCAAGTCCAGGAAGCTGGACGTGAAGCTCGAGGCGGTGGCCAAGCCCCTGCCGCCCAAGCCGCCGCCGGTGGAGATGCCGCCGCCGCCGCCGGACGCGTCCGGGGCCGGGGCGGATGCTGGCTCGTCGACGCTGGGCTGGGCGCTGGTCGGCACGGGCGCCGTGATGCTCGCGGCGGGCGGGTTCTTTGGGCTGCTCGGCACCCAGGGCAACGACGACGTGGACGCGCTGGGTGACGGATCGACGTTCATGGACGACGCCCGGTCCAAGCACGACGCCGCCCAGAACAAGCTGCTGCTGGCCCACGGGCTGGCGGGCGCGGGGCTGGTGGCGGCGGGCGTGGGGACCTGGATGCTGCTGCAATGGTGAGGGCCCGGACCGGGATCGCCGGGGCGGCCACTGGGGTGGCGCTGTTCGCCCTGATGGCCCTGGGGTCGAGCTGCGGGCTTCGGGACTTCCCCGAGGACAAGCTGGTGTTCCGCTGCGACGCCGAGCACGAGTGCCCCAGGGGGCAGGGGTGTGAGGCCAACCGCTGCGTTCCTGAGGATCAGGTGGGGCAGGGCGAGGGTGAAGGCGAGCTGCCGGGGGAAGGGGAGGGAGAGGGAGAGCGTGCGGGTGCGGGTGCGGGTGAGGGTGAGGGTGAGGG
>PVBE012747140.1_pt1 | contig 10789 bp, 9 predicted proteins | sample 1631181 | NCBI WGS metagenome assembly PVBE01 (sample SAMN08397723, study PRJNA350692) | Marine metagenome, whole genome shotgun sequencing project. | isolation source: water | place: Pacific Ocean | collected 2012-04 | reverse complement strand
CTCCAGAACAAGGAACTCCTCCTGCGAGTCATCTCCTCCGTCACGGCGAGACTGAAGCCGCATTCCAAGGAACTCCGCCACGCCGTGCGCACGATGCACCACATGGTCGCCAGCGGAGATCTCAACAAATGCGTCCAGTTCACGCCTAGCCCCGACACCATGCACCCGCCGCCGCACCTGGTATCGATGAACAATCTCGTGGTAGGGAATGAACTGAACCGAACACCCGGCATCATCCCAGACGAAGCCGCGATGCAGATACCCCTCGACGACGCTGACGCCTTGCGGCATTTCCCCGAGGAGTTCCCGGAGTCTTGCCGCATCTCCGGACTGTTGACACACCAGCATGAGCTGATGATGGGCTGCCCGTTGACGAATGTCCTCCATCGCCTCGGCTGCTTGATCTGGAAATGGCGGCAGTGACGACACCGGGAGCTGCAATGCAGGCGCGTCAAGGCCCGATCCAATCATGCACACACCTTCGCAGCGAGACACGAACGCCGCTTGAACGTCCTCGATGTCGGCAATCCAACCTCCTCCGGCAACTCGATCGGAATACGATCTCGCCTGCTCCTTGATTTCTACCGGATCATCAAGAACAACCGTCCAGCGGTGATCGAGCAGTTCGGGAAGGATTCCATGAACACCCGAATCGTCAGCCTCTGCACCGTCAAGGCCGCTCCCTCCCACGACCAAGTCGACGCGGTCGAGACGGTGGGCCGACCCCATCGTGTCCAGATCAATTGCGTGGAGCGACTCCACTTCATCACCAAACACATCCATCCGGGCCGGTTCGCCAACTTCGGGGAACAGATCGATGACGTCACCACGAACGGCAAATTCGCCGGGTCGTTCGACAGTTGCCGCACGCACCCACTTTGCCCGGGTCAGCCATGCGATCAGCGCGGATTGGTCCAGCGTGTCGCCGACCCGAATCGTTCGAAGCTGATCACCGAGATCCTCAGCATTCGGGACCGGCTGCATCAGCGCGGCCACTGGAGCAACCACGATTGTTTCTGACATCGACGCGATATCGCGAACAACGCACAGCCGCTCGGCAATCAAATCGGACCTCGCCGTAGTTTCACCCGGAAGTGTCTCCAAGGCCGGGAAGCGGATGGCATTGACTCCGCGTGCAGAGAGCTCCTCAATCGCCTCGTCCGCCTGATCAAGGTGCGCCGTCACCAGCAATCGCGGCGCCACCCGCTTCGCCGAGACTGCTGCAAGGATCAGGCAAGTCGAAGAGCCAGCTCTTCCCTGCACCGACACCACTCCAGATCGCATCACCGAGTCGATGCGTTGAATCACAGGCGCCTCGTCAATGATGCGATGCCAACTTTCCTTTGCTGGCACAACTACCACCGAACACATTCCGCGATTCGCGTAGCCAACACGGACCCGACACCATCAACCCGCGGCAAGTCGAATGGGTGGGTCAATACTCGGTTAGATCCACAGATCGCCAAACGCTGCGCCAGTACCGGCCCAACACCCGGTATCAGTCGCCACATCGAGGGATCCCTAGACTCCGGATCGATCACGCCTATCTCACCCCAACCAACCTCCGGCAAGGATTGTGACGCGCGACCCTCCCACAATGCGCCTACGGCCAGAATCAGGCACACCAGCACGACACAGCCATGCACGCCACGACGGCCACGCCACGCGGTACGAGCCATCATGGATCCTGTGACTGAGACGGTTGGCCCAGGGGCTTGGAGAGCTTCTTCCGCCAACCGACGAGTTGCCTGAGTACCTGCTTGGCGGCGCCTCGTTCAGAAATGAGACCAGCAGTTGGAGGGCGCGTGTCAACATGATCAAACAGATCGGTCCAGATGATTGACTCGACATGCGGCTTGGAGAGAAGTATGGGAAGCACCCGGTTGGCCCACTGGCTTTGAAGCGTCTCGCTCCACGCTTCCCGCCAACGTCCCCCTTTCCCTGCCGCATCGACCGAGGGAACTCCGAGATCTGTCACCAGAACACGAAGATCAAGCAGGAGATACCGATCGAGCAGCCGGCTGACTTCCATCAAGTCACGCATGGGCCTTCCATCTTCACCGTCCCCGAGTTGAAGCCTCAATCCGACGCCATCAAGTCGAACCCCAGACTGCACGAGTTGTTCCAAAAACATCCACGGCGACAACGCGTCGGCGTGCTTGAACATGTACTCACTCCACGGCTGCTCAATCTCGATGATGACCCGCCGACCGCGATGCCCTTCTCGAACAAGGAGCGCAAGGGTGCGGGCCAAGTCGGCCATGTCCTTGGGCTTCAAGGAAATCGACGAATTCGTATTGAAGCCGGTGCCGATCGACCACATGCCGACATGGTCGCCGTACCGCGCGACAACTCGCTCAACATGCTCATAAGCCAGATCTCGGAAGTGTTCGAAAGACACTGCTCGGCTTGCCACCCAGCCAGGCAGGCCGTGCCGACCGAGATCGATGAGTGGTCCACCGATAACTCGGCATCCGTTGTCTTCAGCCCATGCAATCCAGTCATCGGCCTGCTCCCACACGTACGTGCCCTCTTCAGGACACAATCGGCCCCACTGCAGGGGGATTGCGAGAAGTCGAAAGTGACGGTGCGCGAGTTCCCGCAGGGCATCACCACTGCGGCTGGGGTCGATTCGGACACCAATCGAGGTTGAGGGGGCCGCCTTAGATCGAAATCGCCGCCGAAGGAGAATATCCGCGTGAGCAATGGCAAGCCGCTCAGAAGCTCGGATCGCCAATGCAAGTGACGCCCGACCAGCCTGATCAGCCTTGGCTTGGTTACTTGTCACCATGGCAGTCGTGAAGAGTCGCCTCGCCTCTTCCCAAAGCTGTATTGCCGGATGAGAATCGTCGAGATCAACCATCATCCACTCTTCGGCCTTGTGGACAAACATCGCAATTCGATGTCGTGCGAGCTCCACCGACAATACGTAGGGGAGATCACGCGACGGCAGCAAACACGTGCGAAGGGCCAGTTCACCCGGCTCACCGGCGTCATACAAAAGGCTCATGGCTGTCGCGCCGGAGGACCGTCGCAAGCACTCGATGACGCCTTCCCGACTGCGAATGCGCCCACCAACCACAACCTCATCCTTGTCAATCAGGATGGCTTGTTGTGGCACACTCGCGTCGGCATGCCCGTCGGCGTCATAGGAGGTAAATCGAAGCATCATTGCGGCGCGGCATTCTACGGTGAATTACCCATCGGACGGCGATTGCAGCCCAAGTGCTACACTCCCGCTCTAAGAAGGAGTCCCGACCCATGCAGGCCGCCCCCAACGCCCCGATCACGACCACGAATCTCCCCCTTCAGGGTCGGCGGCAAGGCAAAGTCCGCGATATCTACGAGGTGCCGGCCACGGCGGGGCGGCCACCGCAGGTTCTCATCATCGCGACCGACCGCATCAGCGCCTTCGACGTAGTCATGCCAACGCCCGTTCCGGGCAAGGGGCAGGAACTCACTGCGATTAGTACCCGCTGGTTTGACATGATTCGCTCCTGGAATCTCATCCCCGATCATCTGCAATCAACCGAGCCGGCGGACGTCGCCGGCGTAGACGCCTCCCACGCAGACCAATTGCATGGCCGAATGATGCTGGGCCGGGCGGCAAGGGTCATACCCGTTGAGTTCGTCGTACGAGGCTATATCACCGGCTCGGGCTGGAAGGAATACCAGCAGTCCGGAACGGTGTGCGGAATTGCGCTGCCCGAGGGACTGCGTCACTGCGAACAACTTCCCGAGCCCATCTTCACCCCGGCCACGAAGGCGGAAGAAGGTCACGACGAGAACATCGACTTCGAAACTGCATGCTCGATTGCGGGACGCGGTGTGATGAACCGGCTCCGCGATGTCTCGGTCGAGATTTACTGTCGCGCTGCCGAGTATGCCCGCGAGCGAGGAATCATTCTTGCGGACACCAAATTCGAGTTTGGTTTTGCTCTCGACGCCAAGGGCAACGAGACCGATGAGATCATACTGATCGACGAAGTCCTGACGCCGGACTCAAGTCGATTCTGGCCCGCCGAGGACTATGAAGTCGGCAGAGATCAGGATTCCTTTGACAAGCAGTACGTCCGCAATCATCTCGAAGGCCTCGTCCAGAGCGGTCATTGGGACAAGACGCCGCCCGGACCAACGATTCCGGACGACGTCGTCGTCAATACACTGGCGAGATACCGCGAGGCACATCGCCGATTATTCAGCTGACTCCATTCACGGCCACAACACCTCGACGTGGATTACCGATATGTCGCCGCAGTTTCCGAATCCAGCAAGAACGATCATGAGATCGACGAGATCGACATTTCTACTGCCATCAAGATCTGCAAAAGGATCACGGGTGCCCCACACTTCGAGAACATCAAGAAGGTCGATCGCCGTGGTCGAGTCATCCATGCCTGTATCACCATCACAGTCGGGGCATGTCGCATCACCGGTAACCGGAACGATGCCTTCGGTTGTTCCATGCGTTGAATGCCCGTTGCAGAATGCGTTCGCAGCGAGGTACGGACCTTGCGCCATACTCGAATCGTGATACCAGACATCGGCACTCTCGCTGGCTTGGTTAGAACGGAAGTGGCACGAGGACACATCTGCATCTATGACACCTTCAGAACCAACCGCTCCTCCTGAAGTGGCGAACCCACCTTGGAACAGGCACCGCACTGCCTGGAGTTCGTTCTCGTTGAAGTAGCAGTGCCCTCCCAATGATGCCGAGTTGCCTACGAGCCAACACTGCGACATCTCCATCGTTCCGCCATACGCCATTATCGCACCGCCGTTGCCATCAACAGCGTTGCACTGCGAAAAGGAATTTTGATCCAGCAATACATTGCAACCGGCTGCCGCAATCGCTCCGCCCGACGGGGCTTCGCACGACGAGAAGTCACATCGCTCTACTTCGATGTTGGCGAACATGCCAAAGACCCCTGCGCCAGCGGTATAACTGCCTTCACCGGAGGTCATCCCTGCTGACAGATTCGTGAACTCACAGTTGGTCACGCGGACCGACGCCAAGCCAGCCGAAATCGCTACGCCATCGTGAAACCGCTGGACTACTGGCGGTCCACCGTCGAAAATATATCGCCGTACCGACGAAAAGGTCATGCCATCGAACTGCATCACGTGTCCCGGTGGGGTGTAGGTCACCCTGAAGATTGGATCGTTCGTGGCCGGCCACACGTGAACATCGCCATCACCGATGATCCGAACTGCCTTGCTGCTGATGACGACGTTCTCGTAGTACGTTCCCTCTTCCACAACGATGACGCAATCATTGTCAGCAGCATCAACCGCGTCCTGAATCGTGGGATACACAGACGGAACGTCGAGCCGACACGGCAGCCATGGCAAATCATCAAAGTAGGGGTATTCAAGTACTTCGCCACTGAACCCTGGAATCTCTACTGGCTCAAAGAAATCCCAGCCATCGGGAACAGTCGGAAGCGACGGCGGCAGCATCGGATCATCGTGCCAAGGCTCATCCGGATTCGGAGTCGTTGCAATCGCAGTAGATACAGCAGTCAGTACTGCAGCCATTGCTGCAAGAGAAGTGATTCGATTCGTGGCATAGGTGGGCATATCGTTGGCTCCAGTAGTCTGTTATGCCACTTAGTCAGCCACATGCCCCCGGTGTGATGAGATTGTAAGAATAGGCCCTAAAGACCCCTTAGGAGGCATTTAGGCTCGCGTACAGACTGGAGTACAAGCGAGATTTGCCAACGATCTGCTGCTGATCGTCAGCCGTGGTCCGCCGCCGCAACCGTGTTACGAAGCAGCATGGCCACTGTCATTGGGCCAACGCCACCTGGCACGGGGCTCAGCCAACCGGCAATTGAGGAGACGGACTCGAAGTCAACGTCCCCTACTGTTCGCCGGTCACCATTCTCGTCCTCGATTCTGTTGATCCCGACGTCGATGACGACCGCGCCGGGCTTCACCATGTCTCTGGTCACCAGCCCCGGCACGCCTGCAGCGACGATGACCACATCAGCACCACGGACATGGCTTGCCAAATCAACCGTGTGCACATTGGTCGAGATCACCGTCGCCTGAGCCTCCATCAGCAGAACCGCCACGGGTCTGCCAACAATGGTGCTCGCCCCGACACACACAACTTCGGCGCCAACCAGATTTATTCCCGTTGCTTCGATCATCCGCATCGTCGCAAGCGCGGTGCAAGGAACCAGCGTGCGGCGGCCGTAGATCACGCCTCCGATGTTGGCGGGATTCACGCCCTCGACGTCTTTGCCAGCATCGATCATCGACTGAATTCGCATCGTGTCGACCCCGTCGGGCAAGGGCAGATGCACCATGATTGCCGTTACCGCAGGGTCTACGTTGAGCGATTGCACTGCATCGGCCACACAGTCGCTGTCGGCGTCACAGGCCACTTCATGCAGCCGGTAGTCGATTCCGATCTCCTCACACATGGAAGCCTGATTCCGGGCATACACAGAACCTGCGGGGTTGCCCGCGGCCAGAACTACGTCGAGGCGGACGGAAATCCCATTCGCTGCCAGTTCAGCCACCCGCGTGGCCAGTTCGCGTTTGACGGCATCGGCCAGCTCCCGACCATCGATAATTTTGGCTGTCTCAGCTGTGCTCACACTCGGGAGCATAACGAGCCGCGGTAGACCCCGACGGGGCCTACAATGGGCGGCATGTCAAGCCTCCAACTCGTCCTCATCGACGTGGGCAACTCCTGCTCACGCATCGCCGCCGCCAAAGATCGAACGCTCATCGAGCCAATCTCTGTAGCAAACACCGATCTTGCAGCGGTCTCGAGTGAAGTTCTCAGACACCGCGCCCTGCTCGACGCAGACGCGTCGAAGGCAACTGTCATCGCCTCAGTCAATGACGAATTTGCCGACCAACTCGCCTCTGCCCTGAGCGATCAGCTCTCTCAGGAGGTCTACCGAGTCGGCAATGATCTACCCATACCGATTCAATGCGATCTTGCCCCTGAAACGATGACGGGCGTCGACCGCCTGCTGGCCGCCACAGCGGCCTTTGATGTGCTCAAACAAGCATGCATCGTTGTTGATGCTGGCACAGCCATCACCGTCGACTTCATCGACGGAGATGGCACGTTCCATGGCGGCGCTATTGCAGCCGGAGTGTCACTTCAACTCGCAGCCCTGCATGAGCGGACAGAGTCGCTTCCTGAAATCACGCCTGCTCAACCAGACGATGAACCATTTGGCCGAAGCACATCTCAGGCAATGCTTCTAGGCGTGTACAGCTCTATTCGTGGCATGGTTCGGATGCTCGTCGAACGATACGCAGACCATTACGGCGCCTTCCCGCAGGTGATTGCCACAGGCGGCGACGCCGAGTCCGTTTTCGCCAGCGATGAACTGATCGACCGCATTGTTCCCGATCTAACCCTACTGGGTATGGCCATCGCCGCCGAACATGCCATGCGGGCGGCGGCTGGCGACGGGGATGAAGATTGATCGCCTGCGCTGCTCGCGTACTCACTGCACCGAGCCCAGGGGCCGTTGCCATCATCGAGGCGACCGGCGATATCACGCGACTCTGTAGCGAAATCGACCTCGCCCTTCCCGCGGTCGGAGCGCTTCGCCTTGCCATGATTTCCGGCATCGATTCCGCGCTACTCGCCCGTCCGTCTGAAGATCGCTTACACATCATGCCTCACGGCGGGCCGCACATTCTCACATTGCTGACACGCCGACTGGAATCAGTCGGCGTCATACTTGATCACGCATCGGAATGGCCGGAGGCTCAGGACTCCATCGAAGCGGCGGTCATGGCGACCTCGCCGCTCGCCCGCACGCCGCTGGCGGTCGATCTGCTGCTCGAACAGCCCACGCGATGGCGGGCGTTCCGGGACACATGGACCACAGAGGACGAGCAACGCTCAGGCCGCCTCCGACGCCTTCTCGATCCTCCCCGCGTCGTGCTCGCAGGCCCTGCCAACATCGGCAAGAGCACCTTGCTCAATGTGCTCGCCGGACGCCAACGGGCAATGGTTGACGACATGCCGGGAACTACTCGCGATTGGGTCGGGGCGAGAATTGACCTTGCCGGGCTCGTCGTTGACTGGGGCGATACACCAGGCATTCGAGAAGCAACTGACCAGCCGGAAGCAGAAGCCATCACGCGAGCCGCGTCATTGTGCGAAAGCGCCGATCTGCTGATTGCGGCAGCCGATTCACAAAGCGACTGGTCAAGCCTTCCACGGGCGCCCGACCTTCGGGTGGGCCTCCGGTCCGATCTCGGACATACCGAAGATGCCGACGTGAACTGCTCCGCCGAAAACGGAGATGGAATCGAAGCCCTCGTGATGGCCGTTCGCGACGCAATTGTCCCCAACGCTGATCTCAATTGCCCGCGGCCGTGGCGATTTTCCGCCGAGTTGGCCGGCCCGAATCACAGTCCCATAGACGAATAGCCGCAATCGACGTAGATCGTCTGACCGGTCACACCCGAGGCAAGCGGCGAGAGAAGCCACGCTGCCGAGTCGCCGACGTCCTGCCCGGTCACGTTTCGTTTCAGCGGGGCCTTTTGCTCAACCCAATCGAGAATCTGCGAGAAACCACCGACTGCCATTGACGACATCGTCCGGATGGGACCTCCCGAAATGGAGTTGACCCGAATATTCTTCTCGCCGAGTTCCATCGCGAGGTACCGGGTTGTCGCTTCGAGCGCCGCCTTGGCGACACCCATCACGTTGTAGCCAGGTACCGCCTTCTCTGCACCGTAGTACGACATCGCCACCATGCCACCACCGTCACTCATCAGCGGCGCTGCGCGATTGGCCATGGCCATGTATGTCCAGGCTGAAATATCCATCGCCTGCGTGAACACGTCGCGCGGCGTGCCCACGAACTTGCCTTCCTTGAGCCAGTCCCTGTCAGCGAATGCAATCGAGTGTACGAGATAGTCCAGCGTGCCATGTTGCGAACCGATTGCGTCGAACGCCACATCCATCGACTCGTCGCTCGACGCATCCATTGGCATGAGCCAGGGGTCCTCGACGCCCAGTGCTTCGACCGCCTTACGAACACGCCGCTCCATCTTCTCGCCCGGCAAGTGCGTGAACAAACACGTCCCCCCCTCTCGAAGAATCGACTTCGCAATGAACCATGCATATGAGCGATCATTTGCGATACCGACCACCAACCCCGTCTTGCCATCCATGCAACCCATTGCAAACTCCTCTGCGGCCGTCAACATCCTGCGGCGAGGGCAGGGTAGTCATGCCAGCCTCAGATGCAACCCCGCGCCCAGAACGAGTCCATGGAAGCTGCAACTTGAACCGTAGTCAGTCGCACTCGCCCCACCGCTCCAGCAACTCCAGCAGGTCGAATACATCCACAAGGCCACTCTCATCAAGATCTGCCTGGCAATCATCCGTATCGAACAGAATCAGGAGTTGCAGCAGGTCAGCGGTGGACACAACCCCCGTCCCGGTCAGGTCACCTTCACATATCGAACACACCGACCCGGCGCCATCCCAGATGCCAAAGCATGAAGCCTCGATCGTCTGCACGCAGGCATCGTCAATACAGCACGCCCCAACCGCCATGCCAACCATCGTGCCCTCAACACAGACATCCCGAATCGACACGCCCCATCCGCTCCAAGATCCCACAGGCGACCCACTGCTGGTGGCGCCGAATCCAAGCCACGCGGTCGAGCCACTGCCGTTAATGCTTGTAACCACACCGCCAACGCCCCCGCTTGATTCGAATGTCAACATGCCGGTTGAGGCGTCGTAGTAAAAATCGGTGACAGTGCTCTCCCAACTCCGACCAGCCGACGTCGAGACAGTACCGAGACCGCTCGACCAGTCAATGATGTCAATCGTGTCAATTCCTGCGGGGTAATACCCCGTCTTGACCGCAGCAATGCTGACCCCATCAATGGGAATGGGATACCCGGGATCGCCATTGCGCATCACCGCAAACATGATCGACGTCTGTGTCCCGGAAAAGGCTAGGTCGGGTAAGTCTGCACTCCACGAGACACTCGCCGACCAGTCCTGCAAGAGATCGACACCCCACCCATCCGACCACGCAAATGCCGTGTGGAATCCGTACACGATGGTCGGGTTGAGCATCGGAAACTGAAGTCGCCCACCGGTCTCTTCCACATACACGTATCCCGGCGACGTCGCCGAAAGTACCCACGTATCGTAGGCGTCACCATCGGCGAATGCGTCGAATACGTCACACTCACCCGCTGTTCCATTCGAAACGGCAATTGCTACAACGCCGAGATGGCAGACCACTCTTCGCATGAGTACAAATCGTACCGCCGAATGCAATCATCTGAACTGCGACTCGGGAACTTCTACCATTCTGCTAGTCGCAGGCTCCCCAGTGCACGAGAAGTTCAAGCAAATCGAACACGCCGACAGAGCCATCGCCGTCTATATCCGCGTATGGGTCCAACGTCCCCCATGCATCTATGAGGGCGAGAAGATCTGATTCGCCGACGGTGCCGTCTGGGGCCACATCACCCCAGCACTGCGGACCGCACTCCGACTCATCAATACAGTCACCCTCATCACAGAGATACTCTTCGCAATTGAAAAACAGGTAGACGCCGGGAGGAGCATGGTCAAATTCGCCATCTTCGTATGGCCTTTCTGCACCATCATCACAGTATTCATCTCCAAGCCAATCCAAGACATCATTCGGAAAGCAGATCCCCGCACAATCCTCAAACCACCCGGACGGGCATCCGGCACCGCCGCCACATGGCGTCGAAGCACACGGCACACCATCACCGTGATACGAGCCTCCGGCGTCGAAGCACT
>PVBE012578061.1_pt1 | contig 10789 bp, 10 predicted proteins | sample 1631181 | NCBI WGS metagenome assembly PVBE01 (sample SAMN08397723, study PRJNA350692) | Marine metagenome, whole genome shotgun sequencing project. | isolation source: water | place: Pacific Ocean | collected 2012-04 | reverse complement strand
CTTTTCGACCACCTGCGTGACGACTTTTTCGACGGGTACTTCTTTTACTACCTCAACGACTTGAGTCTCACCGCAACCGGCGAGCGCCGCTACAGCGCCGACACCCCCCAAAGCACCCACCCTGAGCAGCGAACGCCTACTAGTTGACGTGATATCCATACTTCCGCTCCGTCCTTTCCATAGGATCCTCTGCCAGTCGGCGGATTCAGATCCCCTCAATCCGAGAAAGCGGGGAAATCCGGGTTGTTAGCCGCCATCGAGAACGGAGTCCCCACCTTGACTAGCCGCTTATACCACCGGGTGAAACGCCAGTCAAGCGCCAGTCTCAGACTTTCGGCGAGCGAACCGGCTGGCGGCTACGCACGGCTCGCCATGGCGGGATAGACGTTTCCCTGCTCCGCGAGCTCACCGCGGACCAGCCACTTCTGCGGCTCTTTGACGGCCGACAGTTCATCCGCCGCACAGTATCCGACCGTCATGCTCATCCGCGTCTGATCGGTCTTGTTCATGCCTATCGAGTGCAAGATCTGACTGTCTATCAGAAGCATGCCACCGGCTGGCATCTCGACCAATACATCTTGATCGAACAATTCCCACTGAGAAGCTCTAGTTCCCTCGACGGAGCCTGCAGCGTTTTCGATCCATGGCAGATAGTGTGAGCCGGGAATGACCTTGGTGCAGCCTTTTTCGACTGTGGACTCTTCGATGAAGAAGATTACCGTGACAATGTTTCGCGTCCACGTCAGGCAGTCCCTATGAAAATGGGATCCTCGATAGGACTGCTTGATGACGAGCTGGACGTGGTTGTGACGGTGCCTGAGCATGTCGATATTCGGTCCGAGGATGTCGGCGAGGGGGTCCAACACGAGCAGCGACGTGGCAACTTCCCAAAACACATCGTGGCGTTCGAGGACATTGGATATTCTGATCACGGATTGGTCGTCGCCTCGTACCACTGGCTCTACGGCGGCATCCACGTCAACACGCACGGCCTCGCGCAAGCGCTTCACGGTATCGTTCGGGATCGCTCCTGGAAGGCGCATGAATCCGTTGCGCCTGAATAGAGTGATCTGCCATGGATTCAGTGCCATCTCGACCTTCATAACGAATTCCCGAAATCGGACGCATGTTAACGCCCTGTCGTCGGAACGGAGATTGACTCAGCCGCATTCAAGTGTCAACGTTCTCAGCGCGGGCAGGACTGCTTCTCGTGTTCTATCGGAAATGTCATGCGAATAGACGCAAACGCCTATTTGGGGCACTGGCCCTACAGGAGGCTCGCCCACGACGGGTTGGAAGGCCTTCGGCGGGTCGGGCGACTGGCGGGACTCGACCACATCATTGTCGGGAATCTCAGCGGCGCGTTCTACCTGGATCCGCGGGACGCGAACGAGGAAGCGCTAGAGGAACTCGGCAATGATCCATTGTTTTCCTACACTCCGGTTGTCAACCCGGCGCGTCCCTGGTGGGAAAGGGACCTGCAGTGGGCGGTCGACTCTGGATGCAAAGCGATTCGCGTGTTCCCCAACTACTGGGGGATCGGCATGGCCGATCCCCCCGGCGACCGCTTGATGGCTGCGATACGCGAAGCTGGGATTGGCCTGGTCGTCAACATCCGGCTCCATGACGAGCGGCACCACCAGCAGCAGTTCTACAAGCCACCGGTTCAATTCAGAGACCTCGAGTGGCTCGTGCGGCAATGGCTGGATGTGCCAATCCTGTTGGCGGCGGGTGCATGGCGGGACATAGCCCCCATTGGAGCGTCAGCCATTCGCGATTCGCGCTTGGTGGTAGATGTTTCCTATGTGAAGACGCCGACTTTCGTAATTGAGGAGATGGTGGAGGCCATCGGCGCCGATCACATAGCCTTTGGGACAGGCGCGCCTCTCCACTATCCCGAGGTCGCAACGTATCGAGTCGAGATGGCCGATATATCCGACGAGGATCGTGCTGCCATCTGGGGCGGGACTATCGCCCACGCGTTTGGCCTCAAAGTCGAAAGCGGGAGCCGGTGATTCCCAGAACCAAACACGCCGTGGACGTCCACTTCCACCCCAACGTGGGAGCGATTGACGAAGCGGCCGCCGATACTCGGATCGAGCGGATTCTAAAAGTCCACCCCTGGGACAGGATCGTTGCGTGCACTCTTGGCTCAGCATTCCCTACGCCAGCCGAGATACCGGTTCTGAATGACGAGTCCATCCGAGTGGCTGAGAGGTTTTCGCCGGTCATGCAATCCTCGTGCTATCTAAACGCAACCCACGGCGCCGAATTCTGCTTGGCGGAGTTGGACAGATGCCTCGACCGAGGGGCGGTGGGCGTTAAGCTTTGGCTCTCACAATTCGCGGACGACCCTGTAGTCGATCCGATCGCCGAACGGTGCATCGAATTGCGCTTACCGATGCTGGTGCACACGGGCGGCCACGGGCCGGAAGGTACTGAGCCACACTCCCGTGAGACCAGGCCCATGCAGACCGCAGCTTTAAGTAACCGCTATCCAGAAGCGATGATCTATATGGCCCATGTAGGGACCCAGTGGGAGTACGGTTCTCGAGCGATGGAAGTGGCGCCCAATCTCATGGTTGATCTTGGGGGCTCGTACACTGAGGCTGGTACTACGGAGCGAATGCTGAAATACTCAGACCCTTCACGGCTACTGCTCGCCACCGACAACATGTCTTACCCATCCTGCCTAGCAAAGGTGACCGGCGCCGGAGTCACAGGCGAGGAGTTGGAGCAAATCGTCTGGAAAAACGCTAACCGGTTGTTTAGGTTTTGGCCCGAAGAGCTATAGCCGTCCGTTGGGAGACGGCCTAAAACGTTCGGAATGAAGGTGCATACGCCTTCACAGAGGAACATTCGGCCAGAGAGCCCTCTCCGCGATGCCGCTCGACCGTGAGAAACGCTTCGCGGCAAACCTCGGCCGTACGCTTGATGTCCTCCTCGGTATGCGAGAACGTGACGAAGTTAATCCCCGCCCTCCGAAATAGCACGCCTCCTTTGGCAACCTCTTGAAGGAACACGTCCCACATCAACTGGGTCTCGGTGTCTGAATCCCCCTGCATCTCGAACATCGGGAAACTTGGAGGACCGCTGGCACGGAAGCTGGAGTCTGCGTGCTCGGCGGCTGCGTTTAGCTCGCTCTTAAGCTTTTCGCCCATGTTGTTGATATGTGTAAATACGTCTCGGTCCCTGTACTCTTTGATCGAGGCCACAACGGCCGCGAGGGATAGCGCTTCGCCACCGTAGGTGATGCTTATCCGCAGGTTTTCCGCGCGGTCCATCACGTCAGCCCTGCCCGCTACGGCCGAGATTGGCATTCCGTTTGCGATTCCCTTGGCGAAGCACGATAGGTCTGGAAGGACCCCATAGGCCTCCGCAGCGCCGCCGAGGGCGATCCGGAACCCGGTAATGACCTCATCGAAGATGAGCAGCGCTCCAGCAGACCGCGTCATCTCCTTGACGTTCTCCAGGTAGCCGGGTTCCGGATGCTCGCGCTCAGCAGGATTGAGTATCACTGCTGCTACGTCGCCCTTCCATTCGTCAAGGATTGCCTTCAAAGCAGGTAGATCATTGAATGGGAAATCGCGGACCGTCTCCTCCAGTGCGCGAGGCACGCCCCCGTCGTTGTGTATGGCAGTCCACACGTCCGGCCAGCCGTGGTAGCCGCTACTGGCGATCTTCTCCCGCCCGGTGAAGGCTCGGGCGATCCTTGCCGCTGCCGACGTAGCGTCTCCGCCACCTTTGAAAAAGCGCGCCTTCTCCGCACCTGGGACGGCGCCCACAACGGCCTGCGCCGCCTCGATCTCCAACGGTGAGGGGAGACTGAATACGATGCCGCTCTCGAGCTGTCGGCGGACTGCCTCGTCAACGGCCGGATAGCAGTACCCCAGTGTTATCGGGCCCATCGCGGCAATGTAGTCGATGTATTCGTTGCCATCTACATCCCAAACGTGGCTGCCCGACCCGCGCTCGATGAAAACGGGATACGCCCCGTAAGCGAACGACGTTGGCCGTTTTGAGTTGGTCTGGCTCGCGCCTGGGATCAAGCCGAGCGCTTTTTCATAGAGCATCATGCTCTTCGTCAATTCGAGCGGCTCTGACATCAATTCCTCCTAGACTCCCCAGCATTTTCCCCGTTTGATGGGCATTGGATATGGATATCAGTCATAACCACGGCGGGCGCGTGCGGTGCTCGTCCGTTACGTTTGCACTGTTCGAAGCCGCTCGTAGCTGTTGCCCTCCTTGCGGCGCTCGCCGTGAACCAGCCAACGGTTGGGATCCTCCACCGTGGCGAACTCGTCGGTAGTGTCCTAATTTGGGAATGTCATTGAACACAGTCGCCTCGCGGCCCGGCCTTAACCACTCGAGGAAAGCTGTACTTATCCTCCCCCGGCTCAAACCATCTGCCGCCGCCTTCGAGACACGCAACTTCGCGCTCGTGCCTCATCTCGCGCTCGGACTTCCCGCCACAGGCCGTCGCAAGGTATCCCGCCACCAGAGCCAACAACGTCCACCTTGTCACCCTGATTTGCCGGAGCCTCCCGCAGCGCGGGATTCTTGAACAATCGCCGCCTTCAGCGCCGCCACTTCGTCCTCCGGAATTCGTTTCGGGATCCGCATGAAGCCATTGTGACGAAACATTGATATCTGCCACGGATTGAGCGGCACTTCATCTCCTCCGATCGATGCGTGAACCGTTACTTCATCTGGGCAAATTGGAACCCCAAACCGGGGCCAGTAATGCTTTTTGTGGATACCTCGCCGCCAACCGGATCGAAGGCCGCCCCGTGTAGTTTTCGCTCGTGGTCGGACGCAAAGGGGTGATACTGCCGACCGTTGCCCTCAACGCCCAATAGCGTGTTGATGCGCGCCGCAAAGCCCAGGGAGTGCAGGTACGCCATCTTTGGCAGCGAAAGATCCTGCACCGCGTACGGGAGTCCCATCTCTTCGGCTCTGGCCAGGAAGAGCAGGCTCCCGGTGTGGCCCTTGCCCGTTTTCATTGCGATTCCGGACCACCCGAGCTCCATCGCCAGATCGTAAGCGCTCTGCTCGGTAAGGCTTTCGTCGATGATGACCGGCTTGATCCGGCCTAATTCCCTCATGTCGTGTCGGTGCGCGCCCAATTCACGCTCCGTCGGCTGTTCCACGTAAAGCACCGCATCGAATGCATCGGGGCGCTCCGCCCTCAAACGGCTCAGCAACTCCACACAATAGGCGGGGCTCTCGCACTGCTCGTTGGTGTCCACGCTGTAAGCGAGATCGGCGGATCTGGTTGGCCCCAGGGTCTCCCTCGCGATGGTATCGACATCCAGGATTCGGTTCAGATCCCAATCGAGATCGGTTCCCAGTAACTTGACCTTCAGGCAGTACAGGCCTTCCTTCGCTATCCATTGATCCAAGGAGACCGGAAGACCGTCCCGAGGATCATCCTCGCCCAGCTCGTCTTTGCTAAGTTTGTCCAGCCCCCCCACCAGGTGGAACAGCGGCAATTGGGGCTCGTAAGCTGGCCTGAGGTAGTCGTCTGGATATTTCCCGGCGAATTCGGTTCCCAGATGGAGTGAGAGATCGAATTCCATGTGTTCTGGACCGTAGCCGGCATACGTGTCGATACCGTTGACCACCCCGAAAGCGTCGTGCAGGGCAGCGTCCACCGGTGACATGCTCACCAACGTCGCGAGCAACGGGAACTCTTCGGTCATGTCGAAATCGTTCTCGATCCGCCGGCAAATCCGTTTGAGCTCCGGCTCGAGGTGCATCACGATATCGAGCGGGTGGCCGTAGCCGGGGTAGTCCTTCACCAACTCCCCGTACATCTCGGTGGCGGTGCACATCATCCGATCCCGCTCAGGATGGTCGTGAGCCGCAGTGGGATAGGCCCAGAAATCCGCCAACAGTACGCCACCTATCCCCGTCGCCGTGTCCCCATTACGGTTCGAGACCGTCACGTGGGCGGTGGCGAAGCTGCCGCCCGGCATTACGACTGCCCCGAATTTGATCGGTGTGCGGCAGTTGAGGTAGTCGAACTCCAGTCGGACTTCTTCAACCTTGATGTCCGATTTCACGGTACCCTCCTTCGTCTCGCCGAGCGGTAGTCGGTTATCGCTTGGGCGGATTTCAGGATGAGGACGCTGTGGCGGAACTAGGCGCCATTTCCAGAATCCGGCTGAGGAATGTCTTGGCATACCGATCGAGATTCGAAAGCGAGCCGCCACCTTCCAATGGGGAGCACATCTCGTAGGCGACCGGCCCGTCATATCCTCCCTCCCAAAGCCCTTGGAAGAAACGAACGTAGTCCACCTCTCCGTCGCCGAATGGTACGGCCTGGAGTTTCGGCTGGTCGGCTTCATAGCTCACCAGATCGGGCCGATACCGGAACCTGGGACGCGTAACGTAATCGGCGGCGATCGTCAGCGCAGTCAATGGGGCCATGGTCACGGCCGCCTCGTACTCATCAACGTCTAATTCCATGAGGTTCCAGGCATCAAAACCGGCTCTGCAATTGGGTTCGTCCACCTCGCCCAGCAGCGCTCTCATAGTTTCAAAGTGAACCCCGATGTCGTGATGGTTCTGGACGGCGATCGTCACTCCGAGCGGAGCCACTTGCCGCGAACATTCCCTCAACCATTGAACACAGGTCTCCCAAGCGCGATCGGCGGACAGACCCTCGCGCTCGTATCCGGTAAACACCCGGATTATGGGACATTCGAGTTCCGAGGCCAGCTCACCGAGTCGCCGGATGGCGACAGCCTGCATCTCCGCGGTAGGCACGTCGGGACGCTCGGGGTTGGCGGTGAAATCCGTGTACGCGGCCAGTGCGGATACCTCAAGTCCTCTCGCACGGATCCTTTTCCTCATCTCCGCGCATGCCACGGCGTCGAAATCCAATGCCGAAAGATGCGGGCGCTTGGCCGCCAGAAGGATTCCGTCAAATCCGAGTTCCGCCGCTCGGTCGAAGACGCCCTCCATGTCCAGCTTGGCCTGACCGGCCCATACTCCGCCGTAGCTGATACTGTGCAGCGCACTCTTCATGGCAATCCCCGCCTCGGCCCTGGGAGCTCCGACAAATCGTCTAGGTTGCGTATCCGAGACGACTCCGTCCCGGCTGCGCATTTGTCAATTCGATGGGGCCAGACTGAAGGCTAGTTCACTCCCGTGCCCACGGCAACCCGAGGCGCGATACTCCCTCATTTCGTCCGCTGTCTGGACGAGAATTACAGGCGGCACTAGAGTCAATGACAAGCTAGCCGAGAGAAACTCCCATTCTGTAGAGACGGTTATTCGCATTTCAGAGTGGAAGATTCCGCCATTTGACGCCAGCAGCTATCACGTTTCTTACCCGTGAGCTAACCCGATGAGGGTAACGGCGTCTGGAAGATTTCCTATCGTGCTCGCGGGAGATCACCCACTCCGAACGGCCGTCGATTACAGCCCGCTCAACCGTGAGGTTGGCAGGGCGGTAAGATGCGCCTCGACAGGCGGGGCCGTCTTAGAAACAAGCTCCCCAACGACCCTGTTCGTAGCCGTAGAGACGTCTAGCCATGGCCGGAAAGATTCAGAGCCGCGTCGGCGCTACTTCCAATCCCGAGACTCGGAACGCCAGCCGCGACAGGGTGCTACGAGCGCTCGAATTCCAGTCTCCTGACACGATCCCTTCCTACGACAATTTCTGGGGCGAGTTTCTCGTCATGTGGAGGCGATGGAAGGGGTTGCCGCCCGACGGGCAAACCGCGCCTATCCCAGAGGCTGCGCCCTCCGACTGGGATATCTACGAGTACTACGGAAATGACATCCGTATAGCGGCCGCCGACGAAACGTTCTGGCCCTCGAAGGTCCGTCCGCTCGAACCGGACGGCAACCATTTCCGCGAGCGTGACGGATGGGGACGGATCGTCCGCAAACTAGGAAACTTCACCGTTACCGAGTCGCCGGGAATGGCTTCAAACGATCGAAACCTTGAAGCTCTGGATTTTGAACCGGCAAATCTGCAAAGCCGCTATCAACAATTCGATCAGCTACTAGAGGTAGAAAGGGACCACCGATGCGTGTTCGCAAAGATCGGTGGCCCATTTATCAGGATTTCGTTTCTCCGAGGCCTTGAAACTTGGCTGATGGAAATTGTGTCGGACGAAGGCTTCGCCAGGGCGCTAGCTGATGCGGTTGCCAGTCACCTGTTCGATATCGGCCTGGAATCAATGCGGCGGGGAAATCTTTGGGACAGCGGAATCTGGATCTACGATGACATGGCCTCAAATACCGGTCCGCTAATCTCACCGCGATCCTTCGAGCGGATCTTTCTGCCCGGCTATGTGAAGCTCATCGATGGCTTCCGCTCCGCTGGAGCCCGTCACATATGTTTCCACTCGGACGGCGACATCCGTCAGCTTCTGCCGATGCTGGTCGAGGCAGGAATCAGCGCCATCAATCCGGTGGAGTACAAAGCCAACATGCGTATTGACGCATTGCGAAAACAGCACGGCGATAAGCTGGCGTACATAGGGGGTGTGGACAACACTCACATCATGCCCAGCGGCGACGACGAAGCCTTCCGCCGCCACGTGGGCGAGATTCTCGCAATGGGTCGGGACGGCGGAGTTGTTATCGGCGCGGACACATTGGCAACGGACGTCGCGCCCGAGCGCTACGAGGCATACCGGCGGCAGATCCGACCGGACTGGCTACCGCCTGCCCGGTAGCCTCGAGGACTCATCGTTTCGGCGGCAGCACGGGCAACCGTCAAAATTGTGCGGGGCCGTGGCTATCGCAGGTCCTGCAGAGCCTGAAGCGCCGCATCGATATTTTCGGGTGGGGTGCCTGGCACCAGATAGTTTGAAATCCCCACCACGATGCCACTGTATTTCCTTGCGGCGTCGAAGGCGCTTTCGGCTTCTCCTCTGATCTGATTGGGTGTGCCCATGTGAACGGTATGGGAGCTCAGATTGCCTATAAAGGCGACCTTTGGGAATCGCTCCCTAAGCTGAGCTAGGTCCATTCCCGCCCGCCCGTCGACCTCGATGAATCCCTTCATGCCCGAGTTCCCGTACAGATCATCGGCAACGGACCAAAGGTTCCCGTCGCTGCCAAAGAACGGATAGAGCCCGAGATTTGTCGCCGCCTTAGTCAGTGTCTTCAGCCGAGGCAACATCAGCTTCCGGAACACTTCAGGCGAGTAGAAAGTTCCTTCGTTGGAAGCCATGTCGTTGCCGCCGAATGCGAGCTGGACTCCCATGGAGGCGATTTCCTTTAGTTCGGTTAGACCGGCCTCAACCTCGAGATCCAGGGACCGCGCGACCAAGTCCTGCCGGGCCAACACGGCCTCGAGCCATGTGGACGATTTGTACGGAATCCCCAGCCCGCATCCGTGGACCCGTATGGCGTGCGTCTTGCCGTAGCGCTTTAACACGTCCATTAGCGTTTCCCGGTCGCTCTCGGCCATGCCCCGTTCGAGCTTCCGTTCCCGCTCATCGAGTTCTCGCTCGAGCGTCTCGAACTTTACTTCGCCTCGGGGCGGAAACTGATCCACGATCTCGAACAGTTCCGCGAGCGCTGAATACTGGCGCACGTGCCAGCGGTTGCTGTGGGGATCTACGTACTTGAAGGTGTACTCATCGATCCTGTCCGCCGGCTTTTCGTTGAGGCGCCAGTAGTTGTATCTGATGAGGTCGTGGCCGCAAACCCGCGCCACCTCAATTGCGTCTTCGAAAGAACGTTCCAGGAATTCCTCGTGCGCGCGAGGACCGTTCCACAGGGCTGTCGCCTCACGCCACTGTTGAATCCCGCCACCGATGTACGCTTCGCGGCCGATCAGATGGGACGCCACCTCCGACGAAAAACCGAGATTGTGAACTGGGATAACGTCAGTTGGCTTGCCATCAATCGCGGCGAAGAACCTTTCTCGCGATGTCATGGTTCTTGCCTTTGCCGTACCGACCTCTGCACGCTGTTCGACGCCCATTTTCCTCTCAACCTCCTCCTGCTTGTCAGCTCTCCGTCCCCGTGTTCCCGACAACTAAGGTCACTTACAGGATCGTGCCCTATCGGCCAAGCCCTAGAACCGAGACGTACACGCGGATTGTATCCGCGCAGTCTGCGCCGTACGGCGCAGACTGCCAACTAATCGACCCCTATGCAGCCGGCTAGTTCACGTGCGACCTTTCGGCTGCGCGATCGGCTTCAGCGATGAGCCTAAGGATGTCATTCCGCTGATCGTCGGTCAGCGGGCATTGGTTCTCCGCCGTACTCGCTGTCTGCCGCGCTTTGTCCCGTGCCCTTTCGATAATGTCCGATGGATCCTCCTTCCAGGCGAAAGCATTGCGGAAGTCACAGTATTCGGGTAGCCACATCTCCTCGCGGAAATACCTGGCGGTGTGATCGGTCTCCATGAAATACGCGCCGCGCGCGGCTGTTTCGATGATGTTCTCCTCGTCGAGATGTTCGAGATCGACGTTGACCTCGCGCAACAGAAATCGGAAGAACGAACCCATCTCATAATCGAGCATGAGCTGAACGAGACTCCCGACATCGCTCGTGGCCAGACTCCCGATCCCTATGGAGCGCCCGCCGGCGGCGACGAGAAGCATTGTGCTGATTGCCTTCTCATAAACCGACTGCGCCGAAACGACCTGCGCGCCGACCCCCATACCCGACAAGCGAGGGTGCCCACCGAACAGGTGCGCTTCCATCTGCGAGAGAGCGTACTGATAGAGCATGAGGTCGGGACCGAATTGCCGAGGGCTCAGGCTCCGTATGTCCGTGACGACAGGGCTCGCATGCATGCCGCATACGCGAT
>PVBE010357519.1_pt1 | contig 10790 bp, 11 predicted proteins | sample 1631181 | NCBI WGS metagenome assembly PVBE01 (sample SAMN08397723, study PRJNA350692) | Marine metagenome, whole genome shotgun sequencing project. | isolation source: water | place: Pacific Ocean | collected 2012-04 | reverse complement strand
TGAAGCCGGCAACTGTAGAGATCAACCAATCTCTCACGAGCTTTGCCCCTGCCCTCTCTGAGGGCAGGGGCTTTTTTATTGTCTATATTTTCAGTTAATTCCGTTCTGGTTATCTAGTCTTTCAGATATTCAAATTATACACGCATTGCACTAATTACGCAAAGCAAAACTGATCCAACCTGGGGTAGTTACTAGTTTTTTCCGCTAAATTAATTGTTGACGAGCAGACGGCCCTGTGTGATCGGGAAAGTGATCATCCTTGCGACTGTTGTTTTCATCAACCAGTTCTTCCAAGACATTGCTGTCATGAACTGAAGCAGGCCTTACTTCATCGCGGCGAATAAGTTTGTGCTTAACATCAATGTCAAGATGATTCTGATCGCCGAAATGATTTAGGCCATTCTTCTTCATCCAGCCTGCATCGGTGTCTTTCTGGCCTTTCTGCTTCTCATGCCAACTCTTTGGGCACATCGCCATTCTGGATGGATTTATTTTCATCTCTGGTGTGAGTCTGCTTTGGAACCGCTACAATGAACAATTTGTCCTTTCTTGGCAGAAAAACCGTTTTGGGGCCGAAAATCGTCCAACTGCGGAAAAAGTTTTTCGATCAGTCCTGCCTGGATCAGTTGTTGTCGGAAAAGTCAGATGGTCTTAGCATCAGGCACCGTATCGTCAAGACTCAAACCGAGAAAACGCAGAACAGAAATGCGATCCTGATCTGAAACTCCAACTGATCGTCAGAGAGGTTGTGTCAGAAATCAAGAATCATGATCTGGAACATGAGTCTAACATTAAAAGGCTTTCTGTCTGCATTGGACTTTGGCTCTTTGTTCCAAACCAGTCTGCCAATCAAAAAGTCCTGCTGGCATCATAATCAATCCTTTGATGGTGAGTTGAATCATCCTAATTTAATTGTCAATGAGCTAATTCTAACAAATATGCAGAAAATTGCACCAATCTAACTAATTTTTAAAGGAACCGATATTAATTTAGTTGCTAACTCCTGCTGAGACATATATGAAGATGTCAACTGAATACCTAGGCCGGACAGTCACTGTCCCATACCAAAGGAAACACCTTACCAGTGAGTTTTTCACCGTGATTAACAGTTACATACGGTTTCATAACATGCCCTCCTGCTTGATCATACACCGTTTCTTCCGTCATATAATGGTTGGCAATTGCACGCCGCTTCCGTTGGCTGGAATTCTGATATGATCCATGCCAAGTCAATCCATGATGGTAATGCACGTATCCTTTTTTTACTGGACATGGAACGACACGGATTTCCTTGTCTTGAAATAATTTTGGCATGCTATGAAAGGACTTAATTTGGTGGACGAAATCGCTGCACACTCCCCATTTGTGTGACTCGGGAACCATGTGCAAGCAACCATTTGATTCATCGACATCGTCGAGTGCAACCCAAGCTGAAATCTGGGCTGTTTTAGGTGATAAAATCGGCCACAACGGTGAATCTTGATGCCAGCCGGTAATGCCTCCCACCACCGCCGGTTTGTATTGAACTTGGTCGTGCCAAAGGCGGAGTTCTCGGGCACTGGACAGTTGCGCTACCTCCTCAACGATTTTAGAATTACAGCTCAAGGAGCGAAATGTGTCACTGGCTTGCCACATATTGACAATTTGCCACACAGGTATCTCAGGGTTACCACCAAGATTGGCAATATGTACTGGTTGTGGCTTGGTCTCAGCCTCTTTATCCTGCATCACCCGATCTAATTCAATCCTAAGTTCTTCCACTTGGGCGTGGTCTAAAACCTGATCTCCTAGCAAAAAACCATCTTGGTGAAAACGGTGGATTTGGGCTTGATTCAACATTCTTTCTCTCCTATAGATAAGTATTCCCAGCTTTGCAAGACAGCCTTTGTACTAAATGAGTAAGCCATTAATATCATTATAAAAAGCAGGCTTACACCTCTTCTTGACAAAGGGGTGTAAGCCTGTCCCAGTAGTTTTTTCGGTTTTAAAGAGTATCAGCAAGAGTGGAAAGCATGCACAGAGATACAATGAACATATTTCCTTTGCCTGAGGTTAGACGAACTTCACAGCCCAAACCAGTTCATCATCTAATGCCGATCCTTAATTATCTATCATATCAGAAATCCACATCGATGTCCACAGCCGATAGCATGTATGTAGGCTGAGCCATGAAAATGCCGGACTAATCCAGATTTTGAGATTGGTGTCTTAGTTTGGGAATTTTGCTGGGGTCTTTTTCTGGTGGCGTATTTATTTGTCGATTAGACTCTAGCTGAAAGGTCGCTCACCAACTAATCTGATAACTACCTTCAACTACCATAGGCTCGATCAATCTACCAATCTAAGCTGGGAAAACAAAACTAGAGCCATCTAAAGCTACCGTTCTGGCTCCAAGCGATATATCCCATCGGGCCGAGTTGAGAATCTCACCTAGGCGCCGTTTTATGCTACAATAAGTAATATGAACAACCTTAACTTCGAGTATCAACAAATCATAGATGGTCAAGGTTTCCAGATTGCATTTGCTGGTATGGCTATTGTCTTTCTAGCACTAGTGTTAGTTAGCATTTTTATTGCCCTTTTACCCCGTTTGCTCAATATAATTAACCGCATCTTACCACCGGTGGTACATACCCATTCATCTATTGACGATCAGAAATCTCAGCCCAAAGTAGTCCAACCACCTATGGAAGAATTAGAAAACGAAATCGTTGCGGTGGTTGGTTACGTACTTCATACTCACCATCAAAAATGAACATTCTTGCAGATTTTCTAGACACCACTGCTGTAGCAAACATGTCGAAGTGGAATCTAATTATGATTCTGGTTGGCATGATTTTCGTTTTTTTAGCTATTCGTAAGGACTACGAACCACTTTTGCTTTTACCCAGCGGTTTTGGTGTGATAGTAGGCAATATTCCGCTGATCGAAGGGATGGGAGTCGGTGTTTACGACCCAGGAAGTGTTCTGTACTACATCTACTTTGGAGTAAGTCAAGGTGTGTTCCCGCCATTGATTTTTCTTGGTATTGGTGCCATGACTGACTTTTCAACGATGCTATCCAACCCGAAGTTAGTGCTTCTAGGAGCAGCAGCTCAGATGGGTATTTTTTTAACACTGATTGGTTCGCTTTACTTGGGATTTGCGCCAGCGGAGGCTGGGGCCATCGGTATAATTGGCGGAGCAGATGGACCAACGGCTATTTTCCTTTCATCCAAACTGGCTCCGCATCTTCTAGGTGCTATTGCTATTGCCGCTTACTCCTACATGGCACTAGTGCCGGTTATTCAACCTCCGATTATGAAGTTGCTGACAACGCGAAACGAACGACTAATCCGTATGAAGCCACCACGTGAAGTGTCACAGAGAGAAAGAATTATTTTTCCTATAGTTGCCTTTCTTATTTGTACTATGATTGCCCCAAGTGCAGTTGTCCTAATTGGTATGTTATTTTTTGGTAATCTGTTGAAGGAAAGTGGTGTAACTGATCGCTTGGCTGACACTGCTCGAACATCAATGGTAGATATTGTAACCATACTGCTTGGTTTTTCAGTGGGCTGCTCTACAGAAGCAAACACCTTTTTGACTCCGCAATCATTACTAATTTTCTTTTTAGGGGCACTCTCTTTCGCTATCGCCACCGCTTGTGGTGTCTTAGCCGCCAAATTTATGAATCTCTTTTTAAAAGATAAAATCAACCCGTTAATCGGTGCTGCAGGAGTATCGGCAGTTCCTGACTCCGCTCGTGTGGTACAGATGGTTGGGCAAAAAGAAGATCCGCAAAATTTTTTACTAATGCACGCCATGGCGCCGAACGTATCTGGTGTAATCGGTTCTGCCGTTGCCGCAGGTATTCTCTGGTCGATACTGGTCTCTTAGACTAATAAACACAGGATTAATAAAGTGAGTAAGAAAAAAGTTCGTTTTATGTGTACGGCCTTTCGGGATGGCTTTCAATCTGTCTACGGGGCACGCGTCTTTACCCAAGATTTTTTACCGGCTGTCGAAGCTGCCTGTGATGCGGGTATCGACTATTTTGAAGCTGGTGGCGGTGCACGTTTCCAATCTCTCTACTTCTACTGTAATGAAGACGCCTTTGCTATGATGGATGCATTTCGTTCTACAGCGGGATCAGCGGCTAATTTACAAACTTTAGCTAGGGGCGTGAATGTAGTAGGTTTAGAGTCGCAACCAAGCGATATTATCAAACTCCATGCTGAGCTTTTTAAAAAGCATGGTATAACGACCATTCGAAATTTCGATGCGCTAAACGATGTCAACAATCTGGTCTATTCTGGTCGGTGTATCGTCGACGCTGGTCTCAAACACCAAGTTTGCGTAACTTTAATGGAATTACCACCTGGTTGTGAAGGTGCACACGATGCCGAATTCTATGAACAAACGTTGCGCCAAATTCTGGATGCTGGTATTCCCTATGATTCAGTTTGTTTCAAAGATGCTTCCGGTACAGCTGTGCCCTCTAAGGTGTATGAAACTATCAAACGAGCCAGACAAATGTTACCTGAGGGCACCTTTATCCATTTTCACACCCACGAAACAGCTGGTATTGGTGTCGCAGCTAATCTTGCGGCTCTAGAAGCCGGAGCCGATGCTATTGACTTATCACTGGCTCCCTGTTCTGGTGGAACTTGTCAACCTGACTTGCTAGTTATGTGGCATGCTCTAAGAGGTTCACAATTTGATCTCAACATAGACATTAACAAGGTGCGGGAAGCAGAAGAGGTTTTCAAGGAATGTATGGTAGATTATTTCCTGCCGCCAGAGGCCGTGGCCGTGGAGCCAATGATTCCTTGGAGTCCTATGCCAGGTGGTGCCTTAACAGCCAATACGCAGATGCTACGAGACAATGATATCATGGACAAATATCCAGACATAATTAAGGCCATGCGAGAAGTAGTTGAGCGAGGTGGGTACGGCACTTCTGTTACACCGGTTTCTCAATTCTATTTCCAGCAATCGTTTAACAATGTGATGTTCGGTCCTTGGAAACGGATTGCCGAGACTTATGGTCAGATGGTGCTCGGCTATTTTGGCAAAACGCCAGTGCCACCAGACCCTGAGATCATGCAAGCCGCTTCCGAGCAGTTGGGCTTGCAACCCACTACCCGACCTCCGCTAGAACGTAACGACGCTGACCCTGAAAAAGGGATTCCGGCTGCCCGTAGACAGCTTGAAACCAATGACCTCGAACTGACAGATGAGAATGTTTTTATCGTCGCCACTTGCAAAGATAAAGGGCTATCATTCTTAAAGGGCCAGGCTGAAATTGGTGTACGTAAAATCGAAAAGGAAAAAACCGTCCCATCTGTTTCGGCCGATGCTCCGGCTAGCTATAACCTCAGTCTGAACGGTCGAAGTTATTCTGTTTCTATTGACGGTAATACCGCGGTGGTCAATGGTAAAACATTCCAGGTTGAGCTAAATAGCGTAAGCAACGGTTCATCGCCGTCTGCAGAGACTTCAGATCAATCAGTTGCCATTACCGCCGAGATGCCTGGTAAGGTAATACGCCTGTTAGTTGATGTCGGAACTACAATTTCAGAAGGAGATAGTCTTCTAGTGCTGGAAGCAATGAAGATGGAAATGCCGATTTCGGCTACCATAAGTGGAACCTTGACCGAGATTTCTGTTTCTCCTGGTGATCAAGTGGCGGCAGGCGATACACTGGCCCTAATCTCCTAGCTTAAGTCCCCGGCCCAAATCTCAGTTTGTTGGCCATTGTCTTCCTGAAGTCGTAATTGACCAGCCGAACCGAAACCGATTAGGATGCCTGTTTTTCGGTTATTTCCGTCTCCAACTTCGATCTCTTTCCCTAAGTTGAAGCAACGATTACGCCAAGCCGCGTGTAGAGCTGAGAATCCGCATCTTTGCCAATTCTGAATCCAGACGGTGAGTGTAGGTAGTAGCCGGTCTAAAAAGCTTTGGACAGACAATTGCTGGCCACTTTCAATAAAAACTGAAGTGGCGGGTTGATCGATCAGATCTGCCTCGTCTAATGTCATATTGATATTGACGCCGACTCCAACAACGATCGACAACGGTTGTGGGCATTCGGTTAGAATACCACAAATTTTGCGTTTGCGAACCAGCAAATCATTCGGCCACTTGGTTTGCACCGTTAAGCCATACTGTTCTAAACTAATAGCCACGGCAATAGCCACGGCCATCGGTAGTGCTGTAACCTGGTGGATACGTTTAATTGGTTTCAACAAGAAGGAAAAGGTCAAGTTGCGGCCACCTGACGATTGCCAACTTCGGCCCAATCGTCCTTTACCAGCCGTTTGCTGGTGGGCCGCTAGAACAAATCCGTTTGGTAAAGGCTCACCTTGCAACAGGCGATCGCACAGTATTGAATTAGTTGATGTTAACCGGTTATGCCATTCGGGACAGTGAAATTGCATTTGCAGTTTTGCTCATCCAGCGATGATTGAAATTAAGGACATAAAATACTCCCAAACTTATACTCAGAAACTAAGGTACGGAAATGTCAATTCAGCGTCTATTACTTGTGTTTGTTTTTTGTTGGTCATGGCCTGCCAAAAGCAATTACCGGAGCTATTTGTTACAGGTAAAGACCTGAAAAATGACAAGGTAGTTTTAACCGATCAAGAATGGCGAAAAAACTGACACTAACCCAATACCGGATTTTGCGACAAAAAGGAACTTCTATCCAAAACAAAATACAATTCAGGTTGTGGTTGGCCCAGTTTATTTGATACCGCGGATACAGGGAAAAATACTGAGGAAATTGACCTAACCCACAGTATAGTCAGAACTGAGATGCTCTGCACCTGCTACAACGGCCATCTCGGACATATGTGCATGTGTTTCAAGAGGGGGCTAGACCGACTAGACTACGGTATTGTATCAATGGTACTGTTATCCAATCTGATGTATGACAGATTTTGAATCTCCTTCTCTAGGCTCTTAACCTTCGCTATTACTAACTTTCAGCTTATTTAGACAATCTGAACTAATCTACCCCACACAACTCTGACTAACTCTTTCTCTCTTCCTGTCCTCCAATCTTAATGAACTCTATTCCACCTGAAATCTTGATAGTTTATATAGCTCTCAGAAGAAGACTCCAGCCCTTGGAAACCAGCTATCGTATCTCATTGTTTCCATCACCTTGATTTGGGTTTTCAGAATTGTTTTAATCCTTGTTGCTTGACTTCTGACTTCACATCAACTACATTTGGCACTCAATTGCATTAATACGTAACTTAAAATAGCAACTTAATTTGCTATTGTGCATACTTAGCACAACCCACCATTGGCCCCAGCACAACGGATCACAAACGCTCGTTTAGGCTGCTATTCGTATCAGCTGGCGCTGTGAAAACTGAAACGGTTTCGGATTTCTCCAGAATCGTTTTTAGTTGGAAAAATTACAAACTCACTTTTTCTAGAGCCTCTCTGTACCGAGCAAAGTATTGAACGCTGCGTATTTTTTTTATAGTGGTTGCGATATGCCAACGGATAACAGCACTCCGTGTTCAAATGCATCGCCAGCTAGCATCTGCTGGTGAATTGGTACTATTAGTCTAGTATTTATCCGTGTGTATTGACCAATGTTAGCTCCTAGTATAAGAGCATGCATTTGTAACCCGGTGTTGATATCTTTTTCCCCACTCCAATAGCCAAACCCTTGTCGTAGAAACATCCAAGAACTGCGCAACCGGAGTATCTTTTTTGGTTCGTAAACGGCACTTAGAAAAACGGATGTATCCGCCGGTGCCAAGAATTTGTGCTTGTTTTCGTAAAATGGATGTCGTGTAACCAATGTCGTTTGGAGGGCAATTGATTTAGCAATTGGCAACCAGTAGCGAACTTCTGCCCCCGGTGTCAGTGTACCGGTACCAAACTGAATATGCAGATGTTTTTGGCCGTTATCGCCGAGTTTATAGGGATCTGGTTCGGTTTGGCCTATTGGCACTGATAGGCCACCTGAAAGGGTGAGCATATCGTTGGCTTTTAAAACACCTTTGAATTTATAAAAGACTGACAGGTTAGGATCTTCGAATCCTCGATAGGTCTCGTCCCGATGGTGAATGTGACCATTTCGTCGACTGGCATCTCTTTCATCCGGCGTTGGTTGATGACCCGGCCATTCGACAAAAGCCTTTTGTTCCTTAATGGTATAGGGAACAGCTAGAAATATACCTAATTTAGGGATCAACTGATAACGAAGACGTATATTGAAACGGAAGAAACTGAGTGACACGTGATGGCGATGCTTGGAGATCTGGATGACTTGGCCGGTGGGCGAAAGACCTTTAGTTTCACTGTGTCCTCCATCCGACTTAAAGCTACGCATGATGTTAAAGTCGTATTGAAATCGTTTTGTTTCACTTGTAACGAACGCACGGTCCGTCCCCATTTGTGGGATAATGGGATTGCTTCAGGCACCTCAAGAGTCTTGTGCTAGCAAGTATGGGATATGGATCAAAGAGAAAATAAAGAAGAGAAGTATCGATTGTTTTTGCATGTTAGTATCTTTCCCTGTTTGGTTTGAGGGATGCTATCCAGTCATTTTTAGTCGAGCCGTTGAATCCTTGTTTTCAATAACTTGAACTCGGCTCTACGTCGGCAGAGGAGCTCAGACCACAATGACATCAATCGGCATTTCAGCCGGATTGAGTATGTGAACAGACAATAGGATTAAGTTAAGTTAAGGTATAAGTAATGTCGACTATTTATCGTTTCGGATAGGGGGAGGGCGGGGGGTAGTAGGAGAATTAGCTAGTGAAAGTAAGGGAGGAAGTGGAATTGCTGTGTAGTGACCTGCACTTCGACAAATCAGAGGAGGTGCAGTTAGTGGCACTACCCAGAAGTGTTGTGTTGGTTTGCCCCGCCCCAATATGAAAGGATCAGTCTGCACCACCGCAGGAAGGCTTAAGCAGCAACTGCTATCCTCTGCGGGTTGTTGTTCAGAAGCGCAGCATCGGTCCGAAGAGGTTGGGGAGCTGTTGGTACTCCCTCCACTAGTACATGTCTTGGCTTCAACTCCGTTACACAAGGCCACGCAGAGCAACTTCAGTAGTATCGTCAATAATAGTGGTAATACTGATAAACGGAGGCTTGGCTTGGGTCTCAAGAGATACTTGTAGGGAACACCGATGAGGGGGCGTACTTTGCTTTGAAACTTTATTATATCACACAACCCTGGAGGGATCAATTGTTGAGTTCCAAAATCCCATGATGACATTCTTGTCCCGGTATATGTTTCAAATTGAAGCCTGATTATGTTGACTTCTCAAGAACAGAATTGCTAGGTTGATTTTTTTGTCCAAGAGCAAGTTGCATGAAAGTGGCAGTAATGCTGGGGTTGGAAAATAACCGTTTGTTTAGTGGAAGTCATGGCAGAACCAACCGCAATACTCGCAATTAATCTGTCCGCCGGTGAATGTCAACAGGATCTGGAAATTGGCCTGGACTCGTCAGCCAGGAACAGTTTTGAATCTATGGATAGACCGATACCACTATCAAGGCCGATTGAGATGGGGCATCAAGCCTACTTAATTGGTGGTCCTTACCGATTGAGAAGAGATGTACATCCTATCAGCGGGCAAGAAATCAGTTGGCAGATGCGTGTCTCTTCGCCGTATCCAGTGCAATTGACTATAGGTAGCCAATAGATACCCAAGGGGCAAGAGTTGGTGATTATTGATGTCAAGTAGAGACAGTGCTGACAGCGGATGGGGGATGGGGGATGGATAGCGGTGATCGACAAGTGACGGTTAGCCTGCGTCCACTACCCAAAGTAACCCAACTGTTACCCAATTATCCTAATCCCTTCAATCCAGAAACCTGGATTCCATTTGAACTACATCCGGACGCCAATGTTTCTCTCTTGATTTTTGATGTCAGAGGGTATCTCACAGTGTAATTTTTACAGTATTTTCAGAGTCGGAATTTTCGCTTTGATTTTAATCAGGAACAAAAACAGTTGGTAAGCGTCTGAGAAATCTTTGTTCTCCCTCATTAGTCCTCAAATGGTAAAATCCTAGAAGATCATCCACAATCCATCAGTAGGTGTTGATATGAACAAATTACGGATCGCCCTAACCAGGATTGGTAGACGCGGTTACGGCACCTATTGACCCATCATTTCAAAACTCTGTGACGACCTTGAACTCGTTTCCGTTTGCGACCAGAGCGATTTCATCAACTCGCTTACAACATCGATTCCTCTGTCTTCATAACGAAACCTTGCATTCTGTGAAAGCGGTGGCTGACTGTTGCCATTGAACAAAGACTCCATCCTATCCCATCGAAGGTAGGATGCTTAACGTATCGTTTCAGCTCCCTTACGATCATAAAAAATAACTTAGACAGAGCCTTTCGCTCTTTTTTTGACCAACGTCTGAAGTAGTTCTTCTTCAGTTAACCACTCCTCTAATCCACTACCAGGATAGGCCAGCGCCCAGCGGTAGAGTTCCGTCAACCGTAGTTCATCGGAAGCGATAATAGGCTTAGATTGAAGGACACTTTCCAGGCGTTCAATCACTTCAACAGCCAGTTTGGCATACAGTGTTTCCAGAACCATAGCCGTTGACGAGGATGCGCGGAAGGCTTCCTGGTACCAAGCCATTCCGTTGAGTGTAAATACCTTTGTCCGGGGATAACCAGAACACATTAGGTTCAAAGGATCTCCACTACGGTTCTGGTCCCCGCTGTTACGGAAATCAGTTCTTAGCACTACAGCTGGAATATCTAGTGCCTTAGCAAACATGAACTCGGCTACTGTCCCCGAGTCGAGATCG
>PVBE012368278.1_pt1 | contig 10791 bp, 5 predicted proteins | sample 1631181 | NCBI WGS metagenome assembly PVBE01 (sample SAMN08397723, study PRJNA350692) | Marine metagenome, whole genome shotgun sequencing project. | isolation source: water | place: Pacific Ocean | collected 2012-04 | reverse complement strand
CACCGGATCGACGGAGGCGTCTCCGCAAATCGAGATCGTCTTGAAACCTCGGAGATTTCCTGGCGGTGGGTTTGGCGCCGCCTCGACCAATTCCGTGACGAGAACCGCGACGGTTCCTTTTGAGGAATTCGATGGCCAAAAGCATGTCCGGGTCCGGGGCCGAAGCATTTCGTTCCGGTATCAATGCAGCCAGACCGACACGCACTGGCGAGCCGGGGATTTACTCATGGATGCCAGGCCGGACGGTAGGCAGTAGCCGATGTCGCATATCCCGCGCCCCATCCTTCCGCTGCCGCCGCCAGAGTACGCTAGCAGCTACTTCGAGCGGCTTGTTAGGTCGATCACAATCTGGATGAATCAGGTCGAGAACCCCAGTGAGGCTCGGCACTCCGAATTGACTCTAACCGGTCTTCAGGGATACGGCGCCGGCCTCCGAGACGGCGAGATTTACGAGGACGCCGGCATACTGAAGATTGTGCGCTCAACTGATGTTTTCGCCGCCCCGCTTTCCGCTACCGGATCGGTTGGCACCGTGACTGTCGCCATCTCCTAACAGAGAGAGCTTCCTATGACCAAAACCAAGCAAACCGCCAAAGCTCTTGAGGCCAAGGGCCGCTTCGGAGACTCGATGCTGGTTCACCTGAACCCTATAGAGGTCGAGGGCCTGGCAGCTTTGGTGCCTGGCGGGAAGCTGACCACCAATCCCGAGACTGGCCTTCAAGAGGCTTTCTTGCCGTTGGTGCTGGGGATGATGGGCGGTATGGCAGCGCCTTCGCTGTTGGGCGGAACCGCGCTAGCGACGGCATTGGGAGCGACGGGGGTGGCCGCTCTCGGAACCGGCGTTGGCTCCGGGCTTGGATCGTTGATCGAGACTGGCGATCCCGGTAAGGCGCTGTTGAGCGGGGCCTTGGGCGGGCTTGGTTCTTGGGGGATTGGCTCGCTGATGGGCGGGCTTGGCGGGGAAGCCGCTAACGCTGTCGGAGCCTCCCCCGCCCTGTCCGGCGCCGACTTCTCGGCGGCGGCGCCATCGTTATCGGGCCGACTTGCGGGGCCATTCGGGCTTGATCAAGGTTACAATAACTTGAGCGGCGTATCGTCTTCCGCCGCCCAGGCCGCAGCCGCCGCCCCGCCGGCCTCCGATGGGTTGCTTTCCAACAAGTTTATTCAGGGCGCCATACCCGCTCTCGGAGGAAGCTTTCTTGGCTCCATGGCGTCCGGCCCTGGCGGCTCCGCACCACCGCCTTCTCCCAGCAGGACACCACCGCCCCGGCTGACTGGCCGCAGGGAGGTCTACGGTCAACCCGCAGGCTATCGTCCGGGGTTTGATCCAGAAGCAAGGCAAGTCGGCCCGATCCAATACCAGTCCCGAGAAAGGTTCGCGGGTGGCGGTCCAGTGGCTTCGATGTCGATGGTGCCGACCAACAGGGGTATCGGCGCTTTCGACATGGGCGATCCCGTGAAGGTCGCCAGCACGCCAGGGACGCCACGTGCCAGCCTCAATCTCAGGCTCCGGCCTCAGAATCCGATGGCCGCTCGACGGTCTCAGGCAGGCGGCGGGAACGTCCCGACCAGAGACCCGGTTCATGGCTGGAGCTTCTCCGGTGGAGGCGGCGGCGCGGCGGGACAGGACTATAGTTCCTTGGTCGCTGATCGTCACAACAGGATCATGACCGCTGGCCAAGCCGCGAGAGCTTCTTCTGGCGCTAGCGCTAGCGCTGGCGCTGGCGCTGGCGGCGCTGGCGCTGGCGGCGCTGGCGGCGATGTATGGCCCGGAAACGGCCTCCCTCTGGCCTATACCGCCGGCATCAATCCATCGACGGGAGAGATTACCGAGTCAGGTCCAAATCAAGGAAGCTTCGTTCCCTACACCGAGTCCCCCGGCCCGTTCCCTGGCACCATTACACGTACCAGCACCGATACCGGCGAAACGACCGTCCTCGATGCCTATCCTGCCGAGTGGGGTGGCGGTGAAGCGGCGGGAGGGCTGGTTCGAGGTGGTTACGCTCAAGGTGGCGCCGTGGCAGGCCCGCCTCAGGTAGGGCAAGCCGACTTGGAAAAGATCGCGACGGAAGCGGAGGCGGCGCTACGAGGTCGCCACCCGAATCCCCAGGTTGCAATCCAGCGCTACGTCCAAGTTTTTGGCGCTGAGGCCCTGGCTCAGCTTCGGCGTCGGGTTCTTGGCGCCCAAAGGCCCCAGACTTTCTTGCCACGGCAAGCTTCCGGCCTGACCCGAGGTCCTGGTGCCGGCATGGACGATGCCATTCCGGCCACCATCAACGGCCAGGAGCCGACTTCGTTGAGCGACGGGGAGTTCGTGGTTCCCGCCGATGTGGTCTCGCATTTGGGGGATGGCTCGACTCAGGCCGGCGCGTCCAGGCTCGATGGCATGATGGACCGGATCAGGTCTGCGAAAACCGGCTCGCCACAACAGCCTGGTCAAATTAACCAGCGGGCCGCGATGCCAGCGTGAAGGTGTCCCTTCTGCCGCCGGCCCATATCGATAGGCACTGGCCCCGAGTCGCCGAGATTCTAACCCCAGCGCTGAAAACTGCGAACGGTCGGATAGCCATAGCCGATCTTCGGGAAGAGCTTCTGAGGTTCGACGTTCATCTTTGGATCGTCTTCGAAGATGCCGACCACGAAGCCATCGATATCGTGGCGGCTTGCACCACGAGAGTCACCGAATACCCACGCCGCCGGATGATGGTCGGCGGGTTTATCGCTGGCGAACGGATGGACGAATGGCTTTCTGATTTACTGGCCAAACTCGACGAGTGGGTGGTGGACAACGGTTGCGACGGGTTTGAGTTCACTGGCCGGAGGGGCTGGGGCAAGGCTTTGAAATCCTTCGGGTGGGAAGCGAGTTACGTCGTTTTCGAGAAAGACTACCGGGGCAGCGGCTCCAACCAATTAGGTGGCAACAAAGATTTCTCTAGGATGGAGACGGCACATGGGTAAATCCAGCGGCGGCGGTCAGCCCCAGTCGGCCACGCCAACCAGCCAGGTCGTCACCCAGACGAATCTTCCAGAGTATGCGGAGCCGTACTTCCAGAGTTTGATGGGACGAACCGAGGCGCTTTCGCAAGAGCCATATATTCCGTATGGCGGCCAGCGGGTCTCCGAGTTCTCTCCGCTTCAGGGCTACGCCTTCGACCAGGCCGTGGATTTGACGGGCCAGGGCCTCCCAGAATTCGACAACGCCTACTACGGCGCCGAGATGGGATTGGGCGCCGCCGAGCGGGCACTTGAATATTCACCGTCAAATATTTATTCGCCCTACCAGCGCCAGGGCTACGGGGCAACCGAATTCGAAACCCCGATGGTTCACTCGACCGAGTTCGACCAGGGCATGGCCGACCGATATATGTCGCCCTACCAGCAGTCTGTAACCGATGTTGAAAAGCGCGAGGCCGACCGCGACTTCGGGATCGCGCAGACCTACCGAGACAGCGCAGCGGCCCAGTCCGATGCCTTCGGCGGATACCGTCACGCAATCATCGATTCCGAAGCGCAACGCGACCTGGCCGAGACCAAGGGCGATATCCAAACCAGAGGTCTCCAGAGCGCCTACGGCAACGCCCAGATGCAGTACGAGCGAGATCGTTCGGCTGGCCTTCAGGCCGGGTACGCCAACCAAGACGCGAGCCTCCAGGCTCAAAATTTTCAGGAGCAGGCCAACCAATACGGCGCTCAGTTCGGAGAGGCGTCCGCTGGCCGGGAAGCCGACTACGCCATGCGAGCCGCCGAACTCAACAACCGATTCGGCATGGACGCGGAAGGTCTTGGTCTTCAAGCGGGACAGATGGGCCTCGACGCCGCCGGCACCTACGGCGCACTCGGAGAGCTTTACCAGGGTCTCTCCCAGGATCAGATCGACATGCTCTCGGGGATGGGATCGGCGCAGCAAGCCCAGGCCCAAGCCGGCCTCGACACTGCCTATCAGGATTTCGTCAACCAGCGTGATTGGGAACGGCAGCAGCTTTCCTACTACGGCGGCATCCTTCGTGGCATCCCCGTCTCGCCGAGTTCCGACACGGCAAACTACTCGACGCCGAGCGCCTATTCCCAGGCCATCGGATTGGGGACCCTTGGGTTGGGTGCCTATAGCGCATTTTCGGGAGCCGGCTGATGAATATCCTAGAGGTCCAAGAGGTTCTGAAGGGGATGCCCGAGGACCAGATCGCTAGGGAAATCAGGAACCCCACCGGTCAGATTCCTCCCTTCCTGGCGCTCTCTGAACTCAACCGCCGCAAGGAAGCCCAGGCCGCGTACAAGGCCAAGGCCGCCGCCGCGAACCGGCCCAGCAGCACCATCGCCCAGGAACTCGGCGGTGCTGCAATGCAGCAAAGGCCGCAGCCACAACAGCAGCCGCAGCAACCCCAGGCGCCTCGCCCTCCCGGTTTCCAGCAGGGAGGCTCCGTCCCGAGGAAGCGCTGGAGTTGGATCGTTGATCGAGACTGGCGGTCGTTGGGAGAGCGCGAGGCCTTCGAGGCCCGCCTCGCTCGGCGGGCCGAAAGGGAAAGCTCCATGGTTGCCGCCACGCCCGCCGCCCCGCTCGGCACCGGATCGGTGGACCCGGGCACCCTACGGGCTTTTGGCCTCGGCCCAGCGCCAACCGCTTCCGTACCGCCGGCGTCGGCGACGGCGGTGCCAAAGGCGCCGATGTCGGACCTTGAAATTTATCGGGCTGCATTGAGAAGCCATCAGTTGACAGAATACGACCAGAAACGCATGCAGACGCCGCCGGTGCCACAGTCTCCTGGCGGTGGATCGGTGGACCCGGGCACCCTACGGGCTTTTGGCCTCGGCCCAGCGCCAACCGCTTTCACACCGTCGGCGAGGATGGCGACGAGGCCACCGCCTCGGTTCACGGTGTCGTCTTGGGGATCGCCGTGGTCGGTCGCGGCCAATTATTTCGGATCGATGGTGCCCAGCGGCTCTGGGGAGGACACGGCTGGGATGGGGCAGGGGGATACCACGTGGCCTGGATGGACGGACAAGGCGGTAGGCACCGAAGCTCCCGGTGGATCGGTGGGTGCGGTTGACCGTATGACATCGGTTGCGGCGGACTTGCCTTTCTACCGACTGCTGGTTTCGACTTATGGCGAAGAGGAAGCGAACCGGCGGATGAGGAAGGTGATGAATCTTACGCCGCCGCCCTCTCTTGGCGCGGCAGAGCCGACAGTGGACTACCTTGAAGCGAACCGGCGGATGAGGGGCGTCGGGTTGGCTGGGCCCGCTGCCCGAGATGGTGGCGACGGTCCTCCCCGCCCTTTCTCTAGCCCTTTCTCTAGCCCTGTATACGCGGACAAGCCGCACGACTACTTCTTCCCTGGCCCTAGTGAAGAGGGCGGCCCGAACGCCACCAAAGACGATTCTACCGTCGGCGGCGGCGGGGCATCCGCCGTGACGGGCGGGTCCAAGGCTTCCGTCAAGGCCCAGGCGCCCGAGGTGCCGGAGATGACGGACTATTTCGAGCCGCTGACCAATCGCATGAATGCGCTTCGGGCCAAGTCCGCTCGCTACGACGATCAGATTCCAGGCCTCGCCCTGATGAGGGCTGGCCTTGGGATCATGGGCACGCCTGGTCACTGGAGCACTGCCGTCAGCCAGGGTGGAACTGCGGGGTTGGATTTCTATACCAGCAGCAAGGAGAAGGGTCGCGGAAACGAGATGAAGATGCTTCAGGCCGAGACCTTGATGGCCAAGGGTCGCGACGAAGCACAGCGCGGCAATGCTGACCTGGCCCTTCGTTATCAGAAGCAAGCTCTCGACCTCGTGAACTCCGAGTCCACCCGCGATCTTCAGTCGGCGCAGGCTTGGGACGCCCGCCAAGAGCCGGCCAGCCTCAGATATGTCCGGGGCCTCATGGAGATGAGCGAGGAGGACCGGCGCCAAGCGCTTGAAATTCAACGCTCGATGTCGGCCAATACGGGGGTGGGTTGGCATCGCGCTCAGATCGCCAATCGCGCCAAAAACTTGGAGCGTTACGACATCTACTTGCCACAGGCCAAGCTGACCAAGCACTATGGCAAGCTCTTGAAGGAGAAGGGTGAGAAAGCCGCCAACGAATGGGCCCATTTGAAGGCTCAGGAGAGAGCGGACGACGAGTTTCCGCCTCTTGGAAGGCGAGCCCAAAGGGCTGTTTACGACGTAGACAGCCTCGCGACCGCCCGATAGCTGGAATTTTTTTATGGGTGTAATCAGCGTCCGAGGTAAGGACGGGATTATCCGCGACTACAAGATTGCTGGTGATGAGGCGACCGCTGACGAAGGCGACCGCATCAGAGACCACTTGGCATCGTTTATGCCCCAGCCCGAGCCTATGGGTTTCCTTGAAAGCGCTGGGAAATCTTTCGTGAGCGAAGTCCCTAGTATGATCGAGCGCGGCTTCACTACATTAGAGGCCATCACTGCCGATACCCCTGAAGAGTTCCGTCGCGCTCAAGCCATGAGAGAAGTGGCCGAAAGGCGGCAAGCTGAGCGATTGGGCCCCCTTGCCGATACACCACAGCCGTCATCTGTTTACGACGCCTTCAAAGAGGGTGGTTTCTCTGAAGGCGTGGAAGCTCTTTTGGATTTTCCCTATCGTCAGTATGCGGGCAAGATTGCCGGCCAAAGCGCTGCTATGACGGGCATCCCATTGGGGGTTGCTGCCGTTGCCGGGCTGTCGCCCGCCGTCCCAGCGATAGCCGCTACTCTCGGTCTGGGCGTCCCGCTTATGGGATTGCAAACCTTTTTCCCCAATAACATTATCAGGCAAATGAGCGAAGGCAGGGACCTCGATACTTTGGACCCTGGTATGGCTTTGGCGGCGGCTGCCCCGCAAGCGTTAACCGAAGTCTTAATCGACAGGTGGCTACTAGGTGGCTTTGGCGGGAAGGCAAGGGCCTCCGCTAAATTGCTAAGTGGGATAGTTAAAAGGGTGGGAGTGCGAGGCGGCATCGGTATGGCCGGGGAGGGCACTCAAGAAGTCCTCCAAGAGTATTTGGAAAGAAAGCAAGCTGGGATCAAGACTGATCTCGCTGAAGACGAGGCCTTTAAGGCTTTATTTGATTCGTTCGTCGGTGGCGCGACGATGGGTGGTATGTACGGCACAATCGGCGGCGTGCATCAGGGTTTCAGGGACAGGACGCTTGGCGTCCGACAGGAGGCGGCTCAGCGCCAGAAGGTGGCAGAAGAGGCCGCTGCCCGCGAGCAGGCTCACCGTGAGCGGATCGGGCAGCTAGCGCTGCCGGCTCCCGAGGAAGTGCCGCTGCTGGAGGCCCCCAAAGAGCCGCAAACGCCTGAAGATTACGCGGCCAATGTTCAGCGTGTCCAGGAATCTCAGGCCCGAGGTCGGCAGGAGCATGAAGAAAGAGAACGAATCCAACGTGACGAAACCACGCGCCAGGCCCAGGAAGCCATCAATCGAACTCGCGGCGAAGAGGCTTACGAGCTTGCCCAGGCTGGTCGCGAATCTACAACTCCGATGGGCGTCTTTACCGCCCAGGAAGCTGGCCCCGATGTGGCTGGCCGGGTCAACGCTCGCCGGGTGGGCCGGGGCCAGGAAGCGATTGACGAGTTCTCGCTCGAAGACATGGCCGAAGCCAGCGTGCCGCAGCGAGATATCGACCGGCTCATTAGGTCCAGGAGACCTATCACTTCACGCGAGAACGTAAGCCCCGAAGAAATCTCCGAAGCCGCCAACGCCAAGGGTATCTCTGATCCTGGCGACCTAGAAACCTTGGCCCGCCGGACAACGGGCCAACGCGATCCATCTCAAATGTCTCCGGTGCAACGCCGGACGATAATGGGCGCGATTCAAAACCTTCCCGATCCGCCGGAGCCTCCGGTAAGTCATCCTCAAGGCCTCCCCGCCAATACCAGAACCTCCCCCGAAGAAACCTCGTCTGGCAAATCGCTGCGCGTCGTCCAGCGCGTTCCCGTGGACGGTCCCAACGGGCAAACGATGACGCATGCCATCGTCGAAAACCGTCTCGACGAAAGCGGCAACGTCATCGAGCGAGCGGTCGTGTCCACCCACGACAGCAGCCTCGAAGCGTCCGAGGCTCTTCGGAACGAAGCCGCCGAGACCAAGCACATCGTGCGGGAAGGCCTGACCCCGAACGGCCAGCCCGGTCACACTGTTGTTCAGCAAACCTTCGATGAGCAGGGCGAGCTTCTCAGTGAGCATTCTATCGCCACCATGGACGATCAGAGCGCCGCCGAGGCGTCGGCTCGTGGCCGTGATCGTGCTGTCGTTTTAAGGGGGAGGCCTGATCTTGAATCAACCGAGTCTGCACCTCGTGATCCAAGTTCGCGGCCCGCCAGTCGTGGGTCCTCCCCCACCACCACTCCGATAAGCTCCCGCCTCAGGAAATCTCTCAGAGCCTCCCTCAACAAGCGCGGCCTCTCCGGCATCAAGATCAGGCTGATCAAAGTCCTCAAAGACATCGAGACCGGTCAGGCGATGCCAGAGGCCGAGGCGCAGTATCTCAGTGGCATCATCACCATCGCGCTTGGTCGGATTGATCCCGAGGCGTCTGTTGACGAGCAGATCGAACAGATCGCAAGAGTCCTCGACCACGAAGTGATCCATGCCCTGAGGGCAATGGGCGTGTTCACCGAGCAGGAATGGAAGTCGCTGGTCAAGTATGCCACCGATCCGAAGAAGCCCTTCTTGGCGAAGGTTACCCGTACTCACGGTGGGTTCGTCGCCGATCCAAACGTCGAATTTACAATCGAAGACCTTCACGAAGAAGCCGTCGCCGAGGCATTCCGGGGATGGGCCGCAGACAAGAGGTCCGTTGCCGGTCGCCCTGCGAGCTTGTTCAATCGGATCGCCGAGTTCTTCCGGAAGCTCGCCAGCGCCCTTTGGAACGCCGGGGTGAATAATCCGCAGCAAATCTTCAGTCGAATTGAAAGCGGTGAAGCCGTCGCCCAGGCGCAGCAGGAAGGTCGTATTCAGCCGGTCGGCCAGACCGTCAAGTGGGCGCTTGTCGGTAAAGAATTCGAACTCGACATGCAGAGACGGGAGCCGCTGAGACCCTCTGGGTCCCCTGCGTGGTATTCTTCAGAAGCCGGTTCAGAGTCAGAGGGCGGCCTCGATACCCTGGAGCAGCGAGGAATTGAGCTTGAGCGGGCCCGCGACCGCGTCCAGCAGCTAGCGCTACTTCGGGAGCGACGGGGGTGGCCGTCTGGTCTTGATGCCGGAGATGCGCGGCGGAGTAAGTTACCTCAGATCAAGCTGGCCGCTAGCGCCGCCCGGGCGAAAGCGCGGCGGCTGACGGTGCCCTTACAGGGATCGTCGGAGCCCGCGCCCGCCAGCCATATAGAGCAGTTCTATGACGATCTGGAAGCGGCGCGACCGGCGGCGTTGGAGGCGTTCGTCGAATGGCATACGCGACCGGAGAACATCGTCTGGCATCGCGACCTCTTCACCGCCCATGAAAGCGGAGAGTACGTCTCCTTTATTATTCGCAACGAGGTCGGCGACAACGTTGGTGAGCTTGAGCTTACCGTCAAAGACAATGGCGTTGCCAAGGTCAATATGGTTCGTGTGAAGGGCAACGTCTTTGGGGCGTCGATTGGGCCGAGGGGAATGCGGTCTCTCTGGAGGTCGGTCCGCGAGCTGTTCCCTCACGTCCGCGAGATTAGCGGCTATAGGATTTCTGGCGCTCGACAAGCTAATGACCCGGAGGGGGTAAGGAGCCGAATCGCCACCGTCAAACTCAGGCCGAAGCTCTCGATCAATGACGCCATGGGCTTCTACTCGCCGATGATCCGCAAGGTCGAGGCGATTAAGCGCAAGCGTGGCCCCGGTCATTTCTGGCCGGATGTCATCAAGAAGTCCGGCGTCTCCGACGACGAGTATAAGTGGTCCGGTATCGGTGATTGGCTCGCCGAGCAAGGCACCGGCAATGTCACCAAGGCGGAAATCCTCCACTACATGAAGGTCAACGAGATTCTCGTTAAAGAGAAAGTCAGCACCGACGATCACGAAGGCGGTGAAATCCATTGGAGCGAAAAGCAAGCCATAGACCTGGATGAGAGGCGACGCTCAGACTGGGAAGAGTTGATTGATCGGGAGCCTATCAAGAAAGAAATCCGCGAGGCGATGGAAGGCGAGGCGAACCGGCAAGCTGCACTCTCGAACATCCGGCACTGGCGCTTTGATCGTCCCGAAATCGATGAGGACGCGCTAGAGGCTCGCGTCAAAGAACGTGTCGCATACGACGCCATGGAATTGTATCGCAAGTCCCCGGAGTACGTCGCCCCGGAGTACGAAGTCTACGGCACCCCTCTGGGGAACATGCCTCCATCAGATTTCAATGCCGAGCATGTTCTTCGCGGTAACGATGAAAACGGCTGGGTTCACCCTGAATCCGGGCAAAGCTACGACACTCTTGAAGAGGCGCAAAGTGCGATATCTTCCGAGCGCGAAATGGCGACGAAATACTCTGAATGGAAGCGCGACGGCGGCGGCAATTACACCGAGCACCTAATGCTGCTCCCCGAGCGGATCACCAGCCGGACATATCCAGGCGGGCATTTCGACGAAGGGAACGTTATCGCCCACATTCGGCACACTAATCGACAGAACCCTGACGGCGATACCATACTATTCTTGGAGGAACTCCAATCTGATTGGCACCAAAAAGGCAGGGAGGTTGGCTACGATACTCTGACAAAATCCCAGCGTGCTATACGTGTAAGCGAGATACGGGAGCTTGAGGAAGCAACCCGCGATGCTGCGAGTAACCTTCGGAATGAAGTGGCTTATCTGATTCTGGAAACGGAGGATGTGGT
>PVBE011492265.1_pt1 | contig 10792 bp, 13 predicted proteins | sample 1631181 | NCBI WGS metagenome assembly PVBE01 (sample SAMN08397723, study PRJNA350692) | Marine metagenome, whole genome shotgun sequencing project. | isolation source: water | place: Pacific Ocean | collected 2012-04 | reverse complement strand
GGCACTCACAATCGCTGGAGTTGGAGCGAGCGTTCCTGAGTTCGTCATGCTTGGACGAATGGCCCAGACCCGCCTTGTCGCAGGCCTTGGGCTCTTCGTTCTCTCGGTAGCCATCGGGACGGGCCTGATCGTGAACCTCGTACTCTGACAATCGGTTCCCGCAGCAATCAGTCGGCCAACAGTGCCGGCAGCAGTTCATGGCCGGTGACTGGCGGATTCTCAGCGACACCGGTCTCTGTGAATATCCCTCCCGGGCCATCGGTTCGGCAGTCGACCAGCATGTAGGGAACCGGGTCCGACGTGTGGGTCCTGGTGGTCAACGGGGTGGCGTGGTCGGGCAGCATCAGCAGACGCCAGGGACCCAGGGTGTCCAGATTTGGAATGAGGTCGGACAGGATGCGACTGTCCCAGTTCTCCAACGCCTTGACCTTCTCGGCGACATCGCCGGCATGGCCGGCCTCGTCCGTTGCCTCAACATGGATAACGAACAGGTCAAGGCCGGCGGCTAGCTCGGCTAAGGCAACATCGCGCTTACCCTCGTAATCGGTGTCATAGCGGCCAGTAGCACCTGGGATGTCGCAGATCTTCATTCCGCTGAGCATCCCGATGCCCCGCACCAAGTCGACCGCTGTGACTAGACCTGCCCTTACACCGTGAGTTTCATGGAACGAAGGGACCTGAGGCTGGAAGCCCTGTCCCCACAACCAGATCTGCGTGGCCTCCAAGTCCGATGAAGCGAGAACCTCCTGGGATGCCTCCATCAGATCGCCCAACCAGGCCCCTGCCGGCCCGCTAGGCAGCACTAGCGGGTCGCCGATGAGGTCATGTGGCGGAGTGCAGTCAGCATCAACCCAGTCAGCCGGGGCGATCATCGAGTGCCTGAAGCTGAGCCCGGGGTGGAATGAAACACCATTGCGCCCTCCTCCCAGTTCAGCATCAATTCGATGGATCACCTCAGCTGCAGCCTCGTCTGATGGGTTTCCGCCCGCGTGGTCGACCATTGCCCCGTCGACCACGGTGACCAGGTTGCAGCGAAAGGCCACTTGATCCGAGCCAAGAGTCAAGCCCATTGCCGCGGCTTCGATGGGGGCACGGCCCGTGTGGAATGCGGCAGGGTCGAAGCCCAGGATCGACATGTTGCCGACATCGCTGCTGGGAGCCATCCCGACTGGGATGACGGCAGCACGACCCACTACGGCCCGAGCCGCCAGCGCGTCCATGTGGGGTGTGTCAGCGACCTCCAACGGTGTCCGGCCGTCCAACTCGGGTACCGGCAGGTCGGCACAGCCATCAGGGATGCAGATCACGTACTTCATCGGACTTCCATCCTGCCAGCAGCTACCTGCGGACCATCACTCTCTTGCTCTTGGACCTCAGACAGCACGGACGTGTTCCTCCACGAACGTCTCGACCTCTGAGAGGTCGTTGGGCAAGTTGGTCATGCGTTCAGAACGATCCAACAGGTCGCTCAGACGGTCTGGAAGAACGGGCCTCACACCAGTGGCCTTCTCGACGGCATCGGGGAACTTGGCAGGATGGGCCGTGGCCAGGGCCACCACCGGAACCGCCGGATCAGGTCGACAGGCACGCGCCGCCAAGACCCCCACGGCGCTGTGGGGATCCAGCACGATGCCAGACTTGTCGGCTTCTTCTGCAATGCACATAAGCACCTGGTCGTCGTCGAAGCGGGCACTCGCCCAACCCTCTACGAGGCGGCCATGGAGCCTCTCGCTGATTTCAGTCGACCCCTTCTCCCGGAAGGTGCGGAGGAGCCTGGCTACCGCTGCCCCATCTCGGTCCTCCAACTCGAAGAGCAAGCGCTCCAGGTTGGACGAGATTTGGATGTCCATGCTGGGCGACAGGGTCGGTATGACAGGGCGTGCATCTAGGCGACCATCGCGAAAGAACCGCGGCAGGATGTCGTTCCGGTTGCTACCGACTATGAGCTTGGGCACGTTGAGGCCACTCAACCGGGCCACGTGTCCAGCAAAGACGTTTCCGAAGTTGCCCGTCGGAACGGCGAAATCCACTGCCTGACACCGACCTCCAAGCCTCTCGGCTGCCACCACGTAGTAGACGACCTGGGCCATGACCCTCGCCCAGTTGATGGAGTTGACCGCAGAGAGATTCAGCCTGGTCCTGAAGGGCTCATCTGCGAACATTGCCTTGACCATGTCCTGGCAGTCGTCGAAGGTGCCATCAAGGGCAACATTGTGAACGTTGGAGGACTGCACCGTCGTCATCTGCCGACGCTGTACCTCGGTGACCCGACCAGCCGGGTGCAGGATCACGATGTCGACGCTCTGGCGGTCACGGCACGCCTCGATCGCCGCTGAGCCGGTGTCGCCGGACGTGTCTCCCACGATCGTCACCCTTTCGCCTCGGCGGGTCAGCTCGTAGTCGAACAGCCGTCCGACCAGTTGCAGAGCTATGTCCTTAAAAGCAAGGGTGGGGCCGTGGAACAACTCCATTAGGTGGAGTCCACCACCTAGGTCCACGAGGGGAGCCACATCGTCGGCTTCAAAGCCCGAGTATGCGTCAGAGACCATCTCGGCGAATGAGTCAGGGTCGATACTCCCCGCAACGAACGGTGCCATGACCTCCACGGCAGTCTCCACATAGCTGCCACTGCCCCCATCTCCCATCTGTGGCCATGATTTGGGGACGTAGAGGCCACCGTCGGCGGCTAGGCCAACTAGCAGGGCATCGGCGAAGTCCAGAACCGGGGCCGCACCCCGGGTGCTCACGTACTGCACGGGCATCAAGGCCTGTCAGTCGTCGATCACACGCAGCACGCTGCCGATGCTGCGTACGGCGTCGAGTTCCCCGAGACCTCCCAGGGTCGCCTGGAAGTCATTTTCGCAGGCCAGGTGGGTGATGAACCTGAGTTGTGCCTCGGCACCCATCCCGACTTGTTCCATCGACTTGATGGAGACGCCATACCCACCGAAAACTGCCGCCACGTCAGCGAGGACACCGGGCCTGTCGTCAACCTCAAGACTCAGGTAATAGGCAGACTCGATTTCACCGATTGGAGCGATACGGACGTCCCTGAGTGCACCAATCGGTGCACCATGGCCCCTACGGAGGTTGGCCGCTGCGTCAATGAGGTCTCCGAATACTGCTGAAGCGGTTGGGCGACCCCCAGCTCCCCGGCCGTAGAACATGAGCTCACCTACCGCTCCGCCCTCGACGAAGACCGCATTGAAGCTGTCGTTGACCGCTGCCAGTGGATGAGCAAGGGGCACGAGCGTCGGGTGCACCCGCACGGCGACCTCGACCCCACCGTCAACAGAGGTTTTGCGCTCGGCAACTGCCAGCAACTTGATGCAGTGGCCCATAGCCCGCGCAGCTTCTATGTCGTCAACGCCCACCCCTGAGATTCCTTCGTGGTAGACGTCGGCGGGAACCACCCGGGCGCCGAAAGCCAGGCTGGCGATGACTGCCGCCTTGGCTCCTGCGTCGAACCCCTCGACGTCAGCGGTGGGGTCGCTCTCGGCATAGCCCAGGCTCTGGGCCTCGGACAGGGCATCTGCATAGGTCGCCCCGTGGTCAGACATCCTCGAGAGGATGAAGTTGGTCGTGCCGTTGACGATCCCCATCACCCGGGTCAGTGGCTCACCTGCCAGCGACTCCCGGAGAGGTCTCATTATCGGGATTGCACCTGCCACCGCAGCCTCGAAGAGCAGGTCAACTCCGGCTCCTTCAGCGGCCACGTACAACTCCTCACCGTGGGCTGCAAGCAGTTCCTTGTTGGCGGTCACAACAGGTTTACCCAATGAGAGGGCAGCAAGTACCAACTGGCGGGCCGGTTCAATCCCGCCCATGACCTCTACAACTACGTCGATACTGGGATCGTTGACCACTGCCTCAGCATCTGTCGTAAAGACATCAGCTGAGCACTCCACCCCGCGGTCGACAGAGGTGTTGCGCACCGCAATTGCAGCCACCTCAAGGGAGATCCCGGTGCGCTCAGACACCACTCCACTCTGTTCGTCGACAAGGGTTACGAGGGCTGCTCCCACGTTCCCGCAGCCGAGTACGCCAACCCTCACATCTGTGGCTTCCATCTGCCCCACAGTACCGGTCCTGTGCCCACGAATCGTTGTGGTTTCAGCGCTCGCGGCGAACCAGGTCCTCGAAGGTCTCGCGTGCCACAACGAGGCTGGCATCACCTTGTGAAACGAAAACCACGGCGGGACGCAGCACCTGGTTGTAGTTGGATCCCATCGAGTGCCCGTAGGCGCCTGTCACGGGTGTGGCTATCACATCGCCAACAGCAAGACCGTCGGGCACGAATCCCTCTCGCACGAGCAGGTCGCCGGACTCGCAATGCTTGCCTACAAGGCGCACTGCCCGAGGCCGCTCAGCAGTAGTTGCACGCGGCAGAAAGGTCTCGTACCCCGAGCCGTAGAGGACCGGTCGGGGGTTGTCGCTCATGCCGCCATCCACGGCCACATAGGTACGCAGGCCGGGCAGATCCTTGACGGTTCCAACCCTGTAGAGGGTTACCGCTGCCGCTGCCACGATTGCCCTCCCGGGTTCTGCAGAGATGCCGCTGGAAACTCCAACTGCATCACAGACAGCCATGATTCCTGAAGCCCACTCTGTGATGGACGGGGCAGTCTCCCCTTCGACATATGGAACACCCAGGCCACCACCTACTGAGAGCTCAGGTAGGCCAAACGGACCGGCAAAGCCAGTCATGACCTCGACAGCGCGGGAAAACGCACCAACTTCGAATACCTGGCTTCCAATGTGGAAGTGAAGTCCGACAAGTTCCACAGAGTCGGTGGTGATCGCCCGTTCGACCGCGGCAGATGCCAGCCCTGTTGAAACCGTGAACCCGAACTTTGAGTCGTCCTGGCCAGTTGAAATGAACTCATGGGTATGGGCCTCGACCCCCGGAGTGATCCTCAGCATGACCCTCGGAACCATGCCTGTATCAGCATGGAGGGCGTCCAATCTGTCCATCTCGTCAAAGGAGTCAACAACGATGGTCCTGACCCCAGCGTCGATGGCCATCTCCAACTCGAGGGTGCTCTTGTTGTTTCCGTGCATGACAAGCCGGTCGCCGGGGACACCCGCGTGCAGCGCCATGTAGAGCTCACCTCCGGTGGAGACGTCGATGTGCATGCCCTCCTCATGGGCGAGCTTGGCCATTGCTGTGCACAGGAAAGCCTTGCCGGCATAGGCGACTCCGTCACCGAAGGCTGCAACAGCTTCCCGGCAGCGGGAGCGGAGGTGATCCTCGTCGTAAACGAACAGGGGCGTACCGAACTGGTCTGCTAGGTCGACGAGGTCACACCCACCTATGGACGCCCTCCCGTCGTCGACGGTCGTCGTATCGGGAAGCAGCGCTAGGGGGATTGGTCCAGCCATCAGCCCACCCCGTCTTCTTCTCGCCACATCTCCTCAGGTGCGGTCACCCCCAACAGGTCAAGTGCAACCACGAGGCCGATTCGAACTCCCTCGACAAGCCACAGTCGGGCCTGGGATAGGCCCTCGTCGATGCCGTCACCCATGACGCGGCAATCGTGGTAGAAGCCATGGAAGGAGGCCGCAAGTTCCCGGACCCACGTGGTGACCTGGTGCGGTGCCCGCTCGCGACAGGCACGCAGGACCGTGTCGGGCAACTCGTGTAGTGCCCGCAGCAGGGCCAACTCTCGCTGGTGTCCGAGCAGGGAGAGGTCAACCTCGTCGAGGGGAGTCCGCTCCATGCCAGCTTCGGCAGCCCGTCGCACGATGGAGTCGATTCGGGCGTGTGCGTACTGCACGTAGAACACAGGGTTCTCGTTGACCTGGCTAGCAACCAGGTCCAGGTCAAATGTCTGTTGTGAGTCGACCGAGAGAAGTAGGTAGGTGAAGCGTGCGGCATCGGTACCAACCTCGTCAACCACCTCGGCCAACTCCACCATCTCACCGGTGCGCTTGGACAGCCGCACCTCTTCACCTCCGCGTTGCAGGCTGACCATCTGGGTGATCGCAACCTGTAGTTCGGAGGGGTCGTGACCCAGGGCCTGCATTGCCGAGTGCATCCGGGCCACATAGCCATGGTGGTCGGCTCCCCACACGTTGACCAGACGATCGGCACGCTGGAACTTGTCACGGTGGTACGCGACGTCGGGGAGCAGGTAGGTGAACTCAGTGTCGGACTTGACGAGCACCCGATCCTTGTCATCACCGTGGTCGCTGCTCCGTAACCAGATTGCACCGTCGTCTTCGTAGACGGCGTCCTGGGAGCGGAGGTCCGACATGGCCTCCTCAACGGCACCCGAGTCGATCATCGACCGCTCGCTGAACCAGGAGTCGAAGTGGATGTCCAGACTCTCAAGGACCCTGCGCTGGTCTGCCAGAGCTCTCTCATATCCCCATTCCAGTGGGTCGGCACCCTCGGGCATCTCGGCTGCCCATTCGCGTATGTAGTGACCGTGGTAGCCACCTTCTGGAATGTCAGTTCCGCCAGCAACGGCAGCAAGAGAATCGGCAAACAGTTGCATCTGGGCACCACGGTCGTTGATGTAGAACTCGCGGGTCACCTCGTGGCCACATCGCTGGTAGAGCCTCGCCAGGGAATCGCCGTAGCAGGCACCTCGCCCGTGGCCGGCATGCAGCGGCCCAGTCGGGTTGGCGCTGACGAACTCAACCATGACCGACAGGCCCGTGCCCACCGTGTGGGTGGCCCAACCGTCTGAACCGGCTGAAACCACGTCAACGAGCACATCGTGGAGCCATGAGTTGGCCAATCGGAAGTTGACGAAACCGGGACCAGCCACCTCAACCGCAGTCACATGCATCGGTGGTGAAGCCTCTAGGACACCGGCCAGCGCCATACCCAGTTCTCGCGGGTTGCGTCCTGCTGCCTTAGCGGAGGTCAAGGCAACGTTGGTGGACCAGTCGCCGTGTTCAGGGTTGGCGGGCCGCTCAATGGTGATCCCTGTCGGCAGAGGATCAACGCCCAGGTCGCCAAGCGCGGACCTTAGGGATTCGGTGAGGATGTCACGAACGTCCATTGGGCTGGTCCAGCGGGCAGGTAGTGGTGCCGGTGGTTCACCGACAGGATCGCCCCGATGCTACCGGGTGGGCCCGGTGTGCCTGAGCCCTATTTAGACCGGTTGTACTCGCTGGACCGCTCAACCCTGGCTATCCGCATGGTGACGTGGTCGTACCATCGTTCGAAGCCGGTTCTCTGGGCCTCACGGTGTTCGGTGTCTCGCCCCCATGCCTCGATCACCTCGAGCGATTCCCAGTAGCAGACCGTGATGCCAACGCCGTCTTCCCCACGGGCCGAGTCCATGCCGAGAAAACCGTCCTGGCCTGCCACCAGAGTTGCCATCTTCTGGGCCATGTCCCCGTAGCCGTCACTGTCCGATGTCAGATGGGTCTTGAAGATCGTGGCCACGAACCAACTCCTGCGCTCATGGGCCGGACGCTAGATCGCTTGTGGCGGTATGGCCGCCAGGATCTCGGCAACCGGTGGGTAGTCGCCTACCGCCCTGCCAACGTGCGACCACACGACACGGCGTTCTGGGTCCAGGATCACCACAGCTGGTCGGTCCTCGGTGTGGGGTCGACTGACCTTCCCCTGCTTCTGCCTGAACATCCCGACAAACAGGTTCCTGATCGAACGCCACCCCATCAGCTCACCCTTGGAGAGCTTCTGGTCGAGTCCCAGCGCGCTTCGCAACGTGCCGCCCGGGTCCAGAAGCAAGGGGAACGGCACACCGCCGTCCAGCAGCCGCTGTGCCTGGAAATCGGCTGCGCCGCCGGCCGCCATCACGGCCGCATCCCTTTCAGCGAACTCTCCGTGGTGTTCGCGCAACTGCGCGAGTAGCTCGAGACAGGGGGCTCAACCGTAGTAACGGAGCACCTGGAGAACCAGGTAGGTCCGCTGCCCTGGGTCGACGGCAACGGGGGACCCGTCGGGTGCCGCCAGGTCGACAGCGGGGACCCGTCCTCCCGTGGGAACCATCACATGATGCTCCGGTTCCGCTTGGCGCTCAGACTGATTCGGTCGAGACTGCTGTGCCGTAGGCGAGGATCTCGGCGGCGTTACCCATGATCTGTGAGGTGGTCAGCCGAACGTTGACAACGGCGTCAGCCCCCAGTTCTGCGGCATGGGCACTCATGCGTTCAAGGGCCTCGGTACGGGCTTCGGCCAGCATGGACGAATACGACTTGATCTCACCACCCACAATGGACTTGAGACCTGCACCGATGTCCTTGGTTATGTTCTTGGCCCTGACGGTGGAGCCGATAGCCACGCCGTGTGAGGTGACAATGCGTCTACCAGGCACGCCATCAGTTGTCGAGAACTCCATGCTCATGCCCTCGTGCCGGCGAAGCTGGCCGTTCCAAAAGCTCCCAACTTGGCTTCACCGTTGATCTCATCGCCACTGATCGTGGCGGTGGATTCCACTTTGATCGGCATGGGCGAGGTCATGTTGACCGTCCACGAAAGCGTGTCGCCCTCAACGGTGCCGTCCTCCAGGTCGATTGACCCCTGCGGGCTCGACATGGTCCCAGTGAGAGTTCCACCGTCGGTGGCCAACGTAAGGGTGCCCGTCTGGGCCCCCATCGGTGTGTTCATTGTGACATTCCAGGTGCCGTCGGCACTCATGTTCCTGTCTCCTCTAGGTCGGTTGTCGGATTAGTCGAATAGTAGCCCTCAAGCTCCAGAATTTCCCGTTGCGACCATGGGGCGTGCATCCCGTCGCACAACCATTGCCAACACGCCTATCACCAAGGCCATTCCAAGGCCCTGGATTGAGTTGACCTGCTGACCCAGAACCATCCAGGCGCCTGCACCCGCTATGACCGGAATCGACAGGGTCAGCATGCCCGCCAAGGACAAGGGGATGTACAGGTGGGCCCAGTTCATGAGCAGGTGGCCCGTGCCTGGGACTGCAACTAGGCCGGCCAACCAGGCCCACTGTGTTCCCGTGGGGAATGGCACCGCGATCGTCCCAGCGTCGAAGGCGGCCAGTGGCAAGACGACGAGAGCCCCAACTGCCATCGACACGGTCTGGAGCGTAAACGTGTCGACCCGATTACGTACGTCCTTTACAACCATGAAGTAGGCAGCAAAGAGAAGCATCGCCAAAGTCGCAATGGTGTCACCACGTAGGTTGACTCCAACTTCTGCCCCGGCACCAAACATCACCAACACCACGCCTCCGATCGCCACCATCGATGCTCCGATCAGCCAAGTTCCGATCTCTTCCCTGAAACGCCGGGATGCAACCACCATGAGGACAAGCGGTTGCAGGACACCGATCGTGGTGGCGTTGGCAACAGTCGTGGAATGGATGGCCACGAAGAACGTCCCGAGTTGGAGTCCGATTAGCACACCAGCGGGAGCCACTAACCGAACCGTCTGAAGTGAGATCCGACGACCTCCACCGAATAGAGCCGCTCCATACAGGACAGCTCCGAGCAACAGGCGCCAAAAGGCCATCTGGAGGCCTGGCATGTCGAGGCTCGCGACCATGACATCCCCAACAGACCAGCACGTCACTGCTGCTATGGCCGCCAAACGCCCCGAGCCACTGTGTTCCGCCCCACCGAGTCCAGAGGCATCTGATGACATGGAAAGCACCCTAGGTGCGCGTGGGACAGACCGGACCGGGTTCTGGGTCAGGTGATCGGATACCCTGCCCCGCCTGTCCGAGACCACGACGAATGCGATTCCATGAGGATTCTCGTAACCAACGATGACGGCATCGACTCACCGGGGCTTCATGCCCTCGCTGTGGCGGTGCTCGAGCAGGGCTGGACACCGGTTGTAGCAGGTCCCACAACGGACTGGAGTGGCGGTTCCGCTGCCCTGGGTCCGCTTGAGACCCAAGGTCGGGCAGACCTGAGGGCCGTCAGCCTGCCGAACCTGGCCGGGGTGTCGGCCCACGCTGTCAGTGCTCCACCGGCGTTCATCGTCAGCCTGGCAACTCTCGGTGTCTTCGGCGATGCTGTCGACCTGGTGCTTGCCGGGGTCAACCAGGGACCGAACACCGGATCATCCACCCTCTACTCTGCGACCATCGGTGCTGTGCTGACCGGAAGGCAGCGCGGCCTCTCGGGGCTGGCCCTCAGCCAACTCGACGGCCGAGACGACGGAACCACACAGCTCTGGTCCTCGGCAACCGACATCGCCCTTCCCATGGTCCGCTGGTTGGCCGACCAGAGCGGGATCATTTCGCTCAACGTGAACGTGCCGAACCTACCCGTCGGCGAGATCCAGGAAGTTCGCCTGGCGACCCTGGCACCGAAGAGCTCCATCCAGACCCTGGTCACCGACCGGGATGACAACGGGATCTCCTTCGAACTTGCACCAATGACCGACCAGATGCCCGAGAACTCCGACACGGCGCTGCTGCGGGCGGGGCACGCCACGGTGTCGGCACTCAAGGGCCCAGCCGTCGACGAGGGACCGACCCTTCCGATCGATGACTGGATGTAGCAACTGCACACTCCACTGGCACGAGGAGTTGGGAGGAGTTGGGAGGCATGACTAGTGTGCAGACCAATCCACTGAACCCACCAAGGGAGGACCCGTGAGAGCAATGAAGATTCTAGCCGCACTGCTGGCCATCACAGTTGTGGCCACCGGTTGCAGTAGCAGCTCTGACGACCAGAAGGCCGATGCTGCCTGGCCTGACAAGATCACCTACGGACACGTTCCGAGCACCGAACAGGAGAACCTGCAGGACCAGATTCAGCCGTTCGTCGACATGTTGTCGACCTCACTCGGAATCGAGGTCGAGGGTGTCGTAACCACCGACTACACGGGCCTCGT
>PVBE010283007.1_pt1 | contig 10792 bp, 15 predicted proteins | sample 1631181 | NCBI WGS metagenome assembly PVBE01 (sample SAMN08397723, study PRJNA350692) | Marine metagenome, whole genome shotgun sequencing project. | isolation source: water | place: Pacific Ocean | collected 2012-04 | reverse complement strand
GGAGCTCTTATGGCTTTCGCTTTGAGAGCGACCCCCTTAATAATAGACACAAAGAACTTAAAAGCCGTGGGATTCACAAGTGAGTCAGTCCATAGAAGTCCAAGGTAGTCTAATCATCCTATAAAATCACATAACTTTAAATTAGCTTTCAATTAAGATTAGAAAATAAGGCTTAATTAATTTGTGCAGACTTGCACCAGACTTGCGCACAGGGAGATAAAAAAATATATTATTCTATATGACAGACGAGAAGAAAAAGAAATTTGAAGAGTTGTCAGAATTCATCAAAGGATTTGACAATAGAGTTGCTACACAATGGGAAGAATGGAAGAATGAATTATATGATAAATTAGAAAGTATGTGTAAAACACAAGAAGAATTAGATGAAGTAATAGAACTTATCAAAAAACAAAATATCGGCGGAATTACTGAAGATGCATTTCTAATTTCGTCAGAAAGATTGGAAAATGGCAAATTCTTTTTTCAAGACAATCTTGATTTCCCTGATGGAAGAAAATGAAACAATTTAAATTTACCTTTGAAGAAATTTTTAAGAATGGTGCCTCAATAAGACATTCTATAACAATTGATTTATCAATAAAAAAGAACTGGGAAGCTATTTGTAATTATGATTCTGATCTCGAACTTAACGAACATGATAAAATATATACCGATAATCCAGAAAAATGGTTAGAAGTTATGAAAAATTCTGACAGGACTATATTTGATTCAGCGAATACGCCGTTTTTAGAAAAAGCGAATTTAATGAGCGGTTATTCTGATGATACATTTTCTGAGTGGATAGGTGATGTTGCTTTTGAATATGAAAAAAAGGTGAAAGAAATATATTATTTTGAAGAATCTTTTTCTGAATACCCTTATTAACATAGAGAGATAAAACCATAATTAATGAAAAAACTTTTAGGGATCGTGGTTCTGGGTTTGTTGTGTTGCAATTATAGAAGTTAAAAACGCCAAACATTATTAATTCTACAAATATGTTTAGTGGTATGATTTTCTGCTAAATTTAATTTAATATATGATTGAAAAATTCTACAATATTTCTCATTTTTATAATACGTTTTTACAACTCTTACTTTACCCGAAGACAATCTATCACCATTATGCCAAGAAACTATCTCACCATTAGCTGAATTATTTAATGCTACATGTATAGCATTTTCGTGTAAGTCTATTTCTTTATTGTTTAGATTAAATTTTAAATAATTATTTATATCAACTGTTAAAAAAAGAATTGCAGCTCCAGGAACACCAAGAGAAATTGCACTTAATATTGAACCTGAACTTTCATATTCTTTAATTTTAATATCTGTTTTAGTTTGGTTCGGAGTTGTACAATTTAATATCAATAAATTTAAAGATAACAAAAGGATTATTCTAAATTTTTTTTTTAACATACCTTTTAATTCAAATATTTTTCTGCACCAGGCCAATCCCAATAATTAAAAAGTAAACCATCCCAAGCTATTCCTCTGCAGGCTGTAAAAGTTTTTGATCTTGCTTTATTATCTATAAATAAAAGAGATTGATAATCTCTACATAAACTTGCATTAGCAGTATAAGTAAAGATAGGTCTTACCTTTCCACCAGCGGCACGACTTTCACTATACCAACTTACTATTTCAAAATCTTTTGCATGTGTTAAAGCCATATGAACAGCACTTTTGTGTTGATTACTTTCTTTATCATTGAAATAGGGGGGAGACCAAAATCTAAAATCCATAAATTGCCTTACATCCCAACGATAACCATCCCCAGCAGTAACGTAAATTGCATCAGGTATAAAAAAATTTGGTTCTGGGAGTTTTCTTTCTTTTTTGATTTTGTTTATATTTACTTTTTCAGGAATAATTCCAACACAATTAGTTAAAATAAAAAAACTACTCAATGCCAGTATAATTTGGAATAATCTCATATCCTCCATCCAATTTTTCACAAGCAAGAGATCTGTATTCTACTGGAGTATAACCCTCCATACCTATCCAATTATAATATTTACATTCTTTAGCAATACCTGCATCTTGTAAAAAATGTTTAATACCATCATCACATTTCACTACTTCTTCATTTTTTTCATTAATGATATTTCCATTTTCATCAACAGTTCTGACTAAAGTAATTTTGATATCGCAATACTGGTCTTCTTGATTAGCTGAATGAGCTTCTTCAGTGTAGGCGAACCACACTAGAGTACCAAGAATTAAAATTATTATATTTTTAATCAAGGTTTTTAAGAACCTCTTTGACTTTTGATTTTAGTTTATTTGGTTTTTTTGAAATTTTAGACAGCTTTTTATAAGACTTTATTTCATCAATTACTGCTTTAACATTGTCTTTCGATACTTTTACTTTAACGTAAGCTCGATAGGATTTATGGTGAGTGTAAAAAATTTCAACTTGATCAACAATATAATGTCTTACTAAAGTATTTCCTACAATATTAACAATAGTGTCTTCAGCTTGACCTGTAATGCTATTGCTTTCATCTATACCAGTTTCTTCTTTATTATTACGTGCCTGATTATTCATTTTGCCATTAATACGGTCTGCAAGCTTAGCTTTGGCTAATAATGTTGATTTTTTAACGGCAAGCTCTAAGTCTGGTGAAACACTAGATGCAGTATCATACATCCAGTTTTTATCTTCACGCTTATACTTTATGTACCATTTGGGAGTTTTTGTTAATTCACCTTTTTTTGAGATGTCAGGTTTAACGGTATAAGTTGAACACTGACTAAGTAATATTGTAAATATTAACAAACATATAAATTTATACACATTATTAATCATTATTTACCTTTCCGGAAAGTCACTAAAAAAACCAGTAATTTTATGTTGTACAATTTTTAATGTTTTAGAATTTTGTTTTTTTGCTTCTGTCCATTTTTTAATTTGATAATCTTTAGTCTCTTCAACTTCTTTGTTAATACATTGCCAAAAGAGATTAAATTTCTGAGTTAATTTGTTAATATTACTTTCATCAGCATTTACGGGTTGAATTGAAATAATAAAAGCTGAAATAACTATTGATATTTTTTTAAACATTTTCACTTTTTTTGTGTTTTTCATATTTAAACTAAATTTATATCTTAATAAAAAAATTGTTAGTGAAATGAAGATTGGTACGTTTCACTAAATTTTTTATAAACTTTAATGATAGATATAATTATGAGACAAAATTTTTTAAAACAGTTAAAAATAAAAACTTTGCAAGATATTTCTCAAGGAAAAATATCCTACGATAAACTAGATGTCTTTTTGAAAATAGACAAGGAAGTTGCTCTTGAAGCAATCAAGCATGAAAGGTTTGTTTATTATAATATACATAAAAGTTTAAAAGATGATCGAGAAATTGTTTTAGCTTCAGTAAAACAATATGGGTTAATGCTAGAATATGTATCCAATAAATTTAAACAAGATAGAGAAATAGTTTTCGAAGCAGTAAAACAATGTGGATTTGCTTTAAAATATGCTTCTAAAAACCTAAGAGAAGATAAAGAAATAGTTTTAGAATCAATTAAAAGTGACGGATGGTCCTTAAAATTTGTTGGCAAAAAATTTATTAAAGATCAAGATTTTTTACTGTTAGCTGTAAAACATCATGGATATGCTTTTGAGCTTCTTCCAAAAAAATATAAATTAAATAAATTATTCATAGAAAATTGTATTAAAAAACATGCCTATATTCTTAGATTTCTAGATGATAAATTAAAATTGAACTATCTATTTTTAGAAAGACTAATTAAGTTAAACGGATGTTGTTTACAATACATTCCAGATGTATTCAAAGATGACTTTGATTTAGTGTTGTCTGCTGTAAAGCAAAATGGTTTAGCAATTAATTATGTTGAAGGTAATTTAAGAAAAAATAAAGAAATTATAATTGAAGCTATAAAACAAAATAGAGATTGTTTTGAATACGTTGATAATTCAATGCAATTAGATAAGGAAGTTGTAGCAGCGTATATGAAGTACTCTATGATCTAATTATTATCTACAATTTGCTTCAGAGTTAAAATTTTTTTTTCAACTTCTTCAATTGCAATATTGATTTTCTCTTTTTCATTTTTGCTAAATTTTGTTCCAGCTTCACTTTCTTTATTTATTGCATCTTTAGTAGTTTCCATAAGTCTTCCAATCTTTGCACTAATATCAATTAATGTATTTGATGTACTATCAAATTTGCCCAGTTTTAGGTCTGCCGCTTCTAGGATTGACTCATGGGCCTCTAACAATGGGTTTCCTAATTTTCTTCTTCTAAATTCTAAATCAAGCTTTATCGAGTCTATATGATGGATATTATGATCTTTGTCCTGTTCATCACTACATTTTCTAAAATGGGACTCACTTTTCCCAGTAGCATCTTTAACACCATCTGCTTTAAGTTCTCTAATAATATTTTTAATAGCTTGTTCTAATGATAATAATTTTCTTGGATATCCAGCCATAATATAGATGATATTTTTTTAAATAGTGAAAATCAACCTCAAACCTTTCACTAAACTTATTTTAATAATTGGAGTAATATGGATTTATTAAATTTAGGAGATAAACATTGAAAAAACAAAATAATATATTTAATTATTCAGCAGGTGAATTTGCATTTGGTTATGAGGGGTGTAAAAAATGTTATTATGATAAAAAAGTAAATAACATAGTTCTTAAAACATCTTTTCCAGGCACATTTTCAAAGTTTGATAGAGAACATAAAAAATATTACAATAATAAATCAAGTAAAATTATATCAAGTAGTTTAGATGAAGGAGTTATTATATCTAATTATAATAAGAAGCTTTCATCAAAAGTTTTGCATGATAATAAAGATAGACCTTTTACCTTGGGTGGTTACATTGACGGCTATATTAAACATAAAAATAGTTATACTGTTGTAGATTTTAAAACTACTACTATTAGCGACAATCAGCCTATTATATATAAACCGCAATTACAAAGTTATGCAATGATAATGGAAAATCCAAGTGAGGGAAGTTTGAAATTAAACCCTATAAAAAATCTTGGAATACTTTGTTTTGAACCATCTAATATTACCAAAGTGAATAAATCAGACTGTGAAGTCAAAATGAGCACTAAGTGGTATGATATTGAAAAAAATGATGAGGAACTGATATCTTACATTACCAAAGTTCAAGATGTTTTATATGAAGATAAATCTCCTCCAAGTAGTGAAAATTGCAATATATGTAAATTTAAAAAGGAAATAAAAAATGAACAATAAAAAACAGACATCTGAAAACAGAAGTACTGAAGTTATTGCTTATATCTTAAATCAATATGATAAAGAAAATGTCGGTAGAAATTTGGATGTTTGTGCAGAATTAGTTTTAATCTCAAGAATTATCATGCAAAGATTTAGAAAAAACTTTGGTATTGATTTTAAAAAAAATATGTATGTAGAAAAAGCTATAGAAGATGTATTGGCTGAAATGAAAAAAGACAAAGACCACAATTCCGTTGTAGAATTAATTAAAAACTATCGACAGTATCAAGAAAAAAAATTAAATTAATAATAATGTGGAAGTTTATCAAGTATCGTTTTAACAAAGCTTTTGAACAAAATTTATTTAATTTAATTTTGTTTCTCATAGGAATTAGTTTTGTTGGTATTTTATTATTTTCAACTTTTCTTTTTATTTTACAAAAAATTGGTTTATTAACTGAAGAAAACTTTTTTACAACCACTATATGGCAAACATTTAACTTATTTTTTGATCAAAATTCTATTTTTAGTCTTGATATAGACAAAAATAACTTTTTCGATTTTTTCTTTAAATTTAATGTTACTATTTTTGGAATAATAATATTTTCAGCGTTAATTGGTATAATAACTAATTTTATTTCCAACAAAATTGAATCTTTAAGAACAGGTAAAACTAAAATTGAGGAAGAAAATCATATAGTCTTCTTTAACTTTAGTAGAAGACTTATACCTTTGATAACCGAACTTTGTAATGCTTACATCAAGGATAAGCAGTCATTTGTAATTGTTAGTAACGAAGAACCATTATCTGCTCTAGAAAAAATCAATAATGTAATAAAAATTCCAAAAAATATAACTATTGTTGCAAGAAAAGGTTATGCTTGGCAAAAAAGTCTTCAAGATCGAATTAATTTAAGAAAAGCAAAGCAAATTATAATCTTAAAACCTGATGTAGGAGATACTTTTAAAACAGAACTAGATTGTGATGTTGAAGTTGGTAAAAGCTTAGCTTCATTACTTGCAAGTAAACATTGGGATATAAATCCATGTAAGGTTTTAGCTGAGTTTCAAGATGAAAAAAGGGGTCTTTTATATTTATATTATTCACGAGATTTGATTGTAAAGAAAATGAAGAAACAGGGTAATACCTGGCAAGATCCAGATATTATAAGTTCATCAAATTTAAAAAATTCTTTACTAGCTCAATGCACAAACACACCTGATTTATCTGAAATTTATGACAAATTATTTGGCTATGAAGGATCAGAAGTTTATTTTATAGATCCAAATGACAAAAAATATTCTGAAATCCTTAAAAAAAACCAGGGTAAAACCATTAAAGATTTAAATGCTTTATGTGACAACATTATAGTTATTGGATTTTACCAGAACGACCAAAGGCATAATTTGGCATGGAATAAATTATTTGTTAATAGCCCAATAGATTTTCCTTTATCAGAAAATTTTGGAATTATTTGTATTGCAAAAGATGAAGATCAAATAATTAATGAGCTAAATAATATAGAAAACCAAAGTAAAGAGGTTGCAGATATTTCGCCTATTTTTAGGGAAGATAACAAAGATACCAAAATATCTATGTTTGATTATAGTAAAGAAAACGATGATCTTTATCTAACTAACCTGATCAACTCAATTATTGATAGTAATTATTACAACAATCTTAAAAGTCTTAAAGTTTATAGAGATAAATTTGATGGAAGTTTAACTGATAAAAAATTTCTACCACTTATTCCAGATTATAAGATTAACAAAGAAGAGATAAACCAACCCATATTAGGAATTATATTTCATATTCTGAAAACTGAAGAAAAAAATAAATTTGGTTTTCAAATATATTCAATAAATAAGAACTCTTCTTTAAGTGATAAATTAGGATCTGGTGATGTAATTTTAAATGTAGCATCAAAAGCAGATGGAGAAGGCCTTAAAGGTAAACCCGAACTTGAATTAACATATAAATCTGCACCATTTGGTGCTCAGAAAAAGTTTAAAGAAAAATTGATAAAATTAATTGATGAAAATGAGGAAATTATTTTAATAGTTAAAAAATCTAATTCAAAAGAAATAGAGTTTATTGAAATCAAAAAAGATCAAATTTCAAAAGACCAACTGCAAATTCATAAATCATTTGAGAAGATACAGTCTAATCGTCAACAAATGATAAAAGATCTTAACGATAATGTGACGTTTGAAGAAAAGAACTTAGAGGATGTTACAAAAGATATGAGTATGGCAACAGTGATGGAGCATGAAAAAGATAATTGCTATATCTTTTTTAATGAAACCAACCAACAAATCCAAAAATTCAGAGAAAACCCTACAGAAGACCATGTTATGATTAATAATTTTATTGGTTTTTCAAACTTAAGATTAAAGGATGGCAAAGTGACAGATCATTCGATGATCACTGAGATTAATGGTTATAGAAGTAAAAAAATATTAGAGGATTATAAAGAAAAATACTTCAGTCCTTATATTGGTAATGACGTAATAGAGATGAATTCAATTCTCAGTAAATACCTGGCTGCTGGTACTTTTGATATTAAAAATACAAAATTAATTGATCTACTCTTTAGTAGTAGAGCTCACACTATTAAAGCTCACACACTAGTTGATAAAGAATTAACAGCCACTTTCTGTGAATTAGAAAAATACTTTCAAAACAAAAACGAAACATTAATTGGAATAATTGATTATGAATTTGACAAATCTCAAAGAAGAAAAATCAAAAATATATCTATAAACCCTAAACAAACTGAAAAAATTAAACTAGATCAAGGAGATCGATTAATAACCATTGCAAACTTTAATGATTTGGAAATGGTCAATCAAAGTAGATATTTACATATTTTGTAATAAAGAAAGGAACAATAAATGAAAAAAAATAGATTGACACTAGAAAGAAAAATTGATGAAATAAATCACTCGATGGAACTCATAAGAACCGTAGTTCCTGTGATTATATTAGTAGTTCAAATAATTATTTTAACAAAAATTTAATATTAAAATTATGAATATTTTAATTAATTTTTTAGTTACAAACTTCAGTAAAAAATTTGGTTTATCTAAAGATGATCTTAAAAATTACATGCTTTATCAGACTAATAATAGTGGAGTAATTTATAATGGTGAATTATTAAAAGCTGATAATGAAGAAAAATTAATTTATTTAACAAAAGAATTAGTCAGACATTATAAACAACAAGAAAATATGGATATTTTTATAAATAAAGTTAATGAAAGATATAAATCTCCATCAAAATTTTTTAACTATATTAACAATAAAATTAATTTAACATCTTTTGAAGATTTAAAAAATATTGAGCAATTAGAAAATTTTAAGCTAAATTTTTTAGAATTAATCGATGAAATACTATATTTATTAAATGCAAAGCTAAAAGTAAAAGGAATACAGTTATCAAACTTAACTAATATCTTAAAGGACTCTAACTTATTAGGAAATTGGACAATTAAGCCAGATCGACACATAGACTGTGTTGTACCTCTTTTATCAATTAATAATCAAAAAATGATCAACATATCTCGAGATGAAACTAAACCTGACATATTTGAGCATAAAAAAGTTTTTCCAGAGATTTCAAAGGTATATTCAAAAAAAATTATAGAACAAAAAAAAAATTTAAAGAATTCATGGAAGAAAAATGAATTAGAGAAGATTAATATTATTTTTCACTCATATGACTATTGTTTTCAACATAATTTAAATAATGAAAAAAAAATTAACCCAAAGCTCTTAGATAGAACTATTTTTTTATATTCATCGTATGATTATAAAGGTTATTTACAATCACACAAATTTCATAAAGAATTTGAAGAGAAGACAAAAAATAATTTCTTTAAAAATACTAAAGAATATGAAAAACATAATGAACTTATTAATTCACTTAGTTTTTAGATTGACTAAGAAAATATAATAATATTTAATAAATTCACTAAATAAATGAAAGAATATGACTTTTGTATATAAAAAATTAAGTAAACTTCAGGATCATTTAGATGAAGTAGCAACTGAATGGTTGGAAACTTATGTTAAAGAAGTGTATGGAGTTAACGACTCTGTAGAATTAACCAAAGAACAAATAAGTGAAATTGATAAAGCGAAAGAGGATCCAAATTTAGACTATTACGTTGCCTGTGCTTTAAGAAATATAGTCGAAGCCTGGAATGACAAAAATGATCCTGAAGCACTCTAATATTGATTAAGTAAATGAAATTTCAAATTATACCTAAAGCTTGTTTTAATTTAAAAACTTACAGTGATAACACTGATAATAAAAAAATATATTATTTACAATGGATAAAAAAGAAGCATTAAAATTGGTATCTAAACAACTTCCACTTTTTAGTGTACCTAAGAAGTTTTGGAAGGACAAAAAATTTATGCTTGAGGCTGTTAAGATTGACTCTCATGCTTATGCTTATGATTTTATTGATAAAAGTCTTAAGAAAGATAAAAAAATCACACTTAATTTAATAAAGAATAACTGGCGGATATGTAAATCTATGGAAAAGAGCTTTAAAAAAGACAAAGATATTGCTCTACAAGCCGTTAAAAAAAATGGATTAGCCCTTAAGTATTTTGAAAAAAATATAAAAAAAGATGCAAAAATTGTACTAGAAGCTCTGAAGCAAAATGTAATGGCATTTGAAAGTTATGCAGATAAAAGTCTTAGAAAAAATAAAAAAATTATATTAGAGGCTGTGAAAAGGAGTGGTGAGTTTTTAAAATATGCAGATAAAATTTTAAAGAGAGATAAAAATATTGTCCTTCAAGCTGTCAAAAGTAATGGATCAGCACTAAAATATGCTGATAAAATTTTTAGAAAAAATAAAAAAATTGTAACAGAAGCTATAAAAAGTAACGGAAGAAGTCTTAAATACGTTGATAAAAGTTTTAAGAAAGATAAGCATATTGTTCTTCAAGCTATTAAACAGAATGGCGCAGCTCTTGAATTCGCTGATAAAAAATTAAAAATGAACAGAAATATTGTTTTACAAGCTACCAAAAGTAATGGAAATGTTTTCAAATTTGCAGATGCAAATATTAAGAGTGATAGGAAGTTTGTCCTTCAATCAGTTAAACGAAATGGCAATGTCTTATATTACGCCGACGACAGTTTAAAGAAGGACAGAGAGATTGTTTTAGAGGCAGTCAAACAAGATGGTGCTGCCCTAGAATACGCCGATGAAAGCATAAAAAAAGATAAGGAATTAATTAAAGAATCAGTTGGTATGGAAAATATTCAAATTAAAATATCTGGACCGAGTAGACTTGACGAATGCTTTTATTTTTATTTAAATAAAAAAGATATTAACAATATTAGAGATAATTATTTACCAAAAAATACTAAACCGACCTTAGAAAATGTAACGCAATTTCTACATCAACTTCCTGATGATGATAATATCATATATAGCCAAAACGCAGCAGAGCAAGAATTTGGAATACCATACAAAACAATAAGCGCGTTTGAAAATATTCATACAGGAGATGTGGATATAGAAATTGGG
>PVBE012944107.1_pt1 | contig 10793 bp, 9 predicted proteins | sample 1631181 | NCBI WGS metagenome assembly PVBE01 (sample SAMN08397723, study PRJNA350692) | Marine metagenome, whole genome shotgun sequencing project. | isolation source: water | place: Pacific Ocean | collected 2012-04 | reverse complement strand
GTGTTTGATTCGATTACACAATTACAATGTCTTGATAACGCGATTCGGGCATATTGATGACGCGATTCTGATTTCCCGATGACGCGATCTTTAATTATTAACGATGCAATTAACCCTGTCAGAGTTGTATATAACGCGGTAGACATTCCCTTTGCCATTGAGGCAAGGGCATCTTGTAGTGTCGTGGCATTAGTGATATCTATATTTTCAAATGCAGTTCCTAACATATATAAAAATCCTGTTACTGTTCCAACCATACCCAATGCCAAGCAGGATTCTGCAATAAACCATCCGACATCAATTTTGTCATCAATGACAGAGGTTGATTCTAAATCATAAGTTTTTCTTCCAATCCAAACTGAGGTAAATACAAAAATAATAATAATCAAGAAACTAAGTTTAGTAACATCTGCATAATATAATTGTGAGTGCATGTTAAAGTAATATAATGTTCCGAAACCCAAGAGTGTTAAGCAAAATATCAACCACCATTTCAAAAGTTTTCTTCCTATTTTCATTTATTTTCTTTCTCCGTATTTTTGATTAATTTTTGTAATTCGGCCGTTGATCCCACAAAAACAGCATTAGTAATATTTTGCGTTGTAGCGTGTTCTTGTTTTATGTCCTTAATTTGTTTTTGAATATTCAACAAATCCTTATTTGTGTCCGATAACGTTTTAATAAGTTGTCCTACAACCTCATAACTTCGGGGGCTTTCACTTTCTTTAGCCACTTCAATAAGTTCATCAAGTGCCTCAGTACCCCGTTCAACTAAATTATATAAATTTTCTCTTGCATATTGATAATCTGTATTCGCCTCGTCAGGACCCCTATCAGGCAAAACCTTTACGGGAGGTTCTTTAATTTTTGATATGGGAGGAGTTAAAATGTCAAGAGCTTTATTTAATTTCTTTTCATAAGTATGAGCCATTTATCCTCGTGTAATTGCCAAAATTTTATCAATTTGTTTTCCCAAAACTACTGTTCTATTTGGCCATCGAATATATTCTCTAGTGTCTCCATCCTTCGCCAAATTTTTCAAAAGAGGTACAGTAAGATTTTCTATTTCTTCCATGCTAGCATTAAACTTGTCATCTAGTTCAATTTTTCTTTCTTCTACTTGTTTAATAACGGCCTTTAAATCTGTTCCTTGATCGGTTAACATTGCCGTAAGTTCTTCTGATTCAAGTTTGATAATCTTGTCAACCTTTAGTTCTATACTTTTTAAAGCTTCCGAATGTGAATTCCATAATTCAGATGAGTCTTCTTCATCTTCATATGAGTCTGTAATAAGGTTGGCCAATTTATCTAACTTAGATTCTATTTTTTTAATTTCGGGCGCAATACTTGCAGTAGCAGTAGTTACAACTTCCTTATCATGGTCTACTGTTACTTTTTGTTCTGCTGCGTATTCATCAGCACTAACAGAAGTAAAGCCAAAATCAAAATCGTCATAGTTCGACATGGGTTTCCTTTATGCGTGTGAGCAATCCTGATATTACACATAAATGTATAATATTCTTATGATTATATATAATGAATTTATTTTTAGAATTTTAGACTGAATTTTCTCTCTAATTCTTTTAATAAAACCTCTCTATCATTTGTCATTTTACGTATGGCAAATCCCATAATATAAGTAAGTGCTTGCCCAATTTCCGGGCCTTTCAATTTTCTCATTAAATCTTTACCAGATACAGAAAGTTCTTTAAAATTAGTTGGTATTCCCTTTTTCTTGAGTTCGTCAATTCTTCTGTTCAAATTTATTGTCTGCCCTTTAGCAGAATAAATCATATCAATATGGTCAATAGTATCTCGATGTACTTTCATATTAAAATGTATAAGTTTTTCATTCGATACTCTCGTACCATAATTTTTCAAAAAATCAACAACCTCAGCAGTAATTTGAGATAATTCATTAGATCCACGAATCTTTTCTTTTATCGTTTTTTCAACCATCTCTGGTTTCATTGAAATAAAAAAGATCGCGAAAAAAGATGGGTAATATTTTTTATCTATGTTGTCAATGGTTTTATAATCAAACTTTTTATTATTTAATTCTGGAAATATTTCATTTAATAATCCAGTTTTTATCAAATATTTAATTCCAATACTAGGTTTTTCAGATTTTTCAAAAAGTTTTTTAAACTCTTCATTTAATCTGTCAGGAGAAACAGTTTTAATTTTATCAGCATTTTTTTTAATTTCTTTTAAAGTTTCTCCTTCAATTTTAAAACCGAACCTTGAAGCAAATTGTATAGCTCTTAACATTCTAAGTGGGTCATCTTCAAAAGCTTTAGGGCTAATCATTCTAACGAGTTGTTTACTTACATCTGACTTACCCTTACCTTCAATATCATGAATGTGCCCAGTTTCAATATCTTTTGCCAACGCATTCATAAAAAAATCTCTGCGCAATTGGTCTTGCTCTAAAGAAATATCTTTACCAAATTTTACTTCAAAATCTTTATGCCCTCCTCCAGTACTTTTAACATCTACACGAGGAACTGAAATGTCTAGTGGTTCATCCTCCTTCTTATAATGGAAAGGTTTGAATTTAATCACTCCAAAAGATTTACCTACTAGATCAACCTTTCCATATTTTTTTAATATTTCTTCCAAATCATTCATATCAAAACCGGTTATTAAAATATCTAAATCCTTGGATATTTTACCGATTAATGAATCTCGTACAGCCCCACCAATTTGATATATTTTTCCATTTTTTTGCTGTATCTCTTTTCTAAGGGGCGCCTTTAATGCAATTTTAACCTCAGTTTGAGATTCATTTAATTTTTTTTGAAACTCTTTAAAAAAATTCATTTTATACTTACCGGTGTTTAGTCATCTAAATCTCCCCCGGAAGCCAAATCAGGAATTCTAGATTGCTCAAAAAATTCTTTGGTTATATCACTATCTTCATTAAATCCAAAATCATCTGTAGCTGTTATAGTAGTGGGAACATCTATTGTAACTCTAGACTTAACTCCGGCATCCGTACCAAGCGCCGTTTCAGGTGCTCCCTCAAACACAACTTTCTGTCCTACATCATGAGTTCCATCACTACTATCAAGTAAAAAATATGTTCTTGTTTGATCCGTTGAATCTTCTAACAATAAGTTAAATGTATCATCAATTAATTCGTCTGTGCCTCCTGGCAATCTAAAATCTATAATAGTCTTCTTGATAATCTTGCTTCCTTGCTTGATATCTGGATATATAAACCCCTTTAATAGAAAAGATAATGTCCATATTATAGACCTTCTGGTTGCATAATCTCCCTCATAATTATCTTCTACTGAAGTGCCAGTTAATACAACAGGAATATCAGTTTTAATACCCATTGATGAAATGGTATTAATTGTCATTGTAAATTCTGGTGTAAAAAATGGTAAAATCTGTTCTAATATTTGTGTTCCGTCCTCTGCATTTTTAACCATAACCCACAATGTAAAATCAAATGTATATGGTACCGGATTATATTGTTTCATCATATAACCAGAAGAACCAGTTGTTAATGTTCCAGCAGTATTTGCCTTAACATTTATACCCACAGTATTTAATTTCCTTGTTGGGTCATAATTGATAGAAGACATTTCAAAGCCCATACGTGGAAGTTGTATAGCAACTTTCCTAGGAATAGTACCTTCTTCTGAAAGTCTAGTCAAAAATTTATGTTTAGGACCGTACGCCAAAGGAACCTTTACTCGTTCAATAACTGTTCCTGAAGAGTTTTTTCGCTCAATATTAATATCATTAAAAAGAGTCCCAAAACCAACAACATACTTTCTTATAGTCTGGTGATAAAACGTTACCCCTAACATTATACATTTCCTTCACTAAATGGATTACTTTCTGAAAAATCAATTACAGAATCAGCCGCACTTTCAATTCCTACATTATTGGCTGAAGCATCATTCACAAATGTTTGAGTATCCGGCGCCGAAGATAATGATCGGGTAGTAGTACTAGATCCACCAACAACATTTGCGCTCGTTGAAAATGTTCCCTTTATATCTGAAATTTTCAATACATTATCTGTAGAATTCCAAGTCAACACTAATGCTGTAGTACTTGCCGTTGCCGCTGTATTTCCTTGATATACAGTTTCTCCGACCGTATAATTACCAGAACCACTTCCTAAAGTTAATTCTAATGCATATGATAAAGTATCTTCAATAGTATCAATATCTGAAATTCCCGTATCAAGTGTTTCATCAGAATACTCAAAGAGTTCACACGTTAAATCATATACAGGAAGATTTCCTATTTGATAAAAAACTGAAAATGCATCTACATAACGAATTTCAAATATTTGTTTAGAAAGAGGGAAAAAAACTAAATCTCCTTCAGCTGGTCTTTCATAAGACAAATTATTAAGACCAGAAAATAAAGAAAATTTTCGTTGGGATACTGTAAAAGTAAGTTGGTCCCGAATTTCTAATCCAAATCTACCTAAAAACCTACCTTCTCCTTCAAACCCATCGGCATTTTTGATGTACATTTCGATAACATATGCTTGAGAAAAATCTGAAAGATAGTCTTCACCATATAGGCTGTCTTCCTTAACTAAAGTTCTAGGAAGATAATATACATCATGACCATAAATTTTAATAGTTTCTTCGACTAAATTTTCGATGAGCGTTTGCTCATTTGCATTTTCAAGCCCGTGATTAAAATACTGACTTACTGCCATTATTATCCTATTATCCTGGTCCTACCATAAAATCTACTGGTAATTCGTAAGTTAACCGCATTTCTTCATGTAATGCGTTAATTTCTTCTTTTGCTTCATCTAATATTCGTGCGCCATTTAATGTAACACCTCCGGGCAATTGTACTCCTTCGAATTTTATTAAATTCATTCCCCATTGTCGTTTAAATAAAGCAGTAGTATATTTTTTGAGAAACATATCATTAAATACATCAGTATATGTTGTTCCAGTAAGAGAACGATATGCCTCTGCTATAACCCAATCATCTGGATCTACATCAGTTGATATTCCATACCAATCCCAATCTATGTATAATCGATCCATATGTCTATTAAATCTTATTGATTTTTTTCCAACAAACAAGTCTTTTAACAATTGGATATGTGACATAGTTGAAGTAAAATTGGCAATATCAAAGCCCGCCTGCAAAAATGGCATTTCATTCAAATGAAATTGATATTGAAAACTAAACATATTTGATGTAGTTGAACCGCTATCATTAATATCAAAAATGCCAGTTACACTTATAACATTTTCAGCAATAGTAATATAATGATTGTCCATATCACCAAAAGTAACTGCTGGTGTACCATGTACTGTTACTGTCGATCCACTAGAACTTCCAGTAACCGTTTCTCCCGCAGTAAATGTTGAACTTGAATTATTATTTTGTACTCCATTTTGGTCGTTATGGCTATGAAATGTCACCGTTGTAGTATTTTGGGACCAAAATTTGGCGGTCGCATTGCTGGAACCACCTGTGATAGTTTCTTCTTTTGTTAAGGTGCCACTATTGGCAGAAATTGCGAAGGTAGAACCTGTAATTTGATGTTTTAGATAGATTTTTTCGGTCCCCTCATGATGAAATTCATTCCAATATTCCAATGCTTCATCTATTCTATCATCAAGCTGGTCTTCATCTACGTTAATTTCTACTACTGGATGACCAAGGGACCTTTTACAGTAATCTCTCAATTCTACTCTACTGGCGGGTTTTGTAGCGCTCATTTAAAATGCTCCTATTAATAGAGGTCTATATTCTAATTATATTTAGTATTTATTAAATTGTCAGGAGGTGTATAAAATGATGAGAGAGTATTATTATAAATAATAGGAGAAATTTGAAACCACTAAATTGGAGGAGTTCTTGTGGCATTATCTATTAAAAAACAGACGATCAACTATATTTTAGATCAAGGATGTAATTTTGAAAAAACTGTTACTGCAAAAAATGCTAATAATGCAAATGTAACAATAAGTTCTGGTAGTTGTGCTGCTAAAATGGCTACTTCCCATTATACGTCAAATTCAAATAATATTTTTACATTTACAACAAGTGTTACTGGATCTAATGTAACCATATCCGCAAATGCAACTCAAACAGCAAACACCACTATTGTCCGACCAGGGCGTTATGTATTTGGTGTAGAATATACTCAATCTGATAATGTAACAAAAGAGAGAATTTGTGAGGGTGTAATTACCGTTTCGCCTGAATCGACCAAATAATAATTAGTTTATTTTCTTCTTTAATTCAACTATTTCTTTTTGTTGTTCTTTTATAGCTTCAATAAGAAGAGCAGAAATTTTGGAATATGAAATTGCTATGGGTTCGCCATTTTCATTTGTACTTACAAGTTCGGGACATACATCATATGTATCTTCGGCGATAAGACCCAAAATATCTGTTTGATTCTCTGCGCCTTTCCTTATTTTTTCAATAAAATCAAATTTTACTCCCTTCAATGACAATACAGATTGTAGAGGATTGTCTATATCTCGTATATTTTCTTTAATACCTCTATATGAAGATTCTGTAATTGTTCCCGTTACTGTAAGTGTATCTGATGGAGTTGCTGTGCCAATACCAACATTACCTCCAGAAGTAATTAATGCATAATTAGTAGCTGCACTTCCTACTGTAATATCCATTCCGATTGTTTTACTTGTTCCGGATGTCGTTCCCACAACATCTATATCCATACCTGTTGAGGTAAGTGTACCGCCTCCGTTACCATTTACTTCTAGATCAACTCCAATATTAGAAATAGTTGCAGTTCCTGATGAAGCATCTTGATCAAAATCTATATATAATCCCTTAACTGTATTAGCGCTAACATCAGAAAAATTCTTATCTAATGTTATTCCTGTAGTACCACCATCTGATTGTACATATAATGCTTGGGCAGCCACGGCATCTGCATGATTTTGAATAATCTGAACACCCTTCCTTGCGGTAGTATCATTAGAAGTATCATCCAAATAAAGCATTGATCCTGATGTTAAAGCAGATGCTGTAACATTAACTACCTTTTCAGTTGTTTGAGCGGCCGCTATATCCAAAGCTACTTTATCAGCATCATTTGAATCAATATAAATCCCAGCTGTAGCATCTGAAGATCCCACATTAACGTGTAATTTACCAGAAAAAGCGCCGGTTGCCCCTGCTCCCGGAACCATAACAGAACCTCCAGATGCATCATCAATATGTAATCCAACTGCGGCTCCGGCACCAAAAGTCATACAATCATTTGCATGATTATAACTAATATAACCAATATCTGCATCAGCAGAATCACCAAACGCCACAGTACATTTAGAAGTAGTATTTGCGAGAAGAGTAGCCCCAGCAGTATTGCCCTCTAACATTAATAAACTATCTGTTATAAGTGCTCCGTTAGCTGTCGATGTTGTGCTTCCTGCCGCGTGGTCATTTCTAATATGAAGGTGAGATTTTGAAGAAGTTGCTGTTCTTGTTGCGCCTGTAACTTCAGGAAAATTCCCTATAGCAACATTGGCGTTTGTAACATCTTTACCAAACACAGCTCCACTATTTGTCGTAAGAGTTGAAGTTGTATTCATTGTTACATTACAATTATCAATAGTACCACTATTAATATCTAAAGAAGCCATGGCGGCACCACCAGTAATGGATCCTGAACTAATGTCCATTGTACCACCATCTAAAGTAAATGTATCGGATCCTCCGACTACAATAGTAGTGTCATTAATTGTTCCATTATCAATATTTACAGTAGTAATATTACCCAAATCATTTACTGTAGCGCCAGCAAAATTAACTGTTCCACTAACTGTTAATGTTTTTCCAGAACCAACTGTAATATCAGAAGTGGCTATGGTGGCGCCATCAATAGTACCACCATCAAGATTTATTGTAGCTACGGTGCCCAAATCAGCAACAGTTGCGCCAGAAAACGTTACATTACCAGTTGTAACTAGTTTAGTAGCAGAAATATTTGCAGAGATGGAATTTGCTGTTATTGCATTAGTTGAAAAACTTCTATTTGTATCTCGGAGTATCAATTTATTCGCAGTATTATTTTCTGTCGAACCATTTAATGTAGCAAGCGCCTCATTTGTTCTAGTTCTCCAAATCTCAAAAGTATTTGTTAATTCAACATTTGCAAGTGAAATAGCCATTTTAGTGATCCTTTTTCTCGGTTAACCCCAACAACAAATTTTTTATTTCTGTAACGTCTTCTTTTAACATATCTAAATTTTTTATTTGCTCTTTCATGATATTTATATCTTTAGAAACAGCTTTTAATTCATTTGTTGTTTTAATCTGTTTAAGATTTTTTTCTAACGCTTCTCGGTCTGTGGCCAATAAGGCATTTGAATACTCGTCCCGAACATAACGTTGATCATTTGTTTTTATTAATTGTGACATATCTTATTACGATGTTGTTGCTACAGCAATGGCTCTTAAATCCCTTATGCGAGGAACATTAATAGAATTCTTTTGTGAACTACGATCCATTGTCAAAACAATTTTAACTGCAAATGTAGAAAAGTCTTCAAAACTTGTTCCCGCAGTGTTTAAATATTCGATCTTACCATCAGATGAAACAAATTTATATTGCCTATAATCTTCTTTATCAGCAGAATAAACATCAGCTGCGGTATCCTGGGTCATTTTAACCCAACTTCTATCTTCAAAGTTTTCTGCATCTTCCTTACTAGAAACTTTATAATATACATGAACATTAGTATTATATGGTTTATAGGCAGAAATATAAGCAACTAAATCTTTTGCATCAAATCCTTCTTGAAGTGCAACTCTTCTTGAAATATACCGCGCTTTATTGTTTCCTCCTGAGGCGCTTGTTTCACCAACAACTTCTATTGTTGCTGCAGAACCGGCAGAACCACCTCCTTCTCCAACTACTGTAACAGTTGGAGTTTCTGTATAACCAGATCCAGCAGTAACAACAGCCATTTGATTAAATACATTAGTAGTACCAGTTAAATAAACATTAGCTGCTATAGTTGCCGTCGTACCACCAGATATATCGGGAGAAGAAACAGTAAATACAGAAGTATTACCACTTATAGCATCTGCTGTCGCGAATTGTGTAGTATTTCCTCCTACTCGACTATCATGATATCCGGTACCTGGGTTGGTAATTCTTATATCTGAATTTGCCAATGAACCATTATTGATATTATATTCAACGCCAACAACTCCCATTTTATGTACATCAATTACAGGAGATACATAAGTGTTAGAAGTAGTCATTACCGTATTGACTGTAAACGAATTTTTATAATGTGTATTAGTAGAATTTGTAATATATTGTATTGCTTGTTGTTGCTCTAAAAATATATTTTTACTAGTAATAGTATCTTTATAATTGGCAGTTTCTTCTGCATATGCCGTACCATTGGCAGCCGAATCATAACTATATGTAAATGATGTATTTGCAAAATTTAATTCTGAAGTCATGATCTTCATCACATCCATATTTGTATTAGATGTGGATCCCATTGCACTATTTACAGCATTTTTAAATCTGGCATAACTTACATTAGCTGCCGATCCATAAGTAAAATCAGCGCGATCAAGTCTAAACATTAAACCTTCAGCTGGTTCTGGTTCCCATTCTGTTGCATTATGTTGTTTAAAAAACGAACCAACAACCTTTGGTTTTGTAATTTTTCTATCTGTTCCTGTATGTTTAGATCCTATATCATATGCATATAATTTATATGCGGGATCGTTTGATTGTATTACAAACGCATATTCCCCCGGTAATAGATATACAGGAGATGAAAATTCAAATACTGTTTTAGAACCCCTATCCTCTCTCGACATATTACCTGTCATTGAATTTCCACGTATATCAGGAGCAAATTCTCCAACAGTCTCACCAGCAACAGTATTATTTGCTGTTACCGCCGTAGTTACTGGGACTGGTGTTGAAGTATTTGCTGTTACTCCTCCCGTCCACTTTGTTACTTCTGAAAATGGAATAATAACAGATGAACTTGGCTTGCCGTTATATACAGGTCGTAATGATACAGTTATAGGTGTTTTTGAACCAGAAGTTGTTGACGCCTTAGAATAAAAATATAAATGTAATCGTGTAGCAAATACACCAAAAGGATAATTATCTTTATCAACATAAAATGTTTGTGCCATAGGGTATACAAAATTTGTTGATGTAGATTGTCTAGCCTCTGTAGCAGATTTTGCAATTGTTAATTCTGTTGGGTCTTGTCTACTTGATATAGGGGGTCTAGTAGAAACTAATCCATCAATTCTTGTTTGTGTAGCGCCACTTGCATGAAACTGTACTTCAGCAACAGATGATGTAGAAGCCAAGCTATTATCTACATCATCAGTTAATCTTAATAATCTCGGACCAGTAAGAAATTTATTAGAAGGTATACTGATAACACCAGCGACAACTCCTTCAGCACTTACTTGAAGTTCAGTATTCGCATATTGGTATGAAGTAGGAGTACTAGATATTGTTCCATTGGCTCCCGATTTATCTCCTTTAACAATAGAAGATAAAGAAAATGCTAAAGCAGTACTTTCTTCAACATACATTATAGTACAACCATTAGCTGTAGTTCTATCATTCATGAATAAAACATTTGCTGTATTACTAGCATTAGTTCCCGTACCTTGTATAGTAATTTGTTCATGATGACCACTAGTTGTTCTAAATACATTGTCTTGATTAACTTCAGAAAGAGTAGCCGATGTTGCTTGTTTAACATTAGCCGTTATGTTTATACCATCGAAAAAAGCATAAACATTTTTATTAG
>PVBE010259264.1_pt1 | contig 10793 bp, 14 predicted proteins | sample 1631181 | NCBI WGS metagenome assembly PVBE01 (sample SAMN08397723, study PRJNA350692) | Marine metagenome, whole genome shotgun sequencing project. | isolation source: water | place: Pacific Ocean | collected 2012-04 | reverse complement strand
TCGCTTTAAGCGAGCAGTCTCTAAGGCTGGGATTTTTTCTGATCTCAAGCGCATTCGTCACCACGAGACCCCAGTCGAGAAGTACAAACGCAAGGCTCAGCAACGTCGTCGTAGTCGCAGACGTTGAGTCCACTCCAATCGTGCAGTTGATCCCTCCTGGTAGCTCTTGCCTTGATGGCTAATTTTTGCTGCTTGGGTCCAAGAAGATTCTCCTGGGAATGATTGTTTTGCTAACTTGCGATTAGAGATTCGACAGCATTTACGCAGCCATGGCTTATCGGCGCAGATTGAACTGGCGGTGAATCTTCTCGGTTTGATGCTTCAACTAGAAGCCATGCCTCCTAGCACCAGTTCCTTGTTAGTGGTGCAAGCGGTGCTCCGAGAAAATGGTGAACGTCGTTTCTACACGGCTTGTGTGAATGGTTTTCACTGGCGGTGGAACGGTAAATCCCAGCCGAGTTGAGTTGAGATCAAGTTCCTATTAGCTGTTCTGTCTCTGGATACGTTTCGGCCGAGGGGAAGCGAACGAATCTTTGTGCGGCAAGTGGTCACCTAGGCAATCAACCATGGCCACCATTACGCCATCGGCAGGGCGATAAGTTCTTATTCCTTAGTTGGCACACTAAATATGGTATTGGCACTGGAATTAGACCTAAGCAAGTAGCAAGAGTTTCAAGGATATCCCTGACCTCTAGCTACCAGCTGGATGGTTTACGAAGGCTGAGCTCTAGGGCTCAAGTAGTTGTCCTAGCTTGAGCGAAGAATGTGATCTATCGCATTTGGATGCTCATGGACGAATTTGAGCGTTTCCATGGCAACCTGCCTGGCCTCAAAAGAGTCATTCGCATAGGCACAGAATTCGCACCGATGACTCTGAGCATCGCGATAGCTGATGGTGTAACCGTGGCGGCTCATTAGCCCAGCCATTCAATTGATCATTTACATCCTTGCTCAGCGGAGTATGGAGTTGCCACTAATTGTTCAAAGAAGTGAGCGAATGCACAAGAACCAACCTTTATCAAAGCTCTTCCTGACCACATCAACTTCAGGATCAGTGCCCATTCCTCTATTGAGCAGTGGGCCTCTTTCCCATATCCTTGTGAGGGCTTACTGACAGACTCTGGCAAAGGCACAACGTGATTTGCTGCAGTGGAAGGGTTCCCTGGATGATCCATGAAGAAGGTCTCCTCCGTAGGTTTGGCAATTGCCGCAAATGTCTCTCTATTCCTTTGGGCTGCGATCAATAGTCCCGTTGGCTAAAGATTCAAATCGCTCTGTCTAGCAGCATCAATCGCCTCAACCATCAAAGGAAGTGAAGGCTTTTGTTGAAGCGCATGAAAAAGCCCCGCTATTAGTGTGGGCTTTCCTTATTCGTACCACCCTTAGGGCAGTGGAGGCTTTTTGTTTTCGTCCTTCTCCGCTGAACATAGGTTCCTCCCGCTTCTGTAGAAATGCAGTGGCTTGGATCAAGTTCAGCAATGAGTTTGACCACAGTGCTCTGGCACTGCAGATTGAATCGGTATGTGGCATTGATGTCTCATACCTAAAAGGCGTTGCGCTGCAAGCTTTGTTCATGGTCAACCTTCGCTGATTAAAAACGGTCAACCAAGCGTTGCCAATTTGATTGCTTCCATCACAGCAGCCGTTTCAGCAGCCATTTGATTTGTCTTGGTGCCTTTGCTCATCACACGATGCAGCTCTATAAGGAGCTTCTGTTCACTTTGATTATCGGCTTAGGCCTCAGAGCTGATTGAGTGCTGAGTTGAGCTGGCAACAGTGATCATTTGCATCCCTTTTGAGAATCTTTTCTTTGCAGAACTCCTACATTTATTTGTTGAGTTTAACCAGTTTGAAGAACGCTGATGGCATGGACGCCTTCTTTCCCAATTGCAACCATGGCAAGCGCTCGATTGGCATCAGTCGAAAGACCTGGACGGCTTAGAGCTCATCTTTGATCTGTTTGGCGGCGTGACGTTTGTTCCAGAACTGGCGCGCGGGCGCGCACAACAACTCCTACGCCTTAGGAGCATTCGGGGTGTAATTTGCTACCCGCTCGGCTTTTGCCTGTTGGATGTAAGGCTTTTGCCAGCTCAGGGGGATCTCTAGTAGGGCTTTTGGACCGGTGATTGCTTCTGTCAGGAAGATCACCGCCGCAAGACTATTGGCTGTGATGTGCAGCCATCGCCAGCGCAGATCACGCAGGATTTCTTGTCGGGATGCCAGCGAGAACAGCATCAGCCCAACGAGACCAATGCCACCCCAGAAATGCGATTGCCAGAATTCTGCTTTTAGGGGGTTGTCACCGAGGCGGAATACTTCCGGCTGCATCCCAAGGACGATTACACCTGCCCAGCAGAGTAAGGAGAAGCTTGCTCGATAGGCGGGTCTTTTGTCTCGCCAGGTTGTCAGCAAAGCGATGCAACTACCAATGAGCACCAGTAGAAGCAATCCAGCACGGATCAGACCTCCCTCAAATTCCGTCAGCGGATGTTCAGTGCTGATCATTACGACTAGAGCAAGCAGCACGATTGCGACCACTCCGGCTGAGAGCCATCGCCCGAGATTGCTGTGCACACTCCCGACATTGGCGGGACTTTCGTTCTGGCGTTTTAGCCGACGACTGCGGGTCTGAAGTGACAGGTTTAGTACTACCCCCATTAGGGGGTAGATCAAGACTACGGCGAAAATCGGGTGTAGCAACCAGATCCAGTCAACGGTCTGCATGGTGAGGGTCTGGCCGGGGAATCAAAAGGGAGACACCATTGGGCTAGCAATGGTGCCAAAAGCCTGCACGCCATCGCTTAGAGCTTATTGAGTTGAACTCGATGGAGAATCTCTCCATTTCTGGGTTCCTGATTCCCTCCCTGTCAAAGGAGCTTATGGGAATTCAGGTGGCTGATGTTGCTCAGTCATTCTATAAGCCCCCCTAATTCGTGAGAGTGAATGAATATTTCAGCTTCTTGGCTAGGTGAGTAAGCATTTTTAATTAGCCCAAATCCCTTTGCCGTTGCAACAGTGATTAATAGAGCTTGATTGGGATCTAAGAGGATGTAGGTGAAGCAATCAGGAATGTTTCTGAGGCCCCATGCATTTGCTGATACAAGCAGGAGCGATCGTGATAATAGGCCAGCAATTGGCAATGGGGTTGGAGTGAAGAACTGAGCCTACGCTTATGTCGATACTTTGCTGCAGTTATCAGTCTGCATCAAATCCAATCAGTGGGAGTGAGGGGGCTTGGAGTGAGGTTTTGAGTCAAGTAGCAAAGGAACTAGAGACGTTCTTTAATTAGTTCCGCATACCGATCGAATTTCATCAGATTTCGCTTGCTTCGCCTAGATTTTGGCTTGCCTACAGGCTAAGAGCCACTTTTTGGCAGTTGTGTCAAAGGAAGAGCTAAGTCGAATGCAATTCAATCATGTGAATCAGGCGGTACCCCTTCGTAGAAAATCAGGTGAAGGCTGAACTGTTGCTACTAATGATTCAGGGCTTGCTGGTCATAGGTGAGGTGAGCTACGACTAGCTCTTAACTGAGGCGACAGATGGGTGGCCTTTTTGAGCTGTTGATGGCCTGGCGTTGGCCGCTAGCCGTTATCGTGAGCACAGCCTTTTTAAGCAAGGCTTTAATCGCGATTACTCGCGCGGGCATTCGTGTTGAGATTTTCACCAGACGTCCTATCAAGGTTTCCACTGGACCATCAGCGATTCAGGCCGAGGTCACTAAAGTAAGGCTTTAGTGACTTTCATCTTTGTGACCCTAGACAGGGGAAGACTCTGGTAATCTAACTAAAGATTTAAACGATTCTGTATAGCTAAATTTTTTCTGATTATGGAAAAAACTGGTCAATATCTATCTCCAGAATTACCAAGTATTGGTTGTCAATGCTGACTACTGTCTTTATAGTCTCATCAGTATTGTTGGTTATCCATTTGACTTCTCTTTGAGTCCTGCTCACTCCACACAGCCGTGTCTGATAGCAAATACAGCTGCTTGAGTTCGACGGGTTTCCCGAGCTTGCTGATGATTGTGCTTTTCGCTTTGGGAGAAAGTATTGTAATTTTTCGCGATATCATTGAGACCCATCAAGGCATCCTTAAGGATTAATTGTAGAGTTTAGTAAGGGCAATCTCAAAAAGGGCAATTTAAAACCTTCATCGTCATCTAACCCTCTTTTGTCTAGCTAAAACAAGGAGAAGCTATTGCTTAGACGCGTTTAATACCAACTATGGGCCGCAACAGAAATCCGGAGAGAACGTGATTGGAGAGTGTAAGTCGCGAGAGCTGCAGAACTTGGTTCCTAAAGAAGGCCGACTGACGTAGATCGAAAAAACCTTCTGCCGTTCCTTCTAGACCAACCTATTGATTCGTGCGTGAGCAAGGAAAGACCCTTGGATGATCCGGGCACCCAAGGGAGTGAGTCGCTGTATCTCCACGCATACAGATCATGAATGATCCAGAAAAAAACCGATGTAGGCAATGATCCAAAGACATGTATTCGTGCTTACCACTTGGATGATGATGTTGGAGTGATCGAACATTCACGCGATCAAGTGAGCTTTGATGAACCCTTGGAAGACAAGGGCTATCCGCTTGGCTGATCTCAAAGTCCCGTCTATTGCGTTGAGATTTGGCGAGCGGATGGCCAATCGTTAAATGGTGAAATTGGAGTGGAAGGCATCACTGGATTACCCAATGAGCAACGTGGTGATCGGCATGAACGAACTGATGCAACCACAAAAATGCCTTTCTGGGATGGCAATCAGAAGGTAGCGGCAGACCTCTACATCAAGGCCCTGACTTGATATGGAGCAGTGGGATCAACAGATGTGCAACTAGAAAATGCCTTGGGGAGGGGCATTTCTGCCCCGGTTATTCAAGCCCAGGGGTGAAAAAAGAGGTCTCAGCCGTTTGTTTCCCGTGGCTGATGAGCATCGCAGTCAACGGTGTGCCGGTAACGACGAGGCCCAGCTTTTGAGGAGTGCTTTTGATCAAGCCATCTATTCCCCGAGGCAACTTTATTGGTGATTACCGTACAAATGTCACTTTGGAGTGGATTCTTTATCTCAACCGGGCCTGGTTCTCCGTACTGTTTTTGTACGGTCTAGGCATCTACGTCTACCAAGCTGTAGAGATCTATCAAAGAACATCATGTACTCCCTCTATGACGAGTTTTTCTCTAGTCCACGCTTCTACAAAACAGGTCCTCGCGTTTATGTGATCAGTGATTCTCAGTACAAGGCTGCTCAGGATCGCCAGAACGCAGAACGGGTTTCTCATCTCGAGAATGTAAGGGCCGATTTGCTTGATTCAGTTAACAAGGTTGAAGCACAGATTGCGGAGCTTCAAACAGCATTACCGCAGGCCAAGCAAGCCATCAAGGCACCTGTCGCTGAGCCTGCCACAGAAAAGGAGGCCTGCTCGCTCTAGACATGAAAAGGATTTTGGGGGTAAGGACGAATGACTTACAAGCTCGGTTGCGAGCACTGAAGCCCCTGCTAGTGCGGGGGCTTTCTATTTCCTGCAAGTAGCTGCAATTCTTGGTAAGAAGATCGATAGACCATTCTCGTAAAAGATCCCCTTTGGCAGCTTCAAACTCATCTGCTCGAGTGGATTGGCACTGAAATGATCTATATAGAGAAACTCGCAAAAGTCGACTATGGCGAGCATGTTTTACGGATATTAGGTCAGTTGAATCTTGTGAGGCCTTGAGGTTATTGACTCGCGGATTGGTTTGGACGAGGCCAGACTAAACATCGCTTCCCAATCCCCTTGGCGGTTCAAGTCCTTCGAAACGAACAACGTTCCAAGCTCGATCAGAACGATGACGTGCTTTTTTATGCTGAGCCTCGTTTCGTTCATCATCTGGACGAGGCATTTCGGGGGCGTTTGACACAGCTTTATCGAGAGAAGGTTCCGCCTTGCTCCACAGTGCTCGACTTGATGTCGAGCTGGGTGTCTCACCTGCCTGATGACGTCATCTATGACCGTGTTATTGGTCATGGCCTCAATGAAAAGGAACTAGTGGCAAACAACCGGCTTGATAGCCATTGGGTTCAGAATTTCAATCTCAACCAGTCTATTCCGCTTAAGGATGAGAGCATTGATACGACTCTCATCATTGCCGGTTGGCAATACCTTCAGCAGCCTGAGAAGATGGCTGAGGGGTTACTGAGGGTGACGTGCCCGAAGGGTCAAGTCATCATTGCGTTCTCGAATCGTATGTTTTTCACGAAAGCTCCGCAGATCTGGAGGGATGGCGATGACCGTGATCATTTCACCTACATTTCCAAGGTGCTGATGGCTCAGGGTTGGCCAAAGCCTGAGATCATCGCAGAGGAAACTCGTTCAAAAGGTGTGCTGGGTTTGCTAGGCGGCAAAGGCGACCCTTTCTTTGCGGTCATCGCGACAAAGCCTTGATTTCAGTAAAGCCAACTAAGTTAGTGATTTGAGTTGACAACCATGTCGAGACTCTTTGCATGAAGGGTACATTTACACCAGGTTCTATCGAGACATTGCTAATCCATGGCCTCTTCTCTAGTCTTAATTAGTGGTTGCTTAATTCCTGAGAGTATTGCTTTTCCTAACGGACTATGATTAATACAAAAGATGAAGGTCAAGTCACTCTATTGCTATTGATGACTTTAGGTCTATTAGGAGGAGCTTAAAATTAAACAGTGACTCTTTCGTGAGAGCCAAAATAGAAAGAGAGTAAAATCAAGACCTCCTTTGTTTGCTGAATGATTTGATTGATGTATTGATTTTATGATTGACTCCCATACTCTTCAGCAATGCAAAGTCAATAAGCATATTTGTAAGCTTAAAGCTAGAAACCTAGAACATGCTGTTCATCAGGCAAAGCTGATGATTGCAGAGTCTGCTATGGGTCCTGAATCACTGGTTTCTTTAAGATGTAAAGTTGCTGAATCCATTCAGGACTTAGAAGTATTGTATTAGCTGATGGAGGAGGAGGGCCAAGCAAATTAGTAGTTTATAAGTCAACTGTTTAAAATTTACACTGATTGGTTTTGTCTCATAACCGCATGTCTATTGATGCCTCATTGCATGTCGTCTATTCAATGACTTTTATTTGCTATAATATGAAATATTTATCTCTTTCACATGGATAAGTCGACCAAAAATCAAATTGTTGCATCTTCTGCTGGCTGGGTTGCTGTTGCATTAAATATTTTGCCAGGTATTGGGGCTGGTTACCTCTACCAACGTAGGTGGAGGGCCTATTGGATTACTTCCGCGATCGTTAGTCTTTGGATTGTTATTGGTGCTGTCTTGGGTCAAGGCATTGACCCTGTCAATGATCAAAGAAATCAATTAGTTGGCCTAATAGGTCTCTTGTGTGTAGCTGGAGCAAAGGCTGTAGAAGCTGGTCTGGCGGTAAAACGTGCGCGCAACAATGAATCGACTTGATCGATAGTATTAACAAAAAGTCTAGAGTGAGCAGTCCCAGTGAAGTCTTTTGGCAATTAATATCGGTGGTTGTTTTTATTTATATGCCTATAGGCCCCCCGTGCTTTACTCCAGGAGGTTTTGCTCGTAAGGCAGGATGAACGGAATAAGGATTGATTAATGGTTTAATATAGGGATTAGTTTAAACTTTCTATACCGTTAATAAGGCTTAAGCATTTTTGCTTCATTCCCTTAAACATGTTTGTTAACATTGGGATGTACGAGAGAATTTAGTATGCACACATACCTTGTCGAGGCATTGATCGTTGTCTCATCTACCCTTTGGGTTGTATTGTTGCTTTGGAGGCCTCAAAAGGAATAGCTGATGGTCTAATTTCAAAGTGTCTTTTGGCCTTTGGTCTTTTCTTTCAGCAAGCTGGCTTAAGTGAAGCTTCCGTGCCGTATTCCTTTTTAATCATCAAAAGTGATCTTTTCCCTGATTAGTCTTTTATAGAGATGAATCTCTACCTTGTTGTGCTGGGCGGGAGGACGCGCGGAGGACACGTGGAGATGCACGATGTGCGCTGGGTGGTGGGAGACACGATTGAAGCAACAGTTCCGCAGCTGAAATCACAATGGATTGGCAATCCTCGAGGGTTGCACGTGGACAGCTACAAGCTGATTCGCTACGTGGATGGCTATCGGATCACAATGGCTAGCGCCGGCCAAGTAAATCCAAACGCGGCCAATAGGCTCTGGTTCATCAACCTGGGAGGTTATAAGGCCGGCGAAATGCTTGAACAGCATCATTTGGAACTTGTGGTGGCACCTTCAGCCCAGATTGCCAAGGGGGAGGCACGTCGCCGCTGGTTGGAGCCGATGGATCAGATACATAATGATGATCATGCCGCGATCATTCATCTACAGGGATATTCAGTCGTCCTGGAGATCGATCCTCAGGGGCGACATGATGCCATGAAACCCGATTGGAGTGGCTACTGGGTCATCGCATGATCAGCATGATCTTGGATGAATTTTATTCATGGTCTGCTAGCTCTTTGTAAGAGATGATTTAGTCAAGTCAGACTTTATAGTGAACTTGATTTAACTATGGTATTAAGTTTTTAGGTCAAGAGACGATTTTTATCACCAGCGATTCTCTCAATGACTGTCTTTGACCATCCACACTATTCAATAGTGAGTATCCCTCTCTGCAACCCTGATATACCGTCTAATGTTCGCATTGCTCTCCATAGATCATGTGTTTTTACCCACACAGAAGGATAGCGATATCGTGCAACATCTAGGATTAGAACTTTGTCAGTAATAGCGTCATAAGCTGCCAGTGGAGAGAAGTGTCCCCCGCCTTTTTGACCCAGAAATCTTCTGTCATAATTGACGATCAAGCGATCAGTAGAATCGTCAAGACTATTTTTTAGAAGTGATCTAAACGCTGAAAGATTCAGGATGTCTCCGTGTAAACGCTTTGAAGAAACACCATGATGACTGAGTAGGCTTTGAACTTCTTGAAGTGTCATGCCTTGACGCCTGACTTTGGCTGGGCTAATTAAACTCTTAGAGGGCTTAAAAGTGAAGATATTGTCTTGGGTCCAGAAGCGGTAGTCTCTGAACCCATCAACTGGAGGTGCCGGAACTGCAAGGCTGTTGAGAACCATTACGGCACTTGCAACCCCGCAATAGGCAAGGTTTGATTGGGTCAGAAAAGCTTCCATTAACGATGCGTAATCTGATACAGACTTGCTTCTTTGCAGCAAGACCATTCCTTCTGAAGTAGTTATTGGAACTAGGTTTTTCGCTAGGGCAGGATTTGGCCAAGGGCTTACTATCAGAGCAAAACCTACTAAGCCGATTCCAGGAGATGTTATCCATGAGAAATGTTTAGCTGTCTTGTATTGTTGATTAGTCTTAAAGACCATTGCTTCTCCTATACTGAGCAGTACACCATCCTATCTAGTTTAAGGCTTATTTGAGACCAGAGATCAATCCTCACAGTATGAACTCTTTCCTCTGATCCAGACTATTGTAGTAAATGTCAAAATATTTACGTCTTTATTTTTGCTTGTTTGTGAGATTGACCGTATTTCACGATTACTTGAAGTGTACGAATGCCGCAGAGGTTGCTTCAGTCAGTTCAAGGTTATCAGAAAGCTCTTCAATCAGCTCTTGAATTTGATCAAGATGCTCGATCATCGTTGCGCGGCCAGCTACGATTTTTTCTTTGCTCTCCCAAAGCCCTGCAAATAGAATTGACGCTAACCTTTTTTTAGTCAATCACTTTCTATTATCCCCGCAAGCTTAGTCCAATCCTTAACGATCGAACCGTATTGAGCTCCCATCTCTTCATTGACTCTGTTAAGAACACTATTCAGTAAAGAATTGGTTATTATGATCATTCAGGTTGGTGCTTATAGCTGACTAATTAGGGCTGCTCTGAGCTGCTTTAAATACCACATGTGAATTATCGTCAGGCCCTGTCAGGTAATATGCCCTTCTCTCACATTGTCAACTGTTTTATAGAGCATCGGCGATTATAAATTAAACTTTCTATAGGCCATGTTTATCTCAGCTCTAATTTGGACTTGGGCTACAATCTTATTGTAGAAATACTAATTCAATCGTTTCAGATCTACTTGTAATCATGTCACTTTTGATCATTGACTCTCACCTATTGCTTCTGTAGCTGCTGAAGTGTGCTAAGTACCTCTTGACTGTGGCGAGATGGACTTACGGCCGCCCAGCGAGCACGAAGGATGCCATCTGCATCTATCAGAAATGTGTGACGTTGGCTGAATGGTGAAGTCCATGATCCATACCTTTCGCTTACGACTCCACCTGGGTCAGACAACAGTGTGTAACCAAGGCCTTCGCTACTACAGAAACTCACATGTTCTTCGGTGCCATTGACAGTGCCACCAACTATCCAGTGATACCAGTCAATCATAGCTATGGTTAGAGTAGAGCCTATTGAATGGTTAGAGCTGAGAGGATGGATACACCATTCATACAAATGAAATGATGGATAAAGGATGAGTTGATAGTTATTATGTAGGTTTTTATACGGATACAGTTATTAGTGGTAACAGCATAAGGAGTTATGCCTGCTTACTAAGTATAATGGTTCAATGATATCATACTATCCCACTAATATATCATCATATCAATCAATAGCTATCAGTTCCGCTGAATCTTGCATACAACTATAACTGCTAATGAATAGCTCGCTGCTTCGCAGCTCGCCCGGCAGGATATACAGATGGAGACAGTATCAACAGTATTCAACTGTATAACTAATAGACAAATACTGATACCAGTAGGTAACGCGAGCTTTGCTCGGTTACGACCTCCCTATCTTCACTAATCCAATCAAGCG
>PVBE011942613.1_pt1 | contig 10795 bp, 8 predicted proteins | sample 1631181 | NCBI WGS metagenome assembly PVBE01 (sample SAMN08397723, study PRJNA350692) | Marine metagenome, whole genome shotgun sequencing project. | isolation source: water | place: Pacific Ocean | collected 2012-04 | reverse complement strand
GGGCTCGGGTGGCAACTCCATCGCGTCCCCGGCAGCCGGGCCGCCGCTCTCGCCGGCCGATCCCTGCTCGGGTGAGGCTCTCGGGTCGGGGGAATTCATCCGCTCAACCGATCAAACACACGGCCAAACTCATCGAGACAGCAGCCAGAGAGCAGCCACGATCACGCCCGACGCGACACAGCAGTCGACACACCCGAAGGTGCGGCGGACCACACCCCGCCGGTAGAACGGATCGTAGATCAACCAGACGAACAGCAGGTCGAGCCCTGCGATCATCGACGCCGTGCCGCACAAGAACGCACAGAGGCTCAGCGGCCCGAACAGGTTCGGCAAAAAACCTCCCGCCACGAGCAGCAGGATACCGAGCAGCGCGGACCCGATATGCAGCCGGAACAGCAGGCGGCTGTCGAGCAACCAGATGCCCCGGCCCGGGTCCCCCGGCTGCGCCACGTCGTCCACGTCAGGGGCGGGTTGCCCTCCGGTCGACTCCTGCTCCGGGGCTAGACGACTCACCCGCGTCAATTGCCCAAGAAGGCCCGTCGGCCACTCATCAAAACAGCAGCCAGCAGCCCATCACCAGCCCCACCACGACACACAGTTCGACGATTCCGAGCGCCCGCCACCGAGGTCCTCGCCGAACAAACGGCTGATAGATCAGCAAGACGAACAGCAGGTTGACCCCGGAGACCAGGGACGCCGCGATCGCAAAGGACATAGCGACCCTGGCCATGACCCTCAGGCCGGGCGGATTCACGAACAGTGAGACAACCGGAAACCCGAAGAGGATGAGGCCGAAGAGCAGCGTGGATCCCAACCAGAAGGACAGCAGAAAGCCGCTGTCGAGGAACAGCCACCGCCGGCCGGGCTGACGCGAGGAGAAAAGAGACTGCGCAGCAGCGGCAACGGCAGAAAAGACGCTGTCGTCGATCGATTCCGGCTCGGCTTCGGCTTGCGCGGCGAGCGCGTCCATCAGTGTCAGCCTACCAGATGGTTGGCCGGCCGGCCAACCGAAGGCCGGTAGACCCGGCGATGTCGCCCCTCGTCGACCACTCGGCCCCTGCCGGAGTACGACCCCGCCTGCGAGTTGCCACTCGGCGGGAGACAATCCCCACGCTACTTCTTCGGTTTCTTGCGTTTCTTTGCCACCCTGAGCATCGTTTTCAAATAGTCGAGCTCGGCGTGATTCAAACCGGTGATGAGGCCGGAGCCTTCGATCCGGCTCTGGATCGTCGGTGCGGAACGCACTGAGCCCTGCATGATGATCGCCATCCGGCGTTTGACATGTTTTCCGGTGAACTCGCCGAACTTCTTGCGAAACTCGAGGGCGATCGAGAAGCTCAGGACCGGCTGCAGGTTCTGGTAATCGACGCCGAAGCTGTCGAACTTGTCGATCGTCCAGTTCGACTGGTCCAACACGATCAGTACCTCTTTGCGGTTCCCGAACTGATTCCGCGCTACCTTGTCCACGGGAACCCATCGATACCCGGCCGGCACCCGGTACTTCTTGCCGAGCTTCTTGCGCCGCGCGGCTTCCGCGGCGATGTATTCCTTGGGAGCGACGATCCGCAACTCGAGTGGTTCGAGGTCCTGTTTCTCGACGTGCACCAGGATCACCTTGGCCCGCTCGGCGACCTCGGGGTCCTTGGACTTGGCTGCGGCCTTGAGCTGTTTGATGGCTGGCTTGCCGATCTCGATCAGCGCCTGGGTCGCTTTGGTGCGGACCTTCCATTGCTTGTCGCCCAGCTGTTCGATCAGTATCGTGATCTGTTCCTAGCTCGGCTTTTTATCCTCGGCGTGCACCGAGAGACAGAACAGACAGACGAGCGTGGCCACTATCAGATTTTTCATCAGAAGGCCCAAGAAGCGAGGAATGCCAGAGATACCTTCACCACCGTATCAAATCCGGACGCGTCGTTGAAGGAAACACGGGAGCAGTCGCTTGGCGGCTGCCCCGTTCTGAACAACGCATCGGGATAGTCTGGCCATCGCCCCGCGTCAGTAGGCCGTGCGGAGTGGCCGCGACCGAACATGCACCAGCCCGCTGACGGCGTCAGCGGACAGTCAAGATCACGCCTCAGCGAATAGATATCCGGGGTTGTTTTGGTCGTGGCAACTTGGCACGCCGAACACGATCCTCGGCGTCGGTCGGTGATCGACGTTCACACTCTTTGAAGAGCCGCTGATCGTCGATGTCAGCCAGGTCGACGTGAGGGTTTGCCCACAGACGCTGGATATTCCATTGCGCTCCACGTGAAGCCCTGCTCCAGCTCTCCAGACGTCGGCGCGCGCCACGAGGACGGCCCCACGGGAGTGAAGGCCGCGCTCGAAGCGTCTGATCGTGTATCATGCGGACTCGAGAACGTGCGCGAAACACCGAGCTGCGACCCAGGACGACCGGGGGCTGACAAGGCGATCCCGGATGCGACGGACATCCCGCCGCTGTACCACCCGTACTATTGTGAAGAGAATGTCTGGCATCTGTGCCAGGCTCCTCGCTTCGAGGGCTGGGACCGCCGGGTGCTGTTCATCAGCAACACCGCCGGCTGCTGCGCCCTGTGGAATCAAAAGGCGGCGGAGCAGCCCGGCCAGGCGATCGTCTGGGACTACCACGTGGTCTTGCTGGCCTGTCCCGCCGAACAACCCGGCGCCTGGCAGGTGTGGGACCCCGACTCGACGCTGGGCTCCCCCCGGCCACTGTGCGACTATCTGCAGTGGACCTTTGGGCTCGGCACGTTCGCGGAGCAGGTGCCCGAGCAGTTCCGGCCCCGCTTCCGGCTGCTCGAGGCCGAGCAGTACCTCGACCATTTCTCGTCGGACCGCAGCCACATGCTCGACGCAGACGGGGAGTATCTCAAACCCCCGCCCCCCTGGGACCCGATCTCGCGGACCGTCCCCTCCAACCTGTCGCGCTTCTGCGACCTGGAGACGCCTTTTCTGGGCCAGGTCCTCGGGCTGTCGGAGCTGGCTCGAATCTGAGCGGAAGCCCGGCTGCCTCGTCACAGCAAAGGAGTCTTGCAGGGTGTCCCGGAGCCTCCCTGCCCGCTGGCACCGGCTCCGAAATCAGCGGGCTGAACTGCGCCCCGGATTTGATCGCCCCAGGTTGTTTGCCGATACATGCCGCCGACCGGCGGTCCGCCAGGCGGACCGCTGGCTCAGCTCCGTCTCAATCCAGAAGACCTGGGCCGCAGAGGGGTATCAGCGGCGGGGGCACCGAACGGAACTGGCCTGGGCTACCGTCTGATCTGGCCCCTGGGCAGGGCCTGACTGGGTCCTGAGCGCTGGCTTCCTGCCTCGGTGAGCCGGGTCCCCACCCGGGAGAGGTCTTTCCGCTGCGTCAGCCCTCTCAGGCAGATCAGCCCGGCGTCAGTGATCCGGGTGTGGTACAGCCTCGAGTTCGTTCAGCTTGGTGAGTCCCTTCAGTGCCCCAACCCGGGGTCCGCCCCTTTCGAGCAGGACTCCTACAGAACCCCTCTCCGGCGAAGCGGTGCTCGGGGATTACTTGAGCTTGGACCGGGCAACCCGGATGTACCCGATCAGACGCTTTTCCAGCGCCGTTCCCCGCACCAGCGGGAGTGCCAGCTCCCAGTCCGCGATAGCCAGCCGATACCGCTTCTGATTGGCGTATATGCGTCCCCGGTTGACGTAGGCCAAGGCCTGCTGCGGGTCGATGCGGATCGCGTTGTCGTAGTCTTCCAGCGCCTTGTCCCACTGCTTCATCTCCCGGCGGAGGATTCCCCGGCTGATGTATGCAATAGCGTAGCTCGGGGTGATGCGAATCGCTGCGGTATAATCGGCCAGCGCCTGATCGTACCGCTTCTTCGTATGGTGAAGTCTGGCCCGATTGTAGTAAGCAGTGGCGTCGTGTGGGATGAGTCGAACAACCGCATCGAGGTCTGCCAACGCTTTGTCATACCGCTTCATTGCCTGGTACAGGGTCCCTCGGCTGCGGTACGCATCAACATGGCTGGGATCGAGGCGGATCGCGGTATTATAGTCCGCCAACGCCTGGTCATACCGCTTCATCATCGCGTACGTAATCCCCCGGTTGTGGTGGGGCCCGGCATCTCGGGGGGCGAGGCGAATCGTGGCGTCAAAATCGGCCAAGGCCTTGTCGAGCCGCCTCAGCCTCACGTGCACGGTCCCCCGGTTGCCGTATGCACCGACCATACGGGGGTCGAGCTGTACGGCAGTATCGTAGTCCGCCAGCGCCTTGTCATACTGCTTCAACGCTCTGTACAGATTACCCCGGTAGTAGTAGGCAACTGCACACTCGGGATCGATGCGAATGGCCTTGCCGTAGTCGGCCAGTGCCTTGTCGTACCGCCTGAGCGCCAGGTACAGATAACCCCGGTTGACGTGGACCGTGGCGTAGCTAGGGTTAAGGCGAATGGCAGTGTCATAGTCAGCCATAGCCTTGTCGTACCGCTTCATACTCGCGTATACGAGCCCCCGGTTGCTACGGGTCTCGGCGTCACCAGGGTTAATGCGAAGAGCGGCGGTGTAATCAGCCAGCGCCTTGTCGTACCGCTTCATACTCGCGTATACGAGCCCCCGGTTGTGGTAGGTCTGGGCGTCGCCAGGGTTAAGGCGAAGGGCGGTGTCGAGATCAGCCAGCGCCTTGTCGTACCGCTTCAGCGCCTTGTATACGAGCCCCCGATTGACGTGGGCCTGGGCGAAGCGAGGGTCGATGCTGATGGCCTTGTCAAGATCAGTCAGCGCCTTGCCGTACTTCTTCATCGCCTTGTATGTGTCCCCCCGGTTGTAGTAGCCCAGACCCGATCCAGGAATCAGGGCGACCACCGCATCGAAATCAGCCAGCGCCTCCTTCCAGCACTCGAGCATCTGGTAGCAGCCTCCGCGCACGAGAAAGGCCCAGAGGAAATCGGGGCGCATGCCAAGTGCTTTCGAGCAAAAATCCCGTGCGAGGCCGATTGCCTTGGTCCTATCGCTCCCCGATAGCCTCTGGGCCTTGTAATACTCCCTCCTCCCCAGCCCCCACAGGCCGATGGCCGAGTCGCGGGTGCCGTACCGGGCCGCCGCATGGACGTGCGCCTGCGCTCCTGCCGTGTTCATTAGCCTCTGCTGGTCGTACCAGCGGTATAGCAGGAAGTGGGTCACGTAGTCTTTTGGGTCCTGCCTCAGCGCCCGGTCCAACAGCTCCTTCGCCTTGGCCCAGTCAGGCTCTTTCTGGTCCAGCTCCATCCTTCCCCGCAACCGCAAAAGACCGGCGTGGTCCGGATGCATCCGCTCGGCCTCGGCCAGCAGCTCATCGATCTGCTTCCGATCTCCTTTGCGGGTGTAGAGCTCCATCGCCTTGCGCACCAGGTCGGTAGCCCTCCGCTTCTGTTGCTCCTGGCCCTTCTCCCGGCCCAGCTTCGCGGAGCGCGTCTTCTCGCGTTGCAGCTGCGCCAGTGCGCGCTCCACCTTGCGCTTTTCCGCAGTCTCGGCTTCCTTGGCCCGCACCGCTTTGCGCCACTGCCAGCTGATCCCGGCAAACGCCGCGATCACGGTCAGAAAAATCCCCGCCGCCGCGACGACAGCAGCCTTGTGGCGCGCAGCCCACTTCTTCAGCACCTGCCAGGTACTATAGTCGGCGGCCTGCAGCAGGCGGCCCTCGAGGTAAGACTCGATCTCACGCTGCAACCGCTCGACGGTGTCGTAGCGGTCCCGGGCCCTCGGCGACATCGCCTTGCGCACCACCGCCTCCAGCTCGAAGGGCACCTCCCGCTCCGGCGCGCGCTCGGACGGCGGGATCAGCTTCCCCTCGATCACCTGCCGCAGCACCTCCCACGCGCTGTCCCCCTCGAACGGCAGCTGCAGCGTCAGCATCTGGTACAGGATCGCCCCCAACGCATAGACATCCGCTCGCCGGTCCACCCGACCGACCTCGCCCCGCGCCTGCTCCGGCGGCATGAAGTGCGGGGTGCCGACCACCGTCCCGTCGAGCGTCCGCAGAGGTTCGTTGTCACCCCCCCGCCGCTGCGTCAGCTCGGCCACGGGGCCGCCGCCCAGGTCGAGCGTGCAGCCCGCCGCGACCGGATCGGGCTGTCCGACCTGGCGCGCCAGCCCCCAGTCCATCACCTGCACCTCACCGAACTGGCCCACCATGATGTTGGCCGGCTTGAGGTCGCGGTGGATCACCCCCTTGTCATGGGCAAACGACATCGCGTCGCAGACCTTGAGAAAGATCTGCAGCATGCGGGCCAGCGATCGGCGCCGGAACAGCGCGAGGTCGGCGACCAGCCGGCGGCTCGTCCGACGAGCGCCCTGTTCGCCCTGCAGCATCGCCCCCTCGGTCTCCCGCTCGGCGGCCAGCAGCGCCGCCAGGTCCTGGCCCTGGACCCGCTTCATCGTGAAGTAGACCCGCTTGTCCGGGGTCAGCCCCAGCTCGTAGGTCGGCACGATGTTGGGGTGCTCCAGCTGGCCGGTGACCCGCGCCTCGCGGATGAACTTGTCCAGGACCTGCGGGTCGTCCCGGCCCTTGATCACCTTGGCCGCCATCTCCCGTCCGAGGTTCTCGTCGCGCACCTGGAGGATCTGGCCCATGCCGCCCACGCCCAGCTGGCCGGTGACCGGGTAACGGCCGAGCTGGTCGGTTGGCGCGCGGGTCGGCGGAGAGATGATTTCGGTCGCCTCGCGGCCCCGCAACAGCTGATCGATCGTTTCAGCCTGCTCATAGTCGACCGCGGGCCCGGTGCTGACGTTCTGGACCATCGTCGGTGGGCAGCGGGGACAGACACCGTCGAGACCGAGTGACTCCCCGCACGTGCAGGTCGACCGGTCGCTCATCTCGGCTCGATTCCGCGGGTCGGCATCAGGGGTCGAGTAGAACATATGCCGGGATCGTGGGGCAAGCCCATCGAGTACACCGACCCTCGGGCCGGGCCACCCGAGTCGTCCGCTGGATGATGATGCAGCGGCCCACGCGGTCGCCTGCGTACGGGAGTTGCGGCCGGGTCACGACGACTGAGTGCAGCAGTTTGCCGGGCTGCGCAGCGAGCCAGCGCCCGGAAGGCGAGCGCCAGAAGGACGGCGAAGTCACGTCAACGCCGCCAGACAGGAGAGGTGGTGGTCGATCCAGGACTCGAACCTGGGACTTCTACCTTATCAGGGTAGCGCTCTAAACCAACTGAGCTAATCGACCTGAGGGCGTGTCAAAATACCTGACTCGCCGATGAAATCAAGCAGATTCAACCCGTCCGCCGGCCAGGGGTTCAGCGAACTGAATTTTGCCGGCGACAGGCCCTGGGGCCGATCCGCGGACAACCCTACGAGACCGGCTGGAAGGAGCCGCAAACCACCGTCGTGCGGTTCGACCGAAACCACAGCAGAGCGACCCAGCCTCTGATAAATCGCGCCATGGCTGATACCATGGCGCGATGGGCCGATCGCTGCCGCTGCTGCTGCTGGGACTGCTGACGCTGTCCTGTGAGCGCTCTCGCGCGCCGGACAGGCTGGAGTTGCACGCCGCCGCCTCGCTGGGGCATGTGCTGCCGCCGCTGGCCCGGCGCTTCGAGCAGCACAGCGGCCTGCCCGTCACGGTGCAGCTGGACGCCTCGAGCCGCCTGGCGCGTCAGATCGAACAGGGCGCGAAGGCGGACGTCTATCTCTCGGCCAACCGACGCTGGGTCGAGTATCTGACGGCACGCGGCCGGGTCGCGGGCCAGCCGGTGACGATCGCCGGCGGGCGGCTGGTCCTGGTGGTCGACACGCAGAAACCGGCGATCCAGCGGCTGAACCAGCTACCGACGCTCGGCCGGATCGCGACGGCGGCCGCCGCGGTTCCGCTGGGACAGTACGCCAGACAAGCGCTGCGCCACCATCAGCTGCTCGGGCGCGTGGAGCAGAAGCTGGTCAACGCGCGCAACGCGCAGGACGCGCTGGGGCTGGTCGCGTCGGGAAAGATACCGGCCGGCATCGTCTACCGGTCGGACGCGCTGCGCGAACCTCGGGTGAGGGTGGTCCACTCGTTCGCCCCGGCCAGCCATCAGCCGATCGAGTACGTGGCGGTGCGGATCCGCGGCGGTCACAGCCAGAGCGCGCGGATGCTCCAGTTCCTCCGGCTGCCGCAGACATCGCAAGCGCTGAGCCGGGCCGGCTTCGACCCGCCGCCGGACGCCGCACCCAACCCGCCGCCTCCAGCCGGCGAGTCCTCGCTCGGCTCACCACTGTGGCTGTCGATCCAGGTCGCCCTGGCCGCCCTGGGGATCTCACTGCTGCCGGGCGTGCTGATCGGCTGGCTGCTGGCCCGGGCGCAGTTCCGCGGCAAGCTGCTGCTGGTCTCGCTGATCTACCTGCCGCTGGTGCTGCCCCCCGTGGTAACCGGTCTGCTGCTGCTCGAGCTGTTCGGGCCGACCGGCCCGCTGGGCCGACTGGGGGCCGCCTTCAGCTTTGCCGGCGCCGTGCTGGCGGCCGCGGTGGTCGGGTTCCCGCTGCTGGTCCACGCCGTGCGGCTGTCGATCGAGGCGGTCGACCCACGCTACGAGTCGCTGGCCCGCAGCCTGGGTACCGGTCGAATCGGCGCCTTCTGGCGCGTCACGCTGCCCCTGGCCTGGCCCGGCGTGCTGGCCGGCGCCTTGCTGACGACGATCCGGGCGCTGGGCGAGTTTGGTGCGACGATCGTGCTGGCGGGCAACATCTCCGGCCGGACCCAGACCCTGAGCCTGGCGATCTACGAGCTCCTCGAACAACCCACCGGGGAGCGTTCCGCGTTCATTCTCTCCGCGCTGGCCGCCCTGGTGGCGGTCTTCGCCCTGGGCTTATACGAATGGCTGAGCCGAAGACAAAAGAGCCTGCTGGCGCACTGAGCGTCACGCTGCAGGCCCGGCTGGAGCGCTTCGAGCTGTCACTGGAGTTCGAAGAGCAGGCGCCGGTGATCTGCCTGTTCGGGCCCTCGGGCAGCGGCAAGAGCAGCTGCCTGGAGATGATCGCCGGCACCCGGCTGCCCGACTCGGGCCGGATCCAGCTCGGCGGCCAGGTGCTGTTCGACAGCCAGGCCCGGATCAACCTGCCGCCGGCGGACAGACGGATCGGCTGGGTGCCCCAGGAAGGGCTGCTGTTCCCCCACCTCGACGTGCGGGGCAACCTGCTGTTCGGCCACCGACCGGGACCCGTAACGCTGGACAGGACGGCCGAGTTTCTCGAGCTGACCTGTCTGCTCGACCGGCGGGTCCGACATCTGTCGGGCGGGGAGGCTCGGCGGGTGGCGCTGGGCCGAGCGCTGCTGACCAACCCCCGGCTGATCCTCGCCGACGAACCGTTCAACGGGCTGGACCTGCCGCTGCGTCGACGGCTGATGCCGCTGTTCCGCCGGGTCGCCGACGAGCTAGGCATCCAGCTGCTGCTGGTCAGCCACCTGCCGGGAGAGGTGCGCGCGCTGGCCGACCGCGTGGTCCTGCTCAGCGACGGCCGCGTCACCCGCACGACGACACCCCAGGAGCTGACCGGCGCGGGACCTGACCCGGTCAACCTGCTCTTCGGTCGACTCGCCGAGCCGGGCCAGGTCAACCTGGAAGGGGGCGCTCTGCTCCAGCTACCGACCGGCCAACGGCCCCCCGGCAGCTGGCTGAGAATCGAGCTGCCCGCCTCGGCCGTGGCCCTGTCGACCGAGGGGGCCAGCCACAGCAGCATCCGCAACGCGCTGTCCGGCCGCGTGGTGGCCCTCGCCGAGCAGGCGGATCAGGTGCTGGTGACGCTGGACGTCGGTGTCCGGCTACACGCGTTGGTCACGCCGGGCGCCGTCGGAGAGCTGGGCCTGATTCCGGGCAGCGAGGTCCACGCCCTGTTCAAGGCCACCGCGCTGCGCATCCTCTGATCCGCGTAACACCGACAGCCACCGCGATGCCGCGTGCTGCCCGACCCTGGCCCTGTGCTAGATCGTGGTCCCCACCGGATGGAGCCGCTCCAGCCGCTGCGACAGCTCCTCGTGGGTGTACGGCAGGGTCAGATCGAAGCTGATCAGATGCGCCCGGTGGTCCTTGCAGTCGATGATGATGTGCGTGTCATTGGGCACGTCCCAGCCCTTGGGGCAGGACTTGTGGCCGACCAGCAGAACGTCCGCATCGACCCGCCCGGCGAACTGCTTGGCCGCCTTGGGATCGTACTCGCGCGACCAGAGCAGCAGGTAGAGCATCTTGCGGTTGCGCTCGGTCCAGAGCGACTCGGTGTCCTGGCGGAACCACCTGGTGGAATAGTGCCGGATGTGCTTGGCCGGCGGTGTCGAGTGGCAGATGAAGATCCGGTTCTCGGTGCGGATCGCCAGCGGCCAGGAGCGGAAGAACTTGAGCATCGCCGTACGAATTCCGTCCGCATGCTCCTCGCCATATTTATTGATCAAAGCCTGCCGGAACAGAATGTTCAGGCAGACGCCGCCCTTGAGGATCTCCTGACCGGTCAGCTCGGACATCTCGTGGTTGCCCATCAGCAGATGGACGCGATCCGGATACTTCACCTTGAGCCGCGCCACCTCGGCGATCACCTCCGAGCTGGAATCCGGACCGACCTCCAGCACGTGCGTCACCTCCTGGATCACCAGGTGCCGCTTGGGGTGGCTGTCCAGATCGGCGCGATCGATGATCGCCGCGTAATTGGGCTCGTTGCCGTGCAGGTCACCGGTGACGACGATATCCCCATCCGCCGGCAGGCTGATGATCTGCCCGCGACGCTTGGGATCGTTGTAGTTGGCGCTCGTCGCCGACTCGTACAGCATCTTCAGCTTGAGTACCTTGGCGTTCCGAACCACCGGATCCCTATCTCAAGAGGTGTCAGAGGAGAGTACGAAAGGCGAACAGGCCAG
>PVBE011604597.1_pt1 | contig 10795 bp, 11 predicted proteins | sample 1631181 | NCBI WGS metagenome assembly PVBE01 (sample SAMN08397723, study PRJNA350692) | Marine metagenome, whole genome shotgun sequencing project. | isolation source: water | place: Pacific Ocean | collected 2012-04 | reverse complement strand
GAGAAATCTGCATTGACCAACACCTGTTGGGAATGATTCATGATTGCCCAGCTTGGTTGCAGTGGCAATAGAAGTAGAAGGACAGCAGCGGTAAAGCCAAGTAGACGGGCGAACATTGAGATAGGGGTTAAATAGTTAAACCATAGGTCTATAGGTAGAGGAATGATGGCTCATGAGGAAGAAGTTTGCTGAGCTACGCATCCGCATCCCTATGAACGCTTCTACGAGTGCTATCAACATTTAATCATGAATCATCTAATAAAATAATTTGTCGTGTTAATCACATAACAATAAACTCTACTATCAATATAAAAACTAAAGGACTGATTCAGGATTTGTCAGGGAGATTATTACCTGCCTACTAATTTACGAGTTGGCTTCCACTCACACGCAAAGACTGCAAGCGCTAGAATCACCAGAGAAATATAGGCACTTGCTGAAAGCTTATTCTGCAGGAAAACAACTCCTAGGAAAACTCCTACTAAAGGAACTAGATAGTTAACGAAGCCGGCAAATGCAGCTCCAGCAAGACCAACAAGACGAACATACAACACATAAACCAGACCTCCAGCAAAAGCACCCTGAGCAACCATTGCTAGCACCGCATTACTCTCTAAAGGGTGGTGCGTTAAAGGTTGACCAAGCAAAAGCAGTAGAGCTCCTAACTCGACGGCACCACAAAGAAGTATATCTCTTGCTATTTTTACCGGAGTACCCATCTCTGGCAGGGTTCTAATCAATACAAGACTAATCGAAAAGCTGAATGCCGCGGTTAAAATTGCTGCACTTCCAAGTAGGCTGTTGCCTTGTTGAGACTGGCTAACCTGAGGCCATAACAACACAACAACACCTGCAAAACCCAGGGCAATACCAATAAACTTTCCTCTCGTAACTGGCTCACTGCGAACAAAAACAACAACTAAAATTAAGGTAAAGATTGCTACGAGTGACATCAGGATCGCCGCAATAGCGCTGTTGACATGTTGCTGACCCCAGGCAACAAGGAAGAAAGGAAGAGTTGCTTCAAAGAAGCCAATCATAATGATTTGACGCCAATAACTGATCTTTGAAGCAGTATTATCATGCGCTTCAGGCAAGATAAATAAGAATCCACTCAGTGTTAGGAAGCCAATCGTCGCTCTAAGCCATGAAACAGCTTGAGGAGTAAAGACCTCTAGGGCAAGATCATTAAGTAAGAACTGAGAACCCCAGATTAGAGCAATCAAGATGAGAAGTACATATCGAGATCTAGATACCTGGATTTGATTTGTCTGTCCCATCGATTTTCTAGCTACATTTTTCACTCTACTGCCATAAGAAGCATCCTAGTTCATGTGCTTAAGCAAGCTTCGCTCAATCATTTGAGCATGATCAATTGGTTCATCTGCAAACGATTTCCTTATTAGCCAAAGTATGTAATAACAACAAGCGCAAGAATACGGTTGTTCAACTCATCTGGTTCATAGATTTGGCATTAATGTTCTTTCATGTTTCTATGCATTAAAATCACACTCTGCACTGCTGCCAGTAGACAGCATCAATCGCTTCCATTCAGCAATCCCAAGGTGGAGATGACTATTCTGAAAATAGGTCCTTCAATGTATTCACTGATAAATGTTCTTTTCCAAATAGGCTCCAAGCATCTATTCAATCAAGCAAGACTATCGCCCTCTGAATTAAAAGCATATTAAATACATTTCAATGCATCACGATCTAAACTTTATTAGCAATAAAAATCACTGGGCTTAGCCTATGTTGTTGAGTTTAGCTCTAAAGTGATGAATCTATTTATCACTTTAATAAGCAATGATTGGGGCATCATTTTTCGGAACATCGGGTATTGAATTCATCCGTACTGCTTTATAGGTTGGTACAGCATCGATGCATGGGTGGAATTCTCATATGAATGCAGCAGACAATGATGGAGTCAACCCGGAAGGGGTGTTGGGGCGAAGAAAGGGTGTTACGCCTCCTACGAAGACGCGGTTGGCAGTTGGTGAGTCAACGCTGGTCATGTCGCTATGGGGAGTTAGATCTTGTGCTTAAGAAGCAGCAACGGCTGTTGGTTGTGGAGGTGAAATCTCGACGTTGTCGTGGATTAGATTATTGGGGATTGAGTGCCTTTAACAAGGGAAAGCAGCTGCGATTGATGCGTGCGATTAAATATTGGCTGGCAACTCATCCTTGCTTCGCTGAACACAGCTTGGAGTTGGTGTTGGTTTTGGTGCCCTTACCACCGAATCGCAACACACTCGATTGGATTCGAGTTGACGACCTTGACATTGATGCTGCAGATTAAAGCAACTCAATGGATCAAAAGGGTTGTGTTGATTTTTTGGCTTGAATCAGAATTGGAAGGTAAAACCATCAGAAGATCTCCAATCGGTGTTTCGGTTGGATGAATCCGAGATTTCAACGCCACCACGTGCATAGACCTTGAATGATGTAGAGCCAATCTTGTGAGTGGTGTAATCGAGCCCAGCTTCCAAAAGCACACCATTTTGATCATCTTGGTGGGATGAGTAGGAAACGGTGTTATCGGTGTAGCTGAAACCAATTGTTTGAGCTGGGTTGCTTTGATCCCAATCACGTAGCCATGCGCTGCGCAGACTTGGAACAATCAGTGATCTATCGCCAGTTTTGATTGGAGCAGCGAATTTGACTCCTGTTTCTGTCTGCAGCTTTTTTTGATCTTCAATCAATTGCGCCGCCGTCTGTGCCGATTGGTGCAAAGTTGAGTGATGGCCTTTTCCGGACATCACACTCGCAAGCGCTTTGCTCAACACTGGCTGATCGATGCCACTGTGTTGACTCAGATTCTCGATGCAGCTGATGTTCAACCAGATGATCGTCTGCTGGAGGTAGGCCCTGGTCGTGGAGCACTCACTGAAAGGTTGTTGGCTTCTTCTGCCTCTGCTGTTCATGCTGTTGAACTTGATCGTGATCTTGTCTCTGGATTGAGGCAGCGTTTTGCGGATCAAGCCCGCTTCAGCTTGCAAGAAGGTGATGTGTTGTCTGTTCCATTGACTCTTGCTGATGGCAGTGCTGCGACCAAAGTGGTAGCCAATATTCCCTATAACATCACCGGTCCTCTGCTTGAGCGTCTTCTCGGTCGCTTGGATCGACCTGTTGAACATCCCTATCAACGCCTAGTGCTTCTTTTGCAAAAGGAAGTCGCTCAACGGATTCGTGCCTTGCCCGGGCAGAGCTGTTTTAGTGCTCTAAGCGTGCGCCTGCAGTTGCTCGCTCATTGCACAACTATTTGCCCAGTGCCGCCGCGCTGTTTTAAACCGCCGCCGAAAGTTCATTCTGAGGTCATCTTGATTGAACCTCTTGCGCCTGAACAGCGCCTTGAACCACTGCTCGCCAAACGTGTTGAGTCTTTGCTGCGTCAGGCCTTTTTGGCCAGACGCAAGATGCTGCGCAACACTCTTGCCAAGGTTCTTCCTGCTGCTGAACTGAATGCTCTTGCTGAGGATATTGGCATCAGCCTTCAGCAACGGCCCCAAGAACTGTCCCCTGCCACTTGGGTGGAATTGGCCAGGGGTTTGAATCGGGCGGATCTCGTTGACCCTGAGCCATGAGCATATCTAACCCTTCTGCTGCTTCAGGGCATCTGGTTAGCGTCTCGGCGCCAGCCAAGATCAATCTCCATCTTGAGGTGCTTGGCCTCAGGTCTGATGGTTTTCATGAGCTAGCGATGGTGATGCAGAGCATCGAACTCGCTGATCAACTTCATTTCCGCAATACCGCTGATGGCACCATCAGCCTTCGCTGCGATGATTCCAGCCTCAGCACTGCTGGCGATAATTTGATCGTGCGAGCTGCGCATTTATTACGTGAGCGCTCAGGGTTCTCTGAACTTGGTGCCGCGATTGAATTGCAAAAACGCATCCCAATTGGAGCTGGTCTTGCGGGCGGCTCAAGTGATGGTGCAGCAACACTGGTGGGGTTAAACGATCTCTGGAATCTCAATTTTTCTCAGGTTCAACTTGAAGGTTTTGCGGCTGAGCTTGGCTCCGACATGCCCTTTTGCCTAGCAGGTGGCAGCCAATTGTGCTTCGGCCGTGGGGAAAGTTTGGAATCGCTAGCAGCGATGAAAGCATCAATGGCCGTGGTGTTGGTGAAGGATCCGTCAGTGAGCGTTTCAACCCCCTGGGCTTATGGCCGCTGTAAGGAGCTTTTCAGTAGTCGGTATCTTTCACAGGAATCTGATTTTGAGCAACGTCGTCAGCAGCTCAGGGAGTCGTCGTGGCTGAATCCTTTGCGGGCTGATGATCCGCCACCTCTGCGCAACGACCTTCAGGAGGTGGTTGCACCCGAAGTGTCGGCTGTGCAAACCACATTGAAGTTGCTCACTGATTTACCTGGTTCTCTTGCAGTAGCGATGAGTGGATCTGGTCCAAGCTGTTTTGCCCTTTTTGCTGACTTTGCTTCAGCTCAGGCTGCCCTTCAGCTGCAACAACCTGCCTTCGCCGCAGCTGGTCTAAGCAATTGGTGCTGTGCGTTCCGCTCTGAAGGCATCAAACTGGAAGCATGAGCGATTCCAAAAACAGCTCTTTCGAGACGGCAGATGCAGGGTCAGCCACCACATCATTGGCAGATACGGCTGCGACACCACGCAAGGGCCCGCTGAGTTTTCTTTCTGGGGCGATCACCAGTGGGCTTTTTGCCTGGCTTTGCTTGATTTTGAGCCAGAAGACAGTGACTTATTTCGCTCTTCATTCACCTAATTACAGCTCTGCGATTGCCCAAAGCATTGCTTCGGGGTTTAAAACCCTGGTAATCGGCATGTGTTTTCTTGCCACATTCAGCTTTGCCTTCATTGGTTTTGGACTAACCCTTGTGTTTATTCGCAGTTTGTTTGCTAGCAAGGAGCCAGATGCTGCCTAGCTTTTGCTCATTGACAGCCTGATTGCCGATTCAGGACTTCTACAGATGACGCCTCACGATCTTGGTCAGTTAGTGCTGTTGCTCTCTCCTGGTCTGTTGCTGTCCGTTTTGCTGCTTTCAGCATTTGCCGCAGGAGGCTAATGCTGCTCAGGCTGAGATAGCTTGGCCTCTTCCACCGGCATGGCCGGGATTGCAACGAAAATGTGGCAGGGACGCTTCTCTTTAATGCTCTTCGAGATGCCATCGATGAAGAGATGGCCAGAGATTCGTATGTTTGCGTGATGGGAGAGGACGTCGGCCAATACGGCGGCTCCTACAAGGTCACCAAGGATCTCTACGAGAAATATGGCGAGTTGCGGGTGTTGGATACACCGATTGCCGAAAACAGTTTTACGGGTATGGCCGTTGGCGCCGCCATGACGGGCCTGCGCCCGATTGTGGAGGGCATGAACATGGGTTTTCTGCTGCTTGCTTTCAACCAGATCTCCAACAACATGGGAATGCTTCGTTACACCAGTGGCGGAAATTTCACAATTCCCACCGTGGTGCGTGGGCCTGGTGGTGTGGGACGTCAACTCGGAGCTGAACATAGTCAGCGACTTGAGGCCTATTTTCACGCTGTGCCTGGGATCAAGATCGTTGCTTGCAGCACGCCAACCAATGCCAAGGGCTTGATGAAAGCCGCTATCCGAGACAACAATCCAGTTCTCTTTTTCGAGCATGTGCTGCTCTACAACCTGATTGAGGAGCTCCCAGACGGTGATTATGTCTGTGCCCTAGATCAAGCAGATCTGGTTCGTGAGGGTAAAGACGTCACGATTCTCACCTATTCCCGTATGCGTCATCACTGTCTCAAGGCTGTTGAACAGTTGGAGGCAGACGGCATCGATGTGGAATTGATCGATTTGATTAGTCTCAAGCCCTTCGATATGGAGACCATTGTTCGCTCCATCTGTAAAACCCATCGGGTGATTGTGGTAGAGGAGTGTATGAAAACTGGTGGGATTGGTGCTGAGTTGATTGCGCTGATTACTGAGCAGTGTTTTGACGAACTCGATGCTCGCCCAATTCGCCTCTCCAGTCAGGACATTCCCACTCCCTATAACGGCAAATTGGAGAATTTCACGATCATTCAGCCTCATCAGATTGTTGAAGCGGCTAAGCAAATTGTTCTTAAGGGGCTTTGATTGATGGCACGTCAACAGGGCTGGTTTGCGCTCATTCTTGCTCTTGCCATTGCGGCAGGTTCTGTCACTGCAAGCTTTCCGCTTGAGTTGGGCCTTGATCTTCGTGGTGGCAGTCAACTCACTCTTGAAGTGCAGCCCGCTGGTGAGATCACTCGCGTGAAATCGGAGCAGCTAGAGGCGGTCAAAGCTGTTTTGGATCGTCGCGTCAATGGCTTGGGTGTTGCCGAATCCACCCTGCAGACCATTGGTGACGATCAGCTGGTGTTGCAGCTTCCAGGAGAACAGGATCCCTCCAGGGCTGCAAAGGTGCTTGGCGAGACGGCCTTACTTGAGTTTCGAGCTCAGAAACCTGGCACAGAACAGGAGATTCGCAGCCTTCAGCGCCTAAAGCGACAGGTGGAGAGGATTCTTAAATCCAAGCAAGAGCGCGCGATATCAGGAGAGTCTCCATCTGATGATGAACTCGACAAACAGCAACTTGTTGAAGCGCAGCAGGCCTTTGGTTTGCAAGGCAGTGTTGGCAGTGAGGTCGAGCAGCTGGAACAGTTGAATGAGAAAGTCAGCATCAAGATTGCTGAACTCTTCGAGCCCACGTCCTTAACAGGTAAGGATCTGGTCACGGCTGGGCGTCAGCAGCAGCAGAACGTTCCTGACAGCTGGGAGGTGACGCTTAGCTTCAACCGAGAAGGCGGAGATCAATTCGCCGAGCTAACACAATCAATTGCTGGCACAGGTCGTCTACTTGGCATCGTTCTTGATGGAAGGTCGATCAGTGAAGCCAGCGTCGGGGACCAGTTCAGAGCCGCTGGCATTACTGGTGGTGCGGCCACGATCAGCGGTAATTTCAATGCTGAGGATGCCCGCGACCTGGAAGTTCAGTTGCGAGGTGGCTCGTTGCCATTACCAGTGGAAATTCTCGAGGTTCGAACCATTGGTCCCACCCTTGGTGCTGAGAACATTCGCCGCAGCATGATCGCAGCGCTCTCTGGTCTCGCCTTGGTGGCTGTTTTCATGGTGGTGGCCTATCGCCTTGCGGGCTTGGTGGCGGTGTTGGCGTTGAGTCTTTATGCCCTGTTCAATCTCGCTATGTATGCTCTGATTCCAGTCATCCTTACCCTGCCTGGGATTGCGGGATTCATCCTCAGTATTGGCATGGCAGTGGATGCCAATGTGCTGATCTTTGAGCGTGTCAAAGATGAGTTGCGGCGTGGCAACACCTTGATTCGCTCTATCGAGACCGGCTTTTCCCAAGCTTTGTCGTCGATCGTTGACGGCCATCTCACCACACTGATTAGCTGCGCAGCGCTCTTTTTTCTGGGTACGGGTTTGGTCAAAGGTTTTGCCGCCACACTCGGCATCGGCGTCGTGCTCAGTTTGTTTACGGCATTGAGCTGCACTCGCACTCTGCTGCGTTTTTTGATGGGCTATCAGGCTTTGAGGCGACCTACCAACTTTTTGCCTGCCAAACAGTTGCCTTCTTCTCTCGCCTGATCCATGGCTGTTTCATCATCTTCAGGAACTCCTCAACGCCCACTGAGATTTCAACTTTGTCGTCAACGACGACGGGTTTGGGGACTCTCAGGCCTGGTTGTGGTTTTCAGTTTGGTGGGCTTGATCCTCTGTTGGCTCAACCCTTCGATTGGTGCTCCCCTTCGTCCAGGACTTGACTTCACTGGTGGAACTCAAATCCAGCTGGAGCGCAGCTGTAGCAAAAGCTGTCAGTCGCTGAAAACCACAAGTGTTGAAGAGGTTTTGGGGGCTCTTGAGTTACCTACTGACAAAGACAAGGTTGCTCCAAACCTCTCCAGAGCCAGGGTGCAACTTCTTGATGGTGGTCAGTCTCTGGTCTTGAGGTTGCCCTTCCTCTCTGCTGCTCAGGGGCAAGCTGTCATCAAGGCAATGGATCCTGTAGCGGGTCCGTTTCAGAGTGGTGGTCAGTCTGTCGACACCATTGGCCCAAGCCTGGGAGGCCAATTGCTGCGCAGCAGCTTGATTTCTCTTTTGGTGGCCTTCACGGGAATCGCTATCTACATCAGCCTCCGTTACGACCGTCGCTATGCCCTTCTGGCCCTTGTGGCCCTTGCCCATGACGTGATCATTGTTTGTGGGGTATTCGCTTGGCTGGGCCTGCTGCTGAGGCTTGAGGTGGATAGCCTCTTCGCTGTAGCGCTGCTCACCATTGCCGGCTACTCGGTCAATGACACTGTGGTGGTCTTTGACCGCATTCGTGAGCGCAGTCGCGAAGATGACTCACTGCCACTGACGGAACAGATTGATCGTGCCGTATCCGCGACCCTCACAAGGACCCTCTACACCAGCGGTACGACCCTGCTTCCTCTGCTCGCTCTGATCCTCTTTGGCGGTGCAACGCTCTACTGGTTTGCGGTTGCACTTGCTCTTGGAGTGGTGGTTGGTAGCTGGTCGAGTATTGCCCTAGCCCCTTCATTGTTGAGCCTTTGGCAAGGCAGTGGTCCTCCGTCAACGCCTTTATCAGCCCCTGCTGCTGCTCCAAAACCGCCGTTGTCTTCCTCCCAGCCTCCGATTGAGGGAGGAGATGTGATTTCAGATGGCTGAAACGGCACGCTCCCGTGGCCTATCTGGCGATCGTTGGTTGCCCGCCCTTCTTTTGGGTCTCTCTCTCTGGGATTTGCGAACAGAGATTCTCTTGCTCTGGGAGCATTTCACCTTTACGCAGTTGATTTTTGCTATTCGCCATCACTGCCTTGCTGTGATGGTGCTGTTTTGCAGTCCTTCGCTTTGGCGGCGATATGGGGTCTCGCGGCGGCGTTCAGATGCTGGCGAAAACATTAACCGGCCACTTTAATGATGCAGAGATGAAGTCTTGAATGACCTCTTCGCGAGGTTGTTGATACTGCTTAGAATTGCTATTGAAGAGCTGAGGAGGGTAATAATGCCCTCAATGAAAAGGCTGATGTTGCAATCTTTGCATCTCACTCTGAAAGCTCCACTGCTAGCAACAGTTTTTTAATCAGTGCGCTTGCTGTCCGATTGAGTTGGGCCGGCAGTATTACCGCTGAATCAGATTGTAATCAGAACAACATCATCCAGCGCGCCAGGCAGCAAATACCTGCAGATGCCACGATCAGCGGCGAGAAGTGCACCACAATTGAAGTCGGGCTTGGCAACACTCGTTATCGCTGCAGAGTGCACTTTACCGATCCTCAATGAAGAGAAACTAATGTTATCTGAAATGGCGATGATCAGTTCGGGTTGAGATCATTAAGTTGAGGGGTAAGAAGGCATCGACAGTAATGGCATTTTGAGCCTATGCAGCTGCATTCATCGTTGTGCAAGGCAGCTAAAAGGCGCCCATCGATGATTTCTATTTCGGCTTAGCAGCTCAAAGAGGTTTTGATTCCCAAAGGTATTGGGCAGTGAACTTTCGATCTGACTTGACAGCTTGATCCATGGGGCCTGTGGGATGACCCTCTCCACGATCTGGCCTCTCTCACTAAATCATCAAGGGCGGGTTCTGCACCGATGGGGTTGCGTAGCAATTCAGATCTGGATTGAGAGCGCTGTGATGGCTGGAGTTGACAACGACATACTTCCCTTGCTAGTACATGTGTATCGCTTTTGGTTCATGTCACCTGTTTCGTCTCCATATGCCACCTTCAAAGCTGAAGACTGGTCGTATGCATCACCTCAGCAAATTTCTCAGTGCGCGAGAATGGTTGGCCACAAGATCCACAAACGCCTAACTGCAAACGTTTCTCCTGCAACCACAAGAATAGGAAATCAGCCCCAATGGTGTTCTTTCATTCAAGGCGACCTATTTCAAGACAGCATTCAGAATTGAAAAAGGGATCAAATCCACAGAAGCTCCACTCCAGAGCTTTGCAGGAAGCTAAGCAAAGCAGGTTTGCACTATTTCTAAGCACATTGGCCAGCCAAGCACGATATCCATAGCATAATTCTCTGTAAGCATGAATGACTTATATGATTTTCTTCGAGATTATTTCCAACTTATAGTAAAATAATTGTTGACTTCATTCTTTGATCAGCATGCCAGAGGAGGATCTGAAAGCGTTGCTTTCCAAGGTTGCATCAGATCCGGCACTTCAGCAGAAGCTTGAAGCACAGCATGTTGACACTCATTGGTTTGTGGTGCTTGCCAAAGAAGCTGGATTCTCTATCACAATGGACAACCTCAAGAAACAAGCTCAGGCTTTAGAAAGTAAGGACCTCCAACAGGCAGATGGAGTGCTCAACAAGCCAACTGCAGATGAGCGTCCCTGGCTATAAAATTATGGACGAGTGGCAATTCAAACTGATCTGGACAAATAACATTTCGTGAGATGGTTCATATCTTCATTCCTTCCAATGTCAATTTGAATGCTCTCTATATAAGCTTACAATGGCATTCATTGCAAAGCATCACAAGCATTATTGATATGGCCTTTCATTTGCATTAATCTTTAACCCCAAGATGTTGCAGCTATGACGTACATCTGGATTGCCTATCATCATTCTACTAACATCAATCTCAAACGACAATTAATTACTAGCAAATCAAAAGATGTTTCCAATGATTATCATGGAACATCCTTATGATTAGGCCTTTAGCCATTAGTCGTTCTTCGTAATTAGACTCTGATCTGTTGGATTTATCAGCAAAAATTAGGCTTAAAACAATAACAAGCGAAAACTTCGCGAAGCATTTCATATGCATTGTCATTGATCCGTAATTGAAT
>PVBE011282428.1_pt1 | contig 10795 bp, 8 predicted proteins | sample 1631181 | NCBI WGS metagenome assembly PVBE01 (sample SAMN08397723, study PRJNA350692) | Marine metagenome, whole genome shotgun sequencing project. | isolation source: water | place: Pacific Ocean | collected 2012-04 | reverse complement strand
TTATTAATAATAAAGAAAAAGGTCTCAATACGTTGGGACCTTTTTTAGTATTATCTTTGTTTTTTTAATCTAATAATGAAGAAAATAAAAGTAGCAGTTAATGGATTTGGCAGAATAGGAAGAGTTTTTACTCGATCTTTATTAAGCCATAATAATATTGAGCTAATTGCAATCAATGATCTTGTTGATGCTCAAACTTTATCTTACCTTTTGAAATATGATTCAATTCATGGGCTTTACCCAGGTGAAATAACTTGTGCAGGTAATAAAATTTTCATTAATAATTCTCAAGTAAACGTATTTAGTGAAAGGGATCCTGAAAATTTACCTTGGGCTGAATTAGGTGTTGATGTAGTTATAGAGTCCACTGGTTTTTTTAGAAATTATGAAGCTGCATCAAAACATATTACTGCTGGTGCTAAAAAAGTGATTATCTCAGCTCCAGCTACTGACCCTGAAATTAAAACTATTGTTGTTGGGGTTAATGATCATATTATTGATGGTAGTGAGAAAATTCTTAGCAATGCTTCATGTACTACAAATTGTGCAGCTCCTATGGTCAAAGTGATTGAGGATTTTTGTAAAATTAAATCTGGTTATATTACTACAACTCATGCTTATACTGGTGATCAGAATATACATGATGCTCCACATAAAGACTTAAGAAGAGCTAGGGCTGCCGCTAAATCTATTATTCCAACTACAACTGGTGCTGCTAAAGCTATCGGTAAAATATTTCCAAATTTAAATGGTAAGCTTGAAGGAATTGGCATTCGTGTTCCTGTTTTAAATGGCTCTTTAACGGACATTATTTGTGTTGTAGAAAATCCAACAACTATAGAAGCATTAAATGCTGCTTTATTGCATGCTAGTTCTACTGAGATGAAGAGTATTATGAGCTATACTGATGATCCTATTGTATCTAATGATATTATAGGGAATACTAATTCTTGTATTATTGATGCTGGTTTGACAACTGTTAAAGATAATACTGTTAGGGTAGTTGGCTGGTATGATAATGAGTTCGGATACTCTAATAGATTAATAGATCTAGTGAATAAGATTAGTTAGAGGAGTTAAATTTCATTAACTCTAGATGACCATTGTTATATACTCCATAGGTTTTATGATTTATCCAATCACCAAGATTAATATACTTTGATCCATTTTTAAAAAGATGCTCTATTGGTACATGACGATGACCAAAGATGAAAAAATCATAATCTTTTTCATTTAATTTTTCTTTACAATAATGTATTAGCCATTCTTTTTCTTCTCCCATAAATTCTGGGATCTGTTTTTCTTGTAGACGACTTCTTTTTGACCAGAAATTAGCAATAGTTATTCCTGTATTAGGGTGGATTCTGGCAAACAGCCATTGGCATATTTTACTTGCAAATACTTTTTTCACCATTTTGTATCCTTTATCCCCAGGTCCTAAACCATCTCCATGACCGAGGTGAAAAAGCTTTCCATTAATTTCTATGTCGATAGGTTGTCTAATGATATTTACACCCAATTCTTTTTCAAGGTAACCAAACATCCACATGTCGTGGTTGCCAGTAAATAAATGAACAGCTACCCCACTATCACAGATATTAGCTAACTTTCCTAAAAATCTTGTAAACCCTTTGGGGATTGAATGCTTGTATTCAAACCAAAAGTCAAAAAGATCGCCCATTAAATAAATCTCTTTAGCATCTTTTGATACCATTTCGAGCCATTTAACTAATAGTTTTTCTCTTTCAAAACTTTTTTCATAATCAGGTATTCCTAGATGGAAGTCTGAAGCAAAATATATTTTACTATTAGGGTGCAATGTTTTTAATTATTTGAAAAGGGTTGATTTCATTAAGATTTATGATAAAAGTAATACGTTGTAAAAATGAGATATCATTTATTGTTTCAATAGATTGACCATAAGTAAATGTATTTCCAATATTTTCACTGTATAATAGAGGTAAATAAATACTTGCAATTTCTTTTTTATTGAGCTTTAGAGATAAATATAATCCGCTATTAAACAAAAAATTAACCTTGTTTTGCATACCTGAAGAAGTAGATAGTATGCTAGGGAAGGATCCTATATCTGCAAAAATACCAATTGGAACTTTTGGTAGCTCAAATTTCATGTTGCTTGCTATAATCCATGTGTCTGAGGTGCCTAGAGGAGTGTTGATCTTAAATCCTCCATGAGAAATAGAAGATTGTTGTGATAATGCATTAGGAAAATATTTGTTTCTTCCTAGATAGGTTCTCTCGTATAAATAGTCACTAAATCCATCCTGACCTTTCATGAAAAATCCATATCTAAGATCATTAATGTAAAAGTTATATCCTCCAAAAAACCTTAATTCAATTCCTTTTAGATCACTATTATAATTTAATCTGTAATTTCCAGTGAGTGAGATTGAATTGACAACTTGTTCGGTAGTATTATTTCCAATTATATATCTTATGTTTAATGATTTGGGAGTAAGGAATTGTTTGTTTTTAATGGTGTAATCAATTACGCCAAAGTAGGAGGTTTGATTCTCAGTTTCTGGAGGATAAATAAAATTTCCAGATAATATATGATCATCAATTCTAATCGCTTTTAAACTTAAATTATGTAAAGGTGAATTTCGAATAGACTTTTCTTTAAACTTGACATCAGTCCTTATTTCATTTTTTATCCATCTTTCCTGTTTTTCCCCTGCGTCAAACCCTTGGTAATAGCTAGATCCTTTATACCCTAAGGTTATTTTAGAAGCTAGTTGTTTAGGGTAAAAATGGTAATTGAATTTAGCTGTTCCATTTATAGATTTGTTCCCAATACTAAACATCGGTGCAATTAACCATTCCATCTTTTTTTCAAAGATCAGGGTGTTATAAAGAGCAATTCCGGGCATTAACTTATCATAGGCATTCCATCCTAGAAGAGGAGCAAGGTATATTTTGGATTTATTTGGGTCATCTAAACCTGCTAAAAGAGCCAGTTTTAAAGGTTCCTGTTTCTTAAAAAGACCTTTTGTTCTTATTACATTATTTGTTCTATCAATATCCGTAGATTGATTAGACTCATCAATTATAAAGTGGGTAGGTTGGATATCAGAAGAAAGAGTTATGGTTGTGTCATTGTTAAATCCATTAATCCATGTTGTATGCTTCTCGTTATTGATGTTGTTGATACCAGTTATAGAAATTGGAGCAGGAAAAGAAGTGCTGTTTTTAAGCTGTATTTCAAATTGATTATCACTGTTTTTTCGTAAGGATTTAAATTTGTAATCAATTTTATTGGTTGTTTTAATAAAGTCATGAAAAAACCAATTTAGATCCATTTCAGAGGTCTCTTCAAAAACTTGTTGAAGATCTTTTGGTGAAGGGTGCTTAAATTTCCATTTATCAAAATAGGCATGCATACATTTGTCAAATAAATCTTCTCCTAGATAGTTCATTAGATAATGGAACCCTATTCCAGTTTTACCATAAACTATGGAGCCATAATTTGTTGGAGTATATAGACTTGCCCCCATCTGGATAGGTTGATCTTGATTTCTTTTAGCATTGAATTGATAGGCGAGGTTCAGCATTTCTTTACTTGATATATTTCCAATTGGTAAATACATAGCAATATTCCTCTCCTTGTATTTCTGTTCCATATACCTTAACTCAGCATACGTGTTCATGCCTTCATCCATCCAGGCATTTGCTCTTTCGTTGCTTCCTAGTATTCCATAGAACCAATTGTGACCAACTTCATGTGTAATTACTTCATCATGGTAATAACCATTATAAGATTCTCCAATTACTGTAATATTAGGGTATTCCATACCTCCACCAGCACTTATAGATCCATCTACTGCTGTTACATGATTATATGGATATTCTCCTACCCATAATGAATAATAATAAGTAGCATCATTCAAATAATCAATGGCTTTTTTCCATAGATCAAATTCATTATTGGTAAACATGGCCCAAGTATTTACTTTTCGCTTACTTTCAGGTAGCTCAATTTCTCCTTTTAGTACATGGTACCTTTTATCGGCAAACCATGCAAAATCATGTATGTTTTCCTGATGAAAATGCAATGTTTTAAACTTTTTGCTACTTTCAGGAAAAGACATATCATATTTATTATAATTACCAGATTTTATTATTGAATCAGTTTCTTTTACTTTCTGCATTAAAAAAACCTTTTCCTTTTCCCCATTAACAAGGTCTCCTGTAGCGCCAAGCACATAATTTTCAGGAAGAGTTATCTTCACATCGTAGCTGCCAAATTCAGAATAGAATTCCCCCTGGCTTAAATAAGGAAGAGGATGCCATCCATTCTTATCAAAAACAGCAGGTTTAGGAAACCATTGAGTTACCTGGTAGGATTGTCCTATATGACCTAATCTAGAAAAGATTCCTTTAGGTAGCTTTACATAAAATGGTGTAGTAATTTCTATAGTCTGACCTGGTTTTAGAGGTTGATCAAGATGTATTATGGCAATATCTATATGCTCTTTGTAATAATGCCATTTTAATCTTTTATTATTGCTTTTGAAATTTAATGAATCAATATGTCCTCTTTGGTCAGAAGGAGCAAACCTGATATTTACTTCTCCACTTTCAATATCATGCTTAGCCATAGCAGTATTGATGTTTTTATAAGCATTTGGCCATAAGTGAATTACAATTGAATCTAGCGTGATGGTAGAATTATTTGTATAGCTTATTTTTTCAAAAGCTGACAAGCTATGATTGTTGTCGTTGAGCTGAACTTCGATATAGGTATTTACTTCCTGCTGAAAATAGTCTGATTGAGCAAAACTGTTCTTTGCCAAAAAAACAGCAGCTAATATTAAGATATATGGATTCTTTATAAAGTTATACATGTATCAGTAATGCTTATTCACCAAATAACTCTTTCAATTTCTCTTCTAATGAGGGGCCTCTTAGGTTTTTAGCAACAATTTTCCCTTCTTTATCTATTAAGACAGTATAAGGAATGCCTCTAAATCCATAAATTTTAGTGGCTTCTGTTTGCCATTGTTTTAAGTCACTGACATGGTTGGGCCATAAAAGATTGTCCTGAGAAATAGCTGCTATCCATCTGTCTTTGTTATTATCTAGCGATACGCTATACACGGTAAATCCTTTGTCTTTATATTTATTATATAGTTTTACTACATTAGGATTCTCCATACGACAAGGTTTACACCAGGAAGCCCAAAAGTCAATTAGTACATACTTTCCTTTTAATGATTCAAGAGTTATGATTTCTCCGTTTGGGTCAGGGAAGTTTAACTCGGGTGCAATATTTCCAACTTTAGTTAAGTTACTGATCCTTTCTTGTTCCTCTTTCTGTTTTTTCTGAATAGAAATTTGGTTCTCTATTTGTTTTATCTGATTTGTAAATGCTATATGATAATCAGAATTTGGAGCAGATATTTTTAATCCAGTTTCAATTTTTTTGAAAAACTCTAGATCATTCTGAGGGTTCAATGAACTTGCGCTTACAATTACTGCGAGATGTTGGTAATTTGTATTGATAAACTGATTTCTTAAAAGTTTAAAATTATTATCTATGGAATCGATCATTTTTTTAGCGCTAACCTTTTGTTCTTTTGTTGAACTACTATTGTTTAAAGTATTTGCATAATTAATCCTGTTTTCTTGATAGTTGTTTATTATTTCAACAAAAGATTTGATAATATCGCACTCATTGCTTCCTGAAATGGAATAATGAGTAAGTGCATTTGCGTCTGCTTTAAAAACGATCTTGCTGTTTTCTGGATTTTCATCAAGAATTAGCAAAACCAGTTCATTTGCTTTACTTCCTGAAAGTTTTAAAGAGTAAAAGTTTATCTTATTTACAGTTGTTTTAAATACGAACCTACCTTTTTTGTCAAGCTTTATAGAGTCTAATAATAGATTATGATCATCTACAAAAGTTTGTAAATAAATAGTTCTGTTTTCAGCATTTGTTATATTTCCATTGATTTCTACTTGCACATCTTTTGCGGATATGCTTATTGAAAATAAAATAAAAATGCAGCTTATATAAATGTTAATTTTTTTCATGTTTCAAGTAATTCTTTTAAACGTGTTTCAAGTTGTGTACCCCTTAATCCAATATCTATAATTATGCCATTTTTGTCAAGCAAAAAAGTTTGGGGGATGCTTCTTATCATATATTTTGATGCTCCTAAAGATTGCCACCCTTTTAAGTCACTAACGTGATTTTCCCATATTAAGCCATCCAGTTTAATAGCGTTGATCCATTTATCTTTTTGGTTGTCTAATGAGAAACTGTAAATCTCAAACCCTTTATTTTTGTATTTATTGTATAAATTTACTACAAATGGGTTTTCCTTACGACATGGTCCACACCAAGATGCCCAAAAATCTAATAGAACTATTTTTCCTTTTAAACTTGAAAGTGCAATTTTATTGCCATTAATGTCTGGGAAATTAAGCTCTGGGGCTTGTTTACCTATTGATATTCCTGCATTGGATAGTTTGTTTTTTTGTTGATCTATTTGTGTTTTCTGCTGAGCTATTTGATTTAGTATTGTTTCTATGTTTTGCTTAAAAATTGTATTTGGGAAATATTCATTTATTGATTTTTCTATAATCTTTAATTGAGGAACCTCATTTAAATAATCTGTTATATCCTGAAAAGCCATAATTACTGCTGGTGTTCCTTTGTTGTCTTCTATGAACTGATTTTTTAGGATGTTAAATTCTCCTGTTATTTTCTCTATTTCATCCTGTATTTCTTGCTGTTTTAATTTGTTATTTAAAGACATTAATTCTTTTTGAAAGAGATTGTATTTGTTGATTAGTTCAACTTTAGTTTTATTATATGCTTGTATGCTTTTTGATGCATTTGATCCAGAAACAGTGTAATTGACAGGTAGATCAGATTGATTTGCTTTAATGATGATTTGGTCATTTCTTTTTCCAATTAGTAGCATTAAATTCTTAGGGGAATTTCCAACACCTAATAAATTATGCTCATAAGGTAATGGGGTGTCAAAAGAAAGTTGTTCGTTTGTTATTTTACAAGAATCCAATACATATGGTTTGGGATCTCCTATGTAGTAAAGGAAGTAATTCATGTTGTTTCCACCAGATATGCTTCCTTTTATTGAGATGTTATTAGATCCTTTTTCTAATGTTGTTGTGTCTTTAGGGGAGGTATTAATAGTTGAACTATTTTCTGATGAAGAGCTAATGCAGGAAAAGAGAAAAAATATTGATATGTAACAATAAAGCTTATTCATTAAATTGATTGAATTAGTTTATTTATTAGAATTGATGATGTTTTAGGGTCAGCTGTTCCTTTGGTAGCTTTCATTATTTTACCCATAAAAAATCCTGTTAGTTTTTTTTCTCCATTTTTAAAACGCTTGGTCTCTTCAGGGTTATCTTTAAAGATAATTAGAACAATAGATTTTAATTCATCAGAATCATTTTTTGAGATCCATCCATTTTTGTCGGCAATTTCTAAAGGAGAAAGTTCAGGTGATTTGAGCATTTCTGGAAATACTTTTTGAGAAGCTAATGTGTTGGAGATCTTATCTTGATCTATTAGCTCTATTAATCTAGCTATGTTTTCAGGGCTAATTGGAAACTGGTCAATTGTGGTGGCAGTTTGATTCAAGTAAGACTTTATGCCGCCCATGATCCAATTTGCGGCAGCTTTATAATTTTTTGTTAATGATATCAGTTCTTCAAAATATAAAGCGATTTCTTTTTGCTCTGTTATATTAGCAGCATCATACGCTGAAAGTTGAAGTTCATGATGATATTTTTTATATAGTTCATTAGGTAAAGGAGGCATAGATCTATTAAGATCATCAATGTATTTTTCTGAAAGTAGAATTGGTGTTAGGTCTGGTTCAGGAAAATATCTATAATCATGAGCAGCTTCCTTTTTTCTCATTCCGATTGTTATTCCTTTTGCAGCATCAAATGTTCTTGTCTCAGAATCAATCTTATCAGCCTTATCTAATAAGATGGCATGTCTAATTATTTCGTACTCAATAGATCTATATACATTTCTTATAGAATTGAGATTTTTGACTTCAACACGTTGACCAAATTTCTTACTACCTTTAGGCATGATGGAGATATTTACATCACACCTCATACTGCCTTCTTCCATATTTCCATCACAAATATCTAGATACCTTAACAGCTTTCTAATTTCACTTACATAATTATATGCTTCAGTTGAAGATTTAATAACAGGCTCAGTTACAATTTCAATTAAAGGAACTCCAGCTCTATTTAAGTCAATAAGGGAATTAAAGGGGTCTAGGTCATGTAAACTTTTACCAGAATCTTCTTCCATGTGTATTCTGGTTAATAAAATTTCTTTTTCAAGATCATTTTCATCTTTAACTATAATCTTGCCACCTCTACAGATAGGAGTTTTGTCTTGGGTTATCTGATATCCTTTTGGAAGATCTGCATAGAAATAATTTTTCCTATCAAAATGCATTTCTTTAATTATGTCCGATTTGCAAGCTAACCCCATCTTTACAGCATAATCAATAACTTTTTTGTTAAATCTAGGTAAAGTTCCAGGATGGCCTAATGAAACAGGTGATATATTAGAATTTGGTAAACTTCCATATTCATTTCTATCACTGCTGAATGCCTTACTATTTGTGTTTAATTGAGCATGGATTTCAATTCCAATTACTGGATCGTATTTTGTTAATGCTTCTGTTAATTCCATTAATGAGGTTATATTTCAGCAAGTAATTGTTTAATAATAATAGTGAGTTTTTTTTCGGCTTTAATTGCTACTTTTTGAACATCTTCATGAGTTACTTCTATGATTTTCCCAGGAACACCTAAGTCAGTAATAACTGAAAACCCAAAGCATGGTATGTCCATGTGCCTTGCAGCAATTACTTCAGGAACTGTACTCATACCTACAGCGTCAGCACCGATAGCACGGGTGTAAGCATATTCTGCAGGTGTTTCTAAAGTAGGGCCAGTCAGTCCTGCATAGATTCCTTTAACTACATGGATTTCATTTTTACTAGCAATATTTTCTGCAATTTGAATCATGTCTTTAGAGTATGCTTCACTCATGTCAGGGAATCTTGGACCTAGCTCATCAATGTTTGGTCCAATCAATGGATTTGTAGGAAAAAGATTGATGTGATCTGTAATAATCATAATGTCACCTACTTCAAAAGATGGGTTGACACCTCCGCAGGCATTACTTACAATTAATGTTTTGATTCCCATTAGTTTCATAACCCTAACAGGAAATACAACCTCATTCATAGTATATCCTTCATAGAAGTGAAAACGACCTTGAAGTGCAATCACTTTTTTATTCCCTAATAATCCGAAGATCAGTTTTCCACTATGTCCTTCAACAGTAGAAACTGGGAAGTTAGGTATGTCTGCATAGTCAATACTATGTGAAATCTCTATTTCATTAACCAACCCTCCAAGACCGGTGCCTAATATGATTCCGATTTCAGGGTTAAAACTTGTCTTTTCTAATAAGAATTCAGCTGTCTTTTTTATCGAATCTAACATAATCCATTATTTGGTTATCAAAACTAGCCTTTCCTTCAAGAAATTCAACCTGAATCTCTAAAATATAGATAGGAAGACTATTAAACTCTCCAATTGCTTTCATTCGCATCGAATCTTTTTCTGTAGTGAGAATTATTTTGTTTTGTTCTGCGAAGTTATCAAATATTTCAGAAATATGCTTGGCATCTTTTTTCTTAAATGGATAGTGATCCCTGTAAGGTAAGTGTTTGATGTTCAAGTTTTGTTTATTTAATTCGTTTATTAATTCAGTTGTATCAGCAATCCCTGTAATAAGTAAAATGTTCAATTCTTTAGATAATTCTAAAATTGAGTTATTGTGTAAAGAATATATTTTACCATAATTGATTTTTGTAAAAAACACAGGGGCTGATGATGATATCTTATTTATATAATCATCTTTTTCACTTTCTGGGAGCTTATCTGGACATTTTGTTACGATTATCAGGTCAGCTCTTTTATTTCCTTTTTTTAATTCTCTTAATGTGCCAATAGGAAAAATCGAGTCATGAAAAAAGGGCTTTGAATATTTTGTTAATAGGATGTTTAATCCTGGTTTTATTGCTCTATGCTGAAATGCATCATCTAGAATGACTGCTTCAGTATTGGGGTTGTCGTAAATTAAATTAAGAACTCCTTTAACTCTTTTTTTTTCTACAATGACAGTTGTATGGGGAAACTTTGTTTTAAATTGCATTGGTTCGTCTCCAATTTCATCTGCTTTGTGCCCCTCTTGAGCTTCTATGTAATCACTTGTTTTTCTTCCGTACCCTCTACTAAGAATAGCGATTTTATGTTGGTTTGAAATGAGTCTTATGATATATTCAACGTGAGGGGTTTTGCCAGTACCTCCCATTGAAAGATTTCCAACATTAATAATAGGAAGGTTGAACTCACTAGGTTTAAGCACATTTTTATCAAAGAGCCAATTCCTTAAAATGGTCACACCTCCATAAATAATAGCAAAAGGAAATAATAAATACCGCAATAATTTCATTGTGTATATTTGATTCAAATTTTAAAATATGAAGGTCAAAGATGTAATAAATTATTTAGACTCCATAGCGCCTGCTAATTTACAAGAGAAATATGATAATTCTGGACTAATTATTGGAGACAAAGATGATAAGGTGAGTGGAGTATTGGTTTGCTTGGATTGTTTGGAGAGTGTTGTAGATGAAGCTTTGAAATTGAAATGTAATTTAATTGTTGCTCATCATCCCATTATTTTTTC